>Ga0210400_10000251_pt1 | contig 64655 bp, 57 predicted proteins | sample IncBWH26MmetaG_FD_155456 | JGI IMG/M metagenome (GOLD analysis project Ga0210400, IMG submission 155456) | Forest soil microbial communities from Barre Woods Harvard Forest LTER site, Petersham, Massachusetts, United States - Inc-BW-H-26-M | ecosystem: Environmental > Terrestrial > Soil >...
AGGCGTTGGCGGCGGACGTGAAGCTGTCGAGGATCAGGCCCCAGCCGCCGTCCATCATGCCCAGGGTCCGGACCGCCGCCTCGCTGTCGCCGAAACGCTCGAGGCCGCGGTGTTCGAAGTCCACGCGGGTCTCGCCGTCGCCGACCGCCGTGAAGCGCACGTCGACTTCGGTGAGCAGGGCCGGGTCGTAGGCGAACTCCGCGTTCAGCCGCCAGGCCAGGACCAGGCGGCCGGGCGGGTCCCAGGTAAGGACGTCGCCCCAGAGCCGCTCAACGCCGTCCTCATGCTCGCCGTACCAGCGGCCGCCGGCCCGCGGCTCGATCACCGCCCCGGTCAGCGGCGAGTCGCCGACATAGTGGGTCCTGGGCCACCAGCCGCCGAAGCCGGCGGTGAACACCTGGAACGCCCGTTCGGGCGTGGCGCGCAGGGTGAAGGTCTTGCGGATCGCGGCGGGTTGAATCGTGGCGTTCACGGTGCTTTCGGCTCCTCATCGTCGTTGCGTTCGACCTCGGCCTTGAAGGCGTCGAGGGCGGTGTCCCAGAAGCGGTCGAGCCAGGCGCGGATCTGCCCCAGCCCTTGCGGGTCGATCTGATAGACGCGGCGCGCGCCGTCCGGTCGATCGGTCACCAAGCCGGCCTCCTTCAGCACCTTCAGGTGCTGCGACACCGCCGGGCGGCTGACCGGCAGGCCCCGGGCCAGGTCGCCCACGGCGCTGGGGCCGGCGGCGAGGCGTTCGAACACCTCCCGTCGGGTCGGGTCGGCCAGGGCTGCGAAGGCGAGATTGTTAGCCATGACTTACCGTAAGTCATAACTAACACAAGAGTCAAGCCACCCGGTTCCGCGGTGGCGACTGGGGGACGGGCGCGTCCCGTCCCCGCTGGCGGCCGCTCACTTCTTGGGCAGCATCTTCTTCAATTCGGCCTGGCTGGCGTTGATGGTCGCCACGCCGTTGTTGACCCCCAGCTTGTCGGCGTCGACGGCGAAGGTGTCGGCGCCCATCTTCACGGTGGCGACGCCGCCCTTCAGGCCGCTGACCTCGCCGATCAGGGCTCCGGTGTTGTCCTTCACCGACATGCCGGTCACCACGCCGCCGCCGGCGACGCGGGCCGAGGTGTCGGCGCCGCTCGCGCCGGCGGCGCTGGATGACGGCGGCGCAGCCGAAGCCGGGCGGCCTGCCGCGACCGCCGCGGGCGCCGGAGCCTGGGCCGACGGCAGGGGCGCCGCGGACGGCGGGGCGGTCAGCGGGGTGGTCGTGGGCGGCGTCGGCTGCAGCCCCGTGCTGGGGCCGGCCGGCGTCTGGGCCAGGGCCTGGCCGCCGAGGATCATCGACGCGGTCAGTGCGGCCGCCGCCGCGTGGGGCAGAAGGGTCTTCATGAGGTGCTCCCGTTCACGAGCGCCCCCAACCTAGGCTTTCCCAACAGGCTCGCCCGGCGGATGGTTCCTCCGCGGCGCGCGCGGCCTCGAACGGCGAAGCTCGACCGAGGTTGTTTCGCCGGGCTCGGGTCTGTAGGTTCGAGGCCTCATCGCAACCGACGACTGAAGGACCCGCCGCCGCCATGAGCGACGCCGAGAAACGCACCTTTACCGACGAGGAAGCCCTGGCTTTCCACCGGCACCCGACGCCAGGGAAGATCGCGATCTCGGCGACCAAGCCCATGGCGACCCAGCGCGACCTCAGCCTGGCCTATTCGCCGGGCGTCGCGGTGCCGGTCCTGGCTATCGCGAAGGATCCGGACCTCGCCTACGAGTACACCTCGAAGGGCAACATGGTGGCGGTGCTGTCGAACGGCACGGCGATCCTGGGCCTCGGCGATCTGGGGCCCCTGGCCGCCAAGCCGGTGATGGAGGGCAAGGGCGTCCTCTTCAAGCGCTTCGCCGACGTCGACGCCATCGACATCGAGATCACCGCCACCGATCCCGACGAGATCATCACCGTTGTCCGGAACATCGGCCCGACCTTCGGCGGCATCAACCTGGAGGACATCAAGTCCCCAGAGTGCTTCATCGTCGAGTCGGCGCTGCAGGAACTCATGGACATCCCGGTGTTCCATGACGACCAGCACGGCACGGCGATCATCTCCGCCGCCGGCCTGATCAACGTCTGCCACCTGACCGGGCGCGACCTGAAGGACGTCAAGGTGGTCCTGAACGGCCCGGGCGCCGCCGGCATCGCCACCCTGGACCTGCTGAAGGCCATGGGGGTGCCGCACGACAACTGCATCGCCGTGGACACCAAGGGCGTGGTCTATCGCGGGCGCACCGAGGCGATGAACCAGTGGAAGTCGGCCCACGCCGTCGAGACCGACAAGCGGACCCTGCAGGAGGCGCTCAATGGCGCCGACGTGCTGATCGCCACCTCCGTGAAGGGCGCGATCACCCAGGAGGACATCAAGCTGATGGCCCCCAATCCGGTCATCTTCGCCATGGCCAACCCCGATCCGGAGATCCGCCCGGAGGAGGTCTATGCGGTGCGCCCCGACGCCATCGTCGCCACCGGACGCAGCGACTACCCCAACCAGGTCAACAACGTCCTGGGCTTCCCCTACATCTTCCGCGGCGCCCTGGATGTGCGGGCCCGCCGCGTGAACATGGAAATGAAGATCGCCTGCGCCAACGCCCTGGCCATGCTCGCCCGCGAGGACGTGCCCGACGAGGTCGCCGCGGCCTACCAGGGCGTGCAGCTCAAGTTCGGGCCGCAGTATATCATCCCGACCCCCTTCGATCCGCGGCTGATCTGGTACATCCCGCCCTTCATCGCCCAGGCGGCGATGGACACCGGGGTGGCGCGCAAGCCGATCGAGGACATGGACGCCTACCGCGCCTCGCTGGCGCAGCGGCTCGATCCGACCGCGGCCTTCCTGCAGAAGCTGCAGGGCGCGGTGCTGTCGGCCCCCAAGAAGCGGATCGTCTTCACCGAGGGCGAGGAGCCCAGCGTGATCCGCGCGGCCTACGCCTTCCAGAACGCCGGCCTTGGCTCGGCCATCCTGATCGGCCGCGAAGAGCTGGTGCATGAGAACATGCTGGCGGTGGGCCTCGATCCCGCCGAGGCCAAGCTGGAGATCCTCAACGCCCGCCTGTCGCACCGCAACGCCGCCTATGTGGACCACCTCTACGAGCGGCTGCAGCGGGTCGGCTACCTGCGCCGCGACGTGCAGCGCCTGATCAACCAGGACCGCAACGCCTTCGGCGCCTCGATGGTGGCGCTGGGCGACGCCGACGGCATGGTCACCGGCGTGACGCGGGCCTTCGACCAGGTGCTTGAGGAAGTGCTCCAGGTCGTGGATTCCGCGCCCGGCGGGCGGATCATCGGCATGAGCGTGGTGCTGGCCAAGGGCCGGACCCTGTTCATCGCCGACACCTCGATCACCGAAATGCCCGAGGCCGAGGACCTGGTGGAGATCGCCCAGGAGGCGGCCCGCGCGGTGCGCGTGCTGGGCTATGAGCCGCGGGTGGCCTTCATGAGCTACTCGACCTTCGGCAATCCCATGGGGCTGCGCTCCGACAAGGTGCGCGAAGCCGTGGCGACGCTGGACGAGATGGAGGGCATCGACTTCGAGTACGAGGGCGAGATGCCGCCGGAACTGGCCCTGGAGCCGGAAAGCCGCGGCAACTACCCGTTCATGCGCCTGACCGGCCCGGCCAATGTGCTGATCATGCCGGCGGTGCATTCGGCGGCCATCTCCACCCAACTGATCCAGTCGCTGGGCGGGGCCACGGTGATCGGGCCCATCCTGCTCGGCCTCGACCGCGCCGTGCAGATCTGCCCGCTCTCGGCCTCGGTCTCGAAGATCCTGCAGATGGCCACGGTCTGCGCCTACGAGCGCCAGCTCGTGGAGACGGACGCCTAACTCCAGCCTGTCATCCCGGACAGCCGCTGGCGCGGCTTCCGGGATGACACGGGAATTGCTAAGGGGCGCGCCCCGCCCGGAGCGCGCGCTGTGACCTCGCCCCTTTCCCTCGGCATAGACTTCGGCACGACCAACACCGTCGTGGCGCTCGCCGACGCGGCCGGGCCGGCGCATCTCGTCAGGTTCCCGGCGCCGGAAGGGGAGCTGTTCGCCTTCCGCTCGTGCCTGTCCTTCCACGCGGGCGACAGGCCCAACGACCGCGCCATCGCCGCCGGGCCCTGGGCGATCGAGGCCTATGTGGAGGACCCGGCCGAAACCCGTTTCATCCAGTCGTTCAAGAGCTTCGCGGCCTCGGAAAGCTTCAGCGAGACCACGATCCTCAACCGCCGCTACCGCTTCGAGGACCTGCTCTCGACCTTCCTGCTGAAGCTGCGCGGCTACGCCGAGGTCGGCATGGCCGAGCTGCCGGAGCGGGTGATCGTGGGCCGCCCGGTGACCTTCGCCGGCGCCGCGCCCAGCGAGCCGCTGGCGCTGTCGCGCTACGAGACCGCCTTCGAGCGGCTGGGGTTCAAGGAAATCCTCTACGCCTACGAGCCGGTGGGCGCGGCCTTCTTCTTCGCCCGCGAGCTCGACCACGACGCCACGGTGCTGGTGGGCGACTTCGGCGGCGGCACCTCGGACTTCTCGATCATCCGCTTCGAGCGGGAGGCGGGAGAGATCCGCAGCCATCCGCTGGGCCGCTCCGGGGTCGGCGTGGCGGGCGACGCCTTCGACTACCGGATCATCGACAACCTAGTCTCGCCGGCGCTCGGCAAGGGCTCGAGCTACATGAGCTTCGGCAAGACCCTGCCGATCCCCAACCGCTACTATTCGGCCTTCGCCCGCTGGGACCAGTTGGCCCTGATGCGCGCCAGCCGCGACATGCGCGAGATCCGTAGCCTGGTCCGCGAGGCCGTCGAGCCGGAGAAGATCCAACGCCTGGTGGAGACCCTGGACGAGAACTACGGCTACCAGCTCTACCGTTCGGTCTCGCGGCTGAAGGAGGCGCTGTCGGCGGACGACGCGGCCCTGTTCGAGTTCGAGGCCGGTTCGATTTCGCTTAAGGGCGCCGTGCGGCGGGCGACCTTCGAGGGCTGGATCGCCCCGGAGCTGGCGCTGATCGAGCAGGCGGTGGACGCGGCGCTGGCCAACGCCGGCCTCGCGGCGGGCGAGGTGGACCGCGTCTTCCTGACCGGCGGCTCGTCCCTGGTGCCGGCCGTGCGCGCGATCTTCCATCGCCGCTTCGAGCCCTCGAAGATCGCCACGGGCGCGGAACTGGAATCCATCGCCTCGGGGCTGGCGCTGATGGGCCGCGAGCGCGACCTTACACGCTGGACGACACGGGCGCCGACGGGAGCCAGCTCATGACCGCCTTCATCGCCCTGCTGCGCGCCGTCAATGTGGGCGGCACGGGCAAGCTGCCGATGAGCGATCTCAAGGCCCTGTGCGAGGCGGCGGGCTTCGCCAAGGTCCGCACCTACATCGCCAGCGGCAATGTGGTCTTCGCGAGCCCTGAGCCGGAGGCCCGGGTGAAGGCCGACCTCGAGGCCCGCCTTGCCGACTACGCCGGAAAGCCGGTGGGCGTGGTGGTCCGGACGGCCACTGAAATGGCGGCTGTGCGCGACGCCAACCCGTTTCCGGACGAGGCCCCCAACGCCACCGTGGCGATCTTCCTGGACGAGGCCCCGCCGGCCGATGCGATCGAAAAGGCGGTGGGCCGTCAGGACGAGCAGCTCCGCCTCGGCCGGCGCGAGATCTACGTCCACTACGGCGCGGGCATGGGGCAGTCGAAGCTGCGAATCCCTGCGGCCAAGGCCGGGACCGCCCGCAACCTCAACACCGTCGCCAAGCTCGCCGCCATGGCCGCCGAACTCTAGGCCAGGGCGGCGATCGCCTCCTCGGCCGCCCGCAGGCCGCTCTCCCAGGCGCCGTGGACGGTGGAATAGAAGCGCTGGCTGGTGGCTTCGCCGGCGAAGAAGATACGGCCCTCTACCGGCGCGGCCAGGATCGCGCGGTCGCCGGCGTGGCCCGGCAGGGCGTGGGAATAGGAGCCCAGCGCCCAGGGATCGCCCGCCCAGTGGGTCTCGCCCAGGCTCGTCAGGCCGCGCCGGAAGTCCGAGCCCAGCAGCTCGCCCAGCTCCTCGATGGCGAAGGCGGTGGCCGCCCCGGGGCCTTCACGCTCCAGGCTGCGCGCCCAGCGCCCGCCCAGGAACACCTCGATGTAGGGCCGCCCGAACGGCCGCAGGTGGTAGCTGCCGATCTCGGTGCGGTCCGACCGGCCGAACAGGTGGCCCTCGACCGGCAGGCCTTCCGGCTCGGCGACGGCCAGGAACACCTTGTCGGCCAGCCCCAGCGGCAGGCCCGCGGCCGCCTCGACCTTCGCCAGCAGGCCCGGCGAGAAGGCGAGCCGGCCCTGCGCCAGCACCGTCGTCGGCGCGGCGACGATCGCGGCCCGCGCGGTGATGCGCCCCTTGCCGGTGTCGAAGGCGAGCTCCACGCTGTCGTGACGGATCGTCGTCACCGGGCAGCCGGTGACGATCCGGCTCAGGTCCGCGAAGTGCGCGACGGCGGCGCCATAGCCTTCGGCGACCCGCCAGTTGACGCCCGAGTCCTCATAGGCCGCGTAGTCGAGGACCGAGACGCCATCGAACTCCGCCCCATTGTAGTAGCTGGAGAATGCGTTCAGCAGCGGGGTCCACCGCCCGCCGGGCTCCAGGAAGTCGGACGCCGGCCGGTCGATCCCCGCTTGGGCCGCCGCTTGCGCCGCCGCCTGCAGGCGCTGCTCCAGGGCGTTGAAGGCCTCGCGGTAGGCGCGCTGGTCCGCCGCCGGGAAGTCCTGGTTGAAGGCCTGCCGCATCCAGTGCGGCGGGCTGCGGTCCAGGCTGAAACCCGCCTGCTCGATGGGTCCCGCCAGGAGGTTCTCGTCAGCCGAATGCACCCAGCCCGCGCCGCAGTCGACGGGGAAGCCCGCGGACGTCAGGACCGTGTGGGCCCGGCCGCCGACCCGGTCGCGGGCCTCCAGCGCCACCGCGTCCAGCGCAGCGCGCTCCAGCCGGCGCAGGGCGGCGATCCCGGCCGCGCCCGCACCCACCACGACGACGTCGAACCGATCGCGCATCGGTTCGCCCTGCTCAGGGCCGGGCCATCAGGGTGGGCGAGTCCAGGTCCAGCTTTTCCAACGGGATCACCTCCACGTCGGGCCGCTTGGCCTTCAGTTCCCCGATGAAGGTCTTGGCGTCGCCGGCGATGATCACGCTGGCCCGGCCGGGAACCATCACCCGGGCCGCGAAGGCCTGCGCCTGGGCCGGGGTCACCGCCTCCACGCGGGTGGTGTAGCGGGTGATCTCGTCCAGCGGCACGCCGTAGAGGGCGAGGTTGCCGAGGATGTCGGCCAGGCCGCCGGTGGTCGCCAGCCGGCGGCCGTAGCTCCCTACCAGGTTCGACTTGCGCGCGGTCAGTTCGTCGGCGCCGGCGGGCGTCGTCCCGAGCAAGGTCATCTGCTCGACGATAAGGTCCAGCACCTGGGGAGCGCTCTCGTTCTTGGTCTGGGCCGCAGCCCGGAAGGAGCCGGTGGTGCGGTTGGCCGACAGGCTCGATGACGCACCGTAGGAGAGGCCCCGCTTGACGCGGATCTCCAGGTTGAGCCGCGAGGAATAGCCGCCGCCCAGCAGGGTGTTGGCGACGATGCCGGAATAGTAGTCCGGGTCGCTGCGCGCGATGCCGCTCTTGGCGAGGTTCACCGCCGCCTGGCCGGTTCCGGGCAGGTCGATGACGATGACCCGCGGCCTGGCCTGCGGGGTGATGGCCGGGGCCGGCGCCAGGGGCGCGGCCGGCCTGGCCCAGCCGCCGAAGGCTTTCTCGGCGAGGGCGAAGCCCTGCTCGGCGGTGATGTCGCCGGTCAGCACCAGCACGGCGTTGTCGGGCCGGTACCAGGTCCGGTGCAGGGCCGCGAGGTCGGCGGGCTTCAGCCTGGCGATGGAGCCCGGCGTGCCGCTGGCCACATGGCCGAAGGGCGTCCCGCCGAAGACGATGGGCGCCGCCGCATAGGCCGAGACCTGGCCCGGCTCCTGATAGGCGACCCGCAGGCCGTCCAGGCTCTGGGCCCGCTGGCGCTCCAGCTCGTCGGCGGCGAAGGCGGGGTTGCGGGCGACGTCGGCCATGATCGCCATGCCGGCGCCGAGCTTGTCCGGCATCATGTTCAGGGTGACGGAGCTGGCCTCCAGGCTGGCGCCGGATTCCAGGGTGGCCCCCAGCGCCTCGGTCTGGCTGGCGATGGCGCGCGCGGAGCGGGTCTTGGTGCCCTCGGTCAGCATGTCGGCGGTCATGCCGGCCACGCCGGAAAGGCCCGGCGGATCGGCCCAGCCGCCGGTCTTGATCGTCAGGTCGGCGGTGACCAGCGGCAGGTCGGAGGAGTGCGCCACCACGACGCGCAGGCCGTTGGCCAGGGTCCGCTCCGCGGGCTTCGGCAGCACCGGAGCGATGGGCGCGCCGACCGGCGGCGGCTTCTGGCGCTGGCCCTCGGGCGCCAGGGTGTAGACCGGCCCGGCATAGGTGGCGACCGTCTTCGGCGGGGCCGGCGGCGCGGGCGGAGTCTCGCCCTTCGGTCGCGCGCTTTCCGGGCGGTAGTGGATGGTCATGCGCAGGTTCGGGTCGAGGTAGGCCTTCGCCACCCGTTGCACGTCGGCGGCGGTCACCGCCTGCAGGTCGGCGAGTTCGGTGTTGGCCTTTGCCGCGTCGCCGTCGATGCGCAGGGCGTAGCCCAGGGCGAAGCCGCGGCCCTCAATGGTCTCGCGCTCGCGCAGCTTGCCGGTGATGAGCTGGTTCTTGGCGGTGTCCAGCTCGGCCTGGGTGGGCGGAGCGTCGCGCAGGCGCTGCACCTGGGCGAGCAGGGCGGCCTCGCCCTCCGCCAGGCTGTGGCCCGACGCCATGATCGCGCCCACCGCGAAGTTCCCGGGCTGGGCCGGCAGGTCGGCGTTGGAATAGACCTCGGCGGCGATCTGCTTCTCGTAGACCAGGCTGTCGTAGAGCCGCGAGGACTTGCCGGTCGACAGGATGGCGTCGAGCACCTTCAGGGCCGGCGCGTCGGGGTCCGACGCCTTGGCGCCCAGCCAGGTGATCGCCACCGCCGGCAACGGCACATTGGGGCCATAGCCTTCGTAGACCCCGGGCTTGAGGCGGCGCGGTTCGACGGCGGTGACGCGGCTGACCGGCTGGGCCGGGTCCTGGAGCGGGCCGAAATACTTGTCGATCCAGGCGTTGAGCTGGGCCTCGTCGAAGTTGCCGACCACGATCAGGGCGGCGTTGTCGGGCCGGTAGTAGGCCGCGTGGAAGGCCCGCACGTCGTCGAGGGTCGCCGCGTCCAGGTCCTCGATCGAGCCGATCCCGGGGCGATGATAGGGATGGGTCGTATAGGTCGCCTGCGGCAGGTAGAGCGAGAACAGGCGCCCGTAAGGCGAGGCCAGCACACGCTGGCGCAGCTCCTCCTCGACCACGTGGCGCTCGGACTTGAAATCCGCCTCGTCGACCACGAGCGTTCCCATCCGCTCGGCCTCGGCCCAGATCAGCCGCTCCAGGTGGTTGGCCGGCACGACCTCGTAGTAGTTGGTGTAATCGTCGGCGGTGGAGGCGTTGTTCAGCCCGCCCACGTCCTCGGTCAGCCGGTCGAAGCTTTCGGCCGGCAGGTCCTTGGTGGCCTTGAACATCAGATGTTCGAAGAGGTGGGCGAAGCCCGAGCGGCCGGCCGGGTCGTCCTTCGACCCCACGCCGTACCAGAGCTGCACCGTCACGTTCGGCGTCGCCCGGTCCAGCGAGGTGTAGACCTGCAGCCCGTTGGGCAGCGTCCGCTGATGGTAGACGATCGGCGGGACGACGCTGGCGGGCTCGGCCAGGGCCGGTGCGGCGAAGGCCAGGGTCAGGCTGAGGGCGAGGACGCTGAGGGTCGAGCGGGGCATGGACGGCTCCGAGAATAAACAGCCGCCATCCTTAGCACCGGCGCTCTCCGGAGGAAGCTTACGGCTTGGTCATCCGTTCCCCGGGGCGCTTCCCCACGCCGATTAGAGGACGTCGCCCCAGTCGAGGCGCCGGGCGAGCGCGTAGGCGGCCTTGTCGCGCCTGCCGACCAGCCGCACCTCGACCCGGCCGTCGAGGCCGCAGAGCTTGAGCGCGATGCCCGGCTTGCCGGTGCGCGGCGGGGCCAGGACCCGCGGGCGCGGCGGCCCGGCGGCGATCCCCGGGCGTGCGGCGATCAGGTAGCTGAACCGTTCGTCCTCAAAGGGGACCTCGCCGCCCTTGGCCAGGCGATGGTCGCGGCTGCGCGGCAGGCGGACATTGAAATGACACCAGTCCTGGCCGGTCAGCGGGCAGGCGGCCTCGTGCGGGCAGGGCGCCAGGATGGCCGCGCCGCCGGCGATCAGCGCCTCGCGCGCCGCCAGGATGCGGGCGTAGCCGGCCGGGGTTCCGGGCTCGACCAGCGCCAGGACGCCCTCGCAGGCGGCCCATAACTCGTTGATTGTCGAAATCTGCCTGTCGGGCGCGATCTCGGCCAGGGCGTAGCTGGCCACGACCAGGTCGGCCCTGGGCCACGGGCCCGCGGCGGTCAGGTCGGCGCGGCGGGCCTCGGCCGCGCGCAGCGCCGGCGGTCCGTCCGCCGCGAGCCGGACGGCCAGCTCGAGGAAGGGCGGGCTGGCGTCCAGCCATGTCAGCGATGCCAAGCCGGGCCAGGCCGCCATCGCCGCCCAGCTCGCCGCTCCGGTCCCCGCGCCGGCGTCCAGCAGGCGGCTCGGCGCAAAGCCCGGCGCCCGCGCCGCGGCCTCGGCGAACGCCCGGGCGCAGGCCGCGTAGGTCGCGGGCAGGCGGGTGAGCGCGTAGGCCAAGGCGTCCTCGGCCTCGCGGATCACGCCGGAGGACGGGCGGCCGGCGCGGTAGGCTTCCGACGTGCGCGCGGCGCGCTCCGCCAGCCCCTTGCGGGGCACGCCCTCCAGGGCGCGGTCCAGCGCCGTGCGCAGGGCGGCGGGCAGGTCGGGCGTCATGGCGCCCATTTCATGGGGTTCGAGCCATGGCCTCACGGCGCAGGGCCAGCAGCGCCATGGGCACGTCGTGGCGCAGGGCGATGCGCGCCACCCAGCCGGGCACGGCGAAGGGCGCGGCGACGCGCGCCTCGTAGGTCACCCGCACCTGGTCGCCGTGCGGGGCCAGGCGCCATTCGCCTTCCAGCACCTTCAGGTCTCCGTCGGTGCGGTGGAAAGCCATGCCGTCCGGCGGGTCGAAATCCTCGCGATAGACCGTGCGCACCGAGGGCATGAAGGTCATCCTGGTGATCTCCTCGCGGATGTCCCAGCGGCCCTGCGGATCGCGGTCCAGGATACGGCAGCTCTTCAGGTTGGCGACCATCTTCGGCGCCAGGTCGCAGTCGGTCATCACGCTCCAGACCACCGCCTGTGGCGCGGCCACGTCGATGGCGGCCAGGATCACCCCGGAGGACCCGTCGGGGCCGGGCTTGACTTCCACATAGGGCCGCCCGCGCTCCAGCGCCGCCTGCGCGCGTTCCGGCAGCTCGACGCCGAGCGCCGGAGCGGCGCCAAGCATGGCCCCTACCGCGGCGATGATGAAGGTCCCTCGCATCTCGCCAACAGGCTGCCAGGCGCCGGGCCTAGGCGCTCGCCGGGGCCTTCAGGAGTTCGTCGAGGACGTGCGGATTGGCGAGCGCGCCCGGATCGCCGAGGTCGGCCACGTCGCCGGCCGCAAGCTTGCGCAGCACGCGGCGGGCCAGGTGGCCGGACTTGCTCCTCGGAAGCTCGGACACGAAGCGGACGCGGCCGGGAACCGCCGCGGGTCCCACCTCGCGCCGCACCAGGCCCTTCAGCTCGGCCTCCAGGATGTCGGTGGCGGCCGTGCCCGGCGCCAGGACCACATAGGCGTGGACGCCGTCCGTCCCGGCGACGCAGGCGCTTTCCAGCACGCCGTCGAAGGATTCCAGGATCTGCTCGATCTCGCCGGCCGGGACCTTATGGCCGCCGACCGCGATGACGTCCGGGGCGCTGTCGTCGGCCCGGTTGCGAACCAGATCGTCCACCACGCTGGGATCGGCCAGGGTGGTCGTGTCGCCCAGGTTGCCCACGTCGCCCTCGGCGACCTTGCGCAGGATCCGGCGCATGATCTTGCCGGAGCGGGTCTTGGGCAGGCCCGGCGCGAACTGGATCACGTCGGGCGAGGCGAAGGGGCCGATCTCGCGGCGCACCCAGTTGCGCAGCTCCACCTCCAGGGCGGCGCTGGCGGCCACGTCGGCCTTCAGCGTCACATAGCAATAGATGCCCTGGCCCTTGACCTCATGCGGGTAACCCACGACCGCGGCCTCGGCGACCGAGGTGTGGCCCACGAGGGCGCTCTCGATCTCCGCGGTGCCCAGGCGGTGCCCGGAGACGTTGATCACGTCGTCCACGCGGCCGGTGATCCAGTAATAGCCGTCCTCGTCCCGCCGCGCCCCGTCGCCGGTGAAGTACTTCCCGGGATAGGTCGTGAAATAGGTGGCGATGAACCGCTGGTGGTCGCCATAGACGGTGCGCATCATGCCGGGCCAACTGTCGGTCAGGCAGAGGTTGCCGCTCACCGCGCCCTCCAGAACCTTGCCGTCGGCGTCCACCAGTTGCGGCTTCACGCCGGGCAACGGCTTGGCGCAGGAGCCCGGCTTCAGGGCTGTGGCGCCCGGCAGCGGGCTCATCAGGCAGGCGCCGGTCTCGGTCTGCCACCAGGTGTCGACGATCGGGCAGCGGCCTTCGCCCACCACGCGGTGGTACCAGAGCCAGGCCTCCGGATTGATCGGCTCGCCCACCGTGCCCAGCAGGCGGACGGAGCTGCGCGAGGTGCGGTTCACCGGCTCGTCGCCCTCGCGCATCAGGGCGCGGATAGCGGTGGGCGCGGTATAGAAGATTTCCACCTTGTGCTTGTCGCAGACCTCCCAGAACCGCGAGGAGGTCGGGTAGTTGGGCACGCCCTCGAACATCACCGTGGTCGCCGCATTGGCCAGCGGGCCATAGACCACATAGCTGTGCCCGGTCACCCAGCCCACGTCGGCGGTGCACCAGAAGACCTCGCCAGGCCGATAGTCGAAGACCAGCTCGTGGGTGTGGCTGGCCCAGGTCAGGTAGCCGCCGGTGGTGTGCAGCACGCCCTTCGGTTTCCCCGTCGAGCCGGAGGTGTAGAGAATGAACAGCGGATCCTCGGCGCTCATCGGCTCGGGATCGCACTGGTCGGAGACCGTGGCCTTGATCTCCGAATAGAAGACATCGCGGCCGGCGGTCATGGGCACCTCGGCCTTGGTGCGGCGGACCACGATCACGTCGCTGACGCCGGGGCAGGAACGCAGCGCCTCGTCGACGTTCTTCTTCAGCGGCACCGGCTTGCCGCCGCGCAGGCCCTCGTCGGCGGTGATGACGATCCTGGAATCGCAGTCCTGGATGCGCCCGGCGATCGAGTCCGGCGAGAAGCCGCCGAAGATCACCGAATGGATCGCCCCGATCCGCGCGCAGGCCAGCATGGCGTAGGCCGCCTGCGGGATCATCGGCAGGTAGATGGTGACCCGGTCGCCCTTCTTGACGCCTTTGGCCTTCAGCACATTGGCCATGCGGCAGACTTCGGAATGCAGCTGGCCATAGGTGATGTTGTCGCTGGTCTGGCCGTCGTCGCTTTCCCAGATGATCGCCGTCTGGTCGGCGCGCTCCGGCAGATGGCGGTCGACGCAGTTGACGGAGACGTTCAGCACGCCGTCGGCATACCAGCGCACCCGAAAGTCCTTGGCGTCGAAGGAGACGTCCTTCACCTGGGTGAACGGCTTGATCCAGTCGAGGCGGCCCGCCACGTCGGTCCAGTAGCCGTCGGGGTCGCTTTCCACCCGGGCGACGGCGGCGTCATAGGCCGCGGCGTTCATCCGGGCGTTCTTCGCCCAGGCCTCGGGAACCGGAAAGACCTCGTTGTCGGACACCTGAACACTCCGGAAGACGGCTTCTCACTGGAGTATGCGGAGAGGCCATGCGGGCGCAACTCCCGCCACTGGTCACGCTTGCCCGGAACGGCGGGTCCGGCCATGGTCGGCCGATGCAGACCCGGGGATTCGTGGCGGCGCTTTCGGCGCTGGCGTTCCTGCTCAGCGCCTGCGGCCTGGGCGAGCGCAGCGATGCGTCCAAGGCCATCGCGGGCTTCCTCGCCGCGGTCCAGCGGGACGACCTGACGGCCTTCGAGGCCGGCGTCGACCGCGCCGCCCTGCGATCGGACCTGCGCGACCAGTTGGCCGAGGTGGGCAAGTCGCGGGGCATGGACGTCGACGGCGGCGCCTCGGAGTTCGCGCTCGACCGGATGATCAGCCCGCAGGCCGTGCGCCTGGCCGCCGCCCAGACCGCGCCCGGCTGGCCCGCCGCGCCGACGCCCGCCCAGGTCACGCCGCGCATGAAGGTCCGCGACCTGAACCACGTCTGCCTGGAACAGGCGGCGACGAAGAAGTGCCTGCTGGAGTTCGCCCGGCGCAAGGGCGTCTGGCGCCTGGTCGGCATGCCCGCCCGGTCGGTCGCGGCCAACGCGCTGACCGGCGCGCCCTAGCCTCGCGGCCCCCAAACGCCTATGCGGGGACAGACGCCGACCACGAGGCTCCCATGCTGCTGCACCTCTCGACCTGGCAAGAGATCGAGGACTACCTGAAGCGCTCGAAGACGGTGGTGATCCCCATCGGCTCCAACGAGCAGCACGGGCCGACCGGCCTGCTCGGCACCGACTGGCTCTGTCCCGAGATCATCGCCCACGAGGCGCAGAAGACCGCCGACCTGCTGGTCGCGCCCACCTTCAACATCGGCATGGCCCAGCATCACCTGGGCTTCCCGGGCACCATCGCGCTGCGGCCCTCGACCTTCATGGCGGCAATCGGCGACTGGTGCCGCAGCCTGGGCCTCGCGGGCTTCGAGAAGCTCTACTTCCTGAACGGCCACGGGGGCAATGTCGCCACCATCGACGCGGCCTTCTCCGAACTCTACGCGGAGGCCACCTACGCCCGGCGCAACCGCGGCTTCGCCTGCAAGCAGAAGAACTGGTGGGAGCTGAAGGGCGTGATGAGCCTGGCCAACCGCCAGTTCCCCACCGGCCACGGCAGCCACGCGACGCCGTCGGAGATCGCCGTCACCCAGTGGGGCTATCCGGACGCCATCAAGTCGGCCAACTACGCGCCCCAGATCGCGCCCACGGGCCCGATCCGCGAAGCGCTGGACTTCCGCGCCCGCTACCCCGACGGCCGCATGGGCTCCGACCCGGGCCAGGCCACCCCGGACAAGGGCGGCGAACTGGTGAAGGCCGCCGTGGCGGGCCTGATCGAGGACGTGGCGGCGTTCAGTGCGGAAGTGGCGCCGGGCTGATCTTCCTTTCCCATGAATGGGAAAAATCACGCCGTGAACACCTCGCCGCCGCGGACCTCCACCGGCCAGGCGGTCAGGCGGTCGCCGACGCAGGGGGTAGTGACGCCCAGGCCCTGCAGGTTGAACAAGGCCCCGTGGCCGGCGCAGAGGATGTGGTCGCCGGCCCTGGTCAGGTAGCGGTCGTCGAAGCCCAGGGGCCAGCCGGCGTGCGGGCACTGGTCGACGAAGCCGCGCACCGCCTCGCCCTCGCGCACGAGGAAGCCCGCGAACAGCCGGCTGTCGGCCCGGAAGCGGAAGCCCCTGGAGCCGGGGTCGGCCAGGTCGGTCAGCGCGCAGAGGCGCTGGCCTGGGGCCGGCCGCGCGGGATTGTCCTCAGAGTTGACCAATGGATGCCCGGAAGCCGCGGATCTCGACCTGGCCGAACAGCCCGGCCTGCTGATAGGGGTCGGCGGCGTTGAACGCCTCGACCTGGGCGCGGTCCTCGGCCTCCAGGATGAACAGCGAGCCGGCCATGGCCTCGCCGTCGCCCAACATCGGCCCGGCCACCTTGATCATCGCGGCCCGGTCCCGCGCATAGGCCAGGTGCGCCTCGCGGGTGGCCATGCGCAGGTCGAGCGAATGGGGCTTGTCGAAACAGGCCAGGATGAAGAGCGCCATCTATTCCTCGCGTAGGGGTCGGGAGAGCAGGCCGCGGATGGCGTCGTCGACGCCGACCTCGCCGGCCAGGATCGCGGCGGTGGCCTCGCAGATCGGGGTGTCGACGCCGAGCTTGCGGGCGAGCTGGCGCACGGCGGGCGCGGTGGCGACGCCTTCGGCCACGGAGAGCTTGCCGGACAGGGCGTCGTCCAGAGACTGGCCGCGGCCGAGCGCCAGGCCGACGCTCATGTTGCGCGACTGCGGGCTGGAGCAGGTGAGCACCAGGTCGCCCAGGCCGCAGAGCCCTGCCACGGTCTCGGCCTCGCCGCCCAGGGCGACCGCGATCCGGGTCAGCTCGGAGAAGCCCCGGGTGATCAGGGCGGCGTGGGCGCTTCGGCCGAGGCCCCGGCCCTCGACGATGCCGCAGGCGATGGCCAGCACATTCTTCACCGCCCCGCCGGCCTCGGCCCCGATCATGTCGGTGGCGAAGTAGGGCCGGAACGTCGGCGTGGCGATCAGCTCGGCCAGATCCTCGGCGCAGCCGGGATCGGGACAGGCCAGGGTCACCGCGGTCGGCAGGCCGCGCGCCACCTCGCCGGCGAAGCTCGGGCCCGACAGGACGGCGGGCTGGGCGTGCGGCAGGGTCTCGGCCAGCACCTCGGTCATCAGCTTCAGGGAGCCCTGCTCGATCCCTTTGGCGCAGAGCAGGATGCGCAAGCCCTCGCGGGCGTGGGGGGCGAAGGCCGCGAGGGTCGCGCGCAGGTGCTGGGCCGGCGCCACGGCCAGCACCAGGTCGCTGCCGGCCAAATCGGCGAAGTCGCCGGTGGCGCGGATGCCGGCGTCAAGATCCACGCCCGGCAGGAAGCTGGTGTTCTCGTGGCTGGTGTTCACGGACGCCACCACATCGGCCTCGCGCGCCCAGAGCGTGGTCTCGAGGCCCGCCCGGGCGCAGACCTGGGCCAGGGCCGTGCCCCAGGCGCCGCCGCCGATCACGCCTGCTTTTGTCATGCCTTCGCGCCCTTGCGGCCGGGCGCGTGCGTCGGGTTGGCGCTGGCCGCGGCCTCATCCAACGGCCAGCGGGGCCGGGCGGCTGCATCCAGCGGGTCGGACATCCCCAGCGCCAGCCGCTCCGCGCCGGCCAGCGCGATCATGGCGGCGTTGTCCGTGCAGTAGGCGAGCGGCGGGGCGGTGAAGGAAAAGCCGCGCGCTTCGGCCACGGCCTGCAGGCGCGCCCGCACCGCCCGGTTGGCGGCGACGCCGCCCGCCACCACGAACCGAAGGCCTGGGCCCGCCTGCGCGGCGGCGTAGGCCGCCATGGCCCGGTCGCTGCGCTCGGCGAGCTGGGTGGCGATGGCGGCCTGGACGCTCGCCGCCAGGTCGGCCCGCTCGGCGTCGGTGGTCAGGCCCTCGGCCAGCCGCGCCGCGGCGGTCTTCAGGCCCGAGAAGGAGAAGTCGCAGTCCTTGCGCCCCAGCAGCATGCGCGGCAGCTCGAAGCGGCTCGCGTCGCCGGTCGCCGCCAGGGCCTCGAGCGCCGGGCCGCCGGGATAGGGCAGGCCGAGCGTCTTGGCGATCTTGTCGAAGGCTTCGCCGGCCGCGTCGTCGATGGTCGAGCCCAGGCGGCGGCAGGCCCCGACGCCCTCCACCGCCAGGAGCTGGCAGTGACCGCCCGAGACCAGCAGCAGCAGGAAGGGATAGTCCACCCGCGCCGCCAGGCGGGCGGAGACCGCATGGCCCTCCAGGTGGTTCACGGCCGCCAGCGGCAGGCCGCGGGCCAGCGCAATGGCCTTGCCGAAGGACAGGCCCACCATCACCCCGCCGACCAGGCCGGGGCCGGCGGTGGCCGCCACGCCGGTCAGGGCGTCGAACCCGACGCCGGCCTCGCGCAGGGCCTCGGCTGCGATGGCGTCGATGCTCTCCACGTGCGCCCGCGCCGCGATCTCCGGAACCACCCCGCCGAACGGGGCGTGCGCGGCGATCTGGCTGGCGATCACCGAGGACTTGACCTCGACCGCGCCGTCCGGTCCCAGGCGCACCACGGCCGCCGCGGTCTCGTCGCAGCTCGTCTCCAGGCCCAGGACCAATTGGGGGACGGTTTGGGTGTCGGGGTTCATCCGGTTGCCGGGGGGCGCCGGCTCCTGTAGCAGGCGCATCTTGAAGTCCCCTCCGAGGTAGCCCTCCGCCCGTGCCCACGCAACCACCTGTCCGGATCGGCGCGCGCGGCTCCAAGCTCAGCCTGGCCCAGGCTGGCCACATGCAGCGGCGCATCGCCGCCGCCCTCGGCGCCGACCCGGACAAGCCCGCCCAGGTCGAGGCCGCCGCCCCGCTGATCGTCATCACCACCACCGGCGACCGGGTGCAGGACCGCCGCCTGCTGGAGATCGGCGGCAAGGGCATGTTCACCAAGGAGATCGAGGAGGCCCTGCTCGACGGCCGCATCGACTGCGCCGTCCATTCGCTGAAGGACATGCCGGCCCTCGTGCCCGACGGCCTCTGCATCGCCGCCATCCCGGAGCGCGAGGACCCGCGCGACGCCTTCCTCAGCCTGAAGGCCGAGCGGCTGGAGGACCTGCCCCTCGGCGCGGTCCTGGGCACCGCCAGCCTGCGCCGCCAGGCCCAGATGCTGCACCGCCGCCCCGACCTCGACGTCCGGATGCTGCGCGGCAACGTCGACACCCGGCTGGCCAAGCTGGCGGCCGGCGACGCCGACGCCATCCTGCTGGCCTATGCGGGGTTGAAGCGCCTGGGCCTGGGCGACCGGGCGCAGAGCCTGATCGACCCGATCGAGTGCCCGCCGGCGCCGGGCCAGGGCGCGCTCGCCATCGAGACCCGGGTCGGCGACTGCGACGCGGCCTGGGTGCAGGCGATCAGCCACGCGCCCACCACCATCGCCGTCGCGGCCGAGCGCGGGGCGCTGGCCGCCCTGGAGGGGTCCTGCAAGACCGCCATCGGCGCCCACGCCTGGTTCGAGGGCGCGCACCTGAAGCTGATCGTCGAGGCCCTGTCGACCGACGGCCAGAGGCGCTTCCGTCACGCCGGCGAGGCGGACATGACCGAACTCGCCGACCCCCAGGCCTCGGCCCGCGACCTCGGCCTGTCCCTGGGCCTGGCGGTCAAGGCCGACGCCGGCGACGCGATCGAGATCTAGGGCGGCCGCCTCTGCAAGGCTGTCATCCCGGTTTCGCGACGCGAACACCGGGACCCACAGGCAAATCCGACCGCCATGGACTTAAGGCGCCGTCTTTCAGGGCTTCATGAGCTGACGCATCAGCTCTACCGCGACATCCACGGCTTCGACTTCGACGACGACCGCGCCGCAGCCGCCTGTTCGCGCTGGAACTTGCCGCCGCGCGGCGGCTTGGGGCGCGCCGCGATAGCCGCCTTCTTCAGGCGCAGCGCCCGCTGGATCGGGGTCTCGTCGGGGCGTTCGTCGTCGGTCATGGCGCGGTCCTGGAGGCGGGTCCTTGAGTGCGATTGCCCCGTAACACGGTTTGCAGAAGGTTAAGGCTCTGGCGCACAAGATGGGGCATGGCACGCCGACGACAAAGGATCTGGATCACCCGCGCCCAGCCGGGCGCCGACGCCACCGCCGAGCGGGTGCGGGCGCTGGGGCATGAGGCGGTCGTCGCCCCGTTGCTGGTCGTGCGCGCCCTGCCGGACGTGCAGATCGACCTCGGAGGCGTGGCCGCCCTGGCCTTCACCAGCGCCAACGGGGTGCGCGCCTTCGCAGACATCAGCGCCGAGCGGTCCTTGCGGGTCTTCGCGGTCGGCGCGGCGACCGCCCAGGCGGCGCGGTCGGCGGGGTTCAAGCTGGTGCTCTCGGCCGACGGCGACGTGGAGGCCCTGGCGGAGGGCATCGGCCAGCGGCGCGGTGAGTTGCGCGGCGTGGTGCTCAATCCCAGCGCCGCCGAGCCGGCCGGCGACCTCGTGGGCGCGCTGGACAGGCAGGGCGTCCCCGCCCGCCGCGTCGTGCTCTATGAGACCGTCCCCCTGAAGTTGGAAGACGAGGCCGCGGCCCAACTGACGACCTGCGACGCCGTCCTGCTGCACTCGCCGCGCGCCGCCCAGGTGCTGGCGGCCCTCTTGAAGACCCGTCCGGCGCCGAAGCTGCGGGCGCTGGCCCTCTCCAAGGCGGTGCTCAAGCCCCTGCTGCGGGCCAAGCTGGGCGCCAAGGTCTTTCCGTCCATGCCCCTCGAAGGGGCGTTGCTGAATCTGATAGACCGCAACCCATGATCCCGCCCACCGACGCCCCCGACTTCTCCGCGCCGAAGGATCCGGCCGACTATCGCCCGCGCCCGCTGCTGGGGGTGACCTTCTGGGCGATGATCGCGCTGATGCTGCTCTGCGTCCTGGCCGGGGTGGCGATCGCCAACTTCGGGCCGAAGTGGTTCGGGCCCAGGCCCTTGGCGAGGCCGGCCGCCGAGGCCCCGCCGGCCGCCGAGCCCGCGCCCGCAGCGCCCGCCCCCAGCGCGACGCCCGCCGTCGCCGCCGCGCCCGCCGCGCCCTCTGCGGACGTGGCGAGGCTGGGCGCCCGCGTGGCGACGCTGGAGACCCAGCAGACCCACGCCTCCCAGGCCGCCGCCGCCGCCCTGGCCGCCTCCGCCGTGGTCGAGGCGACCCAGGGCTCCGGCCCCTTCGCCGACGAGCTGTCCAGCCTGCGCGCCATTTCCCCGCCCGCGCCGGAGCTGCAGGCGCTGGCCCGCCTGGCCGCGGCCGGGGCGCCCAGCCGCACGGCGCTGGCCGCCAGCTTCCCCGACTACGCCGCCCGCGCCGCCAGCGCCGCCCGCGCGCCGGGCGAAAAGGCGGGCCTGGGCGACCGCATCGTCTATGAGCTGTCGCGCGTCGTGACCCTGCGCCGGGTGGGCGATGTGGCCGGCGACGGGGTGGACGCCGTCCTGGCCCGCGCCGAGCGGCAGGTGGAGGACGGCGACCTCGACCGCGCGCTGCGCACCCTCGACAAGCTGCCGCCCGGGGCCAAGGACGCCATGGGCCCCTGGCGCAACCGCGCCGAGCGGCGCGCCGAGATCGACCGCAACGCCTTCGCGCTGCGCGCCCGGGCCCTGCAGACCCTGGCCAGCGAGGCGAGGGGCGGCGCATGATCCGCGCCAGCCTCACCATCCTGATCGTCGCGGCGGCGGCCGTCGCGGCCCTGGCCCTGACCGGCGACGCCGGCCGCGCCAGCGTGGTCTGGCTGGGCTGGCGCGCCGACATGACCGCGGCCGTGGCGGTGTTGATCGTCCTGTTCGGCGCCCTCCTGACCACCGTCTTCTGGCGCACCCTCCTGTGGATCCTGGCGGCGCCGCAACGGGCCGCGCGCGCCCGCGCCGAGGCGCGGCGGCGGCAGGCCAACGACACCCTGACCCGTGGCTTCCTGGCGGCGGCGGCCGGCGACGGCTCGGAGGCCCGCAGGCTGGCGCAGAAGGCCGCCGACCTCGCCGACGAGACCCCGGGCCTGGTCCGCATCCTGGCCGCCCAGGCCGCCGAGGCCGCGGGCGACGCGCCCGCCGCCCAGGCCGCCTACACCGCCATGCTGGGCTTCCCCGACATGCGGCTCGCCGGCCACAAGGGGCTGATGCAGCTCGCCCTGGCGCAGGGCGAGCGCGAGACGGCGCTGCGCCACGCCCAGGAGGCCTTCAGCGAGACCCGCAGCGCGCGCTGGGCCTGGCGCGCCTTGCTGGAAGCCCGCCTCTCGGCCGCCGAATGGAGCGCGGGCCTGGAGCTGGTCAAGAACGCCGCCGACCGCAAGATCGTCCCGCCGGTCACCGCCGAGCGGGCCCGCGCCGCCCTGCTGGCCGCGCTCGCCGCCCAGCTTTCCGGCGCCCCGGAGCCCAAGGCCCGCGGCCAGGCCCTGGACAGCGCCGTCGAGGCCGCCAAGCTGCAGCCGGGGTTCGCGCCCGGCGTGGTGATGGCCGCGCGCCTGCTGGCCGAGGACGGAAAGCTCGGCCGCGCCACCGCGGTGCTGGAAAACGCCTGGAAGGCGGCGCCGCACCCGGCGCTCTGGCTCGCCTTCCGCGACCTGAAGACCAACGAGACTCCGGCCGAGCGCGCGCGGCGGCTCACCGAGCTGGCGGCCCAGAACCCCAGCCACCGCGAGAGTCGCATCCTGGGCGTCGAACGCGCCCTGATCGTCGGCGACGCCGCGGGCGCGGGCCTGGCCATGGCGGCCCTCGACGCCGAGCCGGTGACCGCGCGGATCGCGGGCCTGCGGGCGCGGGTCGCCTACGCCTGCGGCCAGCCGGACGAGGCGCGGCTGTGGCTGGCCCAGGGGATGAACGCCCCGCCGGAGCCCGACTGGTCCGATCTCGACCCCGAGGGCCGCGCCTTCGCCTACCAGACCGCCGACTGGGCCCGCCTGGTGATCACCTACGCCGAGACCGGCGAGCTCATCCACCCGCGCCACGAGCGCCGCGAGCGGACCTTGAGCGAACTGCCGGAGCTGCCCATCGCCTACGCCGACGCGGCCGCCTTCCTCAGCCCCGACGGCGGCGCCCAGGCGCTCTTTTCCCATGACGAGCAGGGCTATGAGGACGAGGAGGCCGCCGCCGCCGAGCCCGCGCCGGCCCCCGGTCGAAGACGCCGCGGCGCCAGCCGCTTGGCGAGCGCGCCGAGAGCCGCTAAATAGGCGCTCCTTCGCGCCCGGCCTCTCGGGCTCGGCCGGAATCCAGGCCCGATGGGCCGCCTTAGCTCAGCCGGTAGAGCGGCGCATTCGTAATGCGTAGGTCGGGTGTTCGAGTCACCCAGGCGGCACCACCCTTCCGACGCCCCGCGCCGAACCGGCGGGGCGGGACGGCCCTGAACCCAAGAACTTGCATCTGAAGCTCCGCCCTGGGAACCGCCGTCGCCCACGCGCGCTCCGCTGGCTCTCCAGATGAAGGATATCCCATGAAATCCCTTTCCACTGCGCCGATCGCGGCCGCGATCGCGCTGTCGCTGCTGGGCGCCTGTTCGAAGCCGGCGACGCCCGTCGCGGACACCGCCAACGCCGCCAACACGGCGACGGCCAATGCGGCGGACGCCACCGCCAACGCCGCCAGCGGCGGCGGGGTGGTTTCCCCGCCGCAGAGCAACGGCGCGGTCAACACCGACGCCAACAAGACCTCGGCCGACGTCGCCTCCGCCTCCAACTCGTTCACCCAGGGCCAGGCGAAGGGCCACATCGAGAACGCCGGCTACACCGACGTCGGCAATCTGGTGAAGACACCGGACGGCATGTGGACGGCGACCGCCAAGATGTCCGGCAAGCCGGTCAGCGTCACCGTCGATTTCAAGGGCGCCGTCACCGCCAAATAGGGCTGCGGCCCACCCACAATCGCCAGGAGGAAAGACCATGGCTCAAGCCATCACACGCCTATTCGACCGTCACGAGGACGCCGTCGCCGCCGTCCGCCAACTGGAGCAGGCGGGCATACCGCATGAGGATATCAGCCTGATCGCCAACAACGCCGACGGCCGCCACCGGCTCGACGGCGACCACGCGGGCGACGGCGCCGCCAAGGGCGCGACCACGGGCGGCCTGGTCGGCGGAGGCGCGGGCCTGCTGGCCGGCCTCGGCATGCTGGCCATTCCCGGGCTTGGGCCCGTGGTGGCCGCCGGCTGGCTGGTTTCCACCGCCGTCGGCGCCGCGATCGGCGCGGCCGCCGGCGGGGCCACCGGCGGTCTGCTGGGCGCGCTTAAGGATGCGGGGCACACGGAGGAGGAGGCCCACGTCTACGCCGAGGGCGTCCGCCGCGGCGGCACGCTGATCAGCGTCAGGCCGCGCAACGACACGGACCGTGCGACGGCGGAGCGGATCCTGGCGGAGCAGCGCGGCGTGGACGCCACCGAGCGCGGCGCGGCCTATCGCGCGGCCGGATGGCAGAGCTTCGATCCCGCCGCCGCGCCCTACAGCGCCGACCAGATCGCCCGTGAACGGAGCAGCTTCGCCGAGGGCCGCTCCTTCGCGGACCGCGAGCCGATGACCCCCGGGGACAGCATGCGGACCGAACCCCGGGACGGCAGCCCCGCCGACCCGATGGCGCGGCCGACGGACCCGACGCTGCGGGACCTCTGAGACCCACGGCAAGCCAGACGACGCCGGCGGCCCCGACAGGCCGCCGGCGTTTTCTCGGCCGCTTTCCCAGCCCCGTCGCCTTCGGGCGCTGTAGCCAGGCCTCGGAATGCGGGTTACCGCCGGTCAGGCGGGCCTCTATAGAGTTGATCCGAGTGCGGTCCCGCGCGTTTGCGGCTGGGGCCAGGGCCTTTCCCCCGTTTCGAGGTATTCCGATGCAAGCCTTTCCCGCGCCGTTGCTCCTGGCGGCCCTCGTCGCGGCCGGATCGCCCGCGGCCGCGGCCACGGCCGTTCACCCCGCCGCCGCCCATGCGCCGGCCAAGTCCGAGGGGGTCTCCTCCGACGTCCGCTGCCTGCTGACCATGGCCCTGCTCAGCCAGGACAAGGCGCGCCAGCAGCCGGCGCTGATCGGCTCCTATTTCTTCGCCGGGCGGATCAGCGCCCGCGCCCCGGGTCTCGACCTGCCCGCCGCCGTGAAGGCGGAGGAGGCCAAGTTCACCAAGAACGACCTGCAGCCCGAGCTGACCCGCTGCGGCGGCATGATCCAGGCCGCGGCGGCAAGCCTGCGCAACAGCTTCGCCGGCCCTGGCGGCCCGCCGCCCGCCGCGCCGGGCGCCGCGCCCGCGCCGGCCCCCGCGCCTCTCGCGCCGCCGCCGGCCGCCGCGCCGCCGAAATAGGCGCTCCTCAGTTCGCCGGGACCGCGCCGCTCATCGTCGGGCCGATCTCGTCGTGCAGCACCAGGTCGGCGAAGCCGTCCAGGTCGGTGGGCTCGCGGTTGACGATGGCCAGCCGCGCGCCGTTGCGCTTGGCCAGCAGCGGGAACCCCGCGGCCGGATGCACCACCAGGGACGAGCCCAGCACCAGGAACGCGTCGCAGGCCAGGGTCGCGGCCTCGGCGCGGGCCATGGGCTCGGCCGGCATGGCCTGGCCGAACGAGATGGTCGCGGTCTTCACCAGCCCGCCGCAGCGGCGGCAATAGGGGATCTCGCCGGCCTTCAGGAAGCTCTCCTTCAGCTCGGCCAGCTCATGCCGCTCCTCGCACTCCAGGCATTTGGCGTAGCTGGCGTTGCCGTGCAGCTCGATCACCCGGTCGGCGGGCACGCCTGAGTCCTGGTGCAGGTTGTCGACGTTCTGGGTGATCACCGCCACAGCCTTGCCCTGAGCCACCAGCCGCGCGACGGCGTAGTGGCCGGCGTTGGGCTCGCGGCCGGTCCAGCCGGCGCGGCCGGAGAAGGCCCGCTCCCAGGCCTCGCGCCGCCGCGCCGGGTCGGAGACGAAGTCCTGGAAGTAGATCGGCTTCATCTTGCTCCACACGCCGCCGGGGCTGCGGAAGTCGGGGATGCCGGATTCGGTGGAGATGCCCGCGCCGGTGAACACCACCAGGCGGCGGGCGTCGGCGATCAGGCGGGCGAGATCGGCGCGGGACATGGCGCATCTTGGCGCCCGGCGGCGCGGTCAGCCAGAGGCGGTGGAGGGGGAGGAAGGTGGCCGGCCCGACGTTGGTCGGGGGGATGCCAGGGTGTCGCCGGGCCGGCTCTTGATCGCTCCGGCGGGGGGAAGGCCGAAGGATCGCAAGCCTAAACCGACGCCTGTCCGATAGGTTCCGAACGCCGGTCGGAATTCGCTCGGCCCGTCGGGGCCGGGCCTAGTGAAGGACTGCGATGATCGGCCCGAACGCCAGCGGCAGCAGGAACTGGCGGATCCCCTGGATGACCAGCAGGACGATGATCGGGCTGATGTCGACCCCGCCGATCGGCGGAATCACCTTCTGCACCGGCCGCAGGATCGGCCGGGTCAGGGCGTCCAGGAAGCGGGCGACATTATAGACGAACTGGTTGCGCAGGTTGATCACGTCGAAGGCCACCAGCCACGACAGGATCGCGCTGATGATGATCGCGACCACCAGCAGGCCCAGCAGCCCGTCGACGATGAAGTAGAGGAAGGAGCCCATGGCGCGGTTCTAGCGGGCTTTGCGGGGCTGGCAAGGCCGAGCTGTCGCCGCCGCGGCGATCGCGCGCGCCGCAGCGGCTTGACAGAGGCGGGCGCAAAAGGGTTATTCCGCGCCTTCCTGGGTCTTCCCTGGGGGCCGTAGCTCAGATGGTAGAGCGCCTCGTTCGCAATGAGGAGGTCAGGGGTTCGATTCCCCTCGGCTCCACCAGGACCCCCCCAATCCGCTAATCCTGCAGCGCCGCCTCCGGGCGGATGGGGCGGTACCAGGCCTCCACGAAGGCGAAGGCGCCGAAGGCCGCCACGCCCAGGGCGACCAGCGCCAGCACCCCGTCGCCGAACACCTGCGAATGCAACGCCCAGAGCGCGCTGCCCACGTCCCGGGCCTCGGCGGCGCGCTGGTGCCAGCCGGCCCGCAGCATGAAGAAGCCCACCGGCATCATCGCCACGCCCCGCCCGAAATAGCCCACCCGGGCCAGGTTGCAGGCCCAGCGGGTCACGTTCGGCTGGCATTTCAGGGTCGAGCCGAAGTTGTCGACAAAGGCGCGCACGGCGTTGCCGGCGCCGCAGGCCAGGATGAACAGGCCCAGGGCGATCACCAGTTTCGGCCCCAGCGGCCAGGCCATGACCGTGGCCACCCGGTCGCTGGTTTTCTCGACCTCGGCGTGGCGCAGGTCGTGCAAGGTGTCGATCAGCCCGAACACCGACACGGCCAGGCTTCCGTAGATCAAGCCGCTGATCGCCTGGCCCAGGCGGCTGGCGGCGGCCTTGGCGCCGGAGCCCTGACGGTCGGCGTCGAAGAGGGATTGCAGGGCCCGCCAGCCCGCGAAGCCGTAGAGCCCCAGGCCCGTCAGCCACAGGAGCGCCACGCCCGGCGGCCACCGGGCCCAGGCCTTCAGCGCGTCCAGGGTGTCGGCCGGGCGGGGCGCCAAGCCCGCCGCCGCCAGCAGGGCGATCAGGCCGACGCTCAGGTAGACGACGCCGCGGGCCATGTAGCCCAGCCGCGCCGCCATCTCGGCCGCCGCGGCCCAGGGCTGGGTCGCAAAGCGCCGGCGCAGGCGGCTCAGAACCCGGCTCCCAGGCCGTTCCGGCGAGATCGCGGCGGCCTCTCCGGCCATCGATGAGTCCCTAATGGGCGTCGTCCCAATTGGCCGCCGCGCGCGCGTCGACCACCAGGGGAACGGTCAGGGCGACCGCAGGCTCCGGAGCCTTCTCCATAATTCTGCGCGCCACGGCGATCACGGCGTCGGCTTCGGCCTCCGGCGCTTCGAAGATCAGTTCGTCGTGCACCTGCAGCAGCATCTTCGCCGTCAGGCCTGCGTCGCGCAGCGCGGCCGGCATCCGCACCATGGCCCGGCGGATCACGTCGGCCGCCGCGCCCTGGATCGGCGCGTTGATCGCGGCGCGGTCGCCGAAGGCCCGCTCGGCGGGGGATTTGCCCTGGGCGGCGGGGATGTAGATCTTGCGGCCGAAGACGGTGGTGACGAACCCCTCGGCGCGCACCTGGCGCTGCATGCGGTCCATGTAGGTGCGGATGCCGGGGAAGCGCTCGAAATAGGTCTTGATGTAGGCCCCGGCCTCTTCCCGCGGGATCGAAAGCTGGTTGGCGAGGCCGAAGGCCGAGATGCCGTAGACGATGCCGAAATTGATCGCCTTGGCGCGCCGTCGGGTCTCGGCGGGCATGCCTTCCACCGGCACGCCGAACATTTCCGAGGCGGTGAGTGCGTGGATGTCGATCCCTTCGGCGAAGGCCTTCTTGAGCTGCGGGATGTCGCCGATGTGGGCCAGCAGGCGCAGCTCGATCTGCGAATAGTCGGCGCTGATCAGCACATGGCCCGGCTCGGCGATGAAGGCCTTGCGGATCTTGCGGCCTTCCTCGGTGCGGACCGGGATGTTCTGAAGGTTGGGGTCGGACGAGGCCAGGCGCCCGGTGGTCGCCGCCGCCAGCGAATAGGAGGTGTGCACCCGGCCCGTCTTCGGATCGATCGCGGCCACCAGGTTGTCGGTGTAGGTGCCCTTCAGCTTCGAGAGCTGCCGCCAGTCCAGCAGGATGCGCGGCAGTTCGTGCCCCTGGGCGGCCAGGTCCTCCAGCATGGAGGCGTCGGTGGACTGCGCCCCGGTGGCGGTGGTGCGGCCCGACGCCAGGCCCATCTCGCCGAACAGGATGTCGCCGATCTGCTTGGGCGAGCCCAGGTTGAAGGGCCGTCCGGCCACCCGGTGCGCCTCGGCCTCCAGCTCGCCCATGCGCACGGCGAAGTCGTTGGAGAGCAGGCGCAGGCGCTCGGGGTCGACCTTGACGCCGGCCAGCTCCATCTCGACCAGCACCTTGGGCATCGGCCGCTCGAGGGTCTCGTAGACGGTCAGCAGCTTCTCGTGGCTGAGGCGGGGCCTCAGGTGCTCGTAGATGCGCAGGGTGACGTCGGCGTCTTCCGCTGCGTAGCAAGTGGCTGACTGCAGTTCCACGTGCTTGAAGCTCTTCTGCCCCTTGCCGGAGCCCGCCACGGTCTTGAAGCTGATCGGCTCGTGGTCGAGCAGGCGCTTGGACAGCTCGTCCATGCCGTAGCTCTTGTGCAAGCCCCCCTCCAGGGCGAAGGCGATCAGCATGGTGTCGTCGATCGGCCCGACCTCGATCCCGTAGCGGGAGAGGACGGCCATGTCGTACTTGCCGTTCTGCGCCACCTTCAGGACTGCGGGGGATTCCAAGAGCGGCTTCAGCCGCGCGAGCGCCTCGTCGATCGGGATCTGGTCGAGGGCGGCCGGGGCCTCCAGCAGCAGCCCGCCCTCCTGCTCGTGCTCATGGCCGAGCGGGATGTAGCAGGCCTCGCCCGGCGCGGTCGCCAGCGATACGCCGCAGAGGTTGGCGGCGGAGGACGACAGGGCGTCGGTCTCGGTGTCGAAGGCCACCAGCCCCTTGGCGAACGCCTTGGCGATCCAGGCGTCCAGCGTCTCGACGTCGCGGACGCATTGGTAGGCGGTGACGTCGATGGCCCCGTGCTTCGGCGCTTCCGGCGCCTTGGTCTCCGAAGGCGTCGGCGTGGCGGTGGGCGCGGCCCCGCCCTGGGCCTCGGCCACCCGGCGCGCCAGCGTGCGGAACTCCATCCGGTCGAGGAAGCCCGCCAGGATCTGGGCGTCGGGCTCGGCCACCGCCAGCTCGTCGACGGGGCTGGGCAGGGGCGTGTCGCAGTCGAGCTGCACGAGCTGGCGCGACAGGCGGATCTGGTCGGCGAAGTCGATCAGGGTCTGGCGGCGCTTGTCCTGCTTGATCTCGCCGGCGCGGGCCAGCAGCGTCTCCAGGTCGCCGTACTCGTTGATCAGGGCCGAGGCGGTCTTGACGCCGATGCCCGGCGCGCCCGGCACGTTGTCGACCGAGTCCCCGCACAGGGCCTGGACGTCGACCACCTTGTCCGGCGTCACCCCGAATTTGTCGAACACCTGCTCGGCGCGGATCACCAGGTTCGGGGTCTTCATGGTGTCGAGCATGGAGACCTTGGGGCCGACGAGCTGCATCAGGTCCTTGTCCGACGAGACGATCACCACCTCGCCGCCGGCGTCGCGCACCTTGCAGGCGTAGGCCGCGATCAGGTCGTCGGCCTCGTAGCCGGGCAGCTCCAGGCAGGGCACGCCGAACGCCCGCGTCGCATCGCGCACCAGCGGGAACTGCGGGATCAGGTCCTCCGGCGGCGGCGGGCGGTGGGCCTTGTACTGGTCGTAGAGCCTGTTGCGGAAGGTCTCTTCCGAATGGTCGAAGATCACCGCCAGGTGGGTCGGCGCCTCGGACGAGGCCTTCATGTCCACCAGCAGCTTCCACAGCATGTTGCAGAAGCCCGCCACCGCGCCCACCGGCAGGCCGTCCGACTTGCGGGTCAGCGGCGGCAGGGCGTGGAAGGCCCGGAAGATGAAGCCTGAGCCGTCCACCAGATAGAGCCGCACGTTCGGCCCGTCCTGCGTCGGTTCGCGCGGGATCTCGTCGAGCGTCTGCGGATCGGCGTCGAGGGTGTCGGTCATGGACGGCAAGATAGGACCTCGCGGACGTGAGGTCACCCGCCAGAAGGCCGCCCACGGGCAGGTTTCGACGCCCCCTCCGTCTCGTCGCGTTCCGCGCCGATCCACCTCCCCCGCGCTCTTCGGCGCAGGGGAAGGAGCGACAGCTCTCGCGCCTCTCCTGAAGGGAACACTTCGGGGGAGGTGTCGGCGCAGCCGACGGAGGGGGCGCGGCACGGCCAAGGAATGATGCTGATCGGCCCCAGGATTGCCACCGCCGCGAACTTCCCGCACATCCGTCGCCAACTGCACGCCAACTGAGGAAAGCGACCGATGTTCTCGCATATCATGATCGGCACCAACGACCTGGACCGCGCCAAGTCGTTCTATGACGCCGTCCTGGGGACCCTCGGCGTCCCGCCGGCGATGGTCGACCGCCACCGCATCTTCTACCGCACGCCCAGCGGGGTGTTCTCGGTGTCCCTGCCGATCAACGGCGAGCCGGCCACGGCCCCCAACGGCGGCACCATCGGATTCGCCTGCGCCTCTCCGGACCAGGCCGACGCCTGGCATGCGGCGGGCCTCGCCGCCGGCGGCACGACCTGCGAGGACCCGCCGGGCGTCCGCGAAGGCGCCAACGGCAAGATGTACCTCGCCTATCTGCGCGACCCGGACGGCAACAAGCTCTGCGGCCTGCACCGCATGGCGAGCTAGCTGAACCGCTTGTTGAGGTTGCCCAGGCCGTCGGGATCGCCGGCGAAGTTGTCGGCCTTGCCGTCGGCCAGGTAGCCCGCGACCGCCTTGGCGAGGCGGGCGTAGACCGCGCGGAACGCCCCGCCGCCGGAGCTGACCCGGCGCACGCCCAGCGCCTGAAGCTGCTCGGCGCCCGGCAGGCCCGCGACCAGCATCATGTTCAGCGGCAGGCGGATCTCATCGGCCAGGCGGCCGATCAGGTCGGCGTCGCTCGGCCCCGGCACGAAGATCCCGCTGGCCCCGGCGTCGCGGTAGCGCTCGGCCCGCGCCGTGGTCTCGACATAGGCCGCGTGGCCCTCGGCCAGGCTCTTCAGGTAGACGTCGGTGCGGGCGTTGATGAACAGGGCGACGCCGGCCCCGTCGGCGGCCTTGCGCGCGGCCTCGATCTTGCGCGCGTGCAGGTCCGGGTCGCGCCGGCCGTCCTCCAGGTTGATCCCCACGGCGCCGACGCCGATCACCGCCCGGATCGTCTCGGCCAGCCGGTCCAGGTCGTCGGTGTAGCCGCCCTCGATGTCGGCGGTGACCGGGACCTTCACCACCCGCGCCACCGCCTGCACCGTTTCCAGCAACAGCGGCAGGGGCAGGATGTCGCCGTCCGGATAGCCGTGCGCCCAGGCCACCGCGGCCGAGGAGGTGGCGACGGCCTTGGCGCCGGCGTCCTCCATCACCGCGGCGCTGGCCGCGTCCCAGGCGTTGGGCAGGATCAGGATGCCCCCGGTGTGATGCAGCGCGCCGAACGCCTCGGCCTTGCCCTTCTGGTCCATGGTGTCCCTCCGCTTGGCTTCCCGAGCCTAGACGTAAGGTGGCGCGCGTCGGTGACAACCGCTGGCGGAAAGCGGACGTCGACGCTGGCCTCGATACCGACTTTTCGTGTCGCCCGCGAAACCCTGTAGAACGCCGCCGTGACCGCCACGGCCCCCTTTCGCCAGACTTTGGCCCGCCTGACCCTGACCGACTTCCGCTCCTATGCGCGGGCGGACCTCGTTCTGGATGGGCGCCCGGTGTTCCTCGTCGGGCCGAACGGGGCGGGGAAGACCAACCTGCTGGAGGCGGTCAGCCTGTTCACGCCGGGACGGGGCCTGCGCGGCGCGAGCCTGGCCGAGGTCGGCCGCCGGCTGCCGGGCGAGGCGGTGGGCCGGGCCTGGGCCGTCTCGGCGATCGTCTCCGCCGGTGGAGAGGAGACGCAGCTCGGCACGGGAACCGGAGAGCCCGGCGCCGCGCGACGCACGGTGCGGATCGCCGGCGAGACGGTGCCGCCGGGCCGCCTCGCCGACCACCTGCGCCAGGTCTGGCTGACGCCGGCGCAGGACCGCCTTTTCCTGGAAGGCGCCTCGGACCGCCGCCGCTTCTTCGACCGCCTGGTGTTCGCGGCCATCCCGCGCCACGCGGCCCACGCCCAGGCCTATGAGCGGGCGCAACGCGAACGCATGCGCCTGCTGACCGACGAGGCCCAGGCGCCCGACGCCGCCTGGCTCGACGCCCTGGAGGCCCGCCTCGCGGAGGCCGGCGCCCTGATGGCCGAGGCCCGCGCCACGACGCTCGCCGCCCTGCAGGCCGAGATCGACGGCCGAGGGGAGCGCCCTTTCCCGCAGGCCCGGCTGTCGCTGACCGGCGAATGGGAGCAGATGGCGCTCGCTGGCGCGGAGATCGCCGATATCGAGGTGAAGCTGGCCCAGGCGCTGGCCGCCGCCAGGCCCCGCGACGCCGCCGCCGGCCGCGCGCTCACCGGCCCGCACCGGGGCGATCTGGCCGTCATCCACGCCGAAAAGGACCGCCCGGCGGCCGAATGCTCGACCGGTGAGCAGAAAGCGCTGATCCTCAATCTGGTCCTGGCGCAAGCTGCCCGCCTGGCCCGCGCCAAGGCCTCGCCCAGCCCGATCCTGTTGCTCGACGAGGTCGCTGCCCACCTGGACGCCCGGCGTCGCGGCGCCCTGTTCGACGAGATCGAGGCGCTCGATCTGCAGGCCTTCCTCACCGGGACCGATGAGCACCTGTTCGAAGGGCTCGCGGGGCGGGCTCAGGGTCTCGGGGTCGAGGGCGCGGAATTGACGGTGCTCGGCTGAGCGGGTGGGGGGATGGAGCAGTCTCGGGTCTTGCAGAACTCGGCGTGGGCCTCGTCTCGAATCTTGTAGGTGACGAATGCCTGGGCGGCGGCCAGGGCGAGGGCGAGTTCCTTGCTCCGGCTCTGCTCCGCCTTGCCTCCCGGCGTCGCCGCGAAGTCGGCCCGCGCCTGCAATTGCGCCTCGGTATAGGCGGTGGACAGGTTATCGATCGATTGTTGGAGGTAGTCGGCCAGCGCCTGCCGGGTCGCGGTGCGATAGGCGTCCACTGCCGCGTCATAGACCTTGGGATCGGAGCCCTTCGGCGGATTGGTCGCAAAGTCCGTGGCCTGAAGCTCGGTTTCCAGCCTGCCGGTTTCGCCGACCTTGTCAGTGGCTCCGATCTGCCGCGCCAGGGCGGCGGCGCGGGTGGAACCAGGTTTCACGTGGAAGGACTCAGACGGCGGCGCGGCTGGAAACCCCACCCGGACCGTCGCCTTGCGCCCGGCTGCCCCGGCGCCGAGCTGGATCGGGTTCAAGAGAAAGGCGTCGGTCACCTTCAAGGCCGCCGCGCCGTAGCCGAGCCCGATCGGGCTCTCTTCGTCGATGGAGCAGTCGGTCAGATTGCCTTGTTCCCCGACCTTGCAGGTCAAGCGCACAAGGCCGTTCAAGCCAAGCAGGCCCGCGAGTCGCGGCTGGGCCTGCGCCAAGGCTGTCGCGCTCGGCTGGGCCGCCCACTGCGGATTGTCGATCCGTGTGGTGTCGCGCGGATCGGCCGCCTGCCAGACGCGCTGGACGTCGGCGGCCGAGCCGCAAGCCGTCTTGGCGCAAAAGGCGGCATGGGCCAGGGCCGCGACGCTGCGCTGGTATTCCTTCACGATCTGAAATTGGACGGTCGTGAAGGTCTCGTTGGCCTCCTTCTGGTCGCCGGCTACGGACTGGTAGTCAGCGATGGAAGCCAGCTCGGTCTCGCTGAACACCGACGCGAAGGCTCGAGCATAGACGCTGCGGAAATCGTCCCGATGGGCGAGGCTGGCGCGACGGTATGCCTCGGCGGCGGCGCGAGCGATCGCCCTGTCGGCGCCCATGCTTTCCATCTGTTTGGCATGCTGTTCATAGGACGCTTCATTGTTGTCGAGCGCCTTGCTCGCATCGACCAGCCGATAGGCTTGCTGCGCCGCGGCATCCGACAGCGGCGCCGGCGGCTCGGCCGCCGACTCGTTGCGCGGCGCGTTGAACCGTATCGGGATGTTGATCCCGGCGCCGTCGACCGGCTGTCCGTTGAGCGTCTGCGGCCTCATCTGAAATTCGGCGCTTAGACCGATCGCTGCCTGGCCGAAGCCCAGCGCCGCCGGCCGTTCCATGCCGACGCTGCATTCCGACAGGTAGCCGTCCCGTCCCACCTTACAGTGGATGACCGCGTAACCGGAGACGCCCAGCTCACTCGCGAGAGGCGGGTAGTACCGCGAGTAGGCGCCGGCGTCCGGCTTAACGATCCAGTCGGGGTGCGTGATGATCGGCGGCGCGGCGCCGGCATGGCTTGCGAACGCGAAGAATCCTGCGGCGACAGCTAGTCGCAATCTCATGAGCGCCTCCCCCGGCAAGCCCGCGCAGTCTAGCCGACGTCACGTCCGCGGCTAGCCCGCAGCGCGGCCGCAAAAGAGTGCAGAATCAGGCCCCGACCCCTATATAGAAGCCTGCGAAACCGCTGGTGGCGACGGCCTCCGGCTTCTGGCGCGCCCCGTCCTCGGCGCCGCCGCCCAACGGACCCCGAATGAGCGAAGAGAACGAAGACCTCCACGGCCCCAATTCTTCCCATGGCCAGGGCCCGACTCCCGAGAACAACGGGCAGGACGACTATGGCGCGGAGAGCATCAAGGTCCTGAAGGGCCTCGACGCGGTGCGCAAGCGGCCGGGCATGTACATCGGCGACACCGACGACGGCTCCGGCCTGCACCACATGGTCTACGAGGTGGTCGACAACGCCATCGACGAGACCCTCGCCGGCTGGGCGACGCGCGTGGAGGTGATCCTCAACGCCGACGGCTCGGTCACCGTCACCGACGACGGGCGCGGCATCCCGGTTGACATCCACGAGGGCGAGGGCATCTCGGCGGCCGAGGTCATCATGACCCAGCTCCATGCCGGCGGGAAATTCGACCAGAACTCCTACAAGGTCTCCGGCGGCCTGCACGGCGTGGGCGTCTCGGTCGTCAATGCGCTCAGCGAGTGGCTGAAGCTGAAGATCTACCGCGGCGGCAAGTCCTACGAGATGGAGTTCCGCCACGGCGACGCTGTGGCCCCGCTGAAGGAGACCGGCGTCGCGCCCTTGCGCGAAAACGGCGACCCCCTGTCGGGCACCGAGGTCACCTTCCTGCCCTCCACCGACACCTTCGCCTTCATCGACTTCGACCTGAAGACCCTGGAGCACCGGCTGCGGGAGCTGGCCTTCCTGAACTCCGGCGTGACCATCTGGCTGAAGGACCACCGCGGGGCGGAGCCCTTCGTGGAGGTCATGCACTACGAGGGGGGCATCGAGGCCTTCGTGCGCCACCTGGACGCCGCCAAGACGCCCCTGCTCAAGGAGCCGATCGTCATCCGCGGCCGGCGCGAGAACGTCGAGGTCGACCTCTCCCTGTGGTGGAACGACAGCTACCACGAGAACGTCCTCTGCTTCACGAACAACATCCCCCAGCGGGACGGCGGCACTCACCTGGCGGCGTTCCGCTCGGCCCTGACGCGGATCATCACCGGCTATGCGGAAAGCTCCGGCGCGGCCAAGCGCGAGAAGGTCTCGGTCGGTGGCGAGGACGCGCGCGAGGGCCTGACCTGCGTGCTGTCGGTCAAGGTGCCGGACCCGAAGTTCTCCTCCCAGACCAAGGACAAGCTGGTCTCCTCCGAGGTGCGCCCGGCGGTCGAGGGCCTGGTGCAGGAAGGCCTGGGCTCCTGGTTCGAGGAGCACCCGAACGAGGCCCGCCTGATCGTGCAGAAGATCGCCGAGGCCGCCGCCGCCCGCGAGGCGGCGCGCAAGGCCCGCGAGCTGACCCGCCGCAAGTCGGCGCTGGATATCTCGTCCCTGCCCGGCAAGCTCGCCGACTGCGCGGAGAAGGACCCGGCCAAGTCGGAGATCTTCATCGTCGAGGGCGATTCCGCCGGCGGCTCGGCCAAGCAGGCCCGCAACCGCGACAACCAGGCGATCCTGCCCCTGCGCGGCAAGATCCTGAACGTCGAGCGCGCCCGCTTCGACAAGATGCTGGGCTCAGAGCAGATCGGCACCCTGATCACCGCGCTCGGCGCCGGCATCGGGCGCGAGGACTTCGATATCGAGAAGATCCGCTACCACAAGATCGTGCTGATGACCGACGCCGACGTGGACGGCGCCCACATCCGCACCCTGCTCTTGACCTTCTTCTACCGGCAGATGCCGGAGGTGATCGAACGCGGCTACCTCTATATCGCCCAGCCGCCGCTCTATAAGGCGTCGAAGGGCAAGTCGGTCCGCTACCTGAAGGACGACGCGGAGCTGGAGATCTACCTGATCGACGAGGGCGTCGACGGGGCCACCCTGGACCTCTCCAACGGCGAGCGGATCACCGGCGCCGACCTGCTCGCCATGGTGCAGACCGCCCGCGGCGCCAAGGCCAATGTCGAGCGCCTGGCGGCCCGCGCCCCGGCCTTCGCCATCGAGCAGTCGGCCCTGGCCGGCCTGCTGGCCGAGGGCGGCGATCCGGCCAAGGCCGCCGCGCGCCTCGACCTCTATGCCGAGGAAGGCGACGGCTCCTGGACCGGGGCGCCGGGCGAGGCGAACAGCTTCGTCTTCTCCCGCGTGAAGCGCGGCGTCTCCGAGCGGATCGTGCTGGACGAGCTCCTGCTGCACGCCGCCGATGCGCGGCGCCTGGCGGAACGGTCGAAGGAGCTGGCCGAGATCTTCGCCGGCCGCGCGACCTTCACCCGCCGCGACCGCGCCACGGTGGTCCGCGGCCCCATCGACCTGGTGAACGCGGTGATGGACAACGGTCGCCGGGGCCTCTCCATCCAGCGCTACAAGGGCCTGGGCGAGATGAACGCCGATCAGCTCTGGGAGACCACCCTCGACGCCGACGCGCGCACCCTGCTGCAGGTCCGCGTCAATCACGCCGACGACGCCGGCGACATGTTCGCCCGCCTCATGGGCGACCTCGTCGAGCCCCGCCGCGAGTTCATCCAGGAAAACGCCCTGGACGCCGAGGTGGACGTCTAGCGCGGACCGGCCAGGCTCCCATATTTTGGCCATAGCCAAGCTTGGGAGCCTGGGATGCGTGTCGCCGCTGCTGTCCTGATTGTGGCCTTGGCCGTGGGATCGGCGGCGCACGCCCAGACGCCGCCGCCAACCGACGACGCCCTGGCCGCCAGGCTTGCCGCCGCCGCGGAGGTCGCCGACCAGAACCGGCGGAGCGAGGCGCTGAACGCCGAGGTCAACGCCAAGAATCGCGAGGTCGAGGCGCGCAACGCCGCCAAGCGCGCGGCCTTCGACAAGGCGATGGCCGACTACCAGGCCACGCTCGCGGCGCAGGAAGCCGCCAAGGCCCGCGACCAGGCCGGCTACGCCAAGGCCCTGGCCGACTGGAACGCCGCGGTCGCCGTCTGCAAGGCCGGCGATGTCGGCAAGTGCGCCAAGCCCGCCGCGGCCGGCAAGGCCGCCGCGCCCTAACCCCCGAACGCCCCGACCACCTCCAGCACCGCGTCGCCGTAGCGGGCGAGCTTGCCTTCGCCGACGCCGTTGACCTGGCCGAGGGCGGCGCGGGAGCCGGGTTTCGTCGCGGCGATTTCCGCCAGGGTGCGGTCGTGGAAGATGACGTAGGGCGGCACGTGCTGGCTCTTGGCCGCCCGCGCGCGCCAGGCGCGCAGGGCCTCGAACAGCGGCTGGTCGGAGGGCGAAGTCGTGAGCGCCTCGCGGCCTTTGCGCGCCTTGCGGGTCCGGCCGGCCGGCTCTTCGGCGCGGGTCTGGATCTGCACCCGCCGTTCGCCGCGGAACACCCGCTTGACCTCGTCGGTGTCGCCCACGCCCACCAGCGGGCGGCCGTCGTTGGGGTCCTCGCGCAACAGGCCCTCGAACAGAAGTTGCTCGACCAGGTCGCGCCAGGCGCCCACCGACAGGTCCTGGCCGATGCCCCAGGTCGAGAGCGAGGCCTCGTGGTCGCTGACGTCCTTGGTCTTGCCCAGGAGGTGGTCGACCAGCCGTCCGCGGCCATAGCGCCCGGCCAGGCGGTGGGCGGCCGACAGGGCCTTTTGCGCCGCTTCGGTGGCGTCCGACAGTTCGACGCGGCCCGAACAAAGGTCGCACTGCCCGCAGGCCTCGACGCCCTCCTCGCCGAAGTAGCGCCGCACGGTGGCCGCGCGGCAGCCGGTCCCGTCCAGCAGGGCGTAGAGCTGGCGCACCTTGCCGACCTGCACCTGCTTGACCGCGGCGTCCATGTCCCGCTCGCCGATGCGGCGCAGGGCCCAGCTCATGTCGGCCGCGCCATAGAGGGTGATGCCCTCGGCCAGGTCGCCGTCGCGCCCGGCGCGGCCGATCTCCTGCCAGTAGGCCTCGATGGAGGCGGGCGCATCGGCGTGGATCACGAAGCGGACGTCGGGCTTGTCGACCCCCATGCCGAAGGCGATGGTGGCCACCATCACCGCCGCGTCGGCCTCCAGGAACTCCTCCAGCCGCGTGGTGCGCACCTGCCGCTCCAGGCCCGCGTGGTAGGCGAGCGCCGGGACGCCGGCGTCGCGCAGCGCCTGGGCGATCTGCTCCGTCTTGTCGCGAGAGCCGGCGTAGACCACGCCCGAGCGGCCGGGCCGCGCGGTCACCAGCTCCACGACCCGCTTGGCGGCCGAGCCGCGCTTGCGCTCCGCCGACAGCACCAGCTCCGGCCGCGCGAAGCTGGCGACATATTCCGGCGAGGCCTCCAGGCGCAGCTCGCTGCGGATGTCCTCGCGGGTGCGGGCGTCGGCGGTGGCGGTCACCGCCAGGCGCGGCACGCCGGGGAACAGGTCGGCCAGCCGGCCCAGCATCCGGTACTCGGGCCGGAAGTCGTGGCCCCACTGGCTGACGCAGTGAGCCTCGTCGATGGCGATCAGGGCCAGGGGCGCGCGGGAGAGCCGCTCCAGCATCCAGGGCTGCATCAGCCCCTCCGGCGAGATGTAGAGGATGTCGAGTTCGCCGGCCTCGATCCGCCGCCAGGTGATCGCCTTCTCCTCGGTGTCGATGTTGGAATCGAGCCGTGCGGCCGCCACCCCGGCCTGCTGCAGCCCCGCCACCTGATCGGTCATCAGCGCGATCAGCGGCGAGACCACCAGCCCCAGGCCCGGCCGGATCATGCTGGGGATCTGGTAGCAGACGCTCTTGCCGCCGCCGGTGGGCAGCACCGCCATGGCGCTGCCGCCGGCCAGCACCTGGGCGATCACATCGCCCTGCAGCCCTCGGAAATCCGCATGGCCGAAGGTGCGCCGCAGGATCTCTCGGGCTTCGTGCAACGGGTCGGAATCGCGTTCGGCGACAGCGGAAGGCATGGGTGCGTTATGGGGTGGAATCAACCGAGGCGCCATGCGGCGAGAACACATCCTCCTCTTTAGGGGAGGGACAGGCCGCGCAGCGGCCAGGGTGGGAGAGTCGCGTTCAAGTTCGGACTTCGGGTCCTGGCCCACGAACCCCACCCGACCTCGGCTTCGCCTCGGCCACCCTCCCCTAAAGAGGAGGAATGGCGTCGGCGCTACGCATCCATCCGGCTGATGGTCAGCTTCCTCGCCCAGTGGGTCCCCATGCGGTTGACGAACTGCTTGGGCCGTTCGGTCAGGACCTCGGTCTCCAGCCACAGGCGCTTCAGATGGCGGACCTTGCCCGCCGCGCGGTCGTCCTCGTAAGCCGTGCGGCCGTGCAGGACGTGGTAGTTGTTGATGAACTGCATATCGCCGGGCTGGAAATCCATGACGACGGAATAGGCGCCGCCCTCGGCCTGGTCCTGCATCCAGGTCAGGGCCTCGATGGCCGCCTCGGTCAGGCGCGGGGCGTCGGGGTGGCGCTGCGAGGCCAGGATGTAGGGCCGGATCAGGCGGACGAAGAGCCGGCCGCCCTGGCGGCTGAACACCGGCATCAGGTACCAGCCGGGCTTTCCCGGCGCCTGCTCGCCGCGATAGTCGAAGGGCTGGGGCTTGTAGAGCTCGGCCGCCAGGTCCGGCCGCTCGCGGACCAGGCGGTTATGCAGCGCCACCGAATTGCAGACCGCCGACAGGCCTCCTGACACCCCGGTCCGCAGGCACATCAGCCCCACCAGGTCCGAGCCGTCGCAGTGGAAGTCGAGGCCCACCAGGCCGATCTCGTTGCCGCGCGAGGTGGGGTCGCCCGCCGGCTTGCCGTGGTCGGTGACGTCGCCCAGCAGGTGGCCCTTGGCGTTCTGCGGCCAGGGCTTGCCCAGGTGCGCGCCGATCCCCCAGTAGGCCATGCTCATCTCGTCGTTGGACCACCGCGCGCGCGGCAGGCCCCGGATGCGCACGAAGCCGCGCCCATCGATCAGTTCGCGCTCCATCGCCTTCAGGCGCTGCCCCAGGGTCGGCAGGGGGAACTCGGCCTTGCCGATCGCCAGGAAGTCGTCGGAGATCCCAAAGGCGTGCTGGACGGCGGCGTCCAGTTCGTCGATCTCGGCGCGCGACAACGTTTCGGTCCAGAGCGAAGGATCGGCGACCTCCGCCGCGGTCCACTCGCAGGCGGTCTCCAGGACCTCCGGGCGGACTTGGGAGATGTCGTTCATGCTCGCAGCTCCTATTCCGCCGCCATGGCCGCGGGCGCGCCTTGCGCCCCGCGCAGCAGCCGGCCGGGCAGGGCGTCGGTGGGCTCGCCGTCGCGGTAGGTGACCTGGCCGGCGACGATCGTCGCCGTATAGCCCTCGGCCCGCTGGATCAGCCGGCGCCCGCCGGTCGGCAGGTCGTAGGCGACCGAGGGCGCCTTCAGCTTCAGGTTCGGGTAGTCGATGACATTGAGGTCGGCGCGGTAGCCCGGAGCGATCAGGCCTCGGTCATAGAGGCCGACGGTCTCGGCGGTGTCGCGGCACTGGGCCCTGACCATCATCTCCAGCGGCAGCTTCGGCCCGCGTGTGCGGTCCCGCGTCCAGTGCACCAGGTTGGTGGTCGGGAAACTGCCGTCGCAGATCATCCCCACATGCGCCCCGCCATCGGAGAGGCCGGGGACCACGCAGTCGTGCTGCAGCATCCGGTAGGCCGGATCCAGCGTGTTCTGGGCGTAGTTCAGCAGCGGCAGATAGAGCATGCCGCGCCCGTTTCCTTCCCCGCCGTCCAACATGTGGTCCAGCGCCACAGCATAGGGATCCAGGCCCCGCTCGGCGGCGATGGCGGCGAGGGAATGGTCCGGCGTCGGCTCGTAGTCCGGGTTGTCCTGCCCCATCGGATAGATGCGGTCCCAGGCCCGCGCCGGCGACAGGCCGGGCGCGCGTGCGTTCTCCGCCTCCTCGCTCAGGAGCCGGGCGCGGAAGTCGGGGTCGCGCAGCCGCGCCACCCGCTCGGCCAGCGGCAGGGCCTTGATCTCGCGGTAGCTGGGGTGGCTGGAGAACGGGTTCACCGTCAGCTCCAGGCCGAACAGCACGCCCACCGGCCGCGTCGCCACCTGGGCGCGGATCCGCAGGCCGGCGGCCTTGGCCTCGCTCATCTGCTCGAGCATGAAGCGCCACTGCTCCGGATCTCGCGGGCTCTGCAGCAGCGAGAAGCTGAGCGGCCGTCCGGACGCCTCGACGATCCGCCGCAGCATGGCGAACTCCTCCGCCGGGTCGTTGAAGTCGCTGACCACCTGCAGGACGCCGCAGCCCGCCCCTTTGCCGGCCGCCGCCATGCCGAGGGCGATGCCGGTCAGCTCGTCCTCGCCGGCGGTCAGGGTGGCGATGGGCGAGCCGTCGGAGGAACGGTGATTGAGCGTCCGCGAGGTGCCGAAGCCGATGGCGCCGGCCTCCATGGCCCGCTTGGCGATCGCCGCCATGGCGTGGATATCAGCCTCGGTGGCGGGTTCCCGGTCGACGCCGCGCTGGCCCATGACGAAGACCCTGAGCGCCGCGTGCGGCAACTGGCTGCCGATGTCGACGTCGAAACGGCGGTCGCTCAGGCTATCGAGGTAGTCGGGATAGCTTTCCCAGTTCCAGGGCAGGCCCCCGGTCAGAACAGGAAAGGGAATGTCCTCGACGCCCTCCATCAGCCGGATCAACCGGTCGTGGTCGTCCGGGCGGCAGGGGGCGAAGCCCACGCCGCAGTTGCCCATCACCACCGTGGTGACCCCGTGCCAGGACGAGGGCTGCATGCGCTGGTCCCAGGTGGCCTGGCCGTCGTAGTGGGTGTGGATGTCGACGAAGCCCGGCGTCACCACCTGGCCGCGCGCGTCGATCTCTTCGGACCCGCCGCCGGCGATCCGGCCCCCAATTCCGCTTCCAACGGCGGCGACGGCGCCGTCCTTGACCGCCACGTCGGCCTCGAAGGGCGCGCCGCCGGTCCCATCGACCACGGTCCCGCCCCGGATCACCAGGTCGTAGGCCTTTTCCATCGCGCGCTTCCCTTGGCGTTCTTCGTTTCCGCCTTCCTTCCACTTTGCCGCCGCCCGCCCGACCCCGGCAAGGAAAAGACGCAGCCCCCGGCCGCCCGGCCGCCGTTCGGATTCGAGGCTCGGCCAATCGTGTTCGCGACGGGGAACCCACGCCTGGCTTCACCGTTGCGCCCTTTGGGCGGCTGGCGGGCAGATCTCATGGGTGAAAAACATGTCGAGCAGAGACGCAAACAGCGACGAGCGCCACCTGGACGTCCCGGCGAGCCACGGCGTCGGCGATATCCAGGGCGATCTGATGGGCCGAGGCGACATCAACGGCGTCGGTGATGGTGACTCCCAGCATCCCAAGAACGGCGACACCCAGGGAGACCTCGAGGGACAGGGCGATATCAATGGCCGTGGCGACGGGGACGACGGCGACCACGGTCGGCCCGTGATCGCAGGCGAGACGCTCACCGGAACCGCACTGGCCGACACCCTGGCGGGCGGCCGTGGCGACGACAGCCTGTCGGGTCTGGATGGCGACGATCGGCTGCTCGGCGGCGCTGGCGCCGACACGCTCGACGGCGGAGCCGGCAATGACACCCTGGTCGGCGGCCCGGGCCCCGACGTCCTGACCGGCGGCCCTGGCGCCGACGTCTTCGTGGTCGGCGGCTCGGCGAAGACCTTGTCCGGTCTGGACCGGATCACCGACTTCACGCAGGGCCAGGACAGGCTCGTGTTCCACGAGGCTCCCGTGGCTACCGCGGCGAACTTCGCCACCGATACGGCTGTGGACTTCCAGACGGCCGTTGCCGACGCCAACGCCAAGATGGCGGCCGGGGCCGACTTCGTTGCCGTCCAGGTGGGCGCTGACGTCGTCGTCTTCGCCGACGAGGCCGGCGACCACGGCGAACCGGCCGCGCACCATGTGGAGTCCGCCGTCCTGTTGGTCGGAAAGACCTTGGCCGGCATCGACTTCAGCGCCATCGGCTAGCTTCGGAAGACCGCTTCGAGGCGGCCAAGGGGCGCTCCGGTTCGCCGACGCGCCCCTTGGGGCTGCCCGTGGCGGGCGTTCACGAAGGATTATCCGCCTTTGTTGCGGCGGCCTTAAGCGTGAACAAGCTAGACCATGAGCTCGCGTGAAGATCGGTTGAGGGACCCGTCGTGACGCTCAAAGCCATCTGGGCCGCCGTGACGGCCGCCGCCATCGCCGTGGGCTTCGCCCTGCCCGCCTTCAGCCCGCGCGTCGAGCCGAAGTCGCAGATCGAACAGCTCGAAATCCGGCGATAGGTCTCGCCCTAAGGCTTCGCCACCGGGCCCGCGCAGCCTGCGAGCGGGCTGGCGTCGGGCGGGATGACCACGGCGGCCATCGACCAGGCGCGGCCGCCCAGGGATTCGACGCACTGGCTGGCGTAGAGGTTGACGTCCATCGTCTGCCCGTTGGGCAGGGCGGCCCTCCAGGCGGCCGAGTGGGAGGTGATCACCGCGCCGGGCGCGTTGGCCGTCACGTCGGGCTGGCCCGGCCGCGACAGCGTCAGCGCGGTTCCCCGCACCTTCAGGCGCCAGGCCGGATCCTCGCCGTGCGCGTCGATCGGCTGGCCGAAGTTGAGCGCAACGTCCGGCGGCAGCGGCGGCGCGCCGTTCTCCTTCTCCTTGCCGCAGGCGCAAAGGCCCAGCAGCAGAAGCGGCGCGATCCAGGCGTGGCGCATGAACGTCTCTCTTTTCAACGGCAAATCAGGGTACGGGACATCGGTGTGAGCGGCCAGCCTTTGACCTTCTATGAGTTCTTCGCCGGCGGCGGCATGGCGCGCCTGGGGTTGGGCGCGTCCTGGACCTGCGCCTTCGCCAACGACTTCGACCCGGTGAAGACGGCCACCTACCGGGCGAATTTCGCCGACGCCGCCCAGCACTTCCGGGCGGGCGACGTCTGGACCCTGGGGCCGGAGGACCTGCCCGGCCGCGCCGACCTCGCCTGGGCGTCCAGCCCCTGCCAGGACTTCAGTCTGGCAGGCGCGCGGGCCGGGCTGGCCGGCGGGCGTTCCTCGGCCTTCTTCGGCTTCTGGCGGCTGGTCGAGGGCCTGGCGGCCCAGGGACGCGCGCCCCGGGCGATCGTCATCGAGAATGTCGGCGGCCTGCTGACCTCGCATGGCGGCGCCGATTTCACGGCCCTGGCCGCCGCGCTGGCCGACCAGGGCTACAGCTTCGGCGCCCTGGAGATCGATGCGGCGGCCTTCCTGCCGCAGTCGCGGCCCCGGGTCTTCGTGATCGCCACCCTGGAACCGCCACCGGCGGCGCTCACCGGCGCGAGCCCCTTCCACAGCCGCGCGGTGAAGGCCGCCGCCGCCGGCCTGCCCGCCGAGCTGGCGCGCCGCTGGATCTGGTGGCGGCTGGCCGAGCCGCCGGCCCGCAACATCGACCTGGGCGCCCTGCTGGAGCCCGACGGGGCCGTGGAATGGCACAGCCCGGCGCGCACCGGGCGCTGGCTGGAGCTGATGGCGCCCCTGCACCGGGCGCGGCTCGAGGCCGTGCGGCTCCGCGGCGGCCGCGCGGTCGGCGCCATCTTCCGGCGCACCCGCATCGAGGACGGCCGCCGCGTCCAGCGGGCCGAGGTCCGTTTCGACGGCCTGGCCGGATGCCTGCGCACGCCGCGTGGCGGCTCCTCGCGCCAGGCCATCGCCGTGGTCGAGGACGCCGGCGTCCGCACGCGCCTGCTGACCCCGCGCGAGGCGGCGCGGCTGATGGGCCTGCCGGACAGCTACGGCCTGCCGCGAGCGGCCACCTCGGCGCTGCTCGTGGCCGGCGACGGCGTGGCGGTCCCGGTGGTGCGCTGGCTCGCGGGGCAGGTGCTCGAACCGCTCCTCGCCGGCGCCTCGGCGATCGCGGCCGAATAGACCGGCCGGGCGCCAACCGACCCCTTCCAATCCCTATGGGAACCCTTAGGTTCGCAGGCCGAAAAGGGCGCTCCCGCGAAAGGTCCGTTGGTATGGATTCCACCCCCGACAAGGTCTACGACGCCGCGCGCTACCAGCGCGCCGGGCGTGGCAAGGTCTTCGACTCGATCCTCGACACGGTGGGCGACACCCCGCTCGTACGCCTGCCGCGCCTGACCGCGGCCCTGAAGCCCAAGGGCGAGGTGCTCGCCAAGCTGGAGTTCTTCAACCCGATCGGCTCGGTCAAGGACCGAATCGGCGTGGCGATGATCGAATACCTGGAAGCCCAGGGCGTGCTGAAGCCCGGCGGCATGATCGTCGAGCCGACCAGCGGCAACACCGGCATCGCGCTGGCCTTCGTGGCCGCCGCCAAGGGCTACCGGCTGACCCTGGTGATGCCCGAGAGCATGTCCATGGAACGGCGCAAGATGCTGCTGATCCTGGGCGCCAAGCTGGAGCTGACCCCGGCCGAGCGCGGCATGGCCGGCGCCGTGGCCCGCGCCCGCGAAATCGTCGAGGCCACCCCCGGCGCGGTGATGCCGCAGCAGTTCGACAACGTCGCCAACCCGCTGATCCACCGGGTCTCGACCGCCGAGGAGATCTGGAACGACACCCAGGGCGGCGTTGACGCCGTCATCTCCGGCGTCGGCACGGGCGGCACCATCACCGGCGTCGGCCAGGTGCTGAAGGCCCGCAAGCCTTCGGTGAGGATGATCGCCGTCGAGCCGGAATCCTCGCCGGTGCTCTCCGGCGGCCAGCCCGGCCCGCACAAGATCCAGGGCATCGGCGCAGGCTTCGTCCCCTCGATCCTCGACCGCGGCGTGATCGACGAGGTGGTGCAGGTCTCCAACGACGACAGCTTCGCCATGGCCCGGCGCGTGGCCGCCGAGGAGGGCATCCCGGTGGGCATCTCCTCCGGCGCGGCCCTGACCGCCGCCTTCGACGTCGCCGGCCGCGACGAGATGAAGGGCAAGCTGATCGTCGCCATCATCCCGAGTTTCGCGGAGCGCTACGTCTCGACGGCGCTGTTCGAAGGGCTGTAGGGGCCGGCCAGCCCGTCGCTGCCGATTCTGCAGCGGCCAGGCTGCGCCATGGAACTCATGGCAGCCAGTTTGCCCGCCGGGTTCAGCAACTCAAGGACGCGCCAACGGCGCGCCGCGAAGCGGGCGGCCAAGGGCCGCTCCTTGACTTGCTGAACCCGGCGGGCTCGCATCAACCATGAGATCAATGACCGGAAAGCACCTCACGGCGCTCCTCCACTCAGCCTTGCCAAATTCCGCTCATCCCCGCGAAAGCGGGGACCCAGGCTTTTTCTGCCGCGTCGCGCCATGACCGACGTCTACTCCCCCGAAAAGCGCTCGGCGGTGATGCGCCGGGTGAAGGGCAAGGACACCTCGCCGGAGCTTGTGGTCCGCAAGGCCCTGACCGCCCTCGGCGCCCGCTATCGCCTCCACCGCAAGGACCTCCCGGGTAACCCCGACATCGTCCTGCCCGGCCGCAAGCTGGCGCTCTTCGTCCACGGCTGCTTCTGGCATGGCCACGACTGCGCCCGCGGCGCCCGCGTCCCCAAGCAGAACCGCGACTACTGGGTCGGCAAGGTCGACCGCAACCGCGCGCGGGACGCGACGAGCCGCGAGGCCCTGGCCGCCCTCGGCTGGCGCGTCGAGACGATCTGGGAATGCGACCTGAAGGACGCCGTGGCGCTGGAGGCGAGGCTCGGCCAGCTTCTCAAGGCCTCTCCCCCGAGCGAAGCGAAGAGACGGAGAGGATAGAGGAGAGGGCGGCTCGAAATCCGATCGTCATCGGGCGATCGATCAAGGGCCCACGGCCCGCCGCCGCAGCCGTTCCATCGCGTGCGCCGCCCTCTCCTCCATGCTCTCCCTCTCGCTGCGCGGGGGAGAGGAGGCTCAAGTCGCCACAACCTCCTCCACCACGATCTCCGTCTTCACCGAGTTGGCGATGAAGCAGACGTGGTGGGCCTTGTGGTGCATGTCGTCGCGCTCGGCGGGCGTCGGCTGGCGGCCGAGGTAGGTGATCTCCGGGTGCAGGGTGACCAGGCTCACCCACATCTCTCCGTCCTCGCGCCGGGTCATCACGCCCACCGCCTCGTCGCGGTAGCGGGTCGCCAGGAAACCGGCTTCGCGGGCGATGTGGAGGAAACTCAGCATGTGGCAGGTGACGATGGCGCCCACCAGCATCTGCTCCGGATCGACCGCGCCGGGCACGGACCACTTGTTCCCCACCACATGCGGCGAGGCCGTGCCCGGGACCTCGAAGCCGGAGTCGAACGTCACGGAATGGCCGCGGCTGTAGCGGCCCGTAGCGAAGTCCTCGCCCTCCTTCAGGCTCCAGTCGGCGGTGGCGCGGTAGGTCGCCATCGGACCCTCCTCAGAAAGCGTCCGCCGGCAGGGCCATCAGGGTCTCCGCCCCGGTCTTCAGCTTGGCCAGGCGGCCCGAGGTCTCCGGCAGCACGCGGGCCATGTAGTAGCGGCCCACCGCCAGCTTCTCCGCATAGATCGGATCGTGCGACCCGGCGGCGATCTTGCCCTGGGCGGTCTTGGCCATCATCGACCACATGTAGGCGAGCGCCGTCAGGCCGAACAGGTGCAGGTAGTCGGTGGACGCCGCGCCCGCGTTGTCGGGGTTGGCCAGGCCGTTCTGCATCAGCCACAGGGTGGCCTCCTGCAGTTCGGCCTTGGCCCTGGCGAGGCCCTCGGTGAAGGGCTTCATCTGCGCCTCGCCCTCGTGGGCGGCGACGAAGGCGTCGAGCTCGGCGAAGAAGCCCATGACGCCGCGCCCGCCGTCGGCGGCCAGCTTGCGGCCGACGAGGTCCAGCGCCTGGATGCCGTTGGTCCCCTCGTAGATCAGCGCGATGCGGCAGTCGCGCAGGTACTGGCTGACCGGGAAGTGCTCGGTGAAGCCGGACCCGCCGTGAACCTGCATGGCGTCGGAGCAGACCTGGAATCCGCGGTCGGTCAGGAAGCCCTTCAGCACCGGGGTCATCAGCGCCATGTAGTCCTGGCCCTTCCGGCGCACGGCCTCGTCGGGGCTCGCTTCGGCGAGATCCCCGTGCAGGGCGGTCCAGAACAGGAAGGCCCGGCCCCCCTCGATGATCGCCTTGGCGTCCATCAGCATGCGGCGCACGTCGGGGTGGACGATGATCGGGTCGGCCGGCCCGTCCGGGTTCTTCGGCCCGGTGAGCGAGCGGCCCTGCAGGCGGTCCTTGGCGAAGGCGGCCGCGGCCTGGTAGGCGGCCTCGGCCTGGGCGATCCCCTGCATGCCGACGCCCAGGCGCGCCTCGTTCATCATGATGAACATGATCGACAGGCCCCGGTTCTCCTCGCCGATCAGCCAGCCGGTGGCCTCTTCGTGGCTGATCACGCAGGTGGCGTTGCCGTGGATGCCCATCTTCTCTTCCAGGCCCAGGCACTTCACCGCATTGCGCTCGCCCGGGTTGCCGTCCGCATCGGGCAGGAACTTGGGCACGATGAACAGGCTGATGCCGCGCGTGCCCGCCGGCGCGCCTTCGATGCGGGCCAGAACCAGGTGGACGATGTTCTCGGTGAGGTCGTGCTCGCCGCTGGAGATCCAGATCTTCTGGCCGGAAATCCTGTAGGTCCCGTCGCCTTGCGGGACCGCCTTGGTGCGCAGCAGGCCCAGGTCCGTGCCGCACTGCGGCTCGGTCAGGTTCATGGTCCCGCCCCACTGGAACGAGGCCAGCTTCGGCAGGTAGAGGTCCTTCTGCGCCTGGCTCCCCGCGGCGTGGATCGCCGAATAGGCGCCGTGGGTCAGGCCCGGGTACATCGAGAACGCCATGTTGGCCGCCGAGCTCATCTCGGAGAAGGCCAGGTTCACGACGTGGGGAAGTCCCTGGCCGCCATAGGCCGGGTCGGAGCCCAGGCCCGGCCAGCCGCCGTCCACCAGTTGGCGGTAGGCCTCCTTGAAGCCCTTGGGCGTGGTCACCGAATTGTCGGGGGCCCAGTGGCAGCCCTCCTTGTCGCCGACGCCGTTCAGGGGCGCGAGCACCTCGGAGGTGAACTTCGCGGCCTCCTCCAGGATCTGGTCGACGGTGTCCATCGACGCATCGGCGAAGGCGGGCAGGTTGGCGTAGCGCTCCAGCTCCAGCACGTCGCGCAGGATGAAGGCGTAGTCGCGGACGGGCGGCTGATAGGGCATGTCGGGGTCTCCGGTCGCGAACGCTTTTAGGCGAACCGGAGCGCGCGGTCAGCCGTCCCGGTTACTTTGCTTCGCTGAGTTCCGCGCCGTCTAGCTGCCGGCGCAATACCTGGTCGTAGTCGGCGGCGCGGGGCAGCAGGTCCGGACGGGTCTTGGCCAGCCGCTTCTCCATCGCGACGCAACCGTCCTTCAGTTGCTGGATGGCGTTGTCGATGTCGATCTTCTGGCTCTCCAGCGCGACGATGCGCTCCTGGAACTTGCGCAGGCTCTTGGCCGCCTGCTGGGCGCCGCCGTCGTCGACCTCGTAGAGGTCCAGGATCTCGCCGATCTCGGCCAGGGCCAGGCCCACGCGCTTGCCGCGCAGGATGAGCTGCAGGCGGGCGCGATCCTTGTAGGAATAGACGCGGTTCAGGCCGTCGCGGGCCGGGGCCAGGAGGCCCTTGTCCTCATAGAAGCGTAAGGCGCGCGGCGTGCATTTGAACTCCAGGCAGAGCTGGCGGATGGTGAATGTGCGGTTGGGACGGCGAAGGTCTGTCGGCATCCTCAAGTCCTCCAGGTGCGCGATCTGTGATTGACACCGTAAAACTATGCTTACGTTTGCGTCAAGGCGGCTGCCCCTGCGGCGCCCTGTCACGATTTGCCGACGCACGGCTTGGCCGGAGCGCCTGACCCGGCCTAGTGTCGCGCCCGAGCAGTTTCGGGGGATGCGTAGGTGAAATCGGCTTTGTTCGGTGCGGCCGCGATGGCCGCCTTCCTGTTGGCCGTCGGGCCGACCAGCGTTTTGGCCCAGGCGGCGCCGGCGAAGGCGGCCGAGGCAGGTCCCGTCGCCGGCCTCGCGCGCCAGGACGGCCTGCTGCCGGTCTATGTGGACCGGGACAAGGGCCGCATCCTGGTGGCCCTGCCCAAGGCCGACGCCGCGGGCGTCAGCGGCCGCTTCCTCTATGTCACCTCGCTGAAGACCGGCCTGGGCTCCGCGCCCGTGGGCCTGGACCGCGCCCGGCTCGGCCGCAGCCAGATCCTCGTCTTCCGCCGCATCGGCCAGAAGGTGATCGCCGAATATGAGAACCCGCGTTTCGTCGCGGCGAACGCCTCGGCCGACGAGCAGGCGGCCGCCCACGACGCCTTCGCGGTCTCCACCGTCTGGGCCGGCAAGGTCGAGGGCCTGACCGCCGACGGCCGGGTGCTGGTGGACCTCTCGGGCTTCCTCACCCGCGACGTGGAGGACATCGCCGGCGACCTGCAACGCGCCGGCGAGCGCGGCTACAAGATCGTGCCCGACCTGTCGGTGGCCGACCCGGCGGCGGTGAAGGTGTTCCCGGAGAACCTGGAGTTCGAGGCCCGCCAGACCTTCGCCTCCGACACGCCGGGGCCGGAGGTGCGCAACATCGCCCCCGACGCCAAGCTGATCACGCTCACCGTCCGCCACAGCCTGATCAAGCTGCCGGAGCCGGGCTATGTCCCGCGCTATTTCGACCCGCGCTCGGGCGGCTTCGACTCGATCGTCTACGACTACGCCGCGCCGCTGGACAAGGACATCGCGGTCCGCCTGGCCCACCGCTTCCGGCTGGAGAAGACCGACCCGTCGAAGGCCGTCTCGCCGGTCAAGAAGCCCATCGTCTACTACGTCGACCGCGCCGCGCCGGAGCCGGTCCGCACGGCCCTGCAGCAGGGCGCCTCCTGGTGGGCCAAGGCCTTCGAGGCGGCGGGCTTCAAGGACGCCTACCGCGTCGAGATCATGCCCGAGGGCGCCGACCCGCTGGACGTCCGCTACAACGTCATCAACTGGGTGGACCGCGCCACCCGCGGCTGGTCCTACGGCGCCTCGATCAGCGACCCGCGTACGGGCGAGATCGTCAAGGGCTCGGTGCTGCTGGGCGCGCTCAGGGTGCGCCAGGACATGCTGATCTTCGAGGGCCTGGTCGGCGCAGACCAGGAGGGCAGGGGCGGCGGCAACGACCCCGTCCAGGTCTCGATCACCCGCCTGCGCGAGCTGGCGGCGCACGAGGTCGGCCATACCCTGGGCTTCGCCCACAACTTCGGCGCCTCGACGCAGGGCCGCGCCTCGGTGATGGACTACCCGCCGCCGCGGGTGAAGCTGACCGGCGGCAAGATCGACCTCTCCGACGCCTACGGAAAGGACATCGGCGACTGGGACAAATTCATCGTCGACCTGATGTACGCCGATGTGCCCCCCGGCGCGGCGGGTCAGAAGGTCCTGGCGGCCAAGGCCAAGGCGGCTGCCGAACACCTGCGCTTCGTGCAGGACGACGACGCGCGGCCGGTGGAGTCCGGCCATCCGGCGGGCGCCATCTGGGACGACGGCGCCGACCCCATCGCCGAGCTCGACCGGATGATGGCGGTGCGCAAGGTCGCCATCGACCAGTTCGGCGAAAAGGCGCTGAAGCCCGGCGAGGCGCTGGAGGCGCTGCGCCGCAAGTTCGTGCCGATCTACCTGCTGCACCGCTACCAGGTGGAGGCCGCCGCCAAGTCGGTGGGCGGCGTCGACTACGGCTACGGCGTGAAGGGCGACGCCAACGCGGCCGCCAAGGTCGTGCCCGCCGATCGCCAGCGCGCGGCGCTCGCCTCGCTGCTCGCCGCGATCACGCCCGAGGCCCTGGACACGCCCGAGCGGCTGATCCCGCTGCTCTCCTCCGGCCAGTCCGGCCGCCCGGATCGGCAGACCACCATCGAGGTCTTCGCCACCGCCGGCGGGCCGGTCTACGACAGCCTGGCAGCCGCCGACGTGGGCGCGGGCGTCGTGGTCGATGCGCTGACCGCCTCGCCGCGCCTCAACCGCCTGGTCGACCAGCACCGCCGCGATCCCAACGAGCCGGGCGTCGGCGAACTGGCCGACCGGATGCTGGCCGCCGCCTTCGCGCCGGCGACCGGCCGCTATGCCGAGATCGCCCGGCGCACCCAGACCCGCACGGCGCTGCAGCTCGCCTACGCCGCGCGCCTGCCCGCGACCTCCTCCGGCGCGGCCTCGGAAATCGACCAGGCCCTGGCCGACCTGGCCGCCAAGCTGAAGGCCCAGCCCGGGACCGACCCGTCGGAGCGCGCCCACCGCCTCCACCTGGCGGCTCTGCTGGAAGACAAGGAAGACCTCAAGCGCGTCCTCGCCGACCCCAAATGGCGCCCCGAAACCCCGCCCGGCATGCCCATCGGCGAAGACGACGACGGGGATTTCTAGGTTCATCGCTCATCGAACTCCTCTCCCCCGGGCGGAGCCCGAGAGGGAGAGGTCGGGAGAGGGCGGCGCCGCGCGACGTGCATGCGCCGATGGCTGTTCGACGGCCCGTGGATCGAAATTCAGCAGGGTCCGACGCTTGCGCCGCCCTCTCCCGGCCTCTCCCTCTCCGCTTCGCGGGGGGAGAGGAGGCGGATGCGAAGTCAGGCCGCGACCAGTTCCCCCGCCAGCGCTCGCTCGATCAGCGCCACGGTCCGCTCCACGCCGAAGATCGCGACGAAGGACCCGAACCTCGGGCCCTGGCTTTGGCCCAGCAGCACCTCGTAGAGGGCCGAGAACCAGGCGCGCAGGGGCTCGAAGCCGGCCTCCTTGCCGACCTCGAAGACCTCGTTCTGGATCGCTTCGGCGTCGGCGCCCGCGGGCAGGGCCTTCAGCTTTTCCACCAGCGCCACCATGGCCGCGCGTTCCTGGTCGGTGGGCGCGCGGAACTTCTTCGCGGGCTTCACGAAGTCCTCGTAGTAGTTGATCGCATAGCCGGCGAGCTGGTCCAGCACCGGCTCGCTGGCCGGGGTGGCGCCGGGGATATAGCGCTCGACGAAGGCCCACAGGATGTCCTTGGTCGAGGCGTCGGCCGCCGAGACCAGGTTCAGAAGCAACGAGAAGCTCACCGGCGAGCCGCGCTCCGGCGGGGCGCCGCGGTGGACATGCCAGGCCGGGTTGTCGATGGCCGGCGCATTGGCGCCGTCAGCCCGCGCGCGGTTGAAGGCGTCGAGCTGCTGGAGGTACTCGTCCGTCGCCTTGGGGATGACGTCGAAGTAGAGCCGCTTCGCCGACTTCGGCGACTGGTACATGTAGTAGGCGAGGCTCTCCGGCGTGCCGTAGCGCAGCCACTCCTCCATGCTGAGGCCGTTGCCCTTGGACTTGGAGATCTTCTGGTTGTTCTCGTCCATGAACAGTTCGAAGTGGAAGGCCTCCGGCGGCTCGCCGCCGAGCGCCCTGACGATCTTGTTGGACACCCGGACGCTATCCACCAGGTCCTTGCCCGAGGCCTCGAAGTCGACGCCCAGCGCCACCCAGCGCGCCGCCCAGTCCGGCCGCCATTGCAGCTTCACATGGCCGCCAGTGACCGGCGTCTCGGTGATCGTCCCGTCCTCGTCCTCGTAGGTGATCGTGCCCTTGGCGACGTCGCGGCTGAGCGTGGCGGCCTGCAGCACGCGGCCCGACTTCGGGCTGATCGGCAGGAAGGGCGAATAGGTGGCGCGCCGCTCCTCGCCAAGCGTCGGCAGCATGATCGCCTGGACGGCGTCGAACCGCTCCAGGATGCGCAGCAGCATCTCGTCCAGGCGGCCGGACCTGTAGGTCTCCGTCGACGACATGAAGGTGTAGTCGAAGCCGAAGCCGTCGAGGAAGGCGCGCAGGCGCGCGTTGTTGTGCGCCCCGAAGCTCTCGTACTCGCCGAACGGGTCGCGCACGGAGGTCACCGGCTTGTCGCGGTCCTCCTCCAGCATCGCCTTGTTGGGTACGTTGTCGGGGATCTTGCGGAAGCCGTCCATGTCGTCGGAGTAGACGATGAGCTGGGTCGGGATCGCGTCCTCGGTCAGGGCGCGGAAGGCATTGCGCACCATGGTCGGCCTCGCCGCCTCGCCGAAGGTGCCCATGTGCGGCAGGCCCGAGGCGCCGTAGCCGCACTGGAAGATCACCGGCCGGGTCAGCGCCGGCAGGGTCGCCGCGGCTTCCGCGAACTTGCCTTGCGCGAACAGCGCCGCCGCCAGGTCGCGCTCGGCGCCGCTCAGCCGCAGGCGGACGATGCGCTGGAGAAGCAGGCGCGCCTGCTCGAACGGCCAGCTCTTGGCCTCGCGCGCCTGGGCGGAGAGGCCATGCAATGTGGGGTGGGACGCCATGGGGGCTGGCGGTAGCGCCCGCAGGCGCAGGGCTCAAGCGGAGTTTTGACGGGGGCTGGCCGCAGGAACGGAATTCGGCGCGCTAACTAGCGAACCATCAGCAGCGCCAGGCCGATGCCGCCGATGGCGATCCTGAGCCAGCCGAACGGGGCGTAGCCGCGGCGGGTGACGATGGTCAGCATGGCCCGGATGACCCCCAACGCCACCAGGAACGAGACCACGAAGCCGACGGCGATCAGGCCGGCGTGTCCGGCGTTCATGATGTCGTGGCGGCTTTTCCAGCCGTCGACCACGAAGGCGCCGGCCATCACCGGTATGGCCAGGAAGAAGGAGAACTCGGCCGCCGCGCGCTTCTCGACCCCCATCAGCATGGAGCCGACGATGGTGGCGCCCGAGCGCGAGACGCCGGGCATCAGGGCCAGGCACTGGAAGAGGCCGATGATCAGCGAGGTGCCGAGCGGCAGGGCCAAGGGGTCCTGGCGGGTCGGATAGGGCGCGAACCGGTCGATCAGCAGCAGCACGATGCCGCCCAGGATCAGGGCGATGCAGATCATCTTCTCACTCTCGAACAGCACCTGCTTGATGATGTCGTGCAGCAGGAGGCCCGCGATCGCCGCGGGAATGAAGGCCACGATGACGCTGAGCGCGAACTTCTGGGCCCGCGCGTCATAGGGCAGGCGGATCACCACGCTCCACAGCCGCCCGAAGTAGAGCACCACGACCGCCAGGATGGCGCCGAGCTGGATCAGCACGGTGAAGGTGTCCCAGAAGCCGTCCGGCAGGCCGAGCGCCTTCTTGGTCAGCAGCAGCATGCCCGTCGAGGAGACCGGGATGAACTCCGTGAGGCCTTCCACGATCCCAAGGATGATCGCGTAGATCCAGTCCGCCATGACGCTCCCCCGACGCTTCCGTTTAGGAATGCGGAACGAGAGTGAACAAGGCGTTTACCGCCTTTCTGCCCTCGCAGCCCACCCTGGCGGTGTATATCCATCCGCAGGCCAGCGTCTTGGGGATTTGTGGCATGACTTCGGCGGACAGCCGCCCATCGGACATGAGCGCCGCGGTGCAGGCGGCGCTGCAACGGGGCGACCGGCAGGGCGCCCTGGCCCTGCTCCGGGAGGCCGAGCGCGCGGCGCCCGCCGACAAGGCGCTGAAGATGCAGCGCGCCATGGTCTGCCGCGCCCTGGGCGACCTGCCGGGCGCGCTTTCGGCGCTCGACGAGGCGCTCAGCCTCGACCCCTATGACTTCGTGGCCCTGCTGTCGAAGGGGGCGCTCATCGAGCGCACCGGCGGCGAGCGCGCGGCCGCGGCGATCTACAAGAACGCGCTCACCATCGCCCCGCCGGACGACGAGCTGCCGCCGCCGCTGCGCGCCCCTACGGCGCGCGCCCGAGAGGTGGTGGCCCGCACGCGCGAGGCGCTCGAGGCGCACCTGAAGGCCCGCACCGACGCGGTGAAGGCGGAGGTGTCCGACGCCACGCGCCGGCGCTTCGACGAGAGCCTCGGCATTTTTTCCGGCCGCACCAAGGTCTACAGCCAGGAGCCGCTGCTGCTGCATTATCCGCGGCTGCCGGCCATCCCGTTCTACGACCGCGCCCTGTTCCCCTGGTTCGCCGAGCTGGAGGCCGCCACCGAGCTTATCCGCGGCGAGCTGGAAGGCGCCCTGGAGGCCGCCAGGGGCGACTTCGCCCCCTATATCGCCTATCCGAAGGGCGTCCCGGTCAACCAGTGGGGCGAGTTGAACCACTCGCCGCGCTGGAGTTCGCTGCACCTGTGGCGCGACGGCGAGCGCCAGGCCGACGCCTGCCGGCTCTGCCCGAAGACCACGGCGCTGCTGGAGGCCCTGCCGCTCTCCGACCAGCCGGGCTATGCGCCGACCGCCATGTTCTCGGCCCTCGACGCGAAGACCCACATTCCGCCGCACACCGGCTCGACCAATGTGCGCCTGCTCTGCCACCTGCCGCTGATCCTGCCCGGTCCGGCGCGGTTCCGGGTGGGCAATGAGACCCGCGAATGGAAGATGGGCGAGGCCTGGGTGTTCGACGACACCATCGAGCACGAGGCCTGGAACGACGCCGACGAACTGCGCGTCATCCTGATCTTCGACATCTGGAACCCGTTCATCGACGAAGGCGAGAAGGCGCTGGTCCGCGCTCTCCTGGCGGCGCGGAAGGAGTTTTACGAGGCGTAATCCCTCCTCTTTAGGGGAGGGACAGGCCGCGCAGCGGCCAGGGTGGGGGAGCCGCGTTCAAGCAGCAGACTCTCAGCCTGGCCCACACACCCCCACCCGATCTCGGCTTCGCCTCGGCCACCCTCCCCTAAAGAGGAGGGATGGGTCAGAGCATTTCCGGCTCGGGCCCCACGTACCTGGCCCGCGGGCGGATCAGGGTGTCGGCCTGCCCCTGCTCGATGGCGTGCGCGATCCAGCCGGCGCAGCGGGCCACGGCGAACAGGGCGTAGGGCGCGTCCGCCGGCAGCTTCAACGCCTCGCAGCCGGCCACCAGGGTGAAGTCGACGTTGGGCGCCAGGCCCGTGACCGCCTTCACCGCCTGCTGCAACGCCTTGAGGTCCGGCGGCGGGGTGAAGCGCTCCAGCAGGGCGGCGGCGCGGGGGTCGTCGTCCGGATAGAGCATGTGGCCGAACCCCGGCAGCAGGCGGTCCTCCACCAGCCGGTTGGCGATGGCCTGGCGCGGGCCGAGCCGGGCGGCCTCGGCGGCGAAGGTGCGCACCGCCGCCGTCGCCCCGCCGTGGCGCGGGCCGGACAGCGTCGCCAGCCCCGCCAGGGCCGAGGCCGATAGCGAAGCCCCCGTCGAGGCCGCCACCCGGGCTGCGAAGGCCGAGGCGTTCAGCTCGTGGTCGGCCACCAGCACCAGGATGCGCCGGATCAGGTCCGCGCCCGGGCCGCCGGGGCCGACGCCCCAGGCCAGGGCCAGGCGGTTGTGGATCGCCCCGCCCCAGGCCTCGCCCGCCACCGCGTCGGTCAGCACGTCCAGCAGGGTCGCGGCCTCCACCGCCAGGACCAGGGGGTGACGGCCCCGCGCCGGCGGGTCGGCGCCGGCCCGCAGCGCCAGCGCCAGATAGGCCCGCGTGCGCATATCGGGATGCTTCGGAGGCTCCGGACGTTCCGTGCGCTTCAGCGCCGCCCCGTGGCCGCCGCGCAGCAGCCGGGCCACCGACTCCAGGGTCTCGGTGTCGGACAGGCGGATGGCGTCGCGGCCGCGATAGAACAGCCGTCCGCCGGAAACTGTGGTGATCTCAGAAGCCAGCACTGGCTCACCCCAGGCGATGGCGCCGGCCGCGACTTCCGAGACCTTGCGGCTGCGCGACTTGCGCTGGGCGAGCGCGGCGATGTCGGCGGCGCGGTAGAGGCTGCGGCGCGGATCGCGCGGGTCGGCGCGCACCTGCACCCGGCCGCGGCTCACATAGGCGTAGAGCGTCTGCGGGCGCACCCCCAGGCGGTCCCGGGCTTCCTCGGCGGCGATCCAGTCGGCTGCGGCGGCCATAGGTTGATTATATTGATCAAGATTGACGATGCCAGTTTGAAGGCATTTCTGTCCCGCGAACAAGCGGGAATGACGGCAAGTCGGATCTGGAGGGTTTCCCATGTCGGATGGATTGGAAGGCGTGGTCGCGGCGGACACGGTGCTGTCGGAGGTCGACGGCCAGGCGGGGCGCCTGATCATCCGCGGCCGTTCGCTGGACGAGCTGGCGGGGCGCACGACCTATGAGGAGGTCACGCACCTGCTCTGGGACGGCTTCTTCGACAATCTGCCGGCCGACCTCACGCCGGCCCTGGCCGCGGCGCGGCTGGAGGTGTTCGCCGAGGTTTCGGCCCTCGACACCGGCCTCCTGGACCGCACGCCGATCGAGGGCATGCGCGCTCTGACCGCGCGGCTGGCCGACGGCGACGACCTGAAGGTGGCTCTGCGCCTGGTGGCCGCGCCGGCGGTGTTCACCGCCGCGGTGGTGCGCGCCCAGGCGGGCGAGGCGCCGGTCAGGCCCGACCTGGCGCTCGGCCACGCCGCCGACACCCTGCGGATGCTGCGCGGCAAGCCCGCGACCCGCGCCGAGGTGGACGCGCTCGACACCTATCTGGTCACGGTCAGCGACCATGGCCTCAACGCCTCGACCTTCGCCGCCCGGGTCATCGCCTCCACCCGCGCGGGCCTGACCTCGGCGGTGCTGGGCGGGATCAGCGCCTTGAAGGGTCCGCTGCACGGCGGCGCGCCGGGCCCGATCATCGACATGCTGGACGCCATCGGCCGGCCGGAGAATGCCCGCGCCTGGATCGAGGAGGCGCTGGACCGCGGCGACCGCCTGATGGGCTTCGGCCACCGGGTCTACCGGGTCCGCGACCCGCGGGCCGACGCGCTGAAGGCCGCGGTGCGCAAGCTGACCGAGGGCTCCAACGCCATGCCCGGCCGCCTGGCCTTCGCCGAAGCGGTGGAGAGCGCGGCGCTGGCGATCCTCAAGGCGCGCAAGCCCGACCGGTCGCTGCAGACCAATGTGGAGTTCTACACCGCCCTCCTGTTGGAGGCCCTGGCCTATCCGCCCTCGGCCTTCACCTGCGTCTTCGCCACAGGCCGCGTTTCCGGCTGGATCGCCCACGCCCGCGAACAGCTCGCCGGCGGCCGCCTGATCCGGCCCCAGTCGCGCTATGTGGGGCCAATGCCGAGAGTGGCGGCGTAATCGCGCCATCCCTCCCCTAAAGAGGAGGGATGAGGCGCATTGAGAGTCGTTCGCGCTGGCTTGCAGGGGCGGCGCCACTAGATTCGCCGGCATGACCGACGTCCATGGCCTGACCGCGCAGCAGACCGCCGCCCTGACCCGGCGCGTGACGCTCTATTCGGTGGCGACGGCGGCGGTGCTGGTGGCGATCAAGGTCGCCGCCTGGCTGGCCTCGGGGTCGCTGGCGCTCCTGGCCTCCACCGCCGATTCCGGCCTCGACCTCCTGGCGTCCCTGACCACCTTCTATGCGGTCCGGTTCGCGGTGACCCCGCCCGACGCCGAGCATCGCTACGGCCACGGCAAGGCCGAGGGGTTCGCGAGCCTGCTGCAGGCGGGCCTGGTGTTCGCCTCCGCCGCGCTCATCGCCCAGCAGGCGATCGTCGACCTGATGGCGCCGAAGCCCATCCAGCAGGGCGCCTGGGCGCTCGCGGTGATGGGCGCCTCCATCGTGCTGACCGCCCTGCTGATCGTCGCCCAGGGCCGGGTGCTGAGGCAGACCTCCTCGGTGGCGGTGTCGGGCGACCGCGCCCACTACGCCGCGGACCTCGCCTCCAACGTGATCGCCCTGATCGGCATCGCCGCCACCGCCTGGCTGGGGATCGTCTGGCTCGACGCGACCGCAGCGCTGGCCATCGCGGCCCTGCTGCTCTGGGGCGCGGTGGGGGTGTTCCGCGAGGCCTCGGGCCAACTGATGGACCACGAACTGCCCGACGAGGTGCGCGCCCGCATCGTCGAGCTGATGACCGAGGACCGCCGCCTGACCGACGTCCACCAGTTGCGCACCCGCGCCGCCGGCCCCTACGTCCACATCCAGATGCACGTGGACCTGGACCCCGAGCTGACCCTGGAAGCCGCCCACCACGTCATCGTCGCCGCGGAAAACCGGGTGCTGGACGCCTTCCCCGCGGCGGACATCATCATCCACGCCGACCCGCGCGGCCGCGCCGAACCGCACGGCGGGGCCTTCGCCGAGGCCCAGGTTTCAAAAGCGTAGTAAACGGCCCCTTAAGGGGTCCGGCGTCCATTGGGGCCAACGATTCGCCTCAGATCGAAGTGGCCCCGCTTCGCGTTAGCCGGACATGAGCCTCGAACGCATTCTGCATCACTTCCCGCTGGATCCCGCCTCGCGCCAGGTGCGCCTGGTGCTGGGCGAAAAGCGGCTGCCCTTCACCGACGTGCAGGTCCGCTACTGGGAGCGGCCGAAGGAGCTGACGGCGCTGAACCCGTCGGGCATGATCCCGGTCCTGGAGGAGACCGACACCGACCTCGGCCGCCATCTGGTGCTGTGCGAGGCGCGCGCCATCCTCGACCATCTGGAGGAGACCGTGCCCGAGCCGCCGCTGCTCGGCCGCGACGCCGCCGAGCGCGCCGAGGCGCGGCGCCTGCTCACCTGGTTCGACCGCAAGTTCGAGTACGAGGCCGGCGGCTACATCCTGCACGAGAAGATGGAAAAGCGGCTGCTGGGCCTGGGCGCGCCGGACCTCGCCAACCTGCGCCAGGGCCGCGACGGCCTGCGCGTCCACCTGTTCTACATCGACAAGCTGCTGCAGGAGCGCGAGTGGCTGGCCGGCCGCCGCCTGTCGCTGGCCGATTTCGCGGCCGCCGCCCACCTGTCGGTGATCGACTATTGCGGCGACATGCCCTGGGCGGACTTTCCCGCCGTGAAGACCTGGTACATGAAGCTGAAGTCCCGGCCCTGTTTCAGGCCACTGCTGGCCGACCGCTGGCCGGGTCTGACGCCCGCCAGGCACTATGACGACCTCGATTTCTGACGCCCCCGAAGACCTGATCCGCGCCGAAGCTCTTGGGCTCGGCTTCGACGCCTGCCGCTTCACCGCGGTCACCACGCCCTGGCCGGCCTCGGCCCGGCTGGGCGAGTTCGTCGAGGCCGGCCGCCATGGCGAGATGGACTGGCTGGCCGACACGCGGGAGCGCCGATCCCATCCGCGCGCCATGTGGGGCGAGGCCCGCTCGGCCATCGTGGTGGGCGTCAACTACGGCCCCGACCGCGACCCGCTGGCCGTGCTGGCCGAGACCGGCAAGGGCGCGATCAGCGTCTACGCCCAGGGCGACGACTACCACGAACTGGTCAAGGCCCGCCTGAAGGCGCTGGCCCGCTGGCTGCAGGTCCGGTTCGGCGGCGAGCTGAAGGTGTTCGTCGACACCGCGCCCCTTCTGGAAAAGCCGCTGGCCGAGCAGGCGGGCCTCGGCTGGCAGGGCAAGCACACCAATCTGGTGAGCCGCGAGTTCGGCTCCTGGCTGTTCCTGGGCTCGATCTTGACGACCTTGGATCTCGCGCCCGACGCCGCCGAGGCGGACCACTGCGGCTCCTGCCAGGCCTGCCTCGACATCTGCCCCACCAGGGCGTTCCCCGCGCCCTACCAGCTCGATGCGCGCCGCTGCATCTCCTACCTGACCATCGAGCTGAAGGGGCCGATCCCGCGCGAGTTCCGCGCAAGCCTGGGAAACCGCATCTACGGCTGCGACGACTGCCTGGCCGTCTGCCCCTGGAACAAGTTCGCCGCCGTCGCCGCCGAACAGAAGCTTGCCGCCCGCGAGGCCCTGCGCTCGCCGTCCCTCGCCGACCTCGCCCGCCTCGACGACGCCCAATTCCGCGCCCTCTTCGCCAAGAGCCCCGTCAAACGCATCGGCCGCGATCGGTTCGTGCGGAACGTGCTGTACGCCGTCGGCAACTCCGGCGACCCGGCGCTGGCGGGGGCGGCGGAGCGATTGCTGGGCGATCCCTCGCCTCTGGTCCGCGGGGCGGCGGTGTGGGCGCTGGGGCGGCTGGTGAGCTTGAAGGACTTCCAACGACTTCGGCGCGCAAGCCATGAGGCAGATGCCGATGTCCTGGCGGAGTGGTCGACACCCCACTCCGCTCGTCCCCGCGGAAGCGGGGACCCAGGCGTTTTATGTTGAGGTACGCTGCGCGGGGATGAGCGGGATTTTGGGGCTAAAAGTCCGCCGCCGGCATGTCCTTCAGCCGCGGCAGGACCTTGTCCTTCTCCGACAGCACCGGCTCCACATCCAGCGGCCAGGCGACGCCGATGTCGGGGTCGTTCCAGATCAGGCCGCCCTCGAGCTGAGGCGCGTAGTCGCCGTCGACCTTGTAGAAAAGCTCGGTGTCGTCGGCGAGGGTCATGTAGCCGTGGGCGAAGCCGCGCGGCACCCAGATCTGCTCGCCCGCCTCGGCGGTGAGGGTCGCGCCCACCCACCGGCCGTAGGTGGCCGAACCGGGGCGCACATCCACCGCCACGTCGAAGATCGCGCCTTTCAGCACCCGCACCAGCTTGCCCTGGGCGTGCGGCGCCTTCTGGAAGTGCAGGCCGCGCACCGTGCCCTTCCTGGCGTTGAAGGCCTGGTTGTCCTGCACGAAAACCGTGTCGACGCCGGCGGCCAGCATCGCCTTGCGGCTCCAGGTCTCGGCGAACCAGCCGCGCGCATCGCCATGGCGCTTGGGCGTGATAAGCAGGACCTCGGCGAGGGCCAGGGGCGTGATCGTCGTCATGTCGGCTCGGAAACGTGGGAGTTACCTTTCGGATGGCGCGCGCCGCGGCGAATGGCAAGCCCTCGAAGGCCGTGGCGCCCGCGGTCAGCCCAGAGGTCAGCGTCCTCATCGTCGTCTACGAGAGCGGCCCGACCCTGGCGGAGTGCCTGGCGGCGCTGCGCGCCCAGACCTTCGCCCGCTATGAGGTGATCCTGGTCGACAACGCCTCCAGCGACCGCACGGCCCAGGCCGCGGCGGCGGCCGACCCCGGCCTGCGCCTGATCGAGAATGCCGAGAACCTGGGCTTCGCCGCGGCGGTGAACCAGGGGGCGACGGCCGCGACCGGCCGCTGGCTCGCCCTCCTCAATCCCGACGCCTATGCCGATCCGGCCTGGCTGGAGCGGCTGGTCGCGGCGACCAAGGCCAACCCCGCCGTCCGCTGCTTCACCTCCCGCCAGCTCATGGCCGAGGACCCCACGCGGCTCGACGGCCTGGGCGACGTCATGGCCCTGGCCGGCTATCCGTTCCGCGGCGGCTACACCCACAAGGACCCAGGCCCCATCGGGCCCGGCTGGGTGTTCTCGGCCTGCGGCGGGGCGATGATGATCGACCGCGAGCTGTTCCTGAGCCTCGGCGGCTTCGACGAGCGGCTGTTCTGCTACTGCGAGGACGTCGACCTGGGCTATCGCCTGCGGCTGATCGGCGAGCCGACCCTGCTGGTCCCCGACGCCGTGGTGCGCCATGTCGGCTCGGCCTCGACCGGCGGGCGGCGCTCGGACTTCGCGGTCTTCCACGGCACCCGCAACCGCTTCTGGGTCTTCGTGAAGGACACCCCGCCGGTGCTGTTCTGGCTGACCCTGCCGCTGCATGTCCTGGCGACCGCGGTGCTGTTCGCCCGCCACGCCACGCGCGGCGAGGTGGTCACGCCGATCAAGGGCCTGGCCGCCGGCGTCCGCCACATCGGCGTGGCGCTGGAGGCCCGCCGCGAGGCTCAGGCGACCCGCAAGGTCGGTTCCTGGGCGATCGCCCGCGCCATGACCTGGAACCCGCTCGACCTCCTCCTGCGCCGCGCCTTCATCCAGCCCCTCCCCTCTCCCCCAAGCGCAGCGAAGAGAGGGAGAGGGTAGGGAGAGGAGGGTTCCGTGGTCTTTCCGGCAAGGTGGCTGGTCAATGGCCCCTGGGCCACCGCCTCGACGGCAGAGAGCCAGAGCCGCCCTCTCCCTACCCTCTCCCCCTCCGCTACGCGGGGGGAGAGGACGCCCATTCCGTGAGCCGGCGCATGAAGGCCTGGCCGCGCTCCATCTGAGAGACCTCGACATATTCGTCCGGCTGGTGGGCCTGGGCGATGGAGCCCGGGCCGCAGAGCACGGTGGAGAGGCCCGCCCGCTGGAACTGCCCGGCCTCGGTGGCGAAGGAGACCGCCCGGGGCGGCCCGTTGTCGCCGGCCAGCCGCCGGGCGAAGCTCTCCGCCGCCCCGTCCGGCTCGGGCGCGAAGCCCGGCACGTTGGAGAGCATCTCCATCGCCGCGCCGGCCTCCGGCGCGCGGGCCTTCAGCGCCGCGTCCATCGCCCTTACCTGCGCGGCGAAGGGCGCCAGCACCGCCAGGGGATCCAGCGTCGGCGGCGCGCGCAGGTCGAAGATGAACTTGCACTCCCGCGCCAGGATGTTGCCGGCCGTGCCGCCATTCACCAGGCCGATGGTCAGCGTCGGCCATTTGGGCGTGAAGGGCGAGGCGGGGTCGGCGTCCCGCTCCAGCCGCTCGGAAAGCTCGGTCAGCGAGGCCATCAGCTTCACCGCCTCCATGATCGCCGAGACCCCCTGCTGGGTCTGGCTGGAGTGCGCCTCGCGGCCGGTGACGGTGACCTTGAAGTTGGCGATGCCCTTGTGGCCGTTCACCGCCACCATGTCGGTGGGCTCGCCGACCACCACGAAGGCGGGCCGAGGCAGCTCGCGCCCGATCACCTCGATCATCGACGGCGCCCCCAGGCAGCCGATCTCCTCGTCGTCGGAGAAGGCAAGGTGCCCGGG
>Ga0210400_10000252_pt1 | contig 64462 bp, 55 predicted proteins | sample IncBWH26MmetaG_FD_155456 | JGI IMG/M metagenome (GOLD analysis project Ga0210400, IMG submission 155456) | Forest soil microbial communities from Barre Woods Harvard Forest LTER site, Petersham, Massachusetts, United States - Inc-BW-H-26-M | ecosystem: Environmental > Terrestrial > Soil >...
CCGTGCCGCGGCCGCCGGACTTCAGTGCTTCCGTGAAAGCCGCGCGCGCGGAGTGCAGAGCCGGCGCAAGTCCGAAGACAACACCCGTCAGGATGGCGAGCGCGCCCGCAAATATCAACACATGCCAATCCATGCGCACTTCGTCCAAGCGCGGCGTGTCCGCAGGCAGCACGGCTTTGAGCAGCGTGAGCCCCTCCTTGGCAAGAGCCAATCCCAGCAATCCCCCGAGCGACGCCTGCAACACGCTCTCGGTGAGGAGCTGCCGGGTAATTCGTTTCCGTCCGGCGCCCAGCGCGGAACGAATGCTGATCTCCTTCTCGCGCGTCACCGCGCGGGAAAGCGTCAGGTTGGCGACGTTCGAGCATGCAATCATCAGAACCAGCGCGACAGCTCCGAGCAGAATCAGCAGCCGCGCGCGCACGTCCGCGACCATTCCGTTCTGCAGGGGCACCACACTGGCAGTGGCGTTCCATGTCGCGGGCATCGGCCAGGGAAAGAGCGCTCCCACATGCGACTGAAACATGCGAATCTCGGTTTGGGCTTGCTTGAGAGTCGAACCTGGACGAAGCCTCCCGATTCCCGGCATGAAATCGCCTGCCCAGTAGTTCACCGTATTTCGCGGATCGTTATGAAGCGGAATCCACACTTGCGTCTTTGTGGAAGGAAAACGAAACTCGGCTGGCATCACCCCAATCACCTGGCGGCTTACGCTTCCCAGTTCAATCGACCGGCCCAGGATGCTCGCATCGCTTCCGAAGCGCTGCTCCCAAAGGGCGCGGCTCAAAATCACGAAGTTGTCTTGGCCCGGAACGTCCTCGCCCGGATAAAACACTCGTCCCAGCTCCGGCCTCGCGCCGAGGATGGAAAACAATTCCGCGGATACCAAAGTTCCGGTCAGTCGAACGGGCTCCCCAAAACCAGTCAAGTTGAGTTCCTGACCTTCATCGTAGGCGCCCACGTCGATCGTATGCACTTGCTCACGCATCGCCACGATGGCGCCTTTTGGATACGCTCCCGTCAGGCTGACGAGCTGTTCGGGGTTAACATACGGCAGGGAAGAAAGCAGAATTCCATTCACCAGGCTAAAGATGGCGGTGTTGGCTCCCATGCCCAGGGCCAGCGTCAGTACCGCAATCGCGGTAAACCCAGGTGACTTGCGCATCCTTCTCAGGCCATAGCGCGCGTCCTCCACGAACTCCTCCAGCCACCGCCCACCCCACGCGCCCCTCGTCACCTCTTTCACCAATTCGATATTCCCAAATTCATGCCGCGCCGACCGTTCCGCCTCGCCCGCATCGACGCCTCGTTCGAGGCGTTCCCGCGCCGCCATCTCCAGGTGGCCCCGCAACTCATCGTCCAATTCCTCTTCCCGGTTTCGTTTGCCAAGAATGCGGCCCACCCAGCTCATCGCGAATTCTCCTCACGGCCTCCAATTTCAATTTTCCATTTTCCAATTTCTATTCATACCGCAGCGCCACCATGGGATCGACCTTCATTGCCCTCCTCGCCGGAATCCAGCACGCCAGCAGCGCGACGAGCACGAGAAAGAGCGTGACGCTGCCATAGGTCAGCGCGTCCGCCGCGCGAATTTCGTACAGCAGACTCTGTAAGAAACGGCTAAGACCCAGCGCCACCAATATGCCGAGGCTCGTGCCGGCCGCAACCATGCCGGCGCCTTGGCCGATAACCATGCGCAGGATGTCGGCCGGCTGGGCTCCGATAGCCATACGTACCCCGATCTCCCGCGTGCGCTCGCTGACGGCGTAGGAAATAACGCCGTGAACCCCAACGAGCGCCAGAAGGAGCGCGACGCCGGCGAAAGCCCCCAGCAGAACCATCGTGAAGCGCCGATGAACCAGCGAGGCGTCGAAGATTTGTGTGAACGGCCTGACACGCACGGGAAGATTCGGATCGAACCTGCGGATTTGGTCGAGCAGTGCGGTGTTCAAGGCACCCAAGTCCGAGGCAGTGCGGAGAACGATGGAAACGTTCGATTGATGTGGACGTTGCAGAATGTCGGTGTAGATTATTGGTTCAGCCGGCGTTTCCAAACCGTTGGCTCGGATGTCTCCCACAACGCCGACGATGGTAAGCGGCCGGAGGTCGCCATCCATATTGCCAAACTCGATTAGCCGGCCTAGGGGATCTTCCTTTGGCCACACCGCACGCGCCAGAGACTCGCTGATCAAGGCGACGTGCGGAGACTCTATCCCGTCGCGGCCATCGAAGAGACGGCCACGTAGCAGCGGAATACGGAACGCCCGGAAGTAACCTTCGTTTGCGGCAATGTAGGTAGCGTAGCCGGCTCTTTCTGGATCATGTGCGAGCCGCTCGAATTGCACGAAATCCTTAGTCTGCTCGCCGGGCTGGAGCCGGAGGAAGGTACCGTCCGCAAAATCTCCTTCCAGCGGCAAACCGTTCGCGGCACCGACTTGCTCTACACCTGGCAGGCGGCGGAGAAGCACGATCAACTTGCTGAAGAACTGCACCCGGCGTGCTTTGGCGGCATCGTTTTCTACGTCCGGCAGGGAAAGATCAGCCGTTACCACTCCCGAGGAACGATAGCCGGGGTCGACCGCAAGTAGCCTGCCGAGACTGCGCGTGAGAAGCCCTGCTCCCACCAGCAGGACAAGAGTGATAGCCACTTGCGCGACAGCAAGAGTCCGACGAAGTGCGTGGCTCGAAGCGCTGCCAACGCGTCCGCCTTCGGCGAGTCCTCTGAGCGGGTTGCTGACAGTTGAGCGTAGCGCTGTGCTCACCCCAACCGCGGCCGCCACTACACCGCATAGGACCAGCGCAAACAAGAGTACCGGAAAGTGAAGGCCGATCTCATTGGCACGCGGAAGATTCTCCGGCGCAAGAGTGAGAAGCGCTCCGACGCCCCAAACTGCAAAAAGAATTCCCAACGCGCCGCCGAGCACGGTGAGCAATGCCACCTCGGTCAGACCCTGGCGTAGCAGGCGTCCTCGGCTCGCGCCCAGCGCTGCGCGCGCGGCAAATTCCCGGCTCCTGCCCGCCGCGCGGGCCAGCAGAAGATTGACGATATTGGCGCAAGCCACCAGAAGAAGAAAAGCGGCCGCCCCGCCAAGCATCAGCAGCGCCGGGCGCACGCTGCGCACCTCTTCATCCTGTAAGCGGAGCAGCGAAGCATCCGACATCGAAGTATCGTCGCCATATTGCTGCTTTAGGCGGCGGGCGATGGCCCGAACGTCCGCGTTGGCCTGCTCGAGGTTCACGCCGTCGCGAAGCCGCCCGATCACCCTCCAATTGTTAGCGGTGCGGCTCGGCAAAGCAGGGAAGCGTTCACGCGGCACCCACACCGCGGTTTCGCCGGGAAAACTGAAACCTGGGCGCATCACGCCGATAACGGAATAAGCTTCGTTGTCAATCTTGAGCTGAACGCGCGAGAGATCCGATGTGCTTCCGAGAGAATCTCTCCAGAAAGCGTAGCTGATTACTGCCACGAGAGGGCCGCCAACCCGCTGTTCCTCGTCGAGGAAACTGCGCCCGGTGAACGGCTGCGCGCCAAAAACCGAAAAAAAATCGCGCGATGCCGCCGTGCCCAGAACACGAATGGGTTGCGCGCCGCCCACCACGGAGGCGATCTGGCTCCCATACTGCGCCAGGCTTTGGAAATCGTGGCTTTGCGCAGCGATATCCTGGAAGTTCGGGTCGGAAAAGTTCATTTCTCCGCCGGCAGCATTCGTGCCCCACACGCGGATAACTTGCTCGGGCTTCGGATAATCGAGTGGCCGAAGGAGCACACCGTAAACCACACTGAAGATTGCCGTGTTCGCTCCGATTCCAAGAGCCAGCGTCAGCACAACGATTGCGGTAAACCCAGGGCTCTTTCTCAGTAGCCTCAGTCCGTAGCGCACATCCTCCACCAAGTCTTCCACCCACCGCCATCCACGCATGTCTTGCGTCACTTCTTTCACCAAGCCCAGGTTTCCAAACTCCCTCCGCGCGGCGTGTTCTGCCTCTTTCTCCGTGGTGCCCCGCTCCACGCGTTCCCGCGCCGCCATTTCCAGATGGCTTCGCACTTCCTCGTCCAGTTCTTTCTCCCGCTTCCGTTTGCCAAAGAGTCCATTCAACCAGTTCATAGCGGCCCCTCTTTTCCACTCTGGAATTTCTACTCGTATCTCAACGCCACTACGGGATCCACGCGCGTCGCCCGCCGCGTCGGCGCGAAACACGCGAACAGGGCAACAAGCATCACAAGTATTACGACTCCGCCGAGCGTCTGCGGGTCGTTCGGACTGACTCCGTAAAGTTGACTCTGGAGCAGACGACCTAAACCAACCGCCCCGCAGAGACCAAACCCCATCCCCAAAGACACGAGTCGCCCGCCCCCACTCATGACCATCTTCAGAACATCGCGACGCTGCGCTCCCAGGGCCATTCGAATTCCGATCTCCCCTGTGCGTTGCGCCACCTGGTAAGCCATCACCCCATAAATCCCAATAGCCGCAAGAAGAACCGCCAAAAAGCCAAAGCAACTGAATAAACCCGTCGTGAAGCGCCGCCGCGCCAGCGACCCGGACAAGATCTCTCCCATCGGTGCGGGATTCCATGTGGGAACGTTCTTGTCGAGAGCGCGTAGTTGGCTTTCCACCTCACGAGTCAGCGTTTGAGTGTTCAACCGGCTGCGGATCACCACGCATGGCCGCGTAAATACCCAATGCGAATAGAGTAGGTACGCTTGCGGCGTCGCCGGGGAATCGAGGCCATATTGATGGACATCTCCCACGATGCCGACGATCTCAGCCCAGGGACGGTCTTCGTGGCGTCCTCCCAGTTGGATTCGTTTCCCAATAGGATCTTCGTTGGGCCACATTTCGCGCGCCGTCATCTCGCTGATGACGGCAACCGGGGACGCTCCCGCAGCGTCGGCTTCGGTGAGCAAACGTCCACGCTTCAGCGGAATCCCCATTGCGCGAAAGTAATCCGGGCTAACCTCATACCTGTCTACGCTTGGAACTTGCGTATCGGGAATCAGGCGGTCTTGAATCTGGAACCCTGCCTGATCGAAACCGCCTCCGCTCGGTGTAGTGCTTGTGATTCCGGCAGCCTCCACTCCCGGCAGTGAACGAATCCGTTCCAGCGCTTCCCGCTCGAAGCGCACCACGGCCTTATCATTGGCGTATTTCGGGCCGAAGAGCGCGAAGTTCGTGGTGTACAGATTCTGTGCGTCGAAACCCGGATTCACGCTCACCGCGCGAACGAAGCTTTTCGTGAGAAGTCCTGAACCGGCAGCCAAAACAAACGCAAGACCCACCTCCGCAATTACGAGCAGATTGCGAAACCTGCCACTGGAGACTCCCACCAAGCTCCGGGAACTCTGTTGCAGCGCCTCTCGCTGGTCTACGTGCGCCCCTCGGAGCGCGGGCACAATCCCCGTCAGCATTCCTGTCGTCACGCTCACAACCAGAGTGAAAATCAGGATGGAGGCGTCCAGGCGTACCTCACTGAGTCGTGGAATCTCTTGTGGCCCCCAGGAGACCAGCAGCTGCGTTCCCCAAACCGCCAGTAAAGTCCCGCCGGTTCCTCCCAGCAGGCTGACCAGGGCGCTCTCGGTTAACAGTTGACGGACAATCCGCGCCCTGCTTGCGCCGAGAGCAGCGCGCAGCGCCACCTCACGATGCTTGCTCTCCGCTTTTGCCAAGAGCAAGCTCGCCACGTTCGCACAGGCAATCAGCAGGACGAACGCTGTGGCCCCCAGCAGCATCCACAGGGCCGACTGCACTTTTCCGTACCAACTTTCGTGCAGCGGCGTTACTTTCACTTGCAAATCCGGTGCGTAATCTTTCGGGAATTCTCGGGCGAGTTGTCCTGCAATCGTGCTCATTTCCGCCCTCGCCTGCTCCACCCTCACCCCGTCTTTTAGTCGCGCCACGCTTTGCAGGTGTTGCCATGTGCGACCGGCTTCAGGCAAGGAAAGGTCGTATCCCAGCGGGGCCCACACATCCGGCGTACCTCCTTCATCGTTAAACGAAAGTGACTGAAAGTTTTCCGGCAAAATACCGACGATCTCGAATGGAGTCTGGTCGAGAGAGATGCTCGTCCCGATCACTTTCGGATTGCCGGCAAAGCGCCGCATCCAATACCCGCGGCTAAGCAGCACGATATGCCAGCGGTCCGGCCGATCGTCTTCCGGTAAAATGCTGCGGCCAATCGTGGGCCGCACACCAAGTGTCGGAAAGAAATTCTGCGTAACTCGCAATCCATAGACGATTTGAGGAGTTTCTTCTCCGGTTGAAGTCGGCGTCCAGCCTTTGTAAAGCGCAATCGATTGGAAAGACTTGCTGCGCGCCTTCCAATCCTCCGCTGCTCCGTAAGAAACCTTTATCGGGTCTCGCGTTTCCCGGTCTCCCTCCGCCAGCGTGACAAGCCGGTTCGGTTCGCGATAGGGAAGCGAGTTGAGGAGCACTGCCTTTACCACGCTGAATAGCGCCGCGTTCGCTCCAATTCCCAGCGCCAGCGTCAGCACTGCCACAACCGTGAAGCCTGGATTTTTCCAAAGCATGCGCAAGCCAAAGCGCGCATCGGCGGCGACTTCTCTCAGCCATCTCCAGCCCCATTGGTCCCGCGTCACCTCCTTCAACAACTCAACATTCCCAAATTCCCGCCGCGCCGCGCGTTCCGCCTCTTCCTTTTTCTCGCCCCGCTCCGCACGCTCCTGCGCTGACAGCTGCAGATGGCTCCGCACTTCCTCGTCAAGTTCCGCTTCCCGTTTCTTCCGTCGCCAAAAACTCACCGGGCACCCCCGCGTTCACTTCTTCCTTCTTTCCTTGCTTCCTTGCTCTTCATCACTCTTCCGGCTGCAGCACCCCAGCGATCGCGTCCGAAAGCTGCGCCCACTTGGAGCGCTCCCTCGTCAGTTGCTTCTTACCGGTCGCCGTAAGCCGGTAAAACTTGGCCCGCTGCTTGTTTTCGGAGATTCTCCATTCCGCCGCAATCCATTTCTGCTTCTCCAGCCGGTGCAGCGCTGGATACAGCGAACCGGTATCCACTTGCAGCAGTTCGCCGGATCGGTTCCGAATCGCCACGCTGATTCCATAGCCATGTTGCGCTCCCCATTGCAGCGTCTGCAGAATCAACAGGTCCAGCGTCCCCTGCAAAAGCTCAATCCGGTTCTGGTACCGCTGTCTCTTCTCGGCCATCTTTTGCCCCTCAGTCAATGCCTTGCGATCCAAATCGGCTTCTTCAGGCGCCTTTGCCGTGACGATTCCCCGCTTTCACTCTCAGTAATGACGTCGCGACCCCGCCCTTTGTTCCATGCCAGGCTGTCGACGTTCTACTCCCACCCTGTAGACACTCTACATCCCCACCTTCTGCAAGTCCTGTGCCGCCCCACATCGTCTCCCAAACCCTTGCAGCCCTGTACTTTAGCCAACAATTCCTTTCCGACGGATAGTCCCTACTGCTCGGTTCCGCCATGGCCCATCCCAATTTCGGACACCTCCCGAGCCATCACCGTCCAGCGAGGGCTTCTCCAATTGCGGTATCATGGAACTAGGAATCACGGGCAGATACTTCATTTCGCGACTTAGGAGAGGGCATTGATCCCACGCTACACCCGCCACGAGATGGGCCACGTTTGGAGCGACGCGAACAAGTTCGCCAAGTGGCTGGAAGTCGAGCTCGCCGCAACCGAGACTCTTGCCGAAGCGGGGCAGGTCCCCAAGGACGCCGCTGCTACCATTCGAGGTCGCGCCAAAATCGATGTCGCGCAAATCCATCAGCTCGAAGCTCACGTGAAGCACGATGTCATCGCTTTCACCATGGCAGTGGGCGAATCGATCGGTGATCCCGCTGCCGCGCGCTGGCTGCACTACGGCCTGACTTCCAATGACGTCGTCGACACCGCGCAGGCTCTTCAGGTTCGCGATGCTTCAAAATTGATCGAGCGAGACTTGGTGATGTTCGGGGAAATTCTCGATCTGCGTGCGCACGAATTCCGCCATACGCCGCAGATCGGCCGCACCCACGGCATTCACGCCGAACCCATCACTTTCGGCCTGAAAATCGCCAATTGGTTTTCAGAAAATCAGCGTAACATTGCCCGCTTCCATGACGCCTCCGCGCAAATGGCCGTAGGCAAAATTTCCGGTGCCGTCGGCAACGCCTCTCATCTTGGCCCGGAAATGGAAGAGCGCATCTGCAAGCGCCTCGGACTGGGCGTCGCCGCCGTGGCTTCCCAGGTCATTCAACGTGACCGCCACGCGCAATATCTCAGCGCCCTCGCTCTCATCGCCGCCATGCTCGAAAAAATCGCCCTGGAAATTCGCCATCTCCAGCGCACCGAAGTTCGAGAAGCCGAGGAGCCGTTCAGCGACGAACAGCGCGGCAGCTCCGCCATGCCTCACAAGCGCAATCCCGTCACCTGCGAGCAGATTTGCGGCCTCGCGCGCCTGGTGCGTTCGAACATGCTCGCCGCCTTTGAAAACATCGCCTTGTGGCACGAGCGCGACATCTCTCACAGTTCCGTCGAGAGAATCATCCTTCCCGATTCCACCATTCTCGTCGACTACATGCTTTCCAAGATGACCGCCGTAATCGGCCAGATGCGCGTTTTCCCCGAGCGCATGATGCGAAACCTCGAATCCACCCGCGGCCTCATCTACTCAGGACAGTTGCTGCAGGATCTGGTGGAAAAGGGCATGCCACGCGATGATGCCTATAAAGCTGTGCAGGAAAATGCCATGGCCGCCTGGGAATCCGACAGCAGTTTCCGCGACCGAGTCGCCGGCGATGCGCGCATTACAAAGCATCTGGACGCGAAGGCTCTCGCGCACACCTTCGACCTGCATCGCCAGCTTCGCTACGTCGATGCCATCTTCGACCGCGTCTTCGGCGCCCATTCCCCCGGCGAATCCGCGGCAGGCGCAGCAGGAAAACACTGAGAAAACAAAAGGCGCCCCGGTGGAAACCGGGACGCCGTTCTGCCTCTTCTAATTCCGGCTTGCGCTGAAATTAGCCGCGGAGGCGGAAAATCGAATTGTCATCATCTGCCAGACGCGGTCAAAAACAAAGAACTAAGATTTACTCCACGCGCTGGACGTAACGCGCTTCCGATGTGTCCACTTTAATTCGGTCGCCCTCATTTACGAAAGGCGGCACCTGCACCACCAGCCCGGTCTCCAGCGTCGCGGGTTTCATCACCGCGCTGGCAGTGGCCTTCTGCAACGTCGGCTCGGTCTGGATCACCTTCATATCCATGGTATCGGGCAAATCCACGCCGATGGCCTTTTCCTCGAAAAATTCCACCTTCACGATCGTGCTGGGAATCAGATAAAACACGCTCTCGCCCAGCTCTTCGCGGCTCATCTGCATCTGCTCGTAATTCTTCGTGTTCATGAAGTGAAAATCGTCGCCTTCGTTGTACAGGTACTCGAACTCGACTTCATCGAGGATGGCGCGATCCACGAATTCCTCGGCGCGAAACCGGTAATCGATGATCGCGCCGGTCCGAAGGTTCCTCATGCGCGTCTGCATCGAGCCGCGCTTGTTACCCGGCGTGCGGTGATCCACGCTGAAGATGGTGAAAAGCTGGCCCTCGTGCTGGATGACCATGCCGGGGCGAAGTTGTGTCGCTTTGACGCTGCTCATCGTTTTTTGCGGCCCCGACCAGGTCGGGGCCGACTGCTCCCTAGTACGCTTGCGAATTTCGGAAATTCAGGCGGGCCAGGAACAAGGCCGCATCCGGAATGACTCGAGGCACGCCGGAGCAAAATATGTCTCCAGCGCGAAACTACAGTATAAAGGCCCTCATTCGAACCGGTCAATCGCCGACTTTTCCGAAGAAAGCTTCTAGGGAAGGAAGCCCAGATTGCTCGTCGGAAAATTCTGCACGTTCGGGAAAATCCCGGCGATATCGGTGCTACTGAGCCCGAACCAGTTTGCCAGCGTCGCGCCATATTGATCGACCGCCGTGGACGGAATCCACCGGCCATTGCTAGTGGCATCGTCCGGTCCGCCCAGCGTCAGATCCGGAAATGTGCCGTAAAGCACGCCGCCCTTCACGGCGCCGCCCATGATCACATGGTGGCTGCCCCAGGCATGGTCGCTTCCGGCGTTCGAGGCGGGTTGTAGAGTGCGGCTGAAATCCGACAGCGTAAACGTCGTCACGTTGCTCGCCACTCCCAACTCGTTCGTGGCATCGAAGAAAGCCTTCATGGAGGCGCTGAGTTGGCCGCTTCTTGGGGTGTCTTTGCCGAGCAACCCCTGCTGAATATTGATCTGATCGCTATGTGTGTCGAAGCCACCCAATGAGCAGAAAAAGACCTGCCGATTCACACCAAGTTGGCTCTGCACGGAAATAATCTGTGCCACCTGCAGAAGCTGATTTCCGATGGAAGACGTCGGGAAAACCGTGGTGAACGAGTGCTTATTCTTAAGCGCGGAAGCCAGATACTTGCTCTGCGAGATGGTATTTTGAGTGACCTTGCTCGCGGGCTGCACAAGCGAGATCCCCGAATCCATTGTAAGAATCTGCTGAAGAGCCAGAAAGCGCGCCACCCCGGCTGCATCTGTGTTTCCGGAGTCATTGAGCCCCGGGGGGTTGCCGGGGACCATGGCGAAGGGCTGTGTATTGCTCCCCGTGCAGAAAATAGTCTGGCCAGCCACGGACAGGATCGGTGGAAACGCAGGATTCGAGCAGGTGCCGCTCAATATGATATTGTCGGCCATACGGCCGGCCCAGCCTGTGGATGGAACGCCGCTCAACTGGACGGTCTGCCATTGATCTTGCTGGTCGGAATGCGAAAAGAGATTGTCCGGGGCTTGCACAATTCCGTTCAAGTAATCAGTCTTGCTGCTGAAAGGTTTTATCAAGGTGCCGACGTTAGCCAGGATCGCGAGATTATTGGAATTGTAGAGAGCGGCGAGTTCCGGTGCGGCGGGGTGCATGCCGTAGGCGCCGGGCGCAAGAGTCACGAGCGAACTCTGCGCCAGAGCAAGGCCGCCCATCGACGGGTTGCCCCTGGCCCCCTGATACAGCGAAAAGCGGCTTGTGTCCATCGGCACGATGAAGTTGTTCGAGTCATTCCCGCCAAAAAGAAATATGCAAACGAGCGCCTTGTAGTCAGCGCACGTTGGTCCGGCCGCCAGCGCGGACATCATGCCAAAGCGGCCAAGGCCCGCGAGTGTGCTCAAGGTCGCCGCCGAACAGCAGCTCAATCGGATGAAGTCCCGTCTTGTGTGTGGCATGGTTCTCTCTCCTTCGCGCGTTGGCCCTTCCTTACCTTTGCACCTGATACTGCGACGAAGAAACGATTAAATGGGCGGCTGTCCTCGCCCGGCCCAGCGGATCGCTGCCGGGCACGGCGCTCACTGCAGTGAGGATTGCGCTCCTCATTGCCAGAGACATGGTGCCGTGCAAAAGCTGTAAATTCATGGCGTCCACCATGGTTCCCAGGTCACTGTCATTCCCGGCGATGGACGCGTACGCGCTGAGATCGATTTGCGTATTGCCAGAGAAGGTTGGAGAAAAGAGCACGCCCTCAATATCGTTCACGCGCGCGAGGCTGCTCGCCGAAGTGAAGATCTGGAACTCTGGTCCGGAAAGCGGAGCCGCCGGCGGAGTCGCAAAATCCGCCGCGGGAATGTTATACAGCGGCGAGAAGAAGTTGAAAACACTCCCTGAGCTAAACAGGAATTCGGCTCCCATATCCAAAGCCAAATAGACGAGGGTGTTGTTAGGGTCCGTGCTGCCGTGGAAGGCGCGAAGCACATTCGTCACAAAAAGCACTGGCTCGCGCAAGTGTCCATCCACCGGATCTTCCGTGGCCGGATCGTCCCCCCTCCGCGCTTCCGGATCGAGCAGCACCGCCGCAATGAGCGCCTGCATGTTGCCCCTGGTGCCGTCGCCAAATGTCGCGCTCTTGGAAGGAGGTGTAAACGTTCCATTCTTGAATGCATTCGCTACGTTCGTTACATACGTTGGGCTGGGATTGCTCGTGACGAGATGCTGAATCATTCGCCGCGCGACAAACGGAGGCAGGTTGTTGTGCTTGAATATGGTGTCTAGTGCGAGCGTCAGGTCTTGCTGAGTGGATTGCCCCGCCGGTAGTGTCGTGCCCAGAATTGTCTTTGCGGCTATGTCGTGATACGCATCGCACGGCACCATGGGGCTGCCGCCATTTCGATTGTAGTTAGGATACTGAGCACAGTTTGTCGCAGGAGCAACGGCGGCATACGTCCAGCCCGTAAACGCGCGCGCCAGTGCTTGAATGTCAGCCTGGGCGTACGTAGGAACGAAAGCGCCGTTCACGATCTGCGGTGTGCCGTCGGGATTCAGCAGGTTGGGACCGATGGTGAAAAGCTGCATGAACTCGCGGGCGTAGTTTTCGTTGGCGTGAATGCCATTGGCGAGATCCGGTTTGGCATTGTTCACCATGTCCAAATAAATGCCCATAGCCGGATTGAGCGTGACGTCTTCCATGAGATTGCGGTAGTTGCCGAACGCGTCGTTCATCAGAACGCGCAGATAGGGCACATAAAATTCCGGCTGCCCGACTTTATTGTTGGAAACCACCCAAATCTGGTTCAGGGCAAACATCATGCGCTGTCGCAGCTGGTCGGAGCCGGCTTGCGCGTTCAGAGCATTTTGGAAAAATACCGGGAACAGGAGATGAACATCGTTCATTCCCGGCGGAATGTCCGGGTAGGTTGAAGCCGTGGCCTGAAATTGCGCCGTAAGAAAATTCTCCATTCCACCCGTTTCCACCGCGGCAAGCTGGGCATCGTTGGGACCAAACGTGCTCTGTTCGAGGAAGCGCACCGCGGCTCGTTGGTTCACGATGGTGACGGGCACCGCCACCGCCGCGGACGGCGTGCCATCCGGTATCGGGTTGACGACCGTCAGATTGAGCACGCCTGGTGCTGCTTGCGCGGTTCCCGTAGCCGTCAAGTGCGAGGAGTCCACAAACGTGGTCGTGAGCGCCGTGGTGCCGAGGAGAACCTTCGCGCCACTAACGAATTTGCTGCCAATCGCGCTGATGGAAAACGGCGCACTGGAAACCAGCGTCGGGGGAAAAACAAAACTGACGAGCGCTATCGGATTTGCGAGAGTCACCTGAGCAGACTGATTCGCACTCGCGTCCGCGACGCTCGTCGCCGTAACCTGGACTTGATTGGGGTTCGGTGGCTGAGCCGGAGGCGTATAGAGTCCAGCGGCCGTGATGGTTCCTCTTGTCGCATCGCCCCCGGCAACTCCGTTCACACTCCAATTCACAGCCTGGTTTGTCGTGCCGCTCACAGTGGCGAAGAACTGCTGGGTATCCCCGATGCGTACGGTGATCGTAGATGGATTTATGTTGACGACGATTTGTTGCGGCGGCGGTCCCGAGCCGCCGCATCCGCAAACCAACACCACGGCCAACGCCAGAGCGAACGACAAATAGCGACTCGACATGAGTCACCTCTTATTCCTGCATACGGGGACTGAAAGGGAGAGTCTATCCCGTCCGGCAGCGCCTTTCGGGGTAGCACTACCGTCGCATGATACAACCCGCGGCGTCAATAAAGTTGCGTGCCCCTTGCCGCTCTCAACCAGGTAGAGGTCAAGACTCAGCCTGTTCTTCAGAAGCCCTAGCGTTCTCCGGTTGCGGGCATACCGGAATAGTGAACGTGAACCAGGCGCCAGCGACCTTGTTCTTTCTGATAGAGCTGTGTTTCCCGTCCGTGGGTCGCGACGGGAGAGCCATCCTTTCTGAGCTTGGCGGCGAAGTCCCAATAAAACTCGGCCCACGCCGCGTCCCCGTAAACATGAATGGAAACATCGTGGACCGTCAGTTTGCGCTCCGAGAAGGTATCGCCCATCAAGTGCACGTAGACGTTTTTCTTTATCTGTTCGAACCCGTGTTCATGACCCAACGGGTGGATGAAGGAGACATCCGGCGCATCCAGCCAGACCTCGGCGGCGAGAGCGGTGTCCGCGCCATCCACCGATTTCGCATACTTCGCGATCAGGCTCCGGATAGCATCACTGTCGGCGGACTTTTCCGCTGACGAATTGTTTCCAGGGGCCTCGCGCTTTTCTCCTGTGGCGCGCGCCAGCCCCGCTTCCGCCATAATCTTTTCGATCTCACCCGCGTCGCGGGGCAGGCGTTCGCTCAGCAGCTTGTGGCCCGTTTCGGTGATGAGCACATCGTCCTCGATGCGTACGCCGAGATTTTCTTCCGGGATATAGATTCCCGGCTCAATGGTAATGATCATGCCAGGTTGGAAAGGGACGCAGTGGTCGCCGGCATCGTGGACGTTCAAGCCGATATGATGGCCGAGGCCGTGGATAAAATAGGGCCCGAGCGATTTACCGTGGAGATCTTTTCCGTGCGAGTCGATGTAGTTGTAGGCGATCTTCTGGACGCTCTTGTCGCCTTTGCTGCAGAAGTCCATCCCCGGTTTGACCGCGGCGAGGGCCGCGTTTTGCGCACCGAGAACGATCTCGTAGATTTCGCGCTGCCGCGGCGTGAACTTGCCGTTGGCGGGGAGCGTGCGCGTGATGTCCGACGAGTAGCCGGAGAATTGCGCGCCGACGTCCAGGACCACGATGTCGCCGTCTTCCATCTTGCGCGACAGCTTGTCGTAGTGCAGCGCCGTCGAGTTCGGCCCGGCGCCCACGATGGGAGTATAGCCCTCCGCTTCCGAGCCGCCCCAGGCATGCACTTCGACCATCTTCGCCGAGACCTGGTATTCGTAGAGCCCCGGGCGCATCAGTTTCATCGCTTCGAAATGCGCGTCCAGGGACAAGTCAATCGCTTCCTTGAGGAATGCGAGTTCGCCCGGCGACTTGATCTGCCGCAACGCGCCGATTTGCCCGCGGATGTCTTTCAGCTTGGCCTGCGGCGCGGCGGCTTGCAGCCAATCGACCACTTCTTTTTCGTGCGGGTAGCCGCCGAGTTCCTTTTGATACGGAAGGATCGTATAGAAGTTTGAAAACGTCTTCGCAAGATTCTCGACAGCAGAGTGGAAATCGCCCTCGAACGATTTTACGGCCGCAAATCCTGTGCGTGCTTCGATGCCCGGATCCGATGGCGACATGCGGATTCCGTTCCATTTTTCCTTCTGCGGATTCTTCGCCGGAAGAAAAAGGGTTTCACGCGAAACGTTCGGGACGTCGCCTTTCGGACCTGCGGGAAAAAGAATCAAGCCGGCGCCTTCTTCGTTGTGGCCCGTGAGGTAGTAGAAATTTTCCTCCTGGGCAAATACATAGGCCTCTGAAAATTCTTCGCGGCCCGTAAAGCCCCAGAGCACCATGGGGCCATCCAGTTGCGCCGCCAGCTTGGCGCGGCGTTCCGCGTAGACGCTATTCGGTTCGCGCTCGCGGCGCTCCTGGGCATGCCCGGAGGCGGCTAGCCCAGCCAGGCAGAGCAATCCCCAAAAAACTCGTCTTGCAGAATTCACCAGACCACGCGACCGCACCGGCCACAGGCGACCACTCATTCGCATACCTCCAAACCACCATTTCGTTGCTGCACCCACAGGGCAAGTGGGCTTGCGGCATCCCGCTTACAGCCGGGCGATTGTAACTGAAATTAGTACCATTTTGGCGCCTCGGCGAATCTGATTTTGTATGCGAATACGAGCCGGGCTGATGATGTTGGCTACCGTCGTTCAATCCATTTTGTTCTTGACTCACTTTTTCATTTACAAGACGTGGACGTTCGCGCCCGCAGGGAGTGACTTCTCCTACTCGCCCTGGCTTAGAGTGACCGTGGCAGTGTTATCGATCAGCTTTATGGCTGCGACACTGCTCGCGTTTCGTTACACCAATCCCGCGGTGCGAACTCTCTACCGGATTGCCGCGGTGTGGCTTGGAATTGTCAGCTTTCTGTTTTTTGCGGCTAGTGCCTCGTGGGTGGTTTTTGGCGTCACACAGCTTGCCGGGATGGAAGTGAGTTTCCACAAAATCGTGGAAGTCTTGTACGCAGCCGCGGTGCTTAGCGGATTTACCGGATTGCTGAACGCCGGTTGGACGCGGATCCGCCGGATCACCGTGCGCCTCGACAATTTGCCGGAAACGTGGCGCGGACGCAAAGCGGCGCTGGTCAGCGACTTGCATCTTGGGCACGTCCGGAACGGCAGTTTTCTGCGGCGGATCGTGGCGAGCGTGATGCGGGAAAATCCTGATGCGGTTTTCCTGGCCGGCGACTTGTACGACGGGACCGCAATTGACGCCGCAAAGGCCGCGGAGCCCTTGCGTAATCTGCGGGCGCCGCAGGGAACGTATTTTGTCGCCGGAAATCATGAACAATTCGGCGACGATTCCCGCTATTTGCAAGCCGTCAGCAACGCGGGAGTGCGCGTGCTGCACAACGAGAAAGTGGAAGCGGACCACCTTCAGATTGTGGGCGTGCCCTACAATCACGCTTCTCAGGACGAGCATTTGCGATCGGTGCTGCGGGAGATCGGCGTGGACCGCAATCGCGCCAGTATCCTGCTGACCCATGCGCCGGACCGCCCTCACATCGCGGAGAAGGAAGGAATTTCACTGCAAGTCTCCGGGCACACGCACGTGGGGCAGTTTTTCCCGTGGACCTGGATGGCGCGAAGGATTTACCGCCAGTTCGTTTACGGGCTCAGCCGCATCGGCAAGATGTTGATTTATACCAGCAGTGGAGCGGGAACCTGGGGACCACCGCTGCGTTTGGGTTCCAGCCCGGAGATCGTGCTCTTCCAGTTTGAGTGAAAGCCGTGAGGTCGCGCCGGGCGATGGTCAACTGAGCTGGCGATCAACCCCGAAAAAAATCAATCAACAATTCTGAGACGCGAACGGGTTCTTCGTGCTGGAGCCAATGCGAGGCGTTGGCGAAGGTAAAGAGCTCCGCGCTCGTGCAGTATCGCAGGCTCTCATTCGCCATTTCCGCTAAGAGAAACGCGTCGCGCTCGCCCCAAAGAATGCGCGTGGGAACATGGACGGTGCGATCGGGAAACTTCGTGCGAAAACGAAAGAGCGCGCGATACCAATTGATCATGCCGGTGAGGGCGCCAGGCTGTGCCCATGCGGCGCGATATTGGGCGAGATCTTCGGCGGAGAAGGTGCCCGGGCGGCTGGAGCGGAGCAGCGATCTTGCGCCGACGCGATAGCGGAAGGCGGAAAAAATGGCCTCCGGCAACAACGGGAGTTGAAAGAAAAACATATACCAACTGCGGAGCAGTTGACGCGGACGCCTGCTGAGGAATTTGCGCATCACCGACGGATGAGGGACGTTGAGGACGGAAAGTTTGGCGATTCGTTGCGGATGTAGGAGCGCGGCGCTCCAGGCAACGGCGGCGCCCCAATCATGTCCCGCGAGAAAAATCTTCTCCTGGCCGAGTTGAGCGCCAATAGCGATGACGTCGGAGACAAGTTCATTCAAAGCGTAGGCGGCCACGCCGCTGGGCTTGCCGCTGAGGTTGTAGCCGCGCTGGTCGGGCACGATCACGCGAAATCCCGCAGCGGCCAGCGGCTCAATCTGGCGGTTCCAGCCATACCAGAATTCCGGAAAGCCGTGGAGCAGAATTACAACCTGGCCGTCTCTTGGACCGGCAGCCACTGCGTGCAAGCAGACATCGCCATTTTTGAAGGAAAGGTTTTCCACGAGCACCCGCCGTCCACGCGCGAAAAGCGAAACGATACCAAACTGAGCCTCGTTCAACTTAAGAAAATCAGAAGCCAGGAGCGCCGGAAGTGGCAGGCCGCATTTCGGGGGCGTTGACGCCGAAACGCAGACGCGCGAAGTACGTTTGCCCCAGCGACATCACGCCGGTATACAGATAGCCCCAGACAAAAAGCAGCAGAAACGGCACGGTGGCGTAATTTTCATTGGAGATCGCATAGAAGATAGTAAGCGAGAAATACAATCCGAGCAGCACCTCCGCGTAGGGCATCCAACCGGCTTTGTTCTTGTACGATTTTTTCGCGAAGGTGCCCTGTTTCCCTTCAATATTGAATTTGGGCGTGCGTGCAAATTCGCTTTTCTTGCCAAGCAGCGCTTCAATCACCGCTTGCGCGTTGCGCACGGCAATGCCGATCCCCATGGCCATGACGAATGGAAGATAGAAAAAAGTCCGCCACCAAGTTTTCGGCCGCAATTCTCTTTGCGCCACGAGATAAAAACTGGAGATGGAACAAGTGGAGGCCAAAAAAAGTGGCAGGTCGATCACCAGCATCTGGAACCAGCCCTGATAAAAGCGCACGATCATTGCGGGCAGCAACATGGTCGAAAGCAGGATCATCAGCGGGTAGCTGATATTGCCGGTAAGATGAAAAAAAGCCTCGGCTTTGACGTGCCACGGCGCATCCGATTTCAAAACCTTGGGGAGAATTTTCTTCGCTGTCTGCATCAGGCCTTTGGCCCAGCGCGCTTGCTGCGCTTTGAAACCGTTCATGTCCACGGGAAGCTCGGAAGCGCATTCGATGTGCGGGAGGTACAGGAATTTCCAGCCCTTCAGTTGCGAGCGATACGAAAGATCGGTGTCTTCCGTGAGCGTGTCGTGCTCCCACCCGCCGGCGTCGTCGATGGCTTTGCGCCGCCACACCCCGGCGGTGCCGTTAAAATTGAAAAACGTGCCGCGGCGTGAGCGTGCTCCATGCTCGACGACAAAGTGCCCATCCAGAAGAATAGTCTCCACGTTGGTAAGCAGCGAATAGTCGCTGTTGAGATACGTCCAACGTGTCTGCACCATGCCGATCTTCCCGCCCCCATCGGGATTCATGAAATAGGGAATCGTACGGCGAAGAAAATCGGGCTCGGGAACAAAGTCGGCGTCGAAAATCGCCACGAATTCGCCCCTCGAAGTCTTCAAGCCGTTTTCCAGCGCGCCGGCTTTGTATCCTTCGCGATTGCTGCGGTGAATGTAAACGATGGGCATGCCCTGCGCGGCGTGGCGTTCCACGCAAGCGCGCGCGACTTCGCAGGTTTCGTCGGTGGAATCGTCCAGCACCTGCACGTCCAGCAACTCCGGCGGGTAGTCGAAGCGCGACAGCGCTTCCACGAGACGCTCGATGACGTAGCGCTCGTTGAAAATGGGCAACTGCACGGTGACGCGCGGCCAATTCGTGACCGGCGGCGGAGCCGGAGGGACATTTTTCGAATAGGCGAAATAGTCGTAGACCAGCCAGTAACGATGCAGACCGTAAACCGCGAGGACCAGCAGGACGATGAAGTACGGAATCATCATCGCCAGGTCGAAACCATTGGCGTGATAGATTCCCGTAAAGGTCTTGTCCGTGATCTTGTGCCAATAGTGCGTGATGGGATTCTGCGCCGCAAGAACAGCCGAAAGTGAAAGGGCGATGTTCATGATGATAGCGATTCCGCTGTGAGCCAGCGCTTCTCTTCTCTGAAATCAGCGAGTCCGATTATACGGCATGTTCTCGGAATGAACGAACATCTAACAAATTGGTCCGCAGCAACGGCATTCCGTTGCGAGCAGCAAGTTCGAAAACCCCGCTAGGGCACGAGGACGATTTTTCCCGCCGCCCCCGGCTCGAGAATTTCCTTGTGGGCGCGAGCAGCTTCGGCGAGCGGCAACTCCTTGCCGACGATCGGGCGCAGCGTGCCGTTTTCGAGGCCGGCGAAGATTCCGGCGTGGATTTGCGCTTCTTCCGCGGGAGTGAGGGCCCAGAGCGTGAAGCCCCTCGCCGAGGCGCGGCGTGACATCAAGTCGCGCGGATTAATCGTGATCTCCCCGCGATTGCCGATGATAATCACGCGCCCGTTTGTTGCAAGCATCTTCAAATCGGCGGAAAGGTTCATGTTGGCGAGCATTTCCAGAATGATGTCCACACCGCGGCCGCCCGTGGCCTTCATGATTTCTTCCGGATAGCCCGCCTTGCTGTGGTCGAAAACGTGATTCGCGCCTTCGCGCTTGACCAGCTCGACGCCCTTCGGCGTTCCCGCCGTGCCAAACACCATGAGGCCCATGGCGCGCGCCATCTGCACCGCCGCGATACCGACTCCGCCGCTCGCGCCGTGTACCAGCACGGTCTCCGCCGCGTGTGCGCCGGCCGAATGGTGCAGGGCGTGGAACGCGGTCGCGCAGGGAACCCACACGCCCGCGCCTTGCGCAAAACTGATTTTTTCAGGCAGCGGGTGCACCTGCTCTTCCAGCGTGAGCGCATATTCCGCGTAGGCGCCCGTAACCGTTCTTGCCGTGTACACGCGGTCCCCCGCCTTCACTTTTGTGACGCCATCACCAATCGCCTCAACCACGCCCGCGCCATCCGACCCCGGCGTGTAGGGCAGCGGCGGTTTAATGGCATACGTGCCCGCGCGCATGTACGTGTCGTAGGGATTCACGCCCGCGGCACGGATGCGCACGAGAACTTGTCCGGCCGCAGGCTTTGGTGTGGGGACTTCTTCGAGCTTCAGGACTTCGAGACCGCCGAATTGATGAACGACAATGGCCTTCATTGATTTTCTCCAACGAAAAATTTAGCGAACAAAAAAGGGAGCGTCGAGCGGCAGCAGTCCAGGAGAATTAGAAATGGTCATCGGCTACGACGGTGGCCACTTTTTTATCGGCGAGCCCCGAGGACTGCGCCCAAGCCGTCGTCTGCCAATTGTCTTTGCCTTTTTTCACGGGAATCCACGGCGGCAGCGTCTGGTTCAAGTAATTCGCCAGTGCATGGATGTAAGGCTCGTACATCTTCCGAAACTCCGCGAGCTTTCGGTCGGCGTCCTCCCCGTCATGCAATTTCATTCCGTGCTGCGCCAGGATGTCGCGGATGTGCCGCAAATCTTGCGCGGGCAGCCGGTCGTGCGTCAGCGCCTTTGGCGCCGTGCCGAACACTTGCGAGAGGTCCACCACCGCATGACGCGCAATCGCAAAAGTAAGTTCGGCCTGTTTTTCGCAAGCCCCCTCGATGCCCACCATGGCCAGCGCGCAAGTATCCAGAATCGCCGTAAGCGAAGCGATCCATGATTGGTTGTCGTGCTGCGACCGAAAATAAGCCAGCACCGGATACGAGAGATGGCTCTCCATCAGTTCCGCGCACCACAGTTCCCAATCCTTCAGCAGAACGCAGAGTGCCGCCTGGCCATTCGCGTAGCTGTGGCGGCGCAACAGTTCGCCGGCCGTAGGCGGCGTGCCCGCGCGCGAATCGAGCAGCGAAATATTCACTTCGCGCTTGGAGAACGATCCGTAAATGAACGGCAAATAGCCGATAACGGCCGCAAGAAAACCGAAACCGAACCCAGCTTCCAGAACGACCAGCACACGCGCCAATCCAGAGCGCGGAATCACGTCGCCTAGGCCCAGAGTAAAAAAGGTCGTGCCGCTCAGGTAGATATCCGTAAGGAAACTAGGCGGGCCGCTCGATATCACCACCGCAGACCCCGCGCCATACTGCATCAGGCCGAAGCCCAGCACCAGGCCAACCGCCCAAACCGCAACGAGCACCAGCAGCGACATCGGGCCGTAAAAACCCAGCATGGCTTCCCGCGTCTTGGGCTTTGGGATGAAGCACATCACGAATTTCCAGGTGTTCCAGGTCGACCGGTAGAAAAGTCGCGCCAAGCGGAACTTCCGCGTGACGCGCCGAGGCAGGATAATGGCCTCGAACGCGTCCCAAACCACGATCACAAAGATCGCCACACCCGCAGCGAACGCCCCTGGAGCTGGAATCATGTGCGGCATTGTACCTGTTTGGCCTTTTGAATGAGAATTCCCTGTGAAAACGCGTCGTTTTTTAAGATTCCAGACGCGCTGTGACGCTGATTTCCGCCTTGAAGAGTTTCGAGACCGGGCATCCGGTTTCGGCGGCCTTCACCGCTGCGTCAAATTTGGCCTTGTCCGCACCGGGGATTTTCGCCACGAGGTCCAGATGACTTTTCGTGATCGCGAAAGCATCCCCGACTTTTTCGAGCGATACGGTTGCCGTCGTCTCAAGCCTGCTGGCCGTCATTCCTGCTCCGCCCAACTGGGCGGAAAGCGCCATCGTAAATCAACCGGCGTGCGCGGCTGCGAGGAGCTCTTCGGGATTTGTGCCCACCCCGTTTTCAAATCGCGTGCTGTAGGAGTATTGCGTCTGCTTCAGGACGCCGCTATCCGTCGAAATCGAGCCCTTCCCGTCTTTCAGACCGCCCTGCCAAACCGCCGATGCCTTGCGCTGCATGATTTCTCTCCTTTCGGCTCTTTCGTTCTTTATGATTCCAGAGAATTCGATTCCCAGCCCGCCTGCAAGGGTATATTCAGAAAATGACCTTGTCTAGAAACGTTTGCGAACGCACATGAGCGCGGTCCTGCAAGAAGTCGCGCACCGCCCCTGGCCGCTGCCCGCGGGACCATGGATCATGGCGCAAAGCTGGCACGATCTCCTTTTTACCCACTGGCCCGTCGAGGCCGCGCTACTGCGCCCGCTTCTTCCACCGCAATTGCAAATCGACACGTTTGAAGGCTGTGCGTGGCTCGCGGTAGTTCCGTTTCGAATGACCGGCGTGCGTCTGCGTGGCACGCCTTCCGTGCCCTGGCTCTCCGCATTTCCCGAGCTGAACGTCCGAACCTACGTCACCTGCGGCAGAAAGCCCGGCGTGTGGTTCTTCAGCCTGGACGCGTCTAACTCGCTGGCGGTCGTCATCGCGCGCGCGTGGTTCCACCTGCCATATTTTCGTGCGCGAATGACCTGCGCGGAACACGAAGGTTGGATTCATTACGCAAGCGAGCGAACCCATCGCGGGGCGCCGGCCGCATCGCTAAAAGGCCGGTATCGTCCCGTCGGACGCGTTTTTTGCCCGCAGCCTGGGACGCTCGAGCATTTCCTGACCGAGCGCTATTGCTTGTACACCACCAATGCGCGCGCCCAAATCATTCGCGGCGAAATTCATCATCCGCCCTGGCCGCTGCAGCCCGCCGAAGCCGAACTCGCGCGCAACTCGATGACCGGATCCTTGGACATCACGCTCACTCCGCACCCGCTCCTGCATTTTGCGCGAAGGCAGGACGTCCTGGTCTGGCCCCCACGGAAAATCACCTGACCTGGATTAGATTGTGTGAAGCGCGCTGGAGCAGGTTCTGTGGTCTGGTACGCCGCGTCATTCCTCGCGATAGCGGATACGGTCCGGCTCGACGATCCAGAGTTGCCGTTCTGGCGAGTGCCGGATCAGCACCGAGAGAACGCGTTTCAAGAGGGAGATGAGCGTTGGCTTGTCCTGGGATTTTGACCGGAAGACTACAATCCCAGAATGACTTCCGGTAGGATACGCTCGCACATTTGCGAAATCCAAATCCAGCGTAAGCAGGACTCTGCCTTCTGTGCGGCAGCGCTCGAAGGGCGCCGAATCCGCTGCTCCCGAAAGCCGCTGTTCGGCGACTGTTGCCGCTTCAAAGCCTGCGTCGCGGAATATCCACGCGCATTCTTCAGGGAGATTCTCGTCGATTTTGAATTTCAAGCCTTGGTTTCCAGCGGCAGATCAACAGTGCCCTCGCGCACTAGCGCGGCGGCGTAGGCCAGGGCCGCATCAATATCGGCTTCGATGAGCGCCGGGTAGCTCCGCAAAATCTCGTCGCGAGGCACGCCAGCGGCGATGTTATCTATCACCACGGAAACCATGACGCGCGTGCCCCGAATACACGCCCGGCCATGGCAGACAGCCGGATTGACGCTAATTCGCTCTCGCCAGTTCTCCATGTCCCCATTCTAATCGCATCGAGCTACCGAGCGCCATCCTCGGTGTGCCCTTGGAAACGACATATGTTGAAGGTTACTTGAAGCGGCAGCGGCCGTGGTGCGCGGTGAAGAAAAAGTCGGAGAGAATTTAGCCACTCGCCGTTCAGAGTTCATTAAGCCGTTCAAACGCGCGTTGCCCAAATCTGCCGTTTGGCAACGCCTCGTAAGCGTTCTGATACGCCTTACGTGCATCCACGGGTTTTCCAAGGGCAGAAAAAGCTTCCCCTACATAAAAAGCTGCGGTGGCTTTCCTACTGGAAGCGTCTGCTGAAGTTGCGTACGCCTTCTCAAGGTGAAGTACCGCTTCCGAGGGTCGGCTAAGAAGGAAATTCGCAACGCCCAATACTAGGTGGGCGCTGGAAAAATAATCAGGTCCCATAAGTTCCAATTGTGGGAGGACAGATTGCGAGATATCCATTGCTTTGGCGGGTTCTCCAAGGCGTGCATAGCACCATGCAATTTGATTCTCAATCACGGGAGCGCCCTTCTTCCCTAGTTTCTTGGCGTCCAGTGTTTGAAGATCATTGAGTGCATCCTCATAACGCTCCTCTAGTAGAAGAATGTTGATTCCGTAGGATTTAATCGTCTCCCGACCCCTGCGCCTCCAAAAATCAGTGAGATTGGCATGCTCCCGTTGTGCAGAGGGAATGTCTTCGATAGACAAGGCTTTACGAAATTGCCGTAGCGATCTCCAAGCGAGGACATTGGCAAGAACGATGCCAACTGCTGTGACGAGGAAAGCGGACAGCAGTTCCCATTTCCCGCCCGAGCTATCGGGATGCCGGAACCACACTACGATCCACAACGCTATCAGCGTTATCCATATCAGCCGGATTCGGTTTCGTAGGCTCATTGCAGCAAGTCTATCGTGAACAGCCTGAATTTTCGCCCAACGTTCTTGAGTGGTTTCTGACAATGCGCTATCAGTCGCCAGAAGAAAATTTCCAGAATCTGGCGGCTAAGCTACCTTTCGGCGCGTCGCCAGCGCCTGCAGAAAATCAAGAGGGTTGACAGTAATCCATGTTTCTGCAAATATAGAAATATGCAAAGTGGGACAAGCATGAAGCGCGCGGAGCGCGTGGCCAAATATGCCGATATGTTTTCGGCGATGGGAACGGAACCGCGGCTGCGGATTATGCAATTGCTCTTGTCGGCCCATCCCGAGGGACTGGTGGTTGGAGACATTCAGGGGGAATTGGAGATTCCCAATTCGACGCTTTCGCATCATCTGGACAAGCTGAAGAATGAAGAGCTGGTGCGCGTGCAGCGGGAAAGCACTTTTTTGCGGTACACCGCGAACACGGGAGCGCTGCAGGAATTGTTGCAATTTCTCTACTCGGAGTGCTGCACTCGGAACAAGGCACTCAGGCCGCAAGACATCATGGAAATCTGCAAATAGGAGAACGTCGTGGAAAACACAAAGATCAAGGAAATCGTTAAGGAAAAATACGGACAGGCGGCGCTGCGAGGCACCAGCGGGAGTTGTTGCGGAGCGGCGGATGCGAGCGGCGCGACTTGCGACCCAATCACTTCCAATCTCTACGACGCCGCGCAGATGCAGCAAGTTCCGGGGGAGGCACTGCAAGCTTCGCTCGGCTGCGGAAATCCCACCGCACTCGCCAAATTAAATCCCGGTGAAATTGTCCTCGATTTGGGCTCCGGCGGCGGCATCGATGTCCTGCTTTCCGCCGGGCGTGTTGGACCAACCGGCAAAGCGTACGGCTTGGACATGACGGATGAAATGCTCGCGCTCGCCAACGAAAACAAGCGCAAGGCCGGAGCCGAGAACGTCGAATTTTTAAGAGGCGAGATCGAGAATATTCCGCTTCCTGACAATTCCGTCGACGTCATCATTTCGAACTGCGTGATCAATCTCTCCGCCGACAAAGACCGCGTCTTGCGCGAGGCTTTTCGCGTGCTCAAGCCGGGCGGACGATTTGCCGTTTCCGACGTGGTGACCCGCGGCGAAGTCGATGCGCAAATCCGTCAAAACATGCTTCTGTGGGTGGGCTGCGTGGCGGGAGCGCTGGAAGAAAACGAATACCGCGACAAGCTAGTCGCTGCCGGATTCGAACAGGTCGAGATCGAGCCGACGCGCGTTTATCGCCTTGCAGATGCGCGCGAGTTTCTCTCGGAAAAAGGCCTGGACGTGGACGCGCTAGCGCTGCAAGTGGAAGGGAAATTCATGAGCGCGTTCGTGCGGGCAACAAAAGCGCAGTCCACGAAAAGTTCAAAAGCATATCACGCGCCAGCGTCTTGAAACTGGACCAGAGCTCCGGCCCCTTCGGTCAAAGCACAACGGACATGCCAACACACTACAACGTCTTATTCCTGTGCACGGGAAATTCCGCGCGTTCCATCATGGCCGAAGCCATTCTCAACGGCAAAGGCAAGCCTGTTTTCACCGCTTTTAGCGCCGGAAGTCACCCTTCGGGAGTGGTCCGCCCCGAAGCGCTGAAGCTGATTGAAATGGCGCACTTGCCCACCGAAAGCTTACGTAGCAAGAGTTGGGAAGAGTTCGCCAAGCCCGCAGCGCCGAAAATGAGTTTCGTCTTCACCGTTTGCGACGACGCGGCCCAAGAAACGTGTCCTGTCTGGCCCGGCCAGCCCATGACCGCCCATTGGGGCGTTCCCGATCCCGCCTCGGCTAAGGGGACCGTTGAGAAAATCGAAAACGCTTTTCGCGATGCTTATCTTCTTCTCGAACGCCGCATCAGTCTTTTCCTCAGCCTGCCTCTTGCAAGTCTCGACAAACTCGCGATCCAAAAGGAAATCAATCGCATCGGCGTCGGTTAACCCGCGTTGCGAATCGCATCTCCGCGAACTACAATGCGTTTCTCCACTCGCCTCTTTCTGGCAAACTGGTGGCGCGATATTGTATACACATTGCAGGAGGCAAGGATGAATACGCTACTTCACGTGGCCGCAGCGATCGCCATGTTGCTTGCCGCGCAAGGTCAAGCACCGGCGCGGCCGGATGTGCCGGAAAACTTGAAAGCGCCGCCAACCGAGGAAGTGATTCTGTCCGCGCACGCAACCGGCGTGCAAATCTACGCGTGCCAACTCGGCGCGGATCAAAAGTTGGCCTGGGCACTCAAGGCCCCTGAAGCGGAACTCACGGATTCAGCCGGGAAAAAGATTGTGCATCATTTCGCAGGACCAACTTGGAAGCATGTGGACGGGAGCGAAGTGACCGGTAAAGTGCTCGCCAAACACGATGCGCCAAAGCCGGACGCGATTCCGTGGCTGCTGCTGGCCGCAGCAAGCCACACCGGACAAGGAATTCTCAGCCGTGTCACGAGCATTCAGCGAATCCACACCGAGGGTGGCTTGCCACCGGCTGCAACCACCTGCGATGCATCCTCAAATGGCAAAGAGTCGAAGAGCTCTTACTCGGCGGACTACTATTTTTACGCGCCAGCGCACTGAACGGCCGATAGCAATCCTCGAGCAATATTGCTGGAACGGGCGGCGAGTGCCAGGATGATTGCCTCGGAAGGCTGAATCTTCAGCCTAAATGATGGAATACAAAAGGTTTAGTATTGCAAGTAGGGGCAGGGCGGAATTTGCAATGTGTAATATTTGCAGCTCCGCGCGCGTACTAGTCTATGGAAACGCTGAGACCAGGCCGGATGAGCGCGCCGGGAATAACGCAACCGACGGAGGCGATTACCCGTGCCAGGGCGGGTGACGCCGAGGCTTGGGGCGAACTTTACCGGGAATACGCGCCCGCCATATTCCGGTTCTGCAGGCGTGCCTTGCCGACACGGGAAGACGCCGAAGACGCCACCATGGAAATCTTCATGAAACTGAAGGACAAGCTGATCCAGTACGACGCGACGCGGTCGTTCTCCGCATGGCTTTATAAGGTGTCGGCGAATCATTGCTGGGATATGCTCCGGCGGCGCAAGATTCGCCAAGACAAGGAAACGGACGACCTGGAAAATGTGCCGCTGGAGCATCCCGACCCCAGCCAACTGGATCAATTGATCGAGCAGCGCACCAGCGAAGAAGTGCGCAGAGCGCTGGACAAACTGGGCGGGCGAGCCCGCATGGCGCTGGTGATGCGCTATTACTCGGACATGAGTTACGACGAAATTGCGGATGCGCTGGGAGTGCGGCGCGCCTTTGTGGGCGTGGTGCTGCTCCGCGCGCGGCACGAACTGCGGCAAGCGCTGGAAGGCAACGCGGCGCTGGCGGCGGGAGGGGCTTCATGAGCGAAATACCGGACGAGAAGATGAAGCACGTGGACGAAATGACGCTCCTGCTGTACGTCGAGCGGCAACTGGACCGCGCGCGCGGGCTGGAAGTGTCCGCTCACACGCAGGAATGCGATGCGTGCCGCACGCTGCTGCGGGCGCTGGAGCGCGAATCGCGGCTGCTGACGCGCGCCATGCTGGAAGAAGATGAACCTTTGCCTTCGCGGCTGGCGCAATTTCAGGAGCGCGCCCGCAAGTCCATGCAATGGATATGGGGAATGGTTTTCGGGCTGGCGGCCACGGGAGTTTACGCCCTCTATACGCAATATATCCAACCCTGGCAGACCCAATTGGAAAATGCGGGATTCGGGGGCTCGAACCTGCTGGGCCTACTGATTTTTCAAGGCGCAATGTGGAAAGGGTGGCAATCCGTGATCACACTCCTCGAAGTACTAGCGATGCTGACTCTGGCGGGCCTGGGAGCCATGTTCTTCCGCCGGCGCATCCGGCGCGGTTCGGCGCTGGCGCTGGTCTTCGCGGGGTTGTGCACGGTGCTGGCGTTTCCCACCGGCGCTTCGGCGACGGAGCATCGCGGGGGACAGAATCCCACAGTGGGCAAGGACGAAACCATCAAGGGGAATATCTACCTTACCGGGGAGCGCGTGCGAGTGGAAGGTACGGTAGACGGCGACGTTTTTGCAGCGGGAAAAGACATCGATATCGACGGGCACGTGACCGGAGACGTAATCAGCGCGGGCAGATATTTGCGGATTCGCGGGACGGTGGACGGCAACGTGCGTTCTTGCGGGAACACCGCGGTTATTTCCGGGAATCTTGGCAAAAACATCATGTGGTTTGGCGATGCTGTTACGGTGGATTCGACCGGGAAAGCCGGAGGAAGCATCACCATGTTTGGGGGGACGCTGGCGATTGACGGGCATCTGGGCCGCGACATTCTTTTCTTTGGCGAGGAAATCAACGTCAACGGCGGCGTGGCGGAAGCATCCCAGCAGAAAGGGCATTCGCTGATCATCGGATCGAACGCGCAGGTGGACGGGCCGATTCATTTCGAGGGTGACCAGCCGGCAAGCGTTTCGCCGGGGGCCAAGCTGGCGTCGCCAGTGGTGTTCAAGCAGATGGAGCACAAACGGGAGTACCGCGAAAGCGACTACTACCTCTGGCGCGTGATTTGGACCGCGGCGTTTGTGCTGTTTGGAATGGTCCTGTTCCTGTTAGCGCCGGAATTTGCCCGCGAAACCATAAGTTCCGCGGAGACTTATGGAGCCCCGATCGGATTGGGCATCCTGGTCTTTTTCGGGGTGCCGCTGGCGGCGATCATCTCCTGCATAACAGTCGTGGGCCTGCCGCTGGGCATGCTGACCATGGGGATATGGTTATTGATGCTTTGTTGCGCCGAGCTCGTCGTGGGGGCCGTGATCGGCAACCTGATCCTCGGCAGGCCGACGGACACCTGGGGGATGATCGGAAGAATGGCACTGGGGTTCGTGATCGTCAGAATCGTCTACACGCCGCTGTCCCAGGTGCACATACTCGGATTGGTGGCCGCGCTGGGAATCTGGATGTGGGGCATGGGGGCGATTTCGCTGGCGATTTACAAGCGCATCCAGCCGGTGATAGCGCCAAACGTGCCACCCGCGCCGCAAACCCAGCCGATGCCGCCGAGCACAACAGTGGGCGGCCCGCTTCCTGCGTGAGCAGACACGTCCTAGGGTATCTTGGCTGGTCTGAAGTTGCTACATGAAGAGGATGACAGAAGCGCAGGGCACTAATTGCCAAACTAGCGGGCTCCCCGGGAAGGGCGGGGAGCCCGTTTGCTCTTGCGGAGGCGGTAAAGAGAGAGATTAAGGCTTGCGCACCTTGGCGGCGAAGAAAGGCATAGTTGCGTTGTCGCTGGTGTTCTGCAGGTAGAGGACGCGAAGTCCCACGGGCTGACCCACGGTTAAGCCAGTTGTGTCAGTGGCTATGCCATCCAAACTGGTAACACCATCGGCACCCAAAGTACCGGTGAAGGTCTGGACGATTTCCTGCGTGGTGGAGAGAGTTCCGAAATAGGTGGGAAGCGTATCGATATTGATGGTGCTAGACGTGTCCGACGCCACATTGGCGCGGAAGCGCGACCAGCGCAGGACGACTGTGTCGACGGTGGCGATAGCAAGCGTGGGCGGGTTTGCCGCCGGGTTTGCCGCAGTGAAAGCGGTGACATGGACAGCCACGGTCTGCCCCGGGTGAATGGCGGAGGTGGTGGTCTGACTGTCAAAGAGACTGAAATCGGCGGCGAAAGAGTTCTTCACACCGACGAAGCCCTTGAGGTCGACGAGAAAAGGTTGAGTACCGATATTCACGGTGAGGCGATCCCCGGTGTTGAGTCCGGTGATAAGGGGGTTGGTGGCGCCATGAACCTTATCGGTGACGGCGATGGTGAATTGGGTTGAACTAGCAGGGGTGACGGCGTAGACGATCCCTTCGACGAAGTCCTTCTGGGTTGCATTCAGAGGCTCGAATTCCTTGAGGGAGAGCGTTCCGTCAGTGTTAAGGAAGGCGTCCACGCTGGCGATCTGGCCGTTGACGACGCAAGTGAGAGTGGATGGTGTCGGGCAAGTATTGCCGTCCGGGCTGGGGTCAAAGAAAGAGCTTGAAGTGCTCGTGGCCATGAGCATGCCGCGGGTGTTTGAGGCAATCGTTACATTGTTGCCGCTGAGGCTGACGACGCCGGTGAAATCTTCAATGAGTTCGAGCTGATTGGTACCGAGATTGGCGTTGGTGCGGGGCAGGGTGAAGGCGGTGAAGACGCCCGGGTTGGGAGTGGCGGGGTTGAAATTGACGGACAGAGTCCCGTTCGTGAGGGAGATGGCATTCTTCAGGTTGAAGTCGAGCTCGATGCCTTGCTTACCGCCGGAGGTCGCGGTGAATGTGAAAGAGGCGACCGAGGGTGTCCCAGCGGCCGCGAGAGTGACAGCACAGACAGCATTCACGGTACAGGCCGTGCCGTTAGCAGTGATGGAGGAAGTCGTATCGTTCAGGAAAGTGATCTCCTGGCTGGTAAGAGTAACCTGAACTGTGTAGGTTCCTGACGGCACGCTGGGGAGGGCGCCGAGGAAGGCGGTGTCGGATTGCAGCCGCATCAGATCGACGACAGGTGTAGCAGGCGTCAAAGTCACGGCGGCGCCCGTCGTAGGAGTAAGGGCAATCCCGACAATAGAAACTTTAAAAGAAAGGATGGATGGATTCGCCGGCAGCGTATCGGCGACAAGGGTGAAGCTTACCGTGGCATTGCCCCCGACTGTGCAGTTGGTGGTGCACCTGTTCTTGAGTCCGCTACAGGCGGTCAGGGACAAGGCGGCGAGCAAGAGGATGGGAAAAAAGGAAAGAGCTTTGCTGCGATTCATGTGGCACCCCACGACAGAGTAGTTGCGTTCGCCTCCCTGAAAAGGAAAACGCTTACAATCCCACCGCTTGAATGTAACGCAGCAGGCGAGCAGGAGGACAGCCCAAAAGCAGTTAGCATGTTCAACTGTTAAATGCCCTGAATCAAGAGAGATACAATGTCGTACGGCTTGTGAGCGGGCCCTGACGGGACGGCGGGAGAGGGTATGCTATCGTAACTGGTCTCTCCGATTCGTCCCGTAAGAGGAAAGGCGGATTTCTGGCGAAGCGCGCATCCAAAACGGCGGGCGACCTTCCGGTTACGAAGCTCAAGCGAGCGGCGCAGACCGCAGGGCGCGAGTACGTGGCCATGGAGGACGACCCCACTGTGCCCGGAATCGTGGCGGAAGGCGCGGCCGGTGGGGCGGCAACGGAATCGGCGAAGCCTTCGATGCAGGAAGTGTTTGGTCCGGGAGGGTTCCTCGAAAGGTGCATGCAGGCGGGATTCGACCGGGCGGCCGTCGGGGCCGACTACGAATACCGGCCGGCGCAATTGGAGATGGCGGAGTTGGTGCACGATGCGTTCGAAACGCGTCATCACGCTATCGTGGAAGCAGGGACGGGGACGGGCAAGACGCTGGCGTACCTGCTGCCGGCGATTTGCAGCGGGCGGCGCGTGGTGATTTCCACGGCAACGAAATCGCTGCAAGAGCAGCTCTATCAGAAAGACATTCCTTTTCTACAAAAGCATTTCGCGCCGAACTTGAAAGTGGCGGTGATGAAGGGGCGGTCGAATTTTCTGTGCATCTCGAAGCTGAACCAGATGCAGGATCAAGCGCTGCTGAAGGGCATGGAAGAGATGGACGCCTTCCGGCAGATTGCCGACTGGGCGAAATTGACGGAGACGGGCGACCGCTCGGAACTGACGTTCTTGCCGGATGATTCGGAGCTTTGGGGGAGGCTGGACGCGCGAAGGGATACCTGCACAGGGAAGAATTGCCCGTCGTTTAATCCCTGTTTTTTGACGGGGATGCACCAGCGGGCGAAGGAAGCCGACCTGATTATCGTGAATCATCACCTGTTTTTCGCGGACCTGGCGCTGAAGCAGGACGATTTCGGAAGCATCCTGCCGGAATACTCGGCGGTGGTTTTTGATGAAGCGCACGAGATGGAAGACGTGGCCAGCGATTATTTCGGACGGACGATATCGAATTACCGGTTCGAAGAGCTGGCGCGGGACGCCGACCAAATGTTGCGCTTACTGCATCTTGGGACGCCTGCGCTGCTGCGAAAGACGCAGCGGATCCGGGAACGCAGCCGCAGCTTTTTTGAATTGTTTCCGCCGCGCGACGGGCGGTTTTCATTCTTGAGGAACGAGCGCGAGGCGTTTCTGGAGCAGAACCGGGAAGCTTACGATGCGCTGGCGACGTCTCTGAAGAGCCTAGAGACGGAATTTGCGGCGCTGACGAATAAGCCGGAAGAGCTGACGCGCATCGCGCGGCGGAGCTTCGAATTGCGGCAGGAATTGGCGTTCCTGTTCGAATCGAACGAGCGGAATTTCGTGTATTGGTACGAGCGGAGGAACAAGGGGGTGTTCCTGACGGCTACGCCGATCGACGTCAGCCAGATTTTGCGGGAGCGGCTGTTCGAGCAGTTCGACACGGTGATCCTGACGTCCGCGACGCTGACGGTGGGGAAGCGCTTCGATTTTATCCGCCAGCGCCTAGGAATTGATCATGCGAAGGACCGCGCGCTGCCGCCGGAATTTGATTTTCCCAAGCAGGCGCTGCTGTATTTGCCGCGCAAGATGCCGGACGTGCGCGACGCGGGGTTCGCGGCGAAGGCCGCGGAGGAAATCGTGCAATTGCTGGAGCTGAGCCAGGGGCGGGCGTTTTGCTTGTTCACCAGCTATTCGCAGATGAATGATTTGTTCGAACGGGTGCGCTCGCGCGTGGCGTTTCCGCTGCTGCTGCAAGGCACGGCGCCGCGCTCGGTGCTGCTGGAGCGATTTAAGAACACCGAGGCGGCGGTGCTGTTTGCGACGGCCAGCTTCTGGCAGGGAGTGGATGTGCCCGGCGAGCAGCTTTCGTGCGTGATCGTAGACCGGCTGCCGTTTGCGGTGCCGAGCGATCCGATCGTGGCGGCGCGGGTGAAGGCGCTGCAGGAGGACGGGCGCAACCCGTTCGCGGAATTTCAGGTGCCGCAAGCGGTGCTGGCGTTGAAGCAAGGATTTGGGCGGTTGATTCGAACGAAGACGGATCGCGGCGTGCTGGCGCTGCTGGATACGCGGCTCCAGCGCATGCCGTATGGTAAAATTTTTCTGGAATCGCTGCCGCAATACGGAGTGACGCACGAACTGGCGGACGTTGCCCGGTTTCTTAATGCCAGGGATGGCTCTGAGCGGCTGGGGGCGCGTTCGGCAAGTCCTTCCTGAAGGCTCGCGATCCAGGGATATCGGCGGCAAGCGCGCGGCGCATTTTTGGAGAGACATGTTTCAAGTCAGTGTAGAAGAGACTTTTTCGGCGGGACACGCCTTGCGCGGGTACCGGGGCAAGTGTGAGAACGTGCATGGGCACAATTATCGTGTGCGGGTAACGCTTGAGGGGCCGCAGCTTGATGCGATCGGGCTTCTGGTGGACTTCACGCAGCTCAAGCAGGTGGTCCGGGAGATCATGGGCAGGCTCGATCATCAGTTCATGAACGATCTGGAGCCGTTCAAAACAGTGAATCCTTCGGCGGAAAACGTGGCGAAGTATTTTTACGATGAGGTCACGCGGCAAATGAAGGGGCTTCCGCTGGGGGCGCGGGTTACGGACGTCATTTTGTGGGAAACGGACACTAGCCGGGCGCAGTACCGGCCTGGGGATTAAAGGATTGAACTACGGGTGAGCGGATGAATCGCGCTTTTCTCATCATCATGATTCCGGCGTTGCTCGTGGCAGTGGGTTACGTTGTGGTGCTGCGGTACATGGGAATTGCGCCGGGATATCCGCGGCTTGCGGTGGCGATGGTGGCTTTTTTCGGGATGATTTACTGGTTGTCGCGGCGGGCGGGGCGGAAGGTGAATTCGGACCGAGTGTAGGGCGCTTCGGTTAGGCCGACGGCGGCGCCGTCGGAAAAGCGGCGGCTAGCAGCCGCACTCCAAAATGGTTATCACGGAAATATTCAAATCGATTCAGGGGGAAGGCACGCGGGCGGGCCTGCCGTGTATATTTGTGCGCCTGACGGGGTGCAATCTGCGCTGCACCTGGTGCGATACCGCCTACGCGTTTCATGGCGGGAAGAAGATGAGAGTCGAGGAAGTGACGGCGCGGGTGGATGAACTGGCGGGACGCGTTGGGGACATGGCCGGGTCGCAAGCTGCCGTTCCGCTGGTGGAATTGACGGGCGGGGAACCGTTGTTGCAAGAAGAAGTTTATCCGCTGGCGGAAAAGCTTCTGACTGCGAAGTATGCCGTGATGATCGAGACCAGCGGGGAGCGATTTATTGGAAGGCTGCCGCGGGAAGTGGTCAAGATTGTGGACGTGAAGTGTCCCGATTCGGGGGAAGCAGACACGTTTGAGATGCGCAATCTGGAGGCGCTGTCGGAAAACGATGAGGTGAAGTTTGTGCTGTCGACGCGGCGGGATTATGAGTTTGCGCGGGAGTTTACGTTGCAGCATGGGCTGGCGCGGCGGGTGAAGCAGGTATTATTTTCGCCGGTGTTCGAAGATCCGCAAGGGAAATGGCCAGGACTGGAGACGCGCGAGCTGGTGGAATGGATATTGGCGGACGATTTGCCGGTGCGGCTGGGGCTGCAACTGCACAAGTTCATTTGGGATCCGGCAACAAAGGGAGTTTGAGATAAAGGACGTAAAAAGATAAGGAAGTAAGAAACATCGAGCGCAACGGGAGTGGTGGAGTGGCGATAGGGACGGATCGGCGAAAAGCGGTGGTACTTTTGAGCGGGGGGATGGACTCGTGTGTTTGCACGGCGATGGCGCGCGACCGGCATGGCGCGGCGAACATCGCTTTGCTGCACGCCAGCTATGGGCAGCGCACACAGGAACGCGAACGGCGCGCGTTCGATGAGATTGCGAATTTCTACGGGGTGCGCGAACGGCTGGCGGTACGGCTCGAGCACTTTCGCGCGATTGGCGGATCCGCGCTCACCGACAAGAGCATTTCCGTTCCGGAAAATGAATTAGGCGCGGCGGGGCCGCATGGCAGCGCGATTCCCGTGACCTACGTTCCGTTTCGCAATGCGCATTTTCTTTCCGTGGCGGTGAGCTGGGCGGAAGCGATCGGCGCGGACGCGATTTACATCGGAGCGGTGGCGGAAGACAGCTCCGGGTATCCGGATTGCCGGCCGGAATATTACCGGGTGTTCCAGGAATTGATCCGCGTGGGGACGCGGCCAGAAACGCAAATCGAGATCGTAACGCCGGTGATTACGTTGAAAAAGAGCGAGATCATCCGGCGGGGGATCGAACTGCAAGCGCCCTTGCAACTTACCTGGTCGTGCTACCAGAACGAAGACGTTGCTTGCGGCGTATGCGATAGCTGCCTATTGCGGTTGCGGGCCTTCGCGGAAGCGGGCGTGGCCGATCCCATCCCCTACCGCGCGAGCGTCTCCGCCGGGCGCTGAGCTTGGAATCTGGCCCGCATGAGAGTGATAATGGGGCGCACGCAGCCCTGAAAGTTCGAGCGGGGCACCTCCGCGAAAAAGGAGAATCGAGCATGAAGCGTTTTCATAAGTCGTGGGCGCTTGCCGCAATCCTGGCGGCCGCATTGGCCAGCGCGCTTGCACCGCAGGCTGCGGCGCAGGGATCGGTCAGCGGGACAATTATGGATGTGAATGGGAAGCCCTGGGCCGATGTTACCGTTCGATCTGTGAGCGACCAGGGCGCAAAACAGGAGACCAAGACGGACAGCGGAGGCAAATTTAGCTTGGCTAACTTGCGCGCGGGCATTTACACCGTATTCGTGCTATTCCCGCCGCCAAATGACAAACAAGCGCCATACGAGGTCAAGGTCCGGGTGCAAAGCGGGGAGGACGCGAAGGTCGATCTCAACTTCAAAGATATCGTCGCCAAACAGGGCGCCGCGGCCCAAGAGCAGGTAAAAAAGGCGGAAGAAGCGAAAAGCAAAATGGAAGGGCTGAAAGCGCACTTCACGGCGGGCGGCGCGCTCATCGATCAAGAAAAACAGGTGAAGGCGGAACTGCAAAAGGCGCCCCCGGACCAGCGCGACGCGCTCAAGCAGAAATTGGCGGACCTCGCGGATCAAGCGGTCAAGGAATTTCAGGAGGCTGCCAAGAACCTCGGGGAGAAAGATCCCAACGCACATTTGATATCGTTCAAACTCGGCGAAGCTTACGACACTGCGGGGCGCAACGACGACGCGGTACAAGCGTACCAACAGGCCATCGCTGCAAAGCCCGACGTGCCGGGTTATTACAACAACCTGGGCAATGTGCTGGCGCGCGCGGGGAAGATCGAGGAGGCCAAGGCAGCGTACACCAAGAGCGCGGAACTGGATCCACCGAATGCCGCCACGGCGTGGCGCAACTTCGGGATCAGCCTGTACAACGCGAACCGGCTGGGAGACGCCGTCGAGCCCCTGCAGAAGGCCGCGGATCTCGATCCCAAGAACGCGCAGACCTGGTATCTGCTGGGAGCTTCACTGGTTTACAAGATGACGACGAAGAAGATCGGAAATAGAGAAGAAGTGCAGTTCGCACCGGGAACCATCGAAGCCTACCAGAAGGCGGTGGAGCTCGACCCCAACGGAGTATGGGGCCAGCAGGCCAAGCAGGGGCTGGAACAGCTTCAGTTGATGGCGCCAGGTATCGACACGAAAGTCAACCTGAAGAAAAAGAAGTCTTAGTCAAGATAGAATAGATCGCGTTTATTGGGGCCGGTTCCGCCAAGCGGGGCTGGCCTTTTTTTGTGCTGCGAGTTAGCGAAGTGCGGCGATCCCCGGTAGAATGCTTTGCGAGGGGCAATCCTTCCGAGCATTGGGGGACGGAGGGCCGGGGACGCCCCAGGAGGAACCGCGCCCATGGTTTCATTTACCGACCGGGCGGCCATTCCGGCTCATGTGCTGGTCCGCTTTCTGGATCGGGAATCGGTCCTGCTGAATATCGAGACGGAGCAATGCTTCGGATTGGACGAAACCGGCACGCGGATGTGGCAATTGTTGACGGGTTCGCCGTGCATTGACACGGCTTACCGGGAGCTTCTCGGCGAGTTCGACGTCGAACCGGAATTGCTTCGCGCCAACCTGATGGAACTTCTGAGTCGGCTCTTGGATAGCGGATTGCTCCAGGTTCTTCCTGCTGATGTGGGAACGGCTCCGGCGATTTAGGGCGCTGGAACGCCCGGCGCAGGAACTTTTTCTGCGCGCCATAGAACAGCCCTGACGGGGAGGGGGAAGCGCCTAGTGGGAGCCTCGAAATGAAAAAGGCCCCCGGCATTGCCAGGGGCCTTCGCGAAACTGCCTCCGCGACTAGATGCTGGTGCGGCCGAAGACGTGGTGTTTGGCGCGCTCGGCGACGGCGGGCAACTCCACGGTGAGCGAAACCTCACCCTTGTTACGCAGAACGCCCAGCTTCACTGTCCGGTCCTTATCGTCGCGCTTCGCCGAAAGTTTTTCGCGCAGCTCGCCGACGGAGCGGATGCGCTCGCCGTTCAGCGAAGTGATGACATCGCCCGCTTTCACGCCAGCTTTTTCCGCGGGTGAACCGGAGTTGACGTCGCGCACGAGTATTCCTTCGCCATCGGGAGCGCCGAAAAATGCGCCGAGCTGTCCGCTGAGATCTTCGGCGTCAATTCCCAACCGTGGCTGCCCGCCGCCGAAGACCATGTTGCCATTCCACTCCATCGAAGGAATATCTGGCATTTCCGGCATCCGGAAAGAGAACATCCCCGGAGTCGGCGCAACCATCTTCATGCGGTGGCGGCCCTCTTCGGACTTGCCGAGAGTCGCGCTGATTGTTTGTGTCCGCCCATCGCGCCAGACGGTGAGCTGGATACTGCGGCCCGCGGGAATTTCGTGAATCATACGGCGAAACTGCGCCGCGCCTTCCACACGCTGGCCGTTGAGTTCCGTCACCACGTCATTTTCCCTTAGGCCCGCCTTGGCTGCCGGGCTGTCCGGAACGATCTTTCCCAGGACCACGCCGCGCTCGACAGAGAGTTTCAGTTCCTTGGCCTTGTCGGTGGTCACTTCATGCGTTTCGACGCCGAGCCAGCTTGAGCCGTCATCGCCAATGACAATATTCATGTCATCCGTATCAATATTCGGCATGACTTCGATTTGCGCTGGTTCCTGATCTTCCAGCGTGACATCCCCCACGGGTTCCTCAAGCGTGTCCACGCCGGCGATCACGACTTGTTGGTCCTGTTGACGCTCCATCTGCGCTTGTAATTTCGCTTCGAGCTCAGCGATCCTTTGCTGCAAGCATGCAACCTTGGAATCGTCGGCCTTCTGCGAACTTGCGGAACTGGCAGGCAGCGCAACCAGTGCGAGCCCCAGTGCGGCAGCGCCGCCAATTGTAAGCAAATTTCGTTTGTTCATGTTCGTCCCATCCTCCTCAGCGGTTAGACGCAGCAAACGGAAAACCGTCAGACCGTCGACCGCAGAATGACCACTCGAATCCCCCCATTCACGGTGCGCAAATGGATCGGAGCGCCGCCGCGGCCCAGTTTGCCGTGTATCTCCCGGGGGCGCTGGGAACTCTCCATCGCTATGGGGAGTTCGGAATAAAAGTTGCCATTCAGGCAGCGCGCGTCGACATCCGCTTGCATTTCGGAGGGCACGGCAAGGACCAGGGAACCGTTGGTCGTTTCCGCGGTGGCGCCGATTTTGTCCTGAAGGCGCGCCAACTCCAGGTGCACGTTGCCGTTGGTGGTGTGCGCGTGAACGCTCCCGCCGGCTTCAAACACTTCGATGTTGCCGTTCACCGTGTGCAGGTCTTCCACGGTTTCGACGCCGGCCACGCGCAGCGTGCCGTTCACCGTGCCGATGTGCTCGACGCGCGCGCCGTGCGGAACGTGGATGGTGTATTCCACGGCCACTTCCACGCCCTCGTTTTGCGGATAGCGGGTAGCGATCGAAATGGCGTCCGGCTTGACGTCCACCTCGATGGAAACACGGTCCAGGTCGGACTCCTTGTGTTTCGCGGTCTTTACCGCATGGACTTCAATCTCGTTGCGGTCCCAGCCCTGCACGTCCACGGTGCCGTTGACGTTCTGCAATTCCAGGGACCCGCCGGGTTGCAGCGGATAGGATTGATTGAACTCCTTGCTGATGGCGAAGCTGGGAACGGCCCAAACAGCGGCTAGAAACAATGCAACCAGAGCAGTCGCGCGGAGAGCTGGACGAAGCATAACGGTCTACCCCCTTCGAGTTCGTGCTACCGACTAGATTCGAGGACCCGAACGAAACTCGTTTGCGCCGAGGCGGCTGCCGCTCAGTGCAACTGAAAATTGAACGTCACGGTCGAAATCACTTCGACCTGCTTCCCGTTAATTAGGGCCGGTCTTGCCCGCCACTGCTTCACAGCGGCGATAGCGGCGTCGGCCAGCGCCGGATCGCCCTCCAAAAGTTTCTGCACCTCGACGCTGCCATCTTTCTTTACGCGTACCTGGAGCTTCACGATTCCCTGCAAGCCGGCGCGTTGCGCCAGCGCCGGATACGATGGCTTTGGAGAATTAACCAGCCGTTTCTGGAAATCGCCGGGATCCTCGGTCATGCCTCCCCGGAAACTAATTTCCAGGCTCATGAGCCAGCTATCGAGCCAGTCCATCTTGGCGTCGGAGTTCCCCGTCAGTTCCGTGGTAGTTGATGATGCGGGTCCTGGCGCATTGGAGAAGGAAACCGCCTCGAAGCCATTTTCCTTCAATCTTTTGTTGAGGCGGTCCATCTGCTCGCGGATGAGTGAATCGTGAAGCGCCACCTCCGAATCCAGAAACTGCAGGCGAATTTTTCCCGCCGTGGTTTTCAATTTGAGCAGAGCGCCGCCGCCGTTTAGAACGGCCATGGCGTGCACTGGACCATTGGCAGGCGACTGCATCGTCAAGTGCAGCGCGGGGTCTGCTTCGATGCGCCGCTCACCTCCATTTACCACGGTGGCGTCAATGTTCGCGGCGAGATTCCGCGGCAGAAACACGATGATGTCGCCGTTTCCGGAAGCCAGCTGTGAAGCGCCCGCGAGCCGCACGTTCCCGCCTCCCGGAGGCGCATCCGGATTAATCCAGGCGGTAATCGTTCCGCCAGAAGTGGCCGCTTGCAGAGCGCCGGCGACGCGCGTCAGGCAAATGCTGCCGCTGCTCGATTCCAATTCCATAGGGCCGGAAACGTACATCACGCGAATCCCGCCTCCGCCCGTCTGGGCATGCACGGAGCCGCGCACTTCGCCGAAATCGATCTGCCCACCGCCGGTACGCACGCTTACGTAGCCTCCGGCACGCGCGACGGTGATGTTGCCGCCGGCGGTCTCCAGGTCCGCGCGCCCTCCGACTTGGCCGGCGCGAATATGACCGCCGCCGGTGCGCAGTGAAGCGTCTCCAGAAATGTTGCCCACGTTGATGTGGCCGCCGCCGGTCAAGGCCGTAAGATCGCCCGCAACATCGAGAACCTGAATGTGCCCGCCTTCCGTTTCCAGCTTAGCGGCGGAGTGTCCCCACGAAGCGTCACGGATTCCCGAAACTCCAATGCGGCCCGTCTTGATGTTCCCACCCTGGGTGTGAAGGTCAGCCGCGCCGCCAATGTCTCCGGTAGTGATGTCACCTGCTTCGGTGTTCACCTGGATGCTGTAGCCGCGCGGCACGGCGACTTCAAACTGCACCCAGAACTGCGCGTCGGCGGAGCGCGCCGCTTGCGGGGGCAGCAAGCCGGCGATTTCCACGCCCGACGGAATCGATTTTGCCTTGAGAGAATAGCTATCGAGCAGTTGCTGGGCAGCGTGGGCGTGCGCATCGGTTTCGATGTGCACCGTGTAGCGCACCACGGGAGCGGCGCCAGCCTCCAGAGGTACGACAGTGACGGATCCAAGATCCGTCGTCAGGCGCAGCGTCAGACCATCCCTGGTCTCCATCGAACCGCTGCGAACAACGGAGGCATGCTGCGAACCCGGGTCGGCGGGCTGGGCGTGTTCGAGGAGCGCCGGTTTTTTTGCTTCCCCCGCAAGAGCACGCGGCGCGGGCCCTGCAACGGAAAAAAGAAATACCAGAAAGTAGAAGAGCGCCACACGGCGCGCGAGGGAAAAAAGCCTTTGATGGAAACGTATGTTCATCGTCGAGCGAAATTTCTGGCCGGCTGACCGCTCACTGCACTTCGCGCGGACCAATCTGCCGCAAAGCGGCAGCGCTGCGCAACCGCACGTAGCGGCTGGGATCACGGCGTTGCAACTGTTGCAGCACGTGAATCACGCGCTCCACGGACGGATCCTCATCCGCAGCGGTGGGCTTCACTGATGGTGTAGCGTCGTTCGGTCCGGAACTTATTTCTTCCCGATCGCCACGCCGCAAAGATCCAACCAGCACGTTGACGGCTTCCACGCGCACGCCGGGATTAGCGTCATGCTCCAGGGCATCCAGCACCGCCTGCCGCACGGCGTCATCCGACGCCGCGTCACGGAGCGACTCCAGGGCCTTCATACGCACCGCAGGATTCTGGTCCTTGCGCGAAGCGGTGATCAGCGCATGGCGCACTTGCTGGTCCCGCGAAGCCGCCTTCAGCGCCTCGAGGCAATCGAGGCGGACACCCGCGTCGAAACGCTCGCCATTTTCCACGACGTAAGTCAACACGCTGCGCATATCGCCATCATCGGCGCGGCCGGTGAGAACCATCGGCTCCTCGGCGCTGAGATGGAGCTGTACGTTCGGAGCCCCGGCATCCGATGAAGGAGAAAAATTGAGGCCGGCGATCGCCATCTTATCCAGTTGATCTCTCGTGAGCGGCGGCTTGGCTGTGACGTTCATGGCCTGACCGTCCCCGTTATTGCCGTTCCGCAGCCACGGCAGAATCTGCGTACCTAACGCGATCCCGAAAAGCACCAGGAAGGCGCCACTCCAAGCGGGGCGCAGCGCCATCCAACGGCGCAGCCAGCCGAATGGACGCCAGTTTTCCTGAAGCGGAGGCGCGGAAAGATCATCGAGGGTTTCGGCAAGCTCGCTACGGCACTGCGAGAGGAGAATTCCGGAAGAATCGAGTTCATCGGCAGGTTGAAGGATGGCAACCATGGCTTCCTGGAGATGGCTCTCTTCGGCAAGCTGCGCGGCGCACGCCTGGCAATTCGCGATGTGCACCTGAATCTGCTTGCGTTCCTTGTCGCTGACTTCGTCGCAGGCGTAGAAAACCAGGAGCGGGGCAACGTCTTTGCAGCTCACGTTCTTTTCAAACACGCTCATCGCAGTTCTCCCAATTCATGGCGGAGTTTGCGCGTGGCGCGGAATAGCGAATTCTTCACGGTTTCTTCGGTGGTGCCGAGAACGTCGCCGATGGCCCGTAGCTTCAGGCCCTGATAGTGCTTCATTTCAAAAACAATGCGTTCGCGCGGCGACAGGCGCTCCATCGCCGTCGCGATGCGCGCCTTGATTTCCTTGCCGATAAACGTGCGCTCGGGGTCCAGCGTCGGCCGATGCTCCCGCTGGCGTTCGAAGAAATCGGTGATGCCTTCTTCATGCGCGCCGGAATTCAGCTCGGGTGACTGGTCTTCGGGACGCGCCTGGCGGCGGCGCAGGTGGTCGAGGCACACATTGGTGACGATGCGGTAGAGCCAGGTATAGAAGCTGCACTCGAATCGGAAACGGTGAAGGTTGCGGTAGACCTTGAGGAAGGCTTCCTGGTAGACGTCCCGGGCGTCTTCGGGGCGCTTCATCAGGTTCAACGCCAGGCGCAGGACGTCGCGGTCGAAGCGACGCACCAGTTCCTCGAAAGCTGCACGGCTGCCCGCTTGTGCTTCCGCGACCAGGGCCCGTTCGTCGAGCTGGGACAAAGAGATCACCGAGGCCAAGGCGGCGTCCGTGCTACCCGAGCGACCGTTGTTATCGGCCAAAGCCAAAGCCCATCTGGGGAGCGGCATATTCGCTTTCTTTTCGCGCGGACCGGTGTTGCCGCTTGCCAGCCAACACCTTAGTTCAGATGCAAGCAATCGTCTGAACGCTGCGCGGCACGCGACTACCCAATTTGGACGCACTGCCGCGCCGCAGGGTGAGCACCGCTTCCCACTATAAAAACGGTGCAGGTGTGGATTTTGTTTCAAGAATAACCCCTGCCCCTTGGCCCGCGACGACCACTTTAGGCCCCCGGTTGGCCACCTAAATGCCAGACCGGGGCGTTTCGGCAGCCCCGCCTGAATTGCCCCCGCGCCAGGCTATTAAAGGCCAGGCGAAGAGCAAAATCAACGCCAGCAATACCGCGCAGCCGTTAGCGCGATAGAACGAATCCGGCTGCGCGAGTAGTTCCGCCGCGCCACCGAGCAAGGATATTCCGGCGACGACCAGAAAACAGCCGAGGATGTTGAAGCGCATTACGCGGCACACGCCGAAAACAAGAATGGCGAGCAGGATGAGCCAAGCCAGAAATTGTTTTGCGAGATCCGCAGGGCTACCCCAGTTTCCCGGCACGAGAGAAAGAGCGCCTACGAGAAGCAGCAGAATCCGAAGGCCGGTGTGGCGAACTTCTGCCGCCACGAAGGCAGTCACCGCGACGACAATCCCCATGAGGAGCAAACCGTGTTGAATCGTCCCGCCGGTGAGCGAGGCGGCCGGAAGGATGGCGTCAAACTCGGTGCCAAAGGAAGCGGGAAGGAAGCGGTGTACCGTTGGCCAGTACGCTGAGGCTGCGCCGAGGACGCGCTCAAGTCCGAGCAAAACGGCCGACCCGCCGAGGCCGATGCAAAACGCATCGCGATAGTAACTCGCTGGCATGCCAAGCCAGCCTAGCAGCCGCTCTTCGCCGAAGGCCCGCACGCCGAAGAACCAGGCCATTCCGAACAAGAACGCGATCGCGGCAAATACCACAGGAGCCCCGAACAGCACTACGACGGCGATTGCAGCGTAGGTGTATTTCAATGGGTTGGAAGTGTCGTACTGGTCTAGAAACTGATGAGCGATGCGGCTGCCGAGCGCGAAAGCCACAAGAAAGCCGCAAAGTCCCCAGAAAGACCAGATTCCTATGCGCTTCCACGGAATCGCGCGCGCCGCTTCCGACCTGAAGTTCTTGAAGAATACAATCAGCGCCGTGATGCCGAGCCCCGCGAAAAAGAGTCCGGGGATTCCATAATTGACGATGGTGCGGGCGGGCGTAAGCTCCTTCTGCTTGCGCACCCATTCATCGGGAATCTTGATATACGTGCGATAATTCGTGACTTCGTCGCCCAAGACATCAACATCGATGCGGGCGTACGCGTGATCGGCAACATTCGAGACGGAGGTTGTACCGGCATCGAGCGGCGCATTTTGCTGCCAGGTCAATGAGTGGTCGATCCTGTGGGGCTTCTTATCGGAACTGGATTCGACAAGCGTCCAGGCCCGGAGGTCGATTCTCTTTTCTTCGGCGAAGAATTTTTCCGCGCGCGCCCTGGCTTCTTCTTTCGTCAGCGATGCGCCTGGCGTCTCTTCCGCAAGGATGTGATGGACGGAGTGCAGTGACCCATCCGGCCGCAGGATAACCGCAAACTCCTCGGGCTGGCCGTCGCGAAAATATCGCACGCGCCAGAGCGCCGCGGGAACCTGGCCGGCGTAAATCGCATTGATTGCCGCGATGCCAACGCGTTGGCGCAGGTATTCGTTCGTGATCGGATTGGCGATTTCCGCGAGAGTGGTGACGCGGAGGTAGGAATTCGCATCCAGGTGGCGCTGCCGCAGAATCTCGTCCGCGCGAGCCTGAGCCGAACGCGCGTTCACCGAAAGTTTCAAATAGTCGCCAATCGCTCGCGGTTTCAGCCGCCATGCCAGCCCACCGCCAACCACCGCGCATACGGCTAGGACAGCAATCATCGCGGAACCGAGCGCCTCATAGCGAATCGATCTGGATGCGGCCGTTGCGGCGGCGGGCTCTGCGCTGCTATCGATTTGCGGCGCAGGCGCGGCGCGATTGAGCAGGTCCTCGTCCGTTTCGAATCCGCCGCGGCTCAGGTACGAAAGGCACGCAAACCCGAGAGGCGCCAGCGCCGCCGCGGCCACCACCGCTCCCGAAACCTTGAAGTACAAACTATTGGAACGCATCAGCAGCAAGCCGACTAGCGAAGCGTCCACCGTGTAATGCCAGATCAGCGTGGCCACGATTCCCCAGCGCAACATGACGATGCCCGCAACGATTCCGACGAGACCGATCTCGATCCCCCGGATGTATGCCGGTTCCTGCGGATAGTTGCTGTGCAAGAAGCTCCAGAGAAACGCCGGCACAATCACCGCGATCCAGCGCGAGCCAGTAGCATTCTTGAAAAAGGGAATTGCAAAAAGGCGAAAGGTGAATTCCTCGTTCGTCGACGCCAGCAACCCGATAGCCGCGCCGGAGATCCAGGGAAAAGCGGTGTTCACGGAATCATCGAAGTTCAGTTCCTGCGGCGCCCAAGCGCCGTACTTACTCGCCACCACATAAAACGCCACCACATAGCCGATGTGTGCCGCGGCCATGGAGACTCCCACCACTGCGGCGGAGAAAAATTCCTTCGAGCGCAAGCCGCGCAGCGTGAACGCGCGCGACAGCCGCATCCGTTCCGGCTGAGAAGCGCGATACAGCGGCTCAGCCGAAGGAAGCACCAAGGTGACCGTCACCGCCGAAAGCACTGAAAGAAGCAGCGCCATGGTGAGCTTCATCGCAAGGAAGCTCGCGTAGGATTGATTGGTATCGTAGCTCGATGCCCAGTGCGGCCAGTCGTTCAGGTTTTGCAGGAACAGCAGGGCCGCAACCATCAAGCCGAGCAGAATGGCTCCCCGCCACGACGTTCGCCCTTGCTTGGTGAATCGAATCCCCAGCCACACGGCCACCGCCAGCAGCACGATGTAGGGCACGGTAAATACCAGCGCCAGAGTGTCGTTCCCGGAGCGCAGCCGCGCGAAGCTGCGTTGCCATGCTTCCGGCACCTTCAGGAATTCTTCGCTGCCGCCAATGCGGTTGCCCTGCACGCTTACTTGCAGGCGGTACGGCGCGTCTTTCGCGCGGAACCCGCGCTTTTCCCAGGTGAACGACCAATCCAGGCGGTTCGGCTTCTTCTTCGAATTGGCTTCTTCGGGAAGAACATCCCACGCCTTCAAATCCATTCCGACCTTCGAGGTCAGATAGTTTTGCGCCGCGGTTTGTGCGGCCGCGCGCTCCAGCGACGCCCCAGCCCGCAATTCCTCGATTTTGTGCTCGTAGCCGGCGATCTGTCCCGCAGGGCTAACGCGCACGCGGAATTCTTCTTCCTGCTGCGGTTTGAAAAAGCGCACATTCCAGAACCAGACATGAACGTCCGTCGACATAATCTGGTTCGCCTGCTGCAAACCCAGTTCACGTTCCAGGTAAGTCTTGGCATCGTCGTCCACGTCGAAAGCCACCGTGGACCGGTAGCCGCTGACGTCCTCGCCCAGGCCGGTGACGAATTTCTGCGCGCGCGCCAAAGCTTCTTCGCGCGAGACTTGAAAATTAACGGAGGCTTCGGGGAATGCGCGAAAGAAATATTTTTGCGCAAAGACGATGCCAATAATTCCAGCCAGCACCCACAGCAGCAGCGCGCGCTTGTCGGAACCTGCCAGGCGGTTTCCCGTCACATCATCCTCCCATGCTGGATACACGGAACCTCACTCTATCGATACGGATGGCAACCGCGCAAGTTTCGCGGCCACGATATGTTCTCAGCGGGAATGATATAAAGAGGATGTGTCCAATGCACTCCCTGCGCGCTCACCCATGGCGATGAACCTCGGCACCGAAGTGCGTATGATCAAAGGCGTTGGCCCGCAGCGCGCCGAACTTCTCGCGCAGCGCGGCATTTACACGCTCGAGGACCTGCTCGGCTACCTGCCCTTCCGCTACGAAGACCGCATCCATTTTTCCAACGTGAAGGACATCCAGCCCGACGGCATCTACACCATTCGCGCCCGCGTCATGAGCGGCCAGGCGATCCGCAGCATGCGCGGCGGCCGCGACGCCATCTATCATCTGCTCGTTCAGGACGAAACCGGCGGTTTTCTCCCTGTCAAATTTTTCCACGGCGGCTATCTCGAAGGGCGCTTAAAGCCCGGCCAGCAGCTCATCCTTCATGGCAAAGCGGAAATCGACAAGCTCCGCCCCGCGCGCCTCGAAATGATCAATCCGCAGATCGAAGTCCTCAGCAATGAGGAAATGGATTCCACCGAAGTCGGCCGCATCGTCCCCATTTACGAAGCCATCGGCACCTTCGGCTCCAAGCAGGTTCGCCGCACCATGTACGCCGCCGTCCAGCTCATCGATCAAAGAATGCCCGATGTCCTGCCCGAGCCGTTGCGCGCCCGTCTCTGCTATCCCTCGCGCGGCGAAGCCCTCATTCACACGCACTTTCCCGAACCAGGCGAATCCCTCGACGCCCTGAACGCTTTTCGTTCACCATCGCAGCAACGCCTCATCTTCGAGGAATTTTTCCTCTACCAGCTCAGCCTCGCGCTGGACCGCAAAGCTACTCGCAAGGAAAACGCCATCGCCTTTCGCCTCCGCGAAGACGCCATCCGCGAAGCACTGAAGCGCATCCTCCCTTTCAAGCCCACCGCCGCCCAAAAACGCGTCCTCGCCGAAATCGCCGCCGACCTCGAAAAGCCCTCCCCGATGAATCGTCTCCTCCAGGGCGACGTCGGCAGCGGCAAAACCATCATCGCTCTCCAAGCCGCCGTCATCGCCATCGAAAACGGCACGCAAGCTGCCCTCATGGCGCCCACGGAAATTCTCGCGGTCCAGCATTTTCTTTCCGCGCGACGCATCCTCGCCAAGGCGGGCTATCGTGTCGAGCTCCTTATCAGCGGCCTGAAAGCCGCGGAAAAGTCAGCCGCCCTCGGGCGCATCCGTACCGGCGAAGCCCAGCTCGTCATCGGCACGCACGCCCTCATCGAAGACAACGTCGAGTTCGCGCGCCTCGGCTTCGTCGCCATTGACGAGCAGCACCGCTTCGGCGTCCTCCAGCGCAAGCGCCTCATGGACAAAGCCGCCGCTCATGGCCACGCCCCGCACGTCCTCGTCCTCACCGCCACGCCCATCCCGCGCACGCTTTCGCTCACCCTCTACGGCGACCTCGACGTTTCCGTTCTCGATGAGCTCCCGCCCGGCCGCACGCCCATCGTCACCCGTATGACCAACGAGCAGCATCTCCCCGGCGTTTGGGAATCTCTCCGCCGCGAAGTCGCTGCCGGCCACCAGGCCTATATCGTCTATCCGGTCATCGAGGAATCGAAGCTCGAATTGAAAGCCGCCATGGAAGAATACGAGCGTCTCTCGCGCGAAGTTTTTCCCAAGCTAAAGCTCGGCCTCTTGCACGGCCGCCTCTCGAGCGACGAAAAAGAAGAAGTCATGCAGCGCTTCCGCAAAAACGAAGCGCAAATCCTCGTCGCCACCACCGTCGTCGAAGTCGGCGTCGACGTCCCCAACGCCACCGTCATGGTCATCGAGCACGCCGAGCGCTTCGGCCTCGCCCAGCTTCACCAGCTTCGTGGACGCATCGGCCGCGGCGCGCAAAAATCCCATTGCATCCTAGTCACACCGGCCCGCATGACCGCCGTCCGCCCAGCGGACGCCAAAGACGTCGCCCGCTCAGCGGGCGCAAAGGACGATGTTGCCCGCGCCCGCCTCGAAACCATGGTGCGCACCTCCAACGGTTTCGAAATCGCCGAAACCGATCTCCTCCTCCGCGGCCCCGGCGAATTTTTCGGCACCCGCCAGTCCGGCGACCTCGGCTTCCACATCGCCAATCCCTTGCGCGATAAAGAACTCCTCGAACTAGCCCGCCGCGAAGCCTTCGCCCTGGCCGCCGACTCCGCGCAGCAGGACGCCATGCAGCGCCTCCTCCGCCAGCTCCCCCCTGAATGGCAGCGCCGCTACCACCTCGCCCACATCGGCTAACGAGCTAGTGCGATCCCACTTGTCCGGTAAGCACGGGTTATCGGACATGTGCTCTGCCCCGAAACCGCGTTCAGTGCAGTAGGAGCAACTCCCCCGTCCGGCTTGTGCGGGCCTGTATAGTATTAAGGGGACTGGCCCTATGCCGCTCCAACTCTCGTCAGACGAACACCTCGATTACATTGCCGCCCTCCTGGACGATATGTTCCGGATCCCCGGAACACAGATTCGATTTGGGCTCGACGCCTTGATCGGCTGGGTCCCCGGGATCGGAGACGCCATGGCGGGCATCGCCTCATTCTTAATCGTGTTCGCATCCTGGCGCCGTGGCGCCAAATCGATCACTCTCGTTCGAATGATTGCTAACGTAGTTCTTGAAACGACACTAGGAGCAATACCGGTAGCAGGAGACATCTTCCACATCTTTTGGAAGGCGAATAGACGCAACTACCGGCTGCTAATCCGAGAGAAGGAGGAGCCCGGCGCCAATACCAGGCGGGATTGGATGTTCCTCGCAATCATCCTGTTGGTAGCCATTGCTGCGGCGGGGATTCCCATTGGCATTTTGATTTGGATTCTGCGGTCACTTTTAAACTAGGGTCTCTGCGCCCGCAACCATACGGAAACGAGCTTCTCAGCGGCGACAGTGAGATTCCGGCGAATCAGACTTCGTAACAATCTACCTGCCCGGTCAGTCGGTTTGCCGAATATCTGCCGAGGCGTTCTCTCGGGCCATGTAGCGGAAGGCGAGTCAGACAAAGTCGCCGGGAGGAACAGACGGAGGGCTTCTGGCGGGCATGGGCTTAGGGAGTGACGGCTGAGCGGTCGTTGCGAACGAATGCGGGCGCTAATTTTTGGCCTAGTCTACACTGAAGCTGTTGGGCAAACCGATGACGATTGACAATGCGCCTCTTGCTAACGAACCGGCAACTCGCGGAAAGCGGGGGAACTCCCGGAACTTGCGCTCCTGGGTTTTGGGGACCTTCTTGGGCACGATTCTTACCGTTGTTTTGGTGGGGGCGCTGCTGTGGTTGTCGAGCGGGCTCGGGTTATTGCACCTGATTGGCGTTTTGCGCGGGGGACGGACGCTGATCAACGTGGATCAACCCACCGTGGTTCGTCAAATTCAGCAGCTTCAACGGCTCGAAACCGTCAGCTACACAATGGACAAGATTATTTCGGGTGAACACGCCAATGCCTACCTGCCGAAATTTCTGGCAGGTGACCGCCTGCTCCTTGTGGTGCACGGAGAAGTGGTTGCGGGGATAAATCTCGCGGGCGTACAGCCCGGCGATGTTCTAATACAAGGGCAGAAAGTGTCCATTCACCTGCCCGCCGCGGAACTCTTCAGCACGCGCATCGATAATGCTAGGACGAAAGTATATTCCCGTGACACCGGCCTATTCTCTTCCCCAGACCCCAACCTCGAAAGCGAAGTTCGCGAAGAAGCTGAGCGCCAGCTCCAGCAGGCCGCGCTGCAAGATGGCATCCTCAAGACCGCTGCCGACAACGCGCGAAGCACAATCTCGGGCATGTTAAAGGGCTTCGGCTTCCACGAAGTGGATATTCGCTAGGATCGTCGCGAGAGCTCTACAAACAGTATCCGCGCTCGAAACGCATGAAGGTAGCGGCCAGTCCCTGGTAGTCGTATTACTGGACAAGTTACTGGACAAGTGCTCGTCGTCGGCTACTGACTGGAACCAGAAAACACCGGTCTCTCGCACGCCTCAACCAGGTCCACCACCCGGATTCTTTGTTCCTTGACTAAGAACTAAGAACTGACAACCAATGGCTGCATTCATGCACATCATCGCCGGAACCTACCGCAGCCGCTTCCTGAAGCCGGCAGATTTACTTTTGACGAGGGATTTTTCGCGACGTGGCACCGTTCCAAGCAACCCGAGACGCGACTGTCCTATCGGGTTGAGAGGTTAACCTCGGGAAAATGAATGTTCAGCTTGTAGCAAATAAAAAGAACCAGGATCGCGCCCAGTGTGGAAAAAATAAGGCCGGCGGGATGATAGCGTTCGTTTGTCGGGCGCGAAAACATGTGCGTAACGGCGCCGCCGAGGATGCCTCCGATGATGCCGACCACGACCGTCCAGAAGATCGTTATGTGCACGTGCATCACCGATTTCGCGATGACGCCCGAGATTAGCCCAATCAGAATGTACCAGATCAAGTGAAACATGCTTTTTCCTCCCTCTTTTCACTGTCCGCCAACCCTAGACTTTGCCAATGCCTAAAGCTGTCCACTTTTAGACAGCCGCATCACTTCAAGGCGGCTCAATGATTCGGATTCTTGTTCCTTGACTAGAAACTAAGAACTGGCAACTAATAATTGCACTCATGCGTGTCATTGCCGGAATCTACCGCAGCCGCATCCTGAAAAGCCTCAAGGGCCTCTCGCGGAGGCAAGCCGGAATGAAGAAACGAGTTTCTCCCGCTGGCGCGAATTCTAGGGAGTGGCCGTCTCCACAATTAGCGACCGATTGGTGACAATGGCGGCAGTTGGATTGCCCATGCCCCAGAGGATGTCGACCGTGTTGCCATCCGGCTGGCAAGCTTGACCGTCGATATGGCACTCGATAAACACGATGGGGATGCTCTGACCGCCGGAAGGCGCAACTGAGCCGCGGGCGCTGAACGACACGGTGAGAAAGCCCGGAGCCTGCGACTGAAAGATCAAAGATGTGGAGGGCATCAGTTCCAGCGCACCGCTGGGAGTCGAATAGGTTGCTGGGCTGGAAGTCGTCAGGGTAAAGATGTGAGCCAGTTGCCCTGCTTGAGTCTGCTGCGGCGCTTGCGGTGGATCGTTTTGTTGCGCCAAGTTCGCCGCAACATTCCCGCAGCCATAACTGAAGGCCAGTATAAGTGCAAGAAGAAACGCTCGACCGAAGAGGCTTTTTCTCATAGTGGTCCCCCTAATGGATGCGGACCGTGGGCAGGTGACGGTCTAAGCTGCGAGCCTACGCCGGGGTTATCTTCTTGTCAAAACAGAGTTCAATATAACTTTCATTCGGAAAGCAAGTGGGTCCACCAGCCAGATTCTTTGTTCCTTGACTAAAAACTAAAAACTGACAACTAATAACTGCACTCATGCGCGTCATCGCCGGAACATACCGCAGCCGCATCCTGAAGAGCCTCAAGGGCCCCGCGCTGCGCCCTACCAGCGACCGCCTCCGCGAAACTCTTTTCAACGTGCTGGCCCCCAACATAGCCGGCTCTCGATTCGTCGATCTCTTCGCCGGGACCGGCGCCATTGGCATCGAAGCCCTCAGCCGCGGCGCCGCCGAAGTCGTCTTCATCGAAAATCACGCCCCCGCCGTCACACTGATTCGCCGCAATCTCGAATCGCTGGGCATCACTACTGGTGTATCCGTCCTTGCCGTAGACGCTCTTCGCGGCCTGGGCTTGCTCGCGGCTCGGAAAAACTCAGGGGCGCCCGCCTTCGACCACATCTTCCTCGATCCACCTTACGCTGCTGCCGCAGACTACTCCCGCGTGCTAGAATTCCTGGGTTCCGCGGATCTTCTCGCGCCCGGCGGCATCGTAATCGCCGAGCATCGCCGCAACTTCGATTTACCCGAAGACGTCGGCGCTCTCGAGCTATTCCGCGTCCTAAAACAAGGTGACGCCGCCCTAACGTTTTTTCGCGTTGGTAGTTAATCCTTAAAAACACAGAAAAATGGAGTCGTGCGAGAGGCTGCCGAGGATCAGTGTTCCCTGGCACCACTAGCGGTTGCTCTTCACAAGGCAGCGAGGTAGTTCAGCATTTCGCGAACTTCTTTGGCGTGTTCGCCGTCCGGGGCGAGTTCGAGGTACTTCTTCAATGCCTCGGCGGCGCCTGCCGGTGGCGCGGTCACCTTGCCCGTCACGGCTGGCTGGTTCGCGTAGACTAGTAGAGCGCCTTTGAAGTAATAGACTTCCGCCTTGCGGGGATCGACGGCACTTGCTTTGTCGCAGGCGGCAATAGTGCCCTCAACGTTTTTCAAGTTGTATTGCGTCACGCAGAGATTGAAGTACGCCATCGAAGGGTCAGAAGCCAAGGCAGCGGCTTTGGTGTAAGCGGCCATCGCTTCTTTGGTCCTGTGCAACTCATTGTAGGCGTTGCCTTCATTGTTCAGCATGCGGACAACACCGGCCTTCTTTCTCGCAGATTCGGCATCGGCCGTCTTGGGGGCAATTTCGGAAACGTCGCCGGCCGCCAGAATGCCGCTCTCAAAATTACCGATCGCTTCCTGATACTGGCCGAGCTTGTATTGGACGTCGCCCAGTTCCCCCAAATACTCCCAATTATCCAGGTCCATTGCCGTCAATTCCTGCAGCGGAGCCAATGCTTCCTGCCACCGCTGATCGAGGACCGCAGCGTTGGCCTGTAGGATGAGCGCGTTCATTTCCGAGACCTTTTCGTTTTGCCTATGGATTTCCTTGATCTGCTGCCTCTTGTTTTTGAGGTTCGGCTCGGGCAAAGTTCGAAGGGTTCCGTACACTTCTGGGTCCCCAGGCGGACTGGTTGTTTTCGATTGGCTGACATCGATATTTAGCGTTGCCGTTCGCGAAGTTCCCGCGGGTGTGATCGAAATTTGCTGCTGGAGAAGCCTGTCCCCGTCGGCGCTCACGACGTCCAGGTCGTAGTAGCCATAGGGCGCGTTCTGGAGGACGAATCTGCCGAAGTCATCTGTTTTGATTTTGAAACTCTTGCCCGCAATGGGGTTGGCCAGGTTCACCACAGCGCCCGCCAGCGGTTTACTGGAGTCCGTTACGGTCCCCTTGATCTCCCCAGTTGGGGTTTGGGCGCGCGCGAGCGCACAGACGAGCACGGCCAGCAAAGTGGTGAACGTGCAAGATACGAAAAAGTTTCTCATGGGTTGCTCGGGCTCGGAGTCACCACCGCGGCAATATCAGGCTAAGTAGATAACGAGGAGAGTGTTGTAGCACGGATTCAGGCGAATGCGAAAGGAATTGGCGGTGGCCTGCGTAAGGCGGGCGGCAGCGAAAAAGCGCACAGGCAGGAGTGCCTGTGCTACTGAAAACAAAGGTGACGCCGCCCGCTCCTTTTTTCGGGTCAACTAGTTCAGGCTCGTTATCGGTTCACTTGACTGGAATTCGAATTCGACTGGGGAGCGACAGCTTTGCGGAACGGACATCAGCTGCACAACCTCGCACCGAGAGCCCACATCTATCTTGATGCAGTGGCGGTCTTTAGACCCGTGTAGCTGCACTTTTCCAGCCAGGTGAACCTACGCCGCCAGCTTTTTTCTTTGCTTTATATACCTTCGGGTTCGTGGTCCCTCCGGTATAATCACCGAACCCGCAAACGGAGCTTTTTTTGAGCCAGGCAGCTCGTACATTAGACCTCTTGGGACAGGCCGCACAACGCACGGCCCCCGTCCGCCTCCCCGCAGGCCTCGAACCCAAACTCGACATCGCCTGGGGCTCCTTCCACCAGGGCATCGGCAGCAGCATTGCCGCCGTTCTGACCTGGACTCGTGTCCCAAAGAACTTTCTCAATGGCAGCTTCTTCAAGGAGTGTTGGGTCGAGCGCAAGATTCCCCGCCGCGCCCTGGTAGCCGCCGCACTATGGCATTTTGTTTTTGTCCTGATGCCGTTCCCCAAGCTACCAGCGACAGCGCGCCACAATTCCGCCCTGGATAACACCGAAATCACCTGGTCTGGCCCCATCGCTGACTTTCCATTGGTAGAAATAAAGGCTCAGAAGCCGAAACCAAGCCCGCGCGGCGAAGCCGGCAAGCCGCTGCCTCCCGAAGGTGCCGACGCCTTCCACCCCCGCCAGCACATCTTCACCGATCCCGCGCATCCGACGCATCCGCGCCAGACCTTAATCAATTCCGCCGCTCCTCCCGAGCCGCCAAAAATTCTTCCCAACCTCCCCAATATCGTCCAATTCCAGGAACTACCCGGCCCCGCGCGTCCACGCCTCGAAATTAGCCAGGAAACCCTCTCCAAGCTGCACCCTCGTCGTGAACTTCGCAAGGTAAAATTCACCGCCGAACCAGCTCCCGACCTTCCCACGCTGGACCAAAAGCTCGCGGATATCGCCCCGTCCATGCTTCCAAACACTCCGGTCCGTCCCAAATTGGAACTAACCGCAGGTGGCGCCCCGCGCATAGCGCAGAGCACGCAAACGCGTGCAGTCGAACCCGCGCCGGAAGTTAGCTCCGCCCAATCAGGCCTTCCAAATGGAAATGCCGCAACGCTCATCGCCCTCTCTGCCACACCTGCCCCGCCCGCGCCGGTCGTCCCGCCGCAGGGGAACCTTGCCGCGCGCGTTTCCATTTCACCCGAAGGCAAGCAACCTGGCGTACCAGGAGGTTCGCCGAGCGGAACCCCAGGTGCTAACGGTGGAGCAGGTGGTGGCTCGGCAAGCAGTGGAGGAACGGCCACAGGCAACGGCAGCGGAATGAACAGCATGGTCATAAGCATCAGCGGAGGCCACCCAGCCGCCAACAGCGCCATCTCCAGCGCCGGCAGCTCGCCAGCAATGAGCGCACCCACCCCTCGAGCGCTTGTCACCAAACCCGATCCACACACCACGGTTGATGACGCCCCCGAGCGAACCGCCCCGCCCAATTTCGCCGCGCTCCCCGCCGGCGCACAGCCCGAGCAAATCTTCGCCTCCAAGAAAATCTACAAGATGCTCGTCAACATGCCCAACCTGAACAGCGCTAGCGGAAGCTGGATTCTGAATTTCTCCGAGCTACGCACCGATTCCGCTGGTCCTCGCCCGGCTTCCTCGGAAGTCATTGCTCCCGGTCCACTTAGAAAAATCGACCCGAAGTATCCGCCAACATTGATAAATGAGCATGTGGAAGGCGAAGTCGTCCTCTACGCCGTAATCCGCCGCGACGGCTCCGTCGACAGCATCCAGCTTGTCCGTGGCATCGACGACCAACTCGACGCCAACGCCATGCAAGCCCTAAGCCAGTGGAAGTTCCGCCCCGCCACCAAGCAAGGCGCCCCCGTCGAACTCGAAGCCATCGTTCACATCCCCTTCCACGCCCCACCCGACCGCTAACCGGGCTGAAACTCGAAGCGATTGATCGATCTAAGGTGTGAGGCGCTAGGAACGACCCTCGGCTAGTTTCACCAAGGCGTACAGGGCGTGATTGACGGGGGCTGGAACTCCAAGCTCCGCGCCGCGGCGGGAGATGTACCCGTTCAGTGAGTCGATCTCCGTGAGCTTTCCGCGATTCAGGTCCTGCGCGGTTGAGGAAAATGCCTCGGCCAACTGCGTGGCGATTTTGAGCGCCCCCGCCATCGCCGCCTGCTGGTCTTCCAAGCCGGGAAGATGTATCCCCGCGGCCCGCGCCACTGCCAGGACTTCGTAAACGGTCGTCTCGACGACTTTCCGCGCATCAGCGCTGGCGGCGATTTGGCCGTACTTCGCGCGGCCCAGCGCGGAGACGGCGTTCAGTGCGCAGTTCCAAATGAGTTTGGTCCACAGCTCTCCGTCGATGTTCTCGGAAATGCGGCACGCTGCCTTTGCCCGGGAAAAAAGCGCGGCGATGCGCTTTGTCTTCCCGTTTTCAGGCCCCACCACCAAATCCCCGCGGCCGGCGTGTTTCACGCGCCCGGATTCGGGCACGGAAGCCGCGACGTAGACGACGGCGGGAAGGGCTTCGATCGGCGCCGCGGCGCGAATCTGTTCCACGTTGTCCACGCCGTTTTGCATGCTGAGGACTAACGCACCGGGAGCGAGCAGAGGAGCCAGCGCGCGCGCCGTCGCCGCGTTATCGGTCGTCTTCACGCAAAAGAGAACGATCTCCGCGCCGAGCACTGCATTCATTTCAGTGGACGCCTCGATGCGCACAGTCTCTTGAAACTGCAATGTATCGAGGAAAAGTCCGTTCTTCTTGACCGCTTCGACAAACGCCGGACGACCGATCATCACCACCGGCGCGCCCCCGCGCGCCAGCAGCCCGCCGAAGTATCCGCCCACGGCGCCCGCGCCAACGACGGCAATTTTTGGCCAGTTTTCTTGTCGGCTCACGGAGTAACCACGCTGATGAGTCGGTCGATATCGCGCTCGGTGTTATACAAATGTGGAGAGACGCGAATGTTGCCTTCGCGCAGGCTGACGATGACGTTTTCCTTGCGCAAATGCTCGTAATGTTGCGCCGTCTTCTCCGGGCTTCGCGCCTTAAAGCATCCGTAAGGCCCGCGCCGCGCTACATCCAGCGGACTCGCCGCCACAAAACGGTCCTTCGGCAACCGCTCGAACATCAGTTCAATCAATTTGCGGTTGTGCGCGGCCACCAACTCCGGTCCCACGCGCACCACAAAATCCACTGAGACATCCATGGCCACCAAATTGAAATTGTAATAGCTGGCCCACTCCGGCGCATCCCATCGCTGCGCGGTCGCGGCGGGCTTCGGGTCCGCGAGATTCATAGCCGAGAAATTGTCCGAGGTCAATGCCGCCAGCCAATAGAACGGCCCCGGCCGCACCACGCCCAGGTGTTCGCTCTTGACCCAGAAGAATCCGGTGCCAAACGGGCCCAGCAGCCACTTATAACCAGCGGACACAATGAAGTCTGCCCCGAGCTGATTCACGTTCATAGGAATCGCACCACAGCACTGGCTGCCATCGAGCAACAGCAGCGCGCCCTGTTTGTGGCAGGCGTCCGCAACACGCGCAGCATCCAGCAGCGAACCATCGTCGAACCGCACCAGGCTTACGGAAACGAGCCTCGTTCGCGGAGTGATTGCGGCAATCAAATCATCCGCGGTGATAAACTGCTCGCGCGGCGAGACAATCTTCACCTTCAGTCCCTCGCGTTCCTCCATCGGCTTCCAAGTCGTGTATTGCAAGGGAAATTCGCCCTTCGCAACGACAACTTCGTCACCCGGCTTCCACGCCAGCGCATAGGCCACCGCCGCAACGCCTGCGCTCGCCCCAGTGGTCAGCGCAATCTCTTCGGGCTTTCCACCGATCAACTTTGCGAGGGAGGCGCGGATTCGCCGGGGCACTTCAAAAAATTCTGGATCCGTTTTGTGGTGCGGGTTCTTCTTTGCCTCCAGCGCGGCTTGCACGGCGCGAATGGAAACCTTCGGCATCGGCGACTGGCCCGCCAGATTCAAATACGTCGCGTCTTCAATCTCGAACCACTCTTGCCGCCAGTCGGTTTGCGGAAGAGTTGTCGTGGTAGCCATGGGTTCTCCTTTGCGGGAGTCAGAAGAAATTAGATTCGGGCATACGCCGCCAGGTACAACGTCCAATTTGGACAGTCCATACCGGCTAGCACCAATTCCTCACGAGCACCGGACGAAAGCAGGAAGTTGCAAGGAGCGGTGGTCGGTTGTAGGGACGCAGCATGCTGCGCCCCTACTCGGCAAGACTGGGCCGGCTAGAAATGGCCGCGAAGCTCGCGGAAAGAGGGCAGGATCACCAGTTTCCCGGAGCCCGCCACCACCGGTTCGTGTTCGAGAGTCCAGGTGTGCTGGTGGGGGATATACACGGCGTTGAGGCCGATCTTCATCGCCGGATTGATGTCGCTGCGCGGACTGTTGCCGATCATCCAGCCGTGGGTCTTCACGATTTTGTGTTTGTGAACCAATCCGCCGTACGTCTCGGGATCTTTTTCCGGAACGATTTCAATGAACTCGAAAAATCCCTGCAAGCCGGAGCGTTCTACCTTGGCGGCCTGTTCCGCAGGCTCGCCCTTGGTAAATAAAATCAGCCGGTGCCTCTCAGTGAGATACGCCAGCGTCTCCGGGACGCCGTCGAGAATTTTTGGCGGCGTGCGCTCCAGGTCGATTACGCGGCTGTGAATCAACGCCAGCGTTTCGCGTTTGGACATCTGATCCGCCAGCTTGATGTACGTCTCTTCGAGCGAGCGCCCGAAGCTGCGCACCCCATAACCATACTGGCGAATATTCTTACGTTCCGTTTCATTGAGGATGTGGCGAATGTAAGCGCGGGTATAGCCGTACGGCTCGACGATGCTGATAAAATCCTCGATCAGCTTCTCGAAGAATACGTTGTTTTCCCAGAGCGTGTCGTCCGCGTCAATCAGTAGTGTATGGCGTCGCATGGATCCTGGCGTTCGGCGGCGTTCGCACCGCGAACCGCATTCCCCCAACCTTTTTCCCCGGAGTCCTCAGTCTAACAGCCGCATGGCATCTTCGGCGATGGCCGAGGCGGCTCCCGGCCGTCCAAGGCTGCGGGCTGCCTCCCGCATTCTCTTCAATCTTGCAGAGTCATCGAATAGCGCCGCAATTTTCCATGCAGCCGCGGGCAAATTGTTGCAGCGAATCGCGGCGCCGACTTCCAGCAAATGGTCAGCGTTGCGTTCTTCCTGGCCGGGAATCGGTTCGATAAGCGCCATAGGCAAAGCCCGCGCGAGAGCTTCCGAAGTCGTCAGCCCGCCGGCTTTGCCGACCATCAAGTCTGCCGCCGCCATGTACTTGTCCATCTCCGTCGTAAACCCGACGGGGCAAAGCCGTGGCAAGCCCGAAGGCAGATTACCAGCCTCCTTCGCCAGTTCCTCCAATCGCTTCCGAGTTTTCTCGGATTTTCCAGCAATCGAGGCGATTTGCCACGGCCGTTGCAGCGCCAGCAAGTCTTTCACCAGTTGCTCAACGGGACCGATGCCGTAGCCGCCTGCGGAAATTAGAATTATCGCCGCATCCGGGTCGAGCCCCAATTGCTTCCGCGCCTCGGAGCGATTCACCGGCGTAGCGAACAGCGGATCAATCGGTATGCCGGTCACGTGCAATTTTTCCCGCGGCACGCCGATGCGCGCCAGGTATTCCGCGGCCTCATCGATGGCCACGTAATAGCGGTCCACTGTACGGCAAAGCCACATCGCGTGCACGTCGTAGTCGGTCACAACTATAGCGTTGCGCGCTTGCAATTTTTTCTTAGCGATCAGCCACGCGATGATCTCCGCCGGCAAAAAATGTGTCGCCACGCAAAGATCCGGTTGGATGCGTTTCAACAAACGGATCATCGGACCGGTGTTTAGCCGGTCCAGCGCGAGGCGCCGCCGCGGGTGCAGCCACGGTTGGTCCGTGCGTTCGTAGAGCAAACCCATCAGCTCCGGTGCACGCCGCACCATCGAGATATACGCTTTGTCGTAAACGCGCTGGAAAAGTTTGCTGACATGCTGCAATGCGTCGATATGCTCGACGGCGCAATCGCCCCGCGCCAGGAAAGCCTTTTCAAGTGCTTGCGCGGCGCGCACGTGTCCGGCGCCGGACGTTGCGGACAGCAGCAACACACGGGGCTTCGCTTTCATTTCTGGGGAATTCCCGCGAAAACGCGCGCCATCAGGAAGTCTTCCGCTGGCCGGCGGCGATTTTTTCCAAGATTCCGCGCCCGACTTTTTGCAGCTCCCCGAAGCGCGTCAGGTAGTCCTGAAAATCGTGATTCAGCACCTGCGCGTCCTGCGGGCCCAGCTTGGTGCGCAGAATCATGTCACGCAATTTTACGGGATGCGGAAGCAGCGCCTCTTCCTGCAATTCCTCGAGCGCAATTTTGGCGTCATAGTGGTACATAGCTTCCCCCAGCACAAATCCCGTTCCATCGTATTGTACCCAGATGTTGCCGCGAGGGGAGCTACCCGAAAAGCGGGGGAAGAAATCCTACGCGGCCGTCGCCGCAGCGGGCATGAACTCATAGCGCGCGATTTTCGCGGCAATGCCCACCTTGCCGTTCTCGGTGGGCTCGATTCGCACAACTTCTCCCAGGCAACGGATATTTACATCGCCGGACTGGGTGACCTGCTGCGGAAGGACGATGACGAATTCAATCTCGCTGCCAATTTCGAAATTGGCGTCGGCAAGAAAGTACAATCCGCGGTAACTGACGTCCCGCGTGTTGGCGTCTACTTCGTGGCCCTTGGCCTCCCGCGGCAATACGCGCATCGGAAGGCTCATCGTGAAGCGCCGCGCTTCGCGGCGTTCCGCTCCATCACTCATCAAGACCCCCTGGGGCTGTGGAACTTGGCGCAAAGTTAACATCGGCACGGGCAGACTGCAACGCGAAAATCAAGCATTTTTGTCCTAGTACGAGGTCTTGGAGGTTTTCTCGTGTGCGCCCTATACTCAGGGTGATACCGGACCTTAGGGCAGTACTGTTACGCCTATGGACAACCGCCAACATCGCCGCGTGCGCATGCGCCTTCCAGTGCGCTTGCGCTGGAGCACGCCCTTCGGCCAGAAAATCGAACTAGCAAATACGATCGACGTCTCGCGCGGCGGCCTTCTCCTTTCGACCGAGGCGTCCCACGCACGGGGCGTAACCGTGTGGGTTACGTTTCCTTATGACGCTTCGCTTTCCGATGGCCAGCCGGAAATCCTCGCGCGCGTGGCACGCTGCTACGAAGCGCTGGAAGTCATCCGCGCCACCAACGCGCGCGAGAAAATGCAGTCCGCGAGCGCGTCAGAGCAGGAGCGCTCCGCGAAATTGGAGCAACTCGCCCGCGCCCTGGGCATCACCAATGCGCCGGCGACGTTCGCGGTGGCCTTTCATTTCGAGGAGCAGCCGCGCTCTTCCTCCAACGGAAATGCCGATCGTCACGAACCGGAACGGCGCGGAAGCATGCGGAAGGCGCTGGCGATTCCCGTGCGCGTGCATCCTGAACGGATTCCCTGGTTTGAAGAGGCCATGACCATCGATATTTCGCCAAAGGGCATGCGCTTTCGCGGTCACCGCGGATACGAGCCCGGGGAGCGCTTGAACATCGCTTTTGAAGATACCGCTTCCGCGCCGTGGCCGGGCACTCGCGAATTCCTCTCCCAGGTAGCGCGCGTCGCTCCCGTTCCGGGGAGCGCCGCGCTGGACGTCGGCGTTTGCCGCTTGGAATAAACGAATCGAGAATCTCCGGCAGATTCGGTCTTTTTTCTTCGATGCGGTAGACTGCCAATTCGCCCATGACCCGTTGATGAGCAGCACTCACCACATACGCAATTTCTTTTTGGAAGGACCAGCCGGACGGCTGGAGGCGATTCTCTGGACGCCGTCCGTCGCCGAGCGTCCATCGCTCGCTGCAGTGGTCTGCCACCCGCATCCGCTTTTTGGCGGCACTATGCATAACAAGGTGGTTTACCAGGCGGCAAAATCGCTAGACGCCCTGGGCATTCCCGTGCTGCGATTCAATTTTCGCGGTACTGGACTTAGCGACGGCGCGCATGCCCGCGGTTTAGGCGAGATGGGTGATGTCCGCGCTGTGCTGGACTTTCTTGCTGCCGAGTTTTCCGGAGTGCCGCTGGTGCTGGCGGGATTCAGTTTCGGTTCCTGGGTTGGAATGCGCGTGGGCTGCGAAGATCAGCGTGTCTCTCACTTGATCGGCTTGGGCATCCCGGTCAACAGCACGGATTTCTCGTTCCTGCGCCAGTGCCACAAGCCCAAGTTGCTTGTGCATGGAAGCAACGACGAGCACGGCGCCATCGAAAAAGTCAAAGCGCTAGTCCCCACGCTGCCCGGCGAGAATCAACTTGTGGTCGTCGAAGGCGCCGATCATTTCTTCGCTGGCAAACTTGACCAACTAGACCGCGCGATCAACACCTGGTTGACCAAAGAAGTCTTGCGTCAAGGTCAGTAGACCTGAGTTAGATCTTTTTCTTCAAGCCCCTTCGCCGCGCGAAAAAAGTTTACCGAACTCCTCGGCGGTGGCCGGAGCCACACCCACGAGCCGTGCGTTGGCTTTCGCGTGCTCCACGCGGGACATGCCCACCAACGCGGTCGTAATTCCCGGCGATGACCGCGCGAATTGCAGCGCCCGTTCCGCGTCGTTCTCCAGGCCAAACGCTTCCGCGACAAACGCTGGAAGATTCTTGGCTACCTGGCCTTGCAGCAGCGAAGCGCTGGCGATCAGCGTGATGTCCAGTTCGCTCGCCGCTTCCATCACCGTGCGATGATGCCCGCGCAGCGATTGATTGCCGAGCGTGAGCGCTTCCGTCATCGCCAGGTTGAACGGCAGTTGCACAAAACGGAAGCGGTGCCTGCCGCCGGCAATTTCCTGCGCGACCTGCGCGATTTCTCCGAGCTGCATGGCGTCGCGCGCGCTCGCAGCTTGCCGGAAGCCGTTCCACGTGGCCATGCCGTAATACTGAATCTCGCCGGCCTCGACGGCGGACTCGAGAAACGTGAAGGCTTCGCGTACGCGGTTCAGGAATTCTTCTTTCGAAACTTCAGAGAGCTGTGTCTCCGGATTGTGAAGATAATAGACGTCCACGCATTCGACGCCGAGATTTTTCAGGCTGCGTCCGAGCTGGTTTTTTAGGAATTTCGGCGTCATGCAATGGCTGCCGGCGGCGATGTCCTTGGCGCTGAAAATTCCCGGCTGAATGTATTCGCGAAAAAAATATTCGTTTGGATCAGCAGGCATCGCGCCATCAGGCGTCAGGTAACCGCCTTTGGTACACACCACAATTTCCTCGCGTTCGAATCCGCGCGCGGTAAGCTGCTGGAGGGCCGCGCCGATGCTTCGCTCGCTGCGCTGAAATCTGTAATTGATCGCGGCGTCCAGTACATTGATTCCGTTTTCCACTGCCGCGACGGCCGCCGCTGCATAGCCCTCATCCGTCTTGGTGTCCGGTTGCCCGAGATACGTGCCCATGCCCAGGGAGGAGAGCGCCAGCCGCTGCACTTCTCGAAAATGGCCGGCGGCGGCGCGGCTTGCAAATTTCTGCGCATAGCGCGTGGTTCCTTCTTTGGTTGCCGATTTGCTCATGACGCTCCTTCGGTTGTTTGAGCCGGGCCCGGCGCCTGCTTCGTTTCCGCTTCGTTGTTTTTCGGAGCGAGCAGACGCGAGCACGCCCGAAGAATCCTACGATAGGGCCAATCCTTTTCGCGGAAGAAAATTTCGCCTTCGCGTGGATTACTGTAATACCAGCGCGCGATCAGCCAGAGATGCTCGCCGAGATCGCCGCTGGCTGTGGCGGAGGCCGATTCGAATTGCTCGCGAAAGATTTGCTCCGCCGAGCGCGGCTGGCTGGCAATCTCAGCGAAGCTCAGGAAAAACGGCTCCGCCAGCCTCCCGCCGCGCACGGGATAGACGCTGATGGTTTGCTCTTCCGCGGCGCGTTGGAGAATCACCGCGTCGAGGTCCTGAATCCGGCGGGTGAGTTCGGGCCTTCCTCGCAAGACTTCATCGAGCTTCTCGACTTTTTTGTGTAAGGCGGCGGCGCGTTCGAAATC
>Ga0210400_10000253_pt1 | contig 64337 bp, 55 predicted proteins | sample IncBWH26MmetaG_FD_155456 | JGI IMG/M metagenome (GOLD analysis project Ga0210400, IMG submission 155456) | Forest soil microbial communities from Barre Woods Harvard Forest LTER site, Petersham, Massachusetts, United States - Inc-BW-H-26-M | ecosystem: Environmental > Terrestrial > Soil >...
CTAGACGCCCGCTTCTTCTGTCAAGGGTCTCCGCTTCGCTGCGATGAACGCACACCCCGCGCCCTTGACAGCGCGGACGGCTAGTCGCCGGGGACCGCCATGAAGGGCATTTGTTTTTCATGCGCGGTTCAGGCCGCGCCTCTGAGGAACAAAGGCCAAATTCAAAAACAGGAGAATCCCATGCAACAAACCGATCGAAAGCCGTTGTTTGACCTAGGCCAACTCGTCGCCACACCGGGCGCGTTGGCCGTCCTCGAAAAAACCGGACAGAACCCGATGGAGTTTCTGTCGCGCCATGTCACTGGCGATTGGGGCGAAATCCCCGAAGAAGACAAGAAGGAAAACCTCTTCAGCTTGGAGAAAGGGTTCCGGCTCCTGAGCAGCTATCGAACAACCGCAGGTGACCGCGTATGGGTCATTACCGAAGCGAACCGCTCGCACACCACACTTTTACTTCCCGAAGAGTACTGAGTCAAAAAAGAAAGAGAAAAAGGAGAAAACGAAAATGAATACCGCAGTCGCAACAAATTCGAGCAACACAATACCTTCGGTGGTGTCCTCAGTTCAGGACATCCCCCTCAATCGCATTCAGCAATCGAAAACAAATCCAAGACGAACCTTTGACGAAGCGAAGCTGGCGGAACTCGCCAGCAACATCCGCCAGCACGGCGTCCTCCAGCCCATTCTCGTCCGTCCTTTGCCGGGCGGTGCGGACGGCTTCTTCGAACTCGTGGCGGGAGCGCGGCGCTACCGCGCTTCTCGAATCGCGGGACGAGAAACGATTCCGGCAAGCGTTCGCGAACTCACCGACACGCAATGCCTCGAACTGCAACTCATCGAGAATCTGCAACGCGCCGACGTGCACGAACTCGACGAGGCGCGGGGCTATGCCGCCCTGATGCAATCGCAACCCGACACTTACACCGTCGAAACGCTTGCAGAGAAAATCGGGCGTTCCGAGAAATACGTCTATGCACGTCTGCGTTTGATGCACCTCGTAGACGAAGTCCAACAAGCGTTCTACACCGGAAAGCTGACCGTCGCACATGCGTTTGAGATGGCCCGTTTGACACCGGACGATCAGCGCCGTGCCCTAGCCGAATGCTTCCCGCATCACAGGACAGCGGCGGCGCTTCTGAGAGACAAGAAGGCCGAGGCGGTCACCGTGCGGGAGCTCCGCCAGTGGATTGAGCGGGAAATCCACTTGGACTTGACCAATGCTCCCTTCGACACACAGGACGACACCTTGCTTCCAGTGGCGGGAAGTTGCTTGCGCTGCCCGAAGCGCACCGGGACTAATCCGCTCCTCTTTCCTGAGGCAGTAGGGCTGAAGAAGTCGATTTGCACCGACCGGGCCTGCTACCGCGCCAAGGTGGAAGCCCTCGTGCAGATTCGCCTCAAACCTTTGGAAGAATCAGGCGAAAAACCGCTGCGCGTGTCGCGAGCCCCGGCATGGCAAGCCAAGACCCGGAAGGCCGACGTGCTCTATGACGGGCAATACCGCACAGTAAAGAAAGCCGAGTGCCCACAGACCAAAACCGCCGTTGTGGTTGACGGACCCGAAGCTGGCAAAGTGCTTCACGTGTGCAGTGAAGAAAAGTGCGCGGTCCATGCCCACGTCACACACTACCAAGCGACACCGCAGGAGCGTGCAGCGCGAGCTAAGGAACTGCTTGCCGAACGCATCGAGAAACAGACACGTGTACGTATTCTTGACGCCATCCGAAAGAAACTCTCAGCGACTCTGTCGCGCCTTGACCTCGAAATGGCCGCGCTCGATTATTTCGAGCGGCTGGGCCATGACAATCACCGCCGCGTGTGCCGTGTCTACGGTTGGGAAGAGAAAAAGACCAAAGTATCGTGGGGCGGCAACTCAGTCGACTACAAGACGATTGCCGGAAAGGCTGTGCGCGGAATGAGCACGCAGGAGGTACACCATTTCCTCGTCGTGTGCTCACTCGTGTCAGACCTCTACTGCCCCGGCTACAATCCGCGGCAAGCCTTGGCGAAGGACTCCAACCTTGCTCTGACGGCCAGCCGCTACAAAATCGACACAGCAAAACTGTCCATGGCGGTGCGCGAGGAACTCTCGAAATTAGTGAAGGGAACTACTCGCAAGAAGAGCAAGACGGCAAGAACAAAGGCGAAGTAGAGAACAATCCAGCGGGTGCACTCGGGCCGCGCCAGTGGCGCGGCCCGAGTATTTCCGGCGACAAACTTTGAAGGCTCCTAGTGACCTTACGCCGTGGCTTGAGGGCGACGATTGCGCACTGCGACCATTTTTTGTGCAATGGCCAGTAACAACTTCCGGTCGGGGGCTCCTGCTTTGCTCAGGCACTTTGTCAATCTATGAAGGTACACCGCCTGTTTCCCCGAACTCCCCCAAACGATGGCGTCCGTGGTTTTCCGTTTTAGCAGGTTCGGCAGCTTCGGTGGCTCATCACCCACATAGAAAAGCTGGTAGAGCGGGACTTCCAGGGCTCGTGCGAGCTTCTCCAGCGTCTCGATGGCAGGGACGGTGTGGCCATTCTCAACGCGCGAAATGTAGCATCGCAGCAGCCCCGTTCTCTTCTCGATGTCTCCTTGCGAAAGCTTCTTTTCCTCTCGTAACTCACGCAAACGATCGCTAATGATCATGCCCGTGCCCCTCCTCGGAACCGTTTCGATATTTCCGCGTTCCAGCAGAGGTATGGTAACACCGATGACGCGGGCGATAATTTTCGCGTGAGTTCTGCGTATGCCCATATATGGTCTGGTGAGCATTAGGCGCGATACCGAATGCTGCTCGTTTAAAGAGGTCTAAGGAAGACGGTGCACGGAAACGTTTCGAATTCTGTACGGGCGAGTGCTTCGAACCGCGCATTCTGACTCCCCGGTTTGAATCTAGACGGTCAAAGATGAGTTTTTGGCCTTCCATGTAAGTCTAATTTGCAAGGTCGAGCTCCTGTTGAGCTGCGCCAACTCATTCGGACTCGATTCTCGTTTCCGCGTCGGGCCGCGAGCGCGGTCTGAGAGTTTGCGATCTTTCGTGCTGCCACAGCACCGTTCAGAGTCGCTGGGCCTTCTCGAGATAGCGACAAAATGCGTTGGCGAGCATCACCTGCCGAGGACTCTTGCACTCCATTTCGAAGAGGGCGGCACTAGCAACAAGGACAGCAATACATCGTGCACGGGAAATCGCGACATTCAATCGATTGGAACTATAGAGAAACTCCATGCCACGAGGAGCATCCAAAACCGTAGAGGTTGTCATGGAATAAAAAATGATGGGCGCTTCTTGCCCTTGGAACTTGTCGACAGTCCCCACGTGGGCTCCTTTCGGAAGTGCGTCACGAAGGGCGGAGACTTGGGCGTTGTAGGGTGTCACGACCAGAATGTCATCGAGAGTTAGTTTCGAGACTTCTCCTTTCCTGTTTGTCCAGGTGCTCTCGCCGTCCAGAAGTTCACTCACCAACTTCGAGATCGTTTCTACCTCTTCGGTTGATTCATTCTGATTTCCAGTGTGGTTCACCGCAACAAATCGCAAGCCAGTCCCTGACAAGCGACCCTTTGCTTTTACGCATTGTCTTTCGTTTCCCGCAGCCGGGCGAAGTCGGCCTTCGTAGAACAGTTCCGAAGTAAAGCTGCAAACGTCGGGATGCATTCGTTGCGTCTCGCGCAGAAATAAACCTTGCTCCGGAAGGATCGTGGCCCGATCGCCAAGGAGATGGCGGAAGGCCGACCCATCTGCGCCGGGAGGATGAACTCCCCGTTGCGGCTGGTCGAGCTGCTGAGGATCGCCAAGAAGGACGCAACTGGTGGCCGCCTGAGATACGGCAAGCACATCTGCAAGACACATCTGGCCAGCCTCATCAATGAAGAGAACGTCGACAGCCCGATGCATTTCAGTGCGAGCCCACAACCAGCCCGTGCCGGCCGCCACCAGTGCGCTGCCATCCTTCAAGGCATTGAGCACGAGCGGATTGTCATCGAGCTGTTTGACGAGTTCATCTGTACAACCATCACTTTCATTTGCTTTCTGCACTGCACTGAGAGGCACGCAGGCTCCGCGCGCCACCTTGCAGGCTTCGCCAAGCAAATTGCTGATCACTTTGTGACTGATCGCCGTGATGCCCACACGCCGCCCGGCTTTTACGAGTTCCACAATCATGCGGCCACCGCTGAACGTCTTCCCGGAGCCGGGTGGCCCTTGGATAGGCAGAATCGATGGTTCCTTGCACAAGGATGCCACTAAGTCCTTTGTCTCCTTGGTCAGTTGCCCTTCAGAAATCGCGTTCGCGATGGCCGTTTTCAATGCTCGAGGTTGTTTGCGCAAAAGCAAATCGCGTGCAGCTTGGAACGGGCCTTCCGCAGCGATACCATTCTGGCCAACCCAACTACCGAGCCTAAGAAGGCTTTCTCTTTTCACTTCGGAGCTCACAAAATCGTAAGGAACTAGCGCACCCGGGTGAGGAGCAGCGGAATTGAGGCCTCGTTTTAGATCGATCGTTCTTGCTATTTCATCCATCGCAACCATCTCTCCCGCCCCGCTTTTTGTCTTTGGATCGTGGACGGCAAGAGCTCGGTCAACAGCATGGTCTTGGGGAGGGAAATCATAGCGGTGAAGAATGGATCGCTTTACTCGTGCCGCTTCACCGACATAGTGAAGGCCGCCGAGGGCACTCTTATCCTCCACAAGCTCCACATCGGAAAGGTCACACAATCGGAAGTATTCCCACCACATCGATTTCTCTTCTCGTCGGTGCCATTCGAGCATCTGTGCGAGCAACCAACGGGAATCGTGTTCCGCGGTCCATTCCCCACGGTCTGGCGGCAGCCCTTGGAGCAACCGTTTCTTAATCACTTCGACTCGCTCGAGCTGCTCAGCCAGGTTTTCTTTCGCTTCACCAGATCTTGGGGTGGGCCGTGGGATCGCTCGTCCCAGCTTTCGTTCCGTTTCCGCTCGTCGCTGTTCGAGCCAATCCCTCAGTTGTCGAGCCGACAAGCAGTCCTCTTTGTTATAGGACTCGACAGTGTCGAGAAGTTCGGGCGTCGCTTCCTGTCCACTTCCCAAAGCAAAAATGGACGCCAATGCGTCTAGGGCGAGCCTAGCCTCCCGGAGAGGGACGGCACGCTCAAAGCCATACAGCAGTTCTAATTGTTTAATCGAATAACTTTCCACCGAAGCGCGCAATGCCTGGCGCGTCACCCGGTACAGATCGACGAAAATTCCTGCCCGCAACAGACGGTCCACGGCATCCACGCACACGCCATGTCGCCCGGCGAGTTTCTTGATTGCGGTTTGTTCGTAGGGGGCGTAGTGATAGATGTGAAAGTCGGGATATTTCGACCACCTGCCTAACATTTTCCCGACGAATTCTTCAAAGGTTAGTTTTTCGGCGGAAGGCTCAAGAGACCACTGCGCTGAGTAAACAGCATCCTTCCCTGGATCATCCGTTAAGCTGAGCGTGCCAAGGAGATACTCGACGCCCGAACCAAACGCATACTCATCTCCTTCGAAATCGAGAAAGACATCTCCGAGAGACGGTGTTGGTAAGGCGGCGAGTCCTTTTTCCTCTTCGATGGGCTCGAGAATCTCATAGATCATCCTCCCTTCCTTACGACCGTTTCGCTGAACAAGTGCTTGTCCATGGATCCGGGCTAGTGCCGCTTCTCCGATTCGCTCGATCTTGGGCTCGATCGGAAGTTTTAGGGTTCCGAGTGCCTCGAGCGTTTCGATATCACGCGCGACTAACTGCTTGCGTTGGTTTCGCGTAATCCCCGCAACAAGTGACAAATGGTCGTCGGCGTGCCGCTGTTTATCGCAAACGGGAAACCATGTGCAAACCCTGCAGAGTTCTGCCGGCTCGGGATAGGAATCGCGAGGCGCTGGACCCACCCGCAGAAAATCATTTCGGACCTTCCGGAAATAGGCCACATAGCGAGCGACCGCGAACGACTCCACTTTGCCATCGCCCAATACAACGTGCATGCGCTCTGGCGCGACACCTTGGATTTTGTCCAGAATGTCGGAATAGAAGCAGAGCTGGAGCACAGCATTGGCCCGCGCGGACCGCGCGAGTTTTGCTTCTACCACTTCGTAGGACCAGGGACCCAAGGCGCTCCCTCTCTCGACCTTCACCAGAAAATCCGACCTTCCTCCCCAAGTTCCGTCGGTAAGGGTCCCCTGATAGATCACATTCGCCCCAGAGTGAAGGGCTTTTATAGTCTCTGAGATAGCTTCCGCCCAGGAGAGCGCCTCCGGGATTTGCACCACTTTCAAAGCCTTCCCAGCGTCTAACTGACTTAAATAGTTCCGCTCGTGGCGTATGCCGAGCTCTCGCAAGAGCTCCTGCGTTGAATCCCGGAAAAATGGCTTTTCTTGCGTGCCGGCGGCCGCCTGGTGTTCGAGCACACCGAGATGGCGGCAGGCTAGGAAGTTGATGATGTCGGTTGCCGAGAACATGGATAAGAAATTGCTTCTGGAGCAGCACCGGTCTTCGAAATCACATCACGATTCCGCCCCGCCGTCGAGCTATATCTGCTGAACTTGAAAACATGGTTACTAGAAAGGCTAGGCCTTTTGCGAGTGTTAGCACCTGTATTTGCCAAGCTAGGGTCGCTCGAGATACTTCCACTTGGCGACGACAAGGTGGATGAGCCTCGTCCCTCAAATGAATTGGCCGACCGCGTCATTCGGCGGGCAGAAGAGCTTCGGACCAGTTGGAGTCCCGTGGCCTCAATCTAAGGCTAGTCTTGCGGCTATGCCCTGCGCTTGCGAATTGCTTTCACCCATGAATCCAAATCCTCGATGCGCTGCTTTAGGTCAGCGGGGGGTGGAAACGGCGTGGCGTCCGCAGGTGGCTGGTCGTGTCCACGAATCCAACGAGAGCATTCAGTCATTCCTTCTTCCACCGCCTTGCAATCGTCCTCTGTAATGTCATGCAAGAGTCTAACTTTTTGGGTCTGGATGCTTGGACGATAGCGCTCTACAACATCGTTAAGCAAGACTTCAGAAATTGCCCGTTCCCATGTTTCGCGGACCATTCCATAGATGGTTCGCGCTTCGGGCTCGTAAGCTTCTACGCCTTCCGTCCGATACTTCTTCTCCGCCAGCTGGATTCGATCTCGGAGTCTCCCGATACGATCCTTTACACCCATGGCAACCCAGGGCAGATCGGAAGAACAAATTCCGGCATTGCCTTCTCGGCGTACGAACTGATGTTGGCACTCGACACTTTGCCTCTCTGCTTCATCGATCAGGTTCCGGAGGAACACGAGATCGTGAGTAAATACGATAACTTGGCGTTGCCTGGCTTCCGTGACGAGACGTCGAGCGATCCGCTCCCGCCACAGGTGATCGAGTGAAGACACAGGATCGTCGAAGATAATCGCAGATCGCGCGCTCGCCGTACTCAATTCTGTGAGAAAGGCGGCCAAAGAAAGCGTTCTCGATTCCCCCTCACTGAGTACTTCCGTGACCGCTACGTTGGGGGCGGTAGTAAAGGCCAATCGATGAAAGAGCGACCCCTTGGTACCACCAGCGACATGAACCTCCACCTCAAGATGATGGAATTCGATTCGGTTCAACTCTTCTTGGAAAGCTTTCTGGAGTTGCTCGGTTATCAATTCCTTGGTAAGTTCCGTACTTTTCCGAGTAATCCCCTGCGTTGCGGTATCGTCAAGACACTGAGCGAATGCGGCTAGACGCCGTTTGCGCTCGATCTCTTTGAGGACTATCGGCAGCGACGCGTTTAGTAGTACTCGGCTTTCCAGGTCGCTCAGTGCTGCGGTCGCACTTGGATCGAGCTCAACCTGCTCCTTTTCAAGCTCGACCGCGCGATCCTTCAAAGTATTAACAGCTGCCAACAGTGAGTCGGCCGGGTTTGCCCCAAGACCTTGGAGGGGAAAGGAACCCGATCCGGCCACTAGGTCCTTTACCCTCTGCTGTAACAAGGATGCATCGGCTAGAAAGACTTCATTGCGGCCGCCGAGTACGGAATCTTCTTCCGCAACTTCGTTGAGTAAGAGACCTATATTGGAAGGTCTCACAACAACTCGCGCAATGGCTGCCGATGCTTCACGGTAGGCCTTCTCCGCACTTTGCAGCTCCGCTTGCGCTTGGGACGCCACAAACTCTGCAAAATGCGCGAGGCGCGAAACTGCATCGGAGCCAATCACCTGCTGACAAAGAGGGCACCGAGCATCAGCCCAAGTTGACGGAAATGTCTGTCCGGGCAAAGCGGAATTCGCAAACTTGACAGCGGCCTCCCACATTTCTCGCCATGCCTCGTCGCCTGTTTGAGGAATCAGACCGGTTGTCAATGCCGCTTGTTGAACGACATGAAGCGCTTGCTTTGAGGTTCGCACTCCTTCTGCTAGAGATCGCAATTCGGTGATCTTGGCGTCTGACAGTGATTCACTCAAACTCCCGAGGTGCTGTGCTACCTGTTTGAAGCGTTCGGACTTTTGTCGGAGCTCACGGCCCCTCTGCTTCGGATTCGACGCTCGTAAGTCGAGTTGTCGGTTTCGCAGCTCCTTCAATTGCTGTTCTTCTTCCGGGGAGAGCTCGGCCAGTTCGTTAGCCGACTCCTCTTTCGTAAGAGACGTTAAATTATCCAGAAGTGTCCTGGCACGAGTGCCCATCGGCAGACTGGGGAGACTCGGGATGGCTGCGCTCAGTTTACTTTGCTCCGCCTCCAGAATGACCCGAACCTGGCCACACGCGGCCGAGAGCTTATCAAACACGTCCAATCCAAACGGACGGAAGGCCACATCTGTTTTGTCTTTTAAATAAACGGACGCACAATGCGCGTCGAAAACACTCACCCGGGATAGAGCAACGGGAGCAGGCACGGCTCCTCCCCAAACAAAGGGAATCTCCTTGCTTCCATCTTTGAATCGAATGGTCGCTTGGGGTTTCAGTGGTGCTTCGCTGCTCAGCACGTTTCCCAATACTTGTTCAATTCCCCGTGAACGACACGCACGCTTCAGGATCCGCGTATAACCCGACTTCCCTGCAGCGTTCTGACCGTAGACCACGGTCAAGTGCGGGCCAAAGGAGACGGTTTGTTCAGCTGCGAGAGCGTTCACTCCGCGGTGGTGGGTGACCGAAACAAGTGTTACTTCAGCCCCTGCCCCGCCCTGAATGGCCATATGTTCGACGCCGAGCGGTTCTGAGGGAAGCGGATCTCTCAGTCCTCTACCAGACTTGCACTGCTCCGCGAGACCCGCGAAGTCGCTTGGCGACAGTTCTTTTGCGGTGAAAATTCGCCGTAATGCGTCAAGCTGCCAGGCGGGCCTCTCTTGCGACCATTTCAAAATGTCTTCCGAGACATCTCTCATGTTGCTCCGGAACAAACATTATGGATGTAATAATGAAAATCACTATACCAGAAGAATGTTCTTCGAACACGGGCGACTCAGTGCCTACGCCACTTCGGTCGTTGACTAACTGTTGCGATTTCTTTTAGATTGGCGCCACAATTGATTTACGCTTCAGCGGGTACGGTGAATCGCAAGACAAAGTAGAAAATAGAACGGACGGAATAGGAGATAACGGTTCTAACTCCGGCCGCACCCACTACGGACCAAATCCACAGTAGGTATGAGTTTCCATGTCCCCAAATGGCGGGAAGCGTCCTTTCGACACCATTGCACAAGCAGAGCAGGCTTGGCAGGCCGGCGATGTGGCCCGCGCGGAAAAACTGTTCGAACACGGAATCAGCGCATACAAACGCGAGGAGCCAGACGGTTTGGACTTTGCGCTTGGGCGCTGTGGGGCCTTCTTGCTTGCTCAAGGACGCCGGGATGAGGCTGCACGTGTCCTCGAACAGGCTCTCGATCGAAAGACTGATATTCCTGCTATTTGGGCCGATTACACCAGCATCATCGTAGATCGTCGCGATTTCGATGCGCTCAAGCGCTGCGTGGAACGGATGGCGGCATCCGCGAAGTATCGCATCGCGCCAGCGTTCCTTTTAGCGCACGCTCGCAGGGCCGACCGACAGGGTTCGGCTGGCTTTGCCGAACAGGTTGCGCGCTGGGTGAGCGAAAGATCCGCGGCCGAAGGGGACAAAGAAGGACGTTTTGCAGCAATTGGTGACCTTGGCAGAATTCTCGAACGATCCGGCCACTTGGGCCAGGCCCTTAAACTGTGGCACGACGCCTTTTTCGAGGGGAGCGGTGACCCCGACACCGTCGGTCGATTATCGATGCACTTGGAGCGCGCCAAAGATTATAAGGGCGCGTCCCTCCTGATTCGCGAAGCACTGACCCGGAATTTGCCGGCCTGTGTTGAAGAAGCGCTTCGCAAACGGCTGGCCCGTTGCGAAGAAAAAGTGGCCGAACGACGCCCAGAGAAGAACAGTAAACGGCCGGATGTACCAGCCTATTCGATTCGTCAAGAAACGGCATTGTTCGAGCCCGTGTTCCAGGTTCGCCTCAAGACTCCGGTTGCGGATCTCGGGATCGTCAACAACACGGCCCGCTGCCTGCTTCCGTCGAAAGAATCGTCCACCCTGGTCGATTTTGAACTTACACGCGGCGCTGAGATTCGTCGCTTCGAGAATTTGCCGCTCTTGCGCAGCACGTGGTTTGCACCAGACGGCCGAGGAATTGGCATTCGCCGGACAGCGGCAGTCGGGCAAGGGCCGACCTTTCTTGGTTTCCTGAGCACCGAGGGACGCATAGCCGCTGAATCATTCGTGCCGGACGCCACGTCGGATATCGTCTTAGGGCCGGATCTTTGGTATGTCGGATGCCGAAACGGATTCCTCTATGGGTTCGGGTTAGATGGGAGGCATCTCTGGGCGTGGGAGACCCCGGGTTCGACTAACTACACTGACAACCCCTACTTCCGACCGTGTCCATACCTCGTATCGTCACACCGATCGTTTGCGGCTGTTGCGAGTATGGGAAACATCTATGCTGTCGCGCCCAACGGAAAAACGCTCTGGCATGCCACATTACCGAACGAGGCACAAACACGATGGACGTACACAGTTCCTTTCCCTGACACGCATCGCAGCCAGGAACCCTACGCCGTCCTTGGGCTGCCTACCAATGCCCTACCTGAAAACGTGAAGTCGGCCTATCGGCGATTGGCGGTTGCTACGCACCCCGACCGCAACCCTAACGACAACGATGCAACGGCGAAGTTCCGCCTCATCCAAGAAGCTTACGAACGAATTCTCGCTGGCGACGCCGGGAACAGCACTACTTCCGAGGGAATCACGCTAGGCATAGAATTCCAGGGCCTGGGACCAACTGCCAGCTTTGTAAGTGCTACCGCCACTGGTGTCATAGTCGGATCCTCCCAGGGCCGCCTCTACCTGTTCGACCAAAAAGGTTATTTACGTGAAGCGCGGGTGCTTGGAGAAGGGCAAGTGCGCGTGGCCGTTAAACCCGACGGCGCCGTTGGAGCCGCTTGGTGCAGCAACACGTTGCTATTCTTTCGAGACGACAAAATCATCAATGCGGCTGAGTCGGTCGACTGGCCGCGCGCTCTAGCGATGTTTGGCGATGACGTTGTGCTATGGCGTCGCAATGAAGTGCGGGTGATGAACGCTTACGGTCAGTTGTTGTGGTCTATCGAGTTTTCAAAAAGCATTACAAACGTAGTAGCACGAGACGATATTCTACTCTGCGCGGCTAGCGTCCTGACTGCATTTCGACGGCGTGCAGGCGAATGATTTGCGTGCGACGTTTGTTTTGGAGTCGGGACGACTCCTCGGTTTCAACGCCAAGGGCGTGAGCTTGCGCGGCGGCGTCGACCAGTGGGCCGGCCGAGCATCGTCAGATCGTCCAGCAGAATTGGGGGAATCTGAAACGGCGGGGCAACGCGTGTTGTCAGATAAGTAGGTCAACGTTCCCCTCTTCGGCGATAGAAACTATAGATTGGCGGTCCGTAGATTTGTTCTTCAAGTTTTTTCCACTTAACGCGTTCAAGAGAGCCGGGTTGCGAAAATCCCATAAATTCGGACCGCTTGGCGAGGCCAGCATAGCTGAGGGTTGTTTGAGTCTCATGCTTCAATCGCACCAGGATTTCCGGTGTGCAAGTTCCCTGGTGCACACCCATTCGTGTCAAATGGGCAGCGAAGTCTTGGTCTGGATAAATGAGTTCCGCGGCAAATATCTCTGCGCCTATTTCGATGGGATTGGACTGGTTCGACGCGTCGCAATAGGAGAACGACAACCCGCGGTCTGTTAGGTGGTGCTTCAGCTCGTGGGCCATGGTGAAAACCATCGGGTCTTGTGGGAGTCCTTTCGCCAAGAGGACTGTCGGTCCTAGTTCGTCATTAAAATAGGCACCTCGCAAACCCTTGAACTTGTACGGCCACAAATCGATTCGAATGCCTTCGGCTCGATAGATTCTGCGAAGGTCAGAACGCAACACCCGTGGAGTTGTAAGCCCGAACCGCGCTCGCACATCGCGGGCCAGAGTCTTCAACTGGTCGTAATATTCTGAGCGAAGCACGTGACATATTGTTAACGCTTTCCGCGCGGTTTGTAAATGCTTCGGGCGCGCCTGAATTCGGCGTATTTTCGTAGCTCGTCCAGATCGGCGGTGTGGAGTCCCCGCGCCGCTCGGAGAAGAGCGTCCACCTTCTCATCCTTCTCATCGACCTTGTCAGGTTTTGGGAAAAAGGTGAGGATTGAAACTCCCAGAGCACGTGCTAGATGCTCTAGGTCGTCCAGCGTGGGTTGATAGGTTCCAGTCTCCCATCGGGAAATGGTATTGGTTGCGACGCCGATCAATTGAGCTAAGGCTTCCTGCGACAATCCCTCCTTACCGTACTGACTACGAAGTTCGCGAATTCTCGCTGCCACGTATTCGCGCATTTTCGTGTTCTGTGCCATTCGCCCTCCGAGCGTCTTATACCATAGCAGGAATATCGTATCCCGTACAGGTTGACAACGAAATCGGTATTGTGCTGTACTGTAAGAGGAAAGTCGCTGTAGGATTTCCGGGGGCAATTTATGGGCAAGAGCAATCACAGTTGCAATGTCGGATTGGACTCCCGCTGTCAGGATCTGGACGGAGAAATTCGCCGCAAACGCGGTGACACCCGAGTGGACACGCTGCGGGGGATTTACGGCGAGAACTTCGCATCCGGCTACCGCGGCGATATGAAGCTGGAGAACCTATTGGACCGCGAGCGAGCATCTTCGCTGTCTGAACTTCTCGCCCAACGCAAACGGTAAATCCTTTCATTAGAAGAGAATCTCCTAAAAGAGGATCGTCAAGAGGTGTGTGATGGCTGAGGCATCGATTACGTACTTCCCGGTAGGAAATGGGGACACGTCGCTCCTGAGGTTGAAGGACGGGACGTCGATCCTCATTGATGTCTGCATCAGCGCGGATGATGAAGACAAATACGACGTCCACGGCCATTTAGTAGGCGAACTGCGGTCGGAAGAAGGAGTTCCGCATCTCGACGCGTTTATCCTCACGCATCCTGACCAAGACCATATTCGGGGCTGGTCCACATATTTCTACTCTGGCGACCCAAGCAAGTACAGTAAGAGCGATAAAAAAGAGGGGCGAATCGTTGCCGATGAGGTGTGGTTCGCGCCTCGGATTTTTGCTCCGCACGAGAAAGAGTTGTGCCAGGAGGCTAGCGATTTTCGCAAAGAAGTGAATCGCCGCATCGAATTGTTCCGAAAGGGATCGCAGGCGTCGAGTCTGCCCGGCAACCGTTTCCGCGTCATTGGGTTTAGCGACAATCCTGACCTGAAGGGGCTTGACGCTTTTTTGACGGTTCCGGGAAACGTTACGAGCAAGATCAACACATCCGTAAAAAAGGATTTCGAGATGTTTGTTCACGCGCCAACGAAGAAGGAATCGGATGCGAAGTGGAGCGAACGCAACGATACCAGCATCGTTTTGCAGATGCGGTTCAAGGTGGGGGCCAACAGTAAAGGTGCGCTGGCGATGTTCGGTGGAGATGCCCACTGCGGAATCTGGTCGAACATCATAGAGAAGAGTAAGACTGCGGACCTGGAATTCGATCTTTTGTTGGCTCCCCACCATTGCTCTTGGACATTCTTTTCGGAAGAACCTTCGGAGAACGAGAATCCTGACGAGGGTATTGTAGACTTTCTGAGCACGAAGAAGCGCGAGGGAGCAATCGTGGTTTGCTCCTGCAAGCCGATCAAGGATGATGACGACAATCCTCCGCACTACATCGCGTACGAGAAATACAAGGAAATCTTCGGCAGCGAGAATGTCCTTTGCACAATGGAAGAGCCAAACGAGGAGAATCCGGAACCGCTGTATTTCACGATGAGTGAAAACGGTCCGGTGAAGGACGACTATCCCAAGAAAGGGCAAGTTGTTTCTTCTGCCGCGCTGAGTGCTACGGTCACCACTCCTCGAACTTATGGCGGACAGTAAGTATTTCAGCGACTCTCTTGCCGATGAGGATGTTGGCGAATGCAGCGTCGCGATTCAAGAAGCGGTCGCCGAACTGGAAAGACACCTGGGCCTAGGGTCCACAAGGATAAAAACATGGAACAAGAATTTTGTGGCCGTTCTGGTAACGGTCGACGTTGATCTACCTACGAGGGGGCCGGTCAACGGGATCGATATTCGTGAATCCGAACCAGTAATCATTTTGTTGCATCGGAGCTACTATCCTGAGGTCGCGCCGATTGCCAAATCCGACCGAAAAGACTTCCCCGCGTCGCGCCTTCCCCATCTAAACCCGACACAAAAAGGCTCCGTTGCAGAGTTTTGCCTTCACCGTGGCAGTATCCAAGATTGGTTCGCAGAACACTCGATTATTGATTACATTCACCGCGTTCGGGGATGGTTGAGAGACGCGGCGAGCAACCGGCTGATTCGCGAGGACGATCGATTCGAAGCGACTCGGCTACAAGAGATTAGAGGTATTTGTATTTTTCCCGACGAAGCGTTGGCCGCGTTCATTTCGGAGCAATGGGCTACGGCGGAACCCGGTGGTGCGTCTCCGTTATTCTCTACGGTTCTGAAAGATTTCACAGCGGATCCAACGGCAGATAACGGTTTCTCGATGGAAGTTTTCTACCCATTGAGCTTCGAGGCGGCGGCCGGGCTGAGTGAGAAATTAAAGCGCCTCTATTCAGCGCTGGAGGAGGATGCTCCGAGGCTCGACCGGCCGTTTTACTCGCTCCTCCTATGGCCGAAGAACGCGACTTCGAGCGAATACCTAGCCACGATACCTGAAACCTATGGCGAGCTGGTCGCGTTTGCGAGCAGCTTCGGCATGGAAGTTGACAAGGCGGTTGCGCAGTTTTGCACGCAGAACTTGAAGATCATCGTGGGGATTCCCGTGATTCTCACGATACTACGACCCCAGCCTCTCATCGGTTCGAATTCGGCATTTGAATTCTTGCCGTTTGTAATTTTTGCCTCAAACGAATATCGAGCTGCAAATGGCGAGATCTTGGCGACCGCGCCGGTGTGGGCCCTTAGCCACAGAAGACCATTAACTACGGCATTCGCCCGGGAACTATCGTCACTGGAAAATGGGATTGAAGAAAAAAAGGTGTTGTTGCTTGGTTGCGGAGCCGAGGGTTCCAAGATTGGTCTGCACTTGGGGCGGTCCGGGCTTCCGAGCATCGAGTTTGTGGACACGGACTCTCTTTCTCCACACAATTTGGTACGTCACGGTCTTCTCAGCGCGAGCCTCGGCAAGAACAAAGCGTCCGCATTGAAAGATGAATTGGAGACGATTTTTCACAAGGACAAGGATAAACGCTTCACGTCGGTTGAAAAGAGAGTGCATGAGGTCGTTGGCGATGTCTCGAACTTCGACGTGGTCGTGGATGCAACAGCCTCGTCCTCTGTCCTGGAAACGTTGCTTCGGGCTGAAATGACGGGGCCGAGGCTTATACGGTGCGAAATGACCGACCAGGGATCGCTTGGGTACTTGTTGGCCGAAGGTCCTAGCCGGTCGCCAAGGCTCGACGATCTTCAGGTTCAGCTCTACGATCTAGGTTTGGATTATCCAATTGTTGCAAGCTGGTTGGGCCGTCACAGGGACAATGATCTTCATGGTCGGGGCCTGGCACTCGAAGACATCGGGATTGGAATTAGCTGCAGCTCAGACACCATGAAATTGCCGGATGACGTGGTCTCGTACCACGCAAGTTGCTTCGCGATGGCGATCAGGAATGCACTGAATGCCCCATCGAAAACCGGCCGCATTCAGTTGAATAGCATTCACTCGAGCGAGCTGGTCCAAGGGGCTGTTCGAACGTTTGGCGTTGAAGCGCCAGTCATATTGGTAGCTCACGGTGATTCGAGCTGGCGGGTTCGGGTAGCTGCCACCGCTTATGCGACGCTCCGAGCATTTCTGGCGAAGCATAGATGGTGCGAGACCGGCGGACTGCTGGTCGGAATGGTCCACAAAAAGCGAAAAACAATTTATGTGACAAGAGTTCTCCCTCCGTCTCGCGATTCCCGCGGATCGCCTTACGCATTTCGGCGCGGAATCAAAGACTATCCAGAGATGCTGGACAAGATACACGGCTATACAGGGAATCTCTTGGGTTATGTAGGTGAATGGCATACACATCCGCGTAGCCGTGCGGAGATGAGCGACGTTGACGATCAAGCAGTCAGCCAGATTAGAGAGACTCTAGCCAATGCAGGTCTCCCTGCCCACATCATGATCCTGAGTCCGACCGAGACGAATTCTTTTGTTTTTCCGAGTGAATAAATGGACATCCCCTCGTTTTTTGATGCCTACGAACTGCGCGCCAGATACTTTCCCGCCGTGCTGCTGGCGGCTCCTTTGCTTACTACCGTTCGGCTCTCATTTCCAGGTGCGCAGGAATCGATCGGAGAGCTGATTGAAACGGCGGGACTGGCCCTCGCGTTGGTCTATGTGCTGTCTCTCTACGTAAGGCATGCTGGGCGTCTGATCCAGCCCCGACTATGGTCGGCCTGGAACGGAGCTCCCTCGACACGGTTTGCTCGTTGGAGAGACCCTACATTGTCCCTCTCGCAAAAGAAACTGCTTCATGACAGCGTCGAGGCCAATTTCGGGATGAAACTTGCGGCGTCAGACGAGGAGGCCACGGATAAGGGCAGGGCGGATTCTCTGATATCTGAGGCGTTCGACCGGGCCAGAAGCTATTTGCGGACGAACGATGCAAGCGGGTTGGTCGCGAAGCAAAATGCCGAATACGGTGCACTCAGGAATTTGCTCGCCGTGCGTCGCGTTTTCACCATCGAATCTAGCGTCTGTATGATTGTGTCCCTTGTATTGTGGTTTGTGTTCCATAGATCTGGCTACTTTTGGGCCGCCACCGCTTCTTGCGCGTATTTCCTTATCGGAATTGTCGTTGGATGGCGCGCGTTGCCGGAGATGGTGAGGGTCGCGGCGGATACATACAGCAGGAACGCATGGTTGACCTTTGTCGACATCGTGAACCGAAAACCGCCGCGGCAAGGCTGATGAAATCCGCGTTTCGTTGAGCGAAGGGGACGAAGGGGCAGGACGTGACGAGTTCGGGACGAATTCCCAATCAAATGACAGAGCTTTGGTCAAAGAGGCTAACGGTGATCCTTGGAGCGGGAGCTTCACAAGGCTGCCTTGGAAATGGAATCGCTGCACGGGCGAACGACATATGGCTACCGCCTTTGGCTCGGGAACTATTCGACCGGCGTTTTGACCCACTTTTGGGACAATTTGTAAGGCTCGCAGCGCACATGGATGACGTCCGTACGGTCCTCAGCTCCAAAGATTCGAATTTTGAGAAAGCTCTCCGGGATTTCTACAGTTCAGCTGAACGCAGCGGAGACCGCTGGCCTCTGGACATACCGCTCTACCTACGGGAACTAATTTGGACCGTTAGCGACGAGTACATCGAAGGCAGTTCGAAATACGACACGCTCGTGCAGCGCGTTCTGGGTTCTTCCTTCGAGAAGATCATGTTCCTGAATCTGAACTACGATTTGTTCATTGAGCGGGCACTGCAAAACTGCAATCGGCATTCGTTCGATACTCTGCGTTCGTATACTCCGGCCAACAAAAAATGGTTACTGATAAAGCCGCATGGGTCGGTGAATTGGGCTAGGGTCTTGGAGAACTGGCCCTGCTATGCCTCTGGCGACCTTAAGGCGTTTCCGAGCGACATCGAAGAATCCCCACGATTTGCTTCGGAAATGGAAGTGGTGCTTCGTACCCTGCAGAAGCCTAGGAGTTACTACGCTGCGGGAATTTCCGAACGCCGGCTCTATCCACAACTTGTGGTTCCTGTGGAAGACACGTTGGTGAAAAAATTTGTTTGTCCGAAGGAACACGAGGAAGAGGCCAGAGCTTTTATCGAATCTTGCCAAACTTTTCTAGCCGTCGGATTTAGTGCGCGCGACGATGATGTGTTAGATCTGCTACAAGGGATGCCGAATTCGAGTCGCTTGATCGTTGTTGGTAACAGGGACGCTGCAGCGATTGCGCAACGAATTTGTCGCAGGAATGCCGCGATGAAATCGAAGTGTGTCGTGACCGAGTTGCATAATAGCGGATTTGCAGCTTTCGTGGAGAGCCAGTTCTTCCGGAGCTTGGTTGCTCCGGGTCCACACACTGTCTAGCGGTTTTCATCGCGTCATTTCGCGCCCTTCCATGCCTCGCCGGGGAGAAGCGCGATGAGTTTCTCCATAACTGTGTGTCCGGCCTTTTCCGGCTGGAGCATTCGTGAGACCGAAGCCGAGGCCGTGGCGCATGTCGTTTGCCAGGCCCTCGGGCTCTCAACCGGGACGGCCTCCACCGACTACATCCATCTGCATCGTGGAGACGCGAAGCTGCTGTTCGAGAGCCTCAATTACATCCGCCTGGCCGCAGGGAGGATTCTCGAGGGAATTCTGGAAGACCAAAGCCAGCCCGAGGTGTCGGCGGCCAACGGATGCTAAGGCTACCCGGCGACATCGTTGATCGGCGGACTATTTTTTCGGTGGACTCTTTTTCTGGAGGGCGGCCTCCATTAGCGTTTGACGCTCCTCCCCGATACGCATGGCAATTCCGGTCACGCGGCCCACGACTTCAACTTCGTTCGGGTGGCGGAACGTTCGAGTCGGCTCGCCCGAATCCGGATGCGGAATGAGGGTCAATATCCCATTCTCGATCTGGCACCATCCACAGGCATAACCCGTTCGGATATCCAGAAAATAGATCGGGCGTGCGAACTGCGACTGGGTCGAACCTCTGCTGACGGGGCCTTTCTGCACGCGTGTTTGCTTGGCATCGATCTGTACAAACGTTCCCGGAGGCAAAAGCGGCCACATCGTCCTATCTTCCATTCCGATATATCCGTACAGTGAGCGCCGCAGGTCGAGGCGCCGGAGTAAGGGAACAGGCACATCGCCCCAGATATCAACCAACTGGGAAAGCAAGTTCGTCTTCTTCATCTCAAGAATCGCCTCTGGACTCGCTGCGCTTTCAACAGGATCCTCGGGCGGCGTGAGAAGGTGGGTCTTCGGCGGACGGAAAAGCGGACGCTCTTTGGCGATTTGGTCAGGCTCGATGCCGTACCATTTTTGAATCTCGGCTATCTCGAGCTGGTAGACCACGGCGAGGGTTGCTGTCTTAAAGCTGCCCGGCAAGAAGCGCCCTTTCTCGACATCGACGATCCAAGCCTTTGAAAGAGCGTAATCTGGGTTTTGACGCTCCGCGGCCAACTGAGTGCTGCGCTGTTCAACAGCGCGCAGGCTCAAGCCCAGACGCACGCGTATTTTCTTCAGCCTCGCACCCGCCTGTTGCAAGACTTCGGCATCAGCCATGAGCGAATAATACTCCAGAGAACACGTTACTGTCGACTTACGCGGGGATAAGCTCCGTTGATCTGTAAACTACCAAAAGCATTCGATTCCGACACCCTGTCCACAACTCCGGACGCTTTTAGAAATTACGCCGAAAAACACCGCTCCTCTTTCATCGTAGCGGTCGCGGCGTGTCTTCCCGTCAACACTCTTCATGAACCGAAACAAGGGCCCGGACCCCTCTCTGCCTGCGGCCAACGGTCGCGCTTCCCGCTCGCCGAAGGCATCTCCCCGCGGACGCGCAGCCACTGCCGGTCACTCGATTGTCGACCGTGTCCGTGGGATTCTCGCTGCCAGGAACCTTAGCGTCTATAGAGTTTCTCTTCTCACGAAGGCCATGTACCCGCGCGAGTCGGGCTATCACGTTCCTCGCAACTTCTACTTTCAACTCCGCTCGAAAGCATGGAACCCCACGATTCACCAGATCGTTGCGCTAAGTCGGGTTTCCGGCTACAGCCTGGTCGACTGGCTGGCCGTCTTCGGGTTTCGGTTAGATATCATTCCCCGTTTGCAGTGTGTACTTCCTTACCCACGGACAACACTGCTGGATAGCAGCCTGAACGATCAACGTGAATCCATTCCCTGGTTCCGCGACCGCATGGGCCGTGCAAGGACTCCACCCGTTTCACCTTTGAGCCAGCTCCTTGAACCCTCTGGCGAGCGGCGCCTAGGGTCCATACTTTTGACCGACCGCGGATCGTCCTTGTACGTGAAGATCGGTAGGCAGGACGCATTTGCCTTTCCCGACCTCCTCCCCGGAAGCATTGTGCGCGCGAACCCTCGGCTCACAGAGCGGATTTCTCCGACGCCACCGGGAAAAGTCTCGAAACACATTTTTCTCATCGAACATAGTCGCGGAGTTTGCTGCTGCCGATTGTATTTCGAGACCGGAAATCGTGTGGCGCTGATGGCAACCCAGCTTCCTTTTGCGAATGTTGAGCTGGAACTCGGTTCAGAGGCAAGAATCCTCGGAATCTTGGACATGGAATTCCGGCCCATGACTGCTTACAAGCGACTGGGACTTTCGCCATTCACTCCATCCGAGGTCGCTCCTGACCTCGCGAAGCTCTGGGCGCCCGGCCCTCTCAAGCAAAGAAATGGTGTTGCACGTCCCGTGGCTCCCCTTCTTCGCGACGCTCGTTTGCGCGCAGGCCTCTCTCTTCGTCGGGCGTCAGAGATGAGCCGCGTCATCGCGAACAATCTTGGCGACGAGCGATGCTTCGCCACTCCCGGGTGGCTCTCAGACTTTGAAGCAAGGAGTGTTCCGCCTCGTCACATCCATAAGTTGCTTACTGTCTGCATCCTCTATCCCATCCGTTTTCCTGACCTCCTCAACTCCTTTGGGCTGGGACTCAGCGGCACCCCCACCACCCCTATCCCAGACGAGTGGATGAATGGTGTGGACCAGCGGGCTCCGGGAGCTGAAGAGATGGCGGGCCCTGAGCGAACGACCGGCGGCGGATTTCTAACAACGATTTTGCGGCGAATTGGCGACGTGCCGCTTTTCTTGAGGGACTCTATTCCTTCTTTGTGCGGGCTTCCCGAAATTTCCTTGCGCGATGTCTTCTGGGTGGGCGGCCAACTCGAACCCTTGCACCCATCCCTTGCCGGGGCATTGTTCGTAGTGGTCGACCGAAGGAAGCAAAGGCCTCGCATTTTTCGCCGCAAAGCTCCTTGGGAGCAGCCCATTTATCTTGTCACGCGACGAGACGGATCCTCGGTGCTGGCGAGCTGCAACTTGGAAAACAGCACTATCGTGGTGCATCCCTATGCCGAAGGCTTCGTGCGGCCAGAGCGCCTTCGGAATCGCGTCGATGCGCATGTAGTGGGACAAGTTGTGACCGTCATTCGCTCGCTTCCCTCACCGCCTTGAAGCAAATATCACACGGGAATCGGTCGGATTCCCCTCTTTGAAACAAATAGAGTCAAAATGCGAACGGTCGCGCGGCAAGCAAGTCCCTCTTCTCTTACTCATTCCATTCAGGGGATAGGGCTTTCGAGGAGCTAGTGTCAGTTCAAGAATATTTTTTCGAGTTAGTGGCCTTCCTCTGCAGCTTCTGACAGGCTCACACCCATCAACAGGTTTTTCGATTTTCAAACCCGAGGTTTTTCGCGTTGAAGCTATCGGAACAAATTCGCTCGACCCATGACCAGGACGGCGCCGTCCTCCTCGACATCCGCCAAGGGCTAATGTTTCGGTTGAACCCGGTCGGCTCGCGCATCCTTGAACTCCTGAAACTTGGCTACCCCGAATCACGGATCACGGATGAAATCAGTCGGGAGTTCGGCGCGGACCGCGAGACCGTGAAAAGCGACCTCCGGGAATTCCTTGCGCACCTCGAAACACATGGCTTGCTTGACTCCCAGAAACCGGAGAGTTCCGCCGCGCTGTGAAGGTCCCCATCGATGTGTATTCCACCACAACTCGACCACGATCTTTTTCGGATTCTTCTTTATCGGAACGGAGCAACGGAACTTCTGGTCGAGACCTCATCCGGGGCATTCCGCCTGCCCTTTTTCCAAATTCCAGCGCACACACGCGTTGCAGAAGAGCTCACTCAAGCGATTAGGACTTCGTGGAATCTTGAAACCTATAGCCTGTTCACGCTCCCTTCGAGAATTGCTTCCATCTCGAACGGTCGCCAAATCGTCTTGGAAGCCTGTGGGTCGCAGAGCGAGGCCCCAAACGGAATGCGGTGGGTTGGCGTTGCGATGCTGTCGGCTAATGACTTTGAAGATGGCGTTGACTTTACTGTACTCCGAGATTCTCTCGTGGCATTGAAACAACATGCCCAGGGCGGCCTCCAAAGCGCCTTCGGCCGGGTCGGCTGGATGCGTGATGTAACCGAGTGGGTTCAAACAGAAGCCAAGGCCTTCGGCCTTTCTCTGACCGGATCGTTCCGTCAATTGAACGCGAGCCCCACTTTCAGTCTGATTCGCTTCGAGACCAATGGTCCAGCGCTCTGGTTCAAGGCAGTCGGCGAACCGAACCTTCACGAACTTCCCATCACTCTAAAAATGGCGGCAGATTTTCCGGAGTTCATCCCGAGCGTCATTGCGTCACGGCCGGAATGGAACGCATGGCTTGCGCTTGAATCCGAAGGCGCTCCTCTCGATGCGAGTTCTGACGACAGTGTATGGAGGACAGCCGCTGAATCTCTCGCCGCGCTCCAAATAGCTACGTTCGGTAGACGATTCGAGTTCCTGGAGGCGGGCTGCAAGGACTTGAGACCTTGTTCGCTCCTTCCGCTCGTAGCACCGTTCCTGGACGTCATGAACGAGCTCATGGAGCAGCAAACGAAGGTTGTCCCTCCTCCGCTGTCCGGCGAGGAACTCCTGTCGCTCGGCAGTGAGATCGTCGCTTCTCTAGAGGAAATTGCGGACTCAGCGATCCCCAACACGCTCGGACTCCTAGATGCCAACCCAGGTAATGTGCTGGAGCGTCGTGGCTGTTGCGTTTTCCTCGACTGGGCAGAAGCTTATGTCGGTCCGCCGTTCTTCACCTTTCAATATCTCCTCGAACACCGGCGGCGTTTGCAGACCCTGAATTCGCGCCAGGAAGGACCGCTGGTTTCCTCATACACAAAACCCTGGGCTCGCTTTGCCTCGTCAAAGGAGATCGCCGCAGTCTTTCGTCTTGTGCCTCTCCTCGCCGTCTTCGCCTATGCGGTAGGCAGTCGAAGCTGGCAGCAAGAACCTGTGGATGTAGACAGTGCGCAATATCTTCGAGGCCTTACCCGCCGAATGAAGCGTGAAGCAGACGTGCTCCGGGAATCGAGGTCCAAATGCGTTTCGTGACGCCACCACCCGTTTCCCTTGTGGAACCCGTGACCGACCTTCTTCATGGGATTCCCGTGACGGATACTTACCGCTGGCTCGAGGAGCAAGACTCACCGCGAACCCGCGCCTGGATTGATGCACAAACACGCTATACGCGTGCCAATCTCGACAGCATTCCCAACCGAGAACAGACCCGCGAACGCGTGCGTGATTTGTTGGATGTCGAAACCCGCGACTCCCTGCTGATCGCAAATGGTCGTTGCTTTTTCAGAAAACGAATGCCGGGAAAGGAACAACCGTGCACCTACATTCGAGAGAGTAACGCGGCGGAAGACGAGCTTCTTCTCGATCCTTCAGAGCGCGGAACCGGAAAATACACTGCAATCCTGCCTCGCCAGGTCTCGCGAACGGGACGGTTTCTTCTCTACGAGGTCAAACAGGGTGGCGAGCGCCCAGGCGTATTCGAAATATTTGATGTCGAGACTCGCCGGGTACTGAAGGAATCTCTGCGGCACGGTTATCTTCGCGGATTCCTCTTCTCCCCGGATGAGAAGAACTACCACTATATCCACGAACCTTCGACCGACGCACGACAGAATGGCGGGTCCGTTCTCAGGCACGGCATCGGTACCGAGACGAGTGACGACGAGTGCGTCTTTTCGATTCGCCGGACAAATCCGATGCGCATGTCCCTCCTGCCGGGCGAACACCGCATGGGAATCTTGCTAACTGAATTCACGTCGCCGAAACGCACCAGCCTGTTCCTCAGGGATTTTACAAACGAATCAGAGACAGAGACCGTCATCACAGACTGGCCCTTCTATCTCGGTCCGCGCCTCGCGGCTGATCGAATCTTTGCAAGTACGAACAGGGATGCCCCAAACTTCCGAATCGTCGAATTGATCCCCGGTCAACGGAACGGTCCCGGGTTTGTCGAAGTCATTCCGGAGCGCGACGCCCGTATCGCCGCTTGGTGCATTTCCTCCCAATATTTCTATGTCACCTACATCCGGGAATCCAAGACCGAAATTGCGATCTTCGACTTTTCGGGAAGACGGCTCGGACAGCTTCCGCTCGGTGACAACGAATCAGTCACGATTTTGGGCACGGCTCAAGATGGTGAGGAACTCTTTGTGGAAATTGAGTCGTTCACTGCGCCTCCGGCGATTCTCCGCTATTCCCGCAAGGACAACAGATATTGCAAATGGTTCGCTCGCAAGGCGCCCAGCGGCGGCCGGGAGGTGTCAAGTAGGAAGGTTTATTACCGGTCGAAGGATGGGACGGAGATTCCGATGTCTCTCGTCGGTATGGATCTTGACGGGAATTCCGGGGTTCGACCAACCGTAATGACCTCTTATGGTGGGTACGGGATGTCCATGACGCCGCAGTTCAGCGCTTTCATCTCTCTGCTTCTCGAAAAGGGAAGTCTTTTCGCCCTGCCGCACATTCGAGGAGGCTCGGAATTCGGGGCAGGATGGCACGAGAGGGGAAAGCGCAGGCATCGCCAGAACGCTTTTGACGACTTCCTGGCGGCGGCCGAATTTCTGATCGATCAGAAATATACCCATCCGACGCAGCTCGCAATATTTGGTGGATCGAATTCTGGACTACTTGTGGGAGCCGCGGTTACCCAGAAGCCAGCGTTATTTCGAGCCGGCTTACTCATGGTTCCACTGCTCGACATGGTGCGTTATCACCTTTTCGATCAGGCGAGTCTCTGGCGTGAGGAATTTGGGACGGTCGAGGATGCCGAGGATTTCGCGGCGCTCCTCGCCTATTCGCCTTACCACAACGTGCGTGATGGCACCGAATACCCCGCTCTCTTGTTGGTCTCCGGCGATGCCGACACGAACTGTAATCCGCTTCACGCGCGAAAAATGACTGCGCGACTGCAGGCGGCGAATGCATCCGAGAATCCTATCCTTCTTGCCTACAGCAAGCATCGTGGACACTCTCCCGTTCTCCCTCTTTCCGATCGCATTGAGGCGCTTACAGACAGAATTTTATTTGTTTCCGAGTTTCTGAGGTTAGAGACGCACAGCTTGGGTGATTAGCGTGAACTATCTCGTGCTCAAAGCATTTCTTAAGTTATGTCGCTGTGAGTTCGACCTCCTGCGACGCGACTTCTCCGCACTGCATGAACGGGTTCGGGGGTGCCCCGTACGGCGCACAGAACCGAAAGCAGAGGACGTAGAACGCATTTGCCGGGCAGTCGATATCGCCTGCATCTGGTATTGGAAAAAAGTTCTGTGCCTGCAGCGGTCGGCCGCGACTGTTTCCTTGCTACGCGACTACGGAGTTCCAGCCGAGATGGTCATCGGAGCCCAACAGATGCCCTTTCGAGCTCATGCGTGGGTCGAAGTCCGGGGACGGATCGTGAACGACAAGCCCTACGTATCCGAGACCTACGCGGTTCTCGACCGGTGTTAGCTGGAACAGGGAAAGAAGGACCGATGAGCGCACAATTCGGGCACTGGGCTTTTGACGGGCATCTTCTTGGCGACAATGATCTCGAAGAACTCGACCGAATCCTCGCGCCGTATGGACCTGACGGACGCGGGACGTACCGGAAAGGCGGACTCAGTTCTTTATTTCGGTCCTTCAAAACGACGAAAGAACAAGCCCTGGAACAGCAGCCGCTAGCGACCGAGCACGGTTTGGTGATGATGTGGGATGGCCGGCTCGACAACCGCGCTGAGCTTACTGAGTTGCTTCGATGCACAACAAGCCCGCCTTCCGATCTCGCTCTTGTGGCACGTGCGTACGAACGCTGGGGATCGGGCTGCTTCGCAAAACTCCTGGGAGATTGGGCGGTCTCGATCTGGAATGAAAAAGACCAGAGTCTGACTCTCGCAAAGGATTTTGTGGGCAGTCGCCAACTTTTCTACCAGATTGAGAAAGCGCGAGTGCGCTGGTGCACCTTATTGGAGCCTCTCGTCCGTCTTCGATCCTCACCGCTCACTTTGAACAGGGAGTATTTGGCTGGTTGGCTGTCACTCTTCCCCGCCGCCGACCTCTCTCCCTATGCGGAAATACGCTCGGTTCCACCCTCTTCCTTCATCACCATCCAAAACAGCGGAGTGCGGACCGAGTGCTATTGGGAATTTAGCCCGTCAAAACAGATCGTCTATCGTTGTGACGAAGAGTATGAAGAACGCTTCTGTTTCCTCTTCTCGCAGTCCGTTACAAGGCGTTTGAGGTGTGAATCACCTGTATTGGCTGAACTAAGCGGCGGCATCGATTCATCGGCGATTGTCTGCGTCGCCGACGAGCTACTGAAACTCGGTTTGGGTTCGACACCTCGATTGGACACAGTGTCCTATTTCGATAATTCCGAGCCGAACTGGAACGAAAAACAGTTTTTCTCCATCGTGGAGAAAAACCGGGGACGCGAGGGCTGCCACATCGATTTTGCCAAAGAGAAGCCATTTCTGTTCTCGACCGGGGTCTCTGAATTTGCTGCCGCCCCGGCCAGTGGTCCGCGGCCCAAGAAAGCGCGCGAATATTCGACCAGCGGTGGCCATCGAGTACTGCTGTCCGGCCTCGGCGGCGACGAGGTCCTGGGAGGAGTGCCCACGCCAACTCCTGAGCTTGCCGACCTTCTTGCTTCGGGGCGATGGTTCGAGCTCACGAGAAAACTCAGCGCCTGGGCGCTTGCGAAGAGATGCCCGTGGATTCATCTATTGTCGGACACCGTCCGCTCATTTGCTCCACTCTCGTTCGGCGGTGGCGAGCATGAGGTCTCACCACCACCGTGGCTCACCAGCGAGTTTACTCGCCGAAATCTTTGCGCTCTACATGGATATCAGAACAAAACCAGATTCTATGGCCTTCGACCGAGTCTTCAGGAAAATCTCTCTGCCCTTCGAATGCTCCAAAGACAGATCAGCTGTCTTCCAATTCCGACGTCTCCCCTCATGGAAAAACGGTATCCCTATCTAGATCGTGATCTCCTCGAATTTCTGTACGCCATTCCGCGCAATCAGCTCGTGCGTCCCGGTCACCGCAGGTCCCTCATGCGGCGCGCCCTGACCACCTACGTTCCACCAGAAATTCTGGAACGAAAGAGAAAGGGATTTGTGACTCGCGGGCCTTTGCGGCTCCTCAATTCGTCCGCGGAACCGATCTTCAAACTGACCCATGACATGGTGAGCGCCAGGCTGAACATCGTGATCCCCGAAGTGCTGCAGAGTCACATTGCGAAAGCACGAGACGGCTTCGAAGTCCATTGGGTTCAAATCCTGCGAACGCTCGCCCTAGAGCAGTGGCTCAGGAGCGTAACGGCACACAGCGTCTTCGAACCGTCGGACGAGTTCGGACCCTCGGTCGAGTCCATTCTGAAAACAGAGCAACCAGCTTCTTCGTCTTTGCGGGTCTCAGCTAGCTGACAGCAAAAATCCAAACGGAAAGGAGGTGAACCTGCAAATGACCTACGAAAAACCAACGATTGTGGAGGTCGACTCTGCAATCAACGCGGTTATGGGCGTCAAGAAAACTTCCACCCATCCTGATGCCGCCGGCGACATCGCTACGGCTAGTGCGTACGAAGCCGACGAGTAGTTTCACAAAACCGGGGCGCCCGTGCCAACGACGCCCCGGTCCACTCTTGTTTGGCACGCCCAGCTAACAAATTCATGTGAGGAAGGAGGTGATTGTTATGAAATACGAAGCTCCACAGTTGGAACGTTTGTGCCTCGCGATTGAAGCCGTCCGCGGGAGCATGAAGAAGACCTCGAACCATCCAGACTCAGCGGGAGATTTGGCAACTTCCGCGGCGTATGAAGCGGACGAGTAGGTCATCGAGGGCTTGGGCGCTCGGGAGAGCGCCCAAGCTCCTCAATTCAGCAACCCTCGCAGAACCTGCCAGCGATTCCGACGGTCGCGATCCACCGTCAATTCGCCTTGCTGTTGCCCGAGCAGCCAGAAACAGAACCAGTCCACCAGTCCTTGCTCGGCAGCTACGCGGTCTCTCGGTGCCGCGAGTTGGTGCTTACCGTCTGGAAGAATCGTGAAATCGACGGGTTTGCCGAGGCGATACAGTCCGATATACCACTCCCATAATCCCCACGCGTTTTCTCCTAGCCCCAAGAGCCGAACAGGACAATTCACTTTCTCCAGATTGAAACTTGGAGACTCTCTCCTCCAGACTTCAATCCCATCCCCCATCGGAGCCGTTTGACCGTTGGTGCTGTCAAAATCCCAAGCGTAAGGCGGGTAGCTGATTTCCTGCAAATACCCGCAGTCGATGCCGTCGACGAGGCTTGCCGCCGCGAATTTGTACTTCGAATGCGTGAGCATGTAGGCCACCGAGCACACCGTGCGGCTGAATCCCACGATTCCGATCCGTGTGCGATCAATGATTCCTCGCCGGTCGAGCTCGTCAATGGCAGCCTCGTAGGCAAGCATGTTGAAGTTCCGATACGCTTGCGTGGCGCTGGCGCCTAGCGTTCGGTCATTTGCAACGCGTCGGCTGTCACTCGGATCCTTCCAATCCCAGAGTTGTACGACCAGGATGCCCCGGGCGGCGAGCGGTCTCGCAGCGTAGCCGCTCGACCATTCTGCTAGGCCATCCATGGAGAACCGCTCTGTCGTGAAGCCGTGCGTTTGGATCACGAGGGGGTATCGCATTTTTGGGTTGAAATCGGGAGGCAGGTAAAGCCCTCCGAGAAGCTCCACCCCATGGACGTTCGCGTGGAGTACTTCCACGGGATCAAATCGCAAATCACGGAATTGCGGGTTCAGATCCAGCAATTCTGTTCGGCGAGAACCGCCGGGATGGACAGCCACAACGCGTGGAGGCTGATTGATATCCTCTTCGAGACGCACTTCAACGTGCGGTGGTATTGAGGCCTTTGGCCAGCCCTCACCTGGGGTTTCGTGAAATTCGAGAGAAGGAAGCTTGATCTCCAGCTTCACCTGACTCCTTTCCCTGCGCTTCTCTTCCTCCTCGGTCGCTTGACCAAGCGGAAGCCAAGACTTGAGAAAAAGTGAAGAGCTGTCTTGACTCCAGACAGTCTCGTTGAGGCCGAACATCGGGGCATCGAGGAGAGTCTTTAATTGGTTTGTGAACGAATCAAAAACCACGTACTGAGAGACGGGGGTCGGCATTCCATTGGGAATATGCGAATGAATGAAATCCCGGAGATCGCCGTCCTCGTAAAGTGCCCACTCCCTAGGGATGGCGCGAACTCGAATGCCGACCAGAGCGAATCTGCCGTCCGGAGAGAGCGAGATCTTTCCCCGGCTCGGCACGAAACCCCTGTCCTGCGGAATCAAGATGGGAAACGGTAGGGCTCCAGTTTCCAGGACATAGACCCTCTGCTGATCAGGGTCGTCGAACTGTCCTGCCATTAGGTTAGGCAACATTTGGCCTTCGACTAGTATCTCGTCGCGATCGGACGGACCGCATTCGGAGCAGTTCTGTCGGCCCCCTCCTACGGCAAACAGAATCTTTCGCCCATCGTCTGAAATATCGTAGTTCGTGATTGGTCCCAGACTGTGCGTGAGCTGAACGAGGCGCTGCTCTGGAACAGCGAATGAGTAGACCTGAGAGACTTGCCCCGCTCTTTCGCCTAGAAAGATCAGCGTATGGTTGTCTCGGAGCCACTTCAGCTTTCCGATGGCATCTCTGTTCGAGGACGAAGCCATCGTCAAAATCGCAAATGGCTTTGGGCTTGAAAAAACATCCGCCGCCCTAAAAACATAAAGTGTGAATGTGTTTGTGTTCTGTTCGACATTGGCAGCCCGCAACACGACCGCGAACTGCGTGCCATCAGGTGAAAATGTAGCCACTCGTCCCGTGGAGGATTCCCCATTGAAATACAGAATGTCGGCGAGCCTTGTCATGCGGACAGAATCTTGTACCGTCACGGGCCGTCGAGATTCCTGGGCGAGCACTTGAGACGGGGGGAGCCAGGGCACACCCAGAGCGACCAGAGCGAGTTTTGACCGTCTGAACATGGGGCTTTTTCAGAAGTTGAGTTTCAGTGCCAGTTGAACGGATCGAGGACCACCGAGCTGATACAAAGAATAGAATCCCCCGGAACCGAGGTTGCCTCCGGCAAGACTCGCGCTGAGCACCTGGATGGAACGGCCAAAGTGCGGATTACTCAGATCGCCCACCGGCTGGCCGAAATTCGGATGATTCAACACGTTGAACAGCTCCGCTCGAAATTGCAAACGCACGCGTTCGCCAATCGGGAAATCGCGGTGGACCGCCAGGTCCCACTGTGCCGCGCCAAAACCGCGCAGACTATTACGTCCAAGATCTCCCTGCCGGGCCGGAAGTCCCGTAACGGTGTCGAGTGGAGGTATCACAAAAGCGGCGGGGTTGAAGGCCTTACCGCCCGGGTACTGAGACCCGGTAAGCACGAGCGGAACGCCTGCGATGATATCGGGTCGAATGTTTGCATAATAGCTGTTAGCGAGTTCGTTGAATGCGGAGTCGTAGAGATCCACTGGCGGAGCGGTGCGTACCTGCACCACATTTTGCAGCGACCAATCGCCGAGTACGGAACGGAACGGCTGTCTGACCCGCGGCGTCGGAATCTGGTACGTCACGCCTGCCGTAAATGCGTGGCGAATGTCGAAATCCGAATCTCCTCTGTTCGCGTTTGCCAGAGCGGATGGGGCGAATGCATTCGACGGATTTCCTACGGAACCCGCCGAGGCCGTATCTATCGAGTGCGCAAAGGTATAAGACGCTAGAGCCTGCAAACCTGCTGACAGGCGCCGCTGATACTGGATCTGTAAAGCGTTGTAATCCGACGTGGCCGTGTTTCCGACAAGATTCACCGTCCCAAAATTCGCGTTCGGACCGATGATCTCCTCGGTTTGCAACAGCCTTCGCCCAACGGAGCCGATGTAGGACACGGAGAATGAGTTCCGTGTGTCGAGCGATTGCTCTAACGCAACATTCCATTCGAGTGCGTAAGGCAACTCAATGTGCGGGTTATACGCTGAGAGTGTACCGGATGCAAGCGACGCCGGCGTGATCGGAGGCGGCGCCGACGTCGTCGCATCGAGCGGAAACTGTCCTCCGAATGTGAAAGCGGAAGCATTGAAGGGATATCCCGAAGCGAGCAGGTTGCCCGCTTCGGAAGTCACCAAGTCGTAGAAGACCCCAAATCCTCCGCGCAGAACAGTCATCCGGTCCTGCCGTTCAGCAAGCTTGTAAGCCACGCCTAGGCGCGGAGCAAAATTACCCCAAGTCGTCTGAAACGGGCTTGTTCCTGTGGGAGCGAGCGCAAGATTGGCAGGTGAGCCGAAGTTCATGACCGCCGGGAGATTCGGACCGTTCTGCGAGGCAGGAGAGAAATCAACGTCCCAACGCAGACCGTAGGTGACCGTCAAACGCGGTAAGACCTTCCAGGTATCTTGGGCATAAATCCCGATATTTCTCAGCAGAAGCTCGGCTGCCTTGTAGGCGTTGATGCGACTGAATGCGAGAGTACCCATGGCGGCGGAAGGCACGTCACCGAAGAACACGTCCTGATCGTAGAGGCGGGGGCCGAACTGAGGTGTGAGCCTGCGAAAATCCGCTCCGAACTTGAGGCCGTGCGCGCCCACTTGATAGGAAAGGCCGTCCACCACGTTGATCTGGCGCTGGAGATTTCTCACGTTTTTCCCGACGAACAGGTTGCTGTTGGCGAGCGAGAAAATGTCGAAGAAGAAGTTCCCATTGCCGGCGTCATAACCGGAGGGAAACGGTAGCGAGGCAAGCGGCGTCGCACCGCCAAAAGTATCGAGACGGAAAGAACTGGTTGAAAGTGTGCGGCTATAGTTCAGCCGGAAGTCGTTCGAAGCCGCTGCGGAGATTCTCCAGATCAGCGCACCCGTAGCGGTCTGCGTCGTAATGTCACCTGGCGATACGTCACTCAAGGGACTGCTCACGGTGCCGCGCGAAAGCAACTCCGAGGGTGAATAGCTGTAGCGGCCAAAGATCGTGACGTTGCTGTTCAGCCGGTCATCGACACGGAGGCTATAAGCATCAAGCGAGCCACGGTTCGAGAAGCTGGCATTAAACGGCGATGCCCCGCCCACGTCCGGCGCTCCGACGGCCGGAACGGGAAACGCATTGAGAAAAGGTTGGACACTTGTGTTGGCGTCCTTCCTGGCGCTCAGAGAAGGGACGGTGGTCTGAGCCACTTGCGGAAGACGCAACCGGAGGCCCTCATAAGAGAAGAAGAAAAAGGTCCGGTCCTTAAGAATTCGACCGCCAAAAGTACCGCCGAAGTCATTCTGCCTTTCTTCGGGCTTGCGCACGCCAAGACTGTCGGCAAACCAGTCGTTTGCATCCAGCGCATCGTTGCGGAAATAGTTGAAGACTGTGCCGTGGAATTGGTCCGTGCCTGAGCGTGTAACGATCGAAATTTGTCCGCCTGGAGTTCGCCCAAATTCAGGTGCGTAAGTGGAAGTCTGAATCCTGAATTCCTGCAAGGCGTCGACCGAAACGAGGCTGTTTGTCCCGCCGAAAATGCTAAATCCCCCGAGCGCGCCCCCCGTACTGTTGTTGGTGTTGAAATAGGCGCTCGTTCCGATGTTCGCACTCACTCCATCGATCATCCAGTAGTTTGAAGCGGCGCGCTGGCCATTTACGGAGAATTGCCCTCCATCCTCGGTCTGACTCGGAACAACGACGACACCCGGCGTCAGCTGTATGAGTGACTGAAAACTCCTGCCATTCAAAGGCAGATTTTCCGCAAACTGGCGGTCGACGACCGTGCTCACGGCTGCATCCGTTGTGTTGACCACCGGCGAGCCACCTTCGACGGTTACACTGATTGACTCCGCCCCAACCGGCAAAGTGAAGTTTAGAGTGATCGCATCTTGGACATTCAGGATGATGTCCGGTTTAATCAGCGTCTTGAAACCGACTTTGGACACTTGCACCCGATAAGGACCGGGAGGCAAATTCGGTACGGCATAAATGCCCTCGCTGTTGGTTTTCGTCTCGTACTGCACTCGCGTCAGATCGTTGACGATGACAATTTCCGCACCCGCGATCACCTTCGCATCGGGGTCGAACACGATGCCTCCAATTGATCCGGTAGGCGATTGCGCGGAAGCAGAAATACAAAGCATGACTAGAAACCAAGCCACGAGGGTTGTGCGCACGAGAACTCCCTTTCACGGTAGAAGATGCACAGTGAACCCCCGTTGTCCCGTTCGTGTACCAACACGAATGCGGAACAACCCCGCTGGCCACTAATCAATTTCCTTGGGAATTATCTTTGAGGGGACGCAAACTAATCGCGACTGTGCGAAAGTGTCCGGAATTCCGGACGTGACATTCGCCATTGCGTCGAAGCCGGCAGTTCTAGGCTTTCTCGTTATGGATGATTCGGAGTTACTTTGAGGTAGGCAAAAAGGACTGGCTTTCCTGTAGGCTGTTGGCTTCCGCCATTCGGTTCAACCGTTACGAATACCGCATCAATTTGGTCCAGCGTTTTCTTGTCAGTCGACTTTGCGACCCAGCGCCTCTTCGAAGCGTTGTCTTCATAGAACACCCCGAGTTTGTAAGCCTGCTTCCAGTCCGGTCCCCGCCGTCCCCACGCTTCAAAGGTGCTGGCCTCCTTCACGCCCGGTGTCTCGTTCAAGTCGTAGGCGTAGAAAATCAGCGACTTCCCCCTCGTGAAGAACACGCGCCCGAAAGCCTTCTGCGCTTCACCTGTACGGACAACATCGTGGATCTCCGTGATGTACAGATCCCGTGCGCCCATTAACTCTCGAATGTCGCGGTCCTTGGCGAGCATCTCTTGTTGCTCGGCAGTAAGACGATCCCGCTCTGCAAGTGAATTTGATAGCTCGGCAATCTTGGCTTCTAGCGTCCCTGTGTGCATCGCAGATTGTGACTGTTCGCGGTCAAGACTCTTGAGTTTCTCTTCAGTCGCCCGTAAGCTCGCTTCCTCCACCGAAACTTGCTGGGCCAGATGATCACGTTCCTCGGTTAGTTGCTTTTTGTCATTAGCACCTGTTTGCAGTGCTAACTGCTGCGACGACAAAAGAGCCTTCAGGCTATCGAGTTCGCTCGATTTCTGGGCGACTTCGCGGCGAAGGCTGGCGAGTTCCGCGTCGCGCGCGGCAAGCGCTGCGTCACTCGAATCTGATTTCTGCGGAGCCACCTTGCGCGCGTCGGTTGTAGCCGCTGGCACCTGTGGCGTACCACGTTCTTCGAGCCGCGCCCATTCGATGCCTTTGTTCTTTCCCATCTTGTAAGTGAGAATTCCGAGCGCCGCGCAGAGCAGCAAGCTCGCTGCGAGGGGGAGCCATAACTGGTAGCGGTCGAAGTGCCGGCGAAAGCTTCGACTCCGACGCACGATGAGTGGAGAAAGCCAAGTGTCCTCCTCCGCGCCGGTTCGCTCTCGAGCTTTCTCGTCGGAAAGACGCTTCCGGAAAGCGGCTTCCGCGTTGTCTTGGGAAAAAGACGGATCCGGAGAAGGCTCTTCCGCGAGTCCGCTCGCGAGCTCGGGAATTACATGATCAACAACCGACTCGAACTCTTTTAACGCTTCGCGGCATTCAGAACACCGAGCGGCATGCTCGCGCAGGTCTTTTTCTTCTGCTTCGGTCAAACTCCCCGAAGCCGCGAGGGCGCAGAGTTCAAGATACTCTTCATGCCGTCGCTCACCCGGCCGCACCTCATGCTCCCGACTTCCCATTCCCTCTACCATCGTGACTTCTGAACTCGCACGTGAACCATCTCAGCCGAAGACTTTCCAGAGGCTTGCTTGTTCTGCGGGGTAGGGCCCAAACTCCCAGGCTATTTGTTATACGACTCGTACCCTACCACCGTTTCAACTTCGGTATCTACCTCTTCGAAATGCGTCCACAATTCCGGACACTAATGCGCTCAGCACACTTGCCATCAAGACCCTAATCCCTGGCCACGTGTTTTCGCAGTTTTGCCAGCCCGCGGTAGTAGTGGTGACGGACATTCCCATAAGATAGTCCTAACCGTACGGCAATCTCTTCAAGCGTATATCCCTCGAAGAAACAAAGGTTAATCGTCTCCCGCTGTTCCGTGGACAATTCTTCGAGAGCCTTCTTAAGTGTGGCCCGCCCAACGCGCGCTTCAAGGCCCTCATCATACGGCGGCAGGGAAGAGCAACTGGCAACGACTGTATTTCCAGTGACGTCCCTATCGGAATAGAAATTCCGCCGTGCCAGGTCGCGTCGTCTTGAAAACGCGCGCTGGTAACACATCTGTACCAGCAAAGACCGAACACTGCCTTTCGCAGGATCAAAAGCCGAAGCTCTGCGACGAACTAGCAGGAACACGTCCTGCAGCAGATCGTCCGCTTCCTCGTTGTTTCTGAGAATTCTTCGCGCGATCGTCCAAACCAGGCGCGCGTATCGGCTGAAGAGAAGGCCAAGCGCGTCGGAATCATCTGCGCAAATGCGGGCAATTAGGGATCCGTCAGAAGGTTCATCGGTTGGCTTGACCTCGGTGCGATCGAGCGGCCCAATGAGCTCTTGGTCTTTTCTAATCGGGAGCGCAGGAAAACGGGCTGTGACGAGAGACTCCATAGGCTATTGGCTTCAGTACGTCCACTCCACGCGCAGCCCTCCAGATATCTCCTTCCAACGCTTTAGAAGGCACATTAAGCCACTATATAACTCTATAGAGTGTATTGTGCAAGCAAAATACGCCCTATCGGAGGTGGTTTAGGCCTTGATTCACCTCTATCGTTTGTCTTGGTGATCGGGCGTGGACTATCTCATAACATTTGCGAATAGGGTGCGAAGGTTGCGAGAGACCGCTGGCTTGAGCATCCAACAGGCCTGCGATCAGGGTGAACTTTCGGCTAACTTCTGGGGCAAAGTTGAGCGTGGCGAACAAGAGCCCTGCTTACTCTCGATATGTGGACTCGCAAAAGGCTTGGGAATATCGACCCAGGTTTTGATGACATTTGATGATCGTCCTTCAGGGAACAGTGCGCGGAATCAAATCAATGATTTTCTCGATCTTTGCAGTCCCGACCAAGCAGAACTCAGTCTTCAAATAGTCAAAGCAATTTACGAGCACCGAGTCCCCAAGGCCACTTCGCCCAACTCTCAGACTTTATAGCTCTCTATAGCGTTGGTGTGCAATGCCGAAACACTCTATCGATTGTGTGCCGCGCCCCAAAGGCTCGATATCGTGTTGAGACATACCGCATTGAAACATCGTTCCCAATTCGCGAAGCGCGTTCGCAAACTTAGAAAAAGCGCGCGGCTTAGTCTCGAGCAGGCTGCCGAACGCGGAGATATAACTGCCAATTTCTGGGGTGATGTCGAACGCGGAAAGAAAGTCCCAAGTCTCGACACTATCGTTGCCATGGCCAAAGGGCTCAACCTTTCCCCACGCATACTCCTTTCGCTCGAACGGGAAGAAGACGAACGCGAGCTTCGCAAGCGAATCGAGACTATTCTGAACAAATGTAGTCCTCAGCAACTTGAATTGATACACAGACTCATCCACATCATCACAGAACCGTAGACGCGGAATTTCGTTTGCTCTGTTAGTCTAGGTCACGCGTCGGCCCGACAGGGCCAAGTTATGCCGGTAACCCGTCCGGAATTCCGGACACTTTTCGATAGTTTGCCTTTTTGTTGGGACGGTTGGTACGGTTATGCAGGGATGGGCGTTAACTCCGTATGGTTTGCCCGAACTGCAGTTCGACCGATTTCAAGAAGACCTCGCTGGTGTATGCCGCTGGCATCCATGAGTCCCGAGGCTGGTTCCTCGGATTGCTCCTCGGGGGCGCCGACGGCGCACTATTGGGCCGGTATCGGGGAACCAGCCAGAGCCGCCTCTCCCGGTTGCTGAATCCGCCAAGAAGACTGCCTTATGTTGCGCCGATCGTCCTCTGGCTGATCGGATTCTTTATCTTGATGTCGTTCGACGCCCAAGGCAAACTTTCTTGGGTGATGGCCGTTCTCTCCGTTGCCTATGTCTTGCTTCTGCCGGCCTATCTGCTGGGATCGCTGATCTACAACTTGTTCATTCGTCCGAAGAAATTCAAGCGGTGGCAGCAGAGGTTCATGTGCCAGCGCTGTGGAGCAACCGTCGAACCAGGCAAATTCATGGGCTCTTCGTTAAAAAACAAGGCGCAAGAGCTTGTTGACTCTGGAACTCTGTCTTGACTTGCGCAGTCTTCCGCGCAGAGCGTCGCTCTCAACCGCCGAACGGTATAAAGTGTTGACCACAATCCTTTGATAACTTCGAAGCTCACTATCGGCAAACTCCGCTCCGACTTCGTTCCGACGGCTCGAGCACCAATGTGGTTTCGCGCCGGTTCAATTTTGTTGATCGCGTTCGCCGCCTCTCTTGTGGTTCTCGCTCTGGGAAGACGTGTTTACACTTCGAATCTCGAAGTCGCCGCTTTAATAGCCGTTCTTCTTGCTCAGGTCTGCGCCGGCATTCTTTACGCTTGTGGCTGGCTGGAGGACCGGAAGGGAATCGAGGCTACCGAGCGCGAATTCACGTCCATTTTCTTGCACGTTCTCGACGGTATCCTGATCCTCGATGAAAGCGGCGTGTGCCTCGACGCGAACCCCGCTGCGTTTGCTATTCTGGGCGCGCCACCGGCCGTGCTCGTGGGTCACTGCTTCGACCAGTTCTTCAAGGACCCGCAGCAGTTCCAACGCCAATGGCAGATGTTTCTCCGAAATTCCAATCACCGCTGGAGAACTGAACTTGTTCGGGCCGATGGCTCAAAGGTCTTCACTCACTGCACACTTTCGGCCAACTACCTTCCTGGCCGGCATGTCATGATCCTTTGCAATATCACGGAGTGCGTCGAGGCGCAGCAGTCGGCTCGCGAAAGCCACAATCTTTATCAGCAGATGGCCGACAACATTGAGGAAGTGTTTTGGCTCCTCGACGCTTCGACCAAAAAGGTGCTCGCGGTCAATCGCGCCTACGAGACACTCACCGGACGGTCGCTTGAAAGCATCGAACGAAACCCCTCTTCTTACGAAGACCTCATTCATCCCGCGGACCGAGTTCGTGTGCTGGCGAAACTCGAAGACGCCGTCCATACAGGACACTTCGATGAAGAGTTCCGCATCGTTCGTGCTGACGGCGCTGTGCGCTGGGTGTGGGTCAAGGGCAATCCCGTTCCCGCCATTGACGGCGTGGTCCGGCAGCTTTTTGGGACTGCGCTCGACATCACGGCAAGGAAACTCGCCGATGCCCAAGTGGCCGAGCATCTGTTAACGGCACAGGCCGCACGTGCCGAAGCTGAAAGCGCCGGTGCAGAAGCCGAAGCCCTTCGGAAGGCTACCCTTGCTCTTACCCAAAACTTGCGCATGGATGCCGTGCTCGACACGCTGCTCCAAACGCTGTCTCACATCGTCCCCTACGACGCTGCCAGTGTGATTCTGACCGAGGAGAACGAAAGGCTGTTTGTGGCGCGCGAAGCACCTCCAGCATCTGCGAACCGGCCCGTCGTGACGCTAGAAGTAGGCGACAACGCGCTGCTGCAACGCGTCCTCGTTCTGAAAAAGGGACTCCACCTCGCGGACACGCGAGAGGAGTCCGAGTGGCGCGAGCACAAAGCGCTTGCCGGCGTGCGCTCATGGATCGCTGTTCCTCTCGTCGCATCGGAGACCGTCCTCGGTTTGTTTTCGATTGGCAGCAAACTGCCACGCGCGTTCACCACCGAGCATTTCCGTCTCGCAAAACTGCTGGCGATTCCCGCCGCAGTCGCCGTTCATAACGCGAGGCTCTACGAGTGGGCGCAAATCTATGCCGCAGAGCGCCAGTCGCTGCTAAGGAAACTCGACGAGTCGTCGAATCCACCCCAGGAAGACACCCTGCCTCGTCGCAGCCGTCTTCCAAGCTGACGCGGACTGTCGAAAATTTGCCGACCACTTCCTCCATGCCCGTAATTCGACAAGAATCCGGCCTGCGTTTAGGCTGGAGTGGAGGGAGTGGTCAGCCAAGTATTCCGATTCCGACGTGCGCGAAGGAAAAGCCATGATCGGGACTTGGCCACCACGTCGATGTAATTGTTACGGAAACTTCTTTTCCAGCGCGGGTAACGTCTCGATGAAAACATGGCCCACGATGGCCAGACTGCGCGGGTCAACCTTCTCCAACGTGTCCTGCGGTGTATGCCAATAGGTGCCCTGTACTTCGAAATCGATGATGTCGCACGCGGCGATGCCCCGCTGAATAAAAGAGAAATGGTCATCGCCACCGACTGGATAACCCTCGTTGACAAACACATTGGCATAGCCGAGTCGTGCAGCAGTACCCCAGATGAGGTCGACAAGCCAACGGGTTGACCCTGTATCGCGCTTGATCCTCAGATCAGACGGGCCAATCATGTCCGCCAGAACCATAGCTTTGACATTCTTAAGCTCTGCAGAGAGTGCCATGCTTGCGGCCATCTCACGGCTGCCAAAAGTGTTGTTCGTCTTTGTCCACTGAATACTGTTTTTGTCAGTCCACTGCCCCTGGGCCTCTTCGCCATCAAAGAAGACAATCCAAGTGTTGAGTTTGCCCTTCCGAGAACAAAGTACTCGCGCGAGTTCGAGCATCGTGCCGGTGCCAGAGCCTCCGTCGTCTGCCCCAACGAAGTTTGGAAGACGTACAGTGTCGTAGTGGGTGGCGAAGAGCACGATGCCGGGTTCCGTACCTGGAATTTTGGCGACGATATTCTTCATCTGCAGATCGCCAATCGGTGTTGAGGCGTGGAAATCGTGCTCTTCGACTTGACATCCATAACTCTTGAGCTGTGCAACGATGTAGGACTGCGCCTGGTGAATCGCATCCGATCCTGGTGGGCGCGGACCGAGTTCCACTAAATGGCGAACATGTTCAAACGCTCGCGAGCCGTCGAAGCCGCCAGTGGTAGAAGCCGGAGGAGCAGGAGGCTGAATCGATGCATCCGGCATAGAGACCGGGGGATTGTCAGCGTGGCCCGCGATTGACGGCTGGCTGGTGCAACCCCAAAACCAAATTGATGTCAGAGCAACAAAAACCAAACCAAATCTCTTCATCGCTACTTCAATAGGATCGGGGCACAAGTCGCGAGTCATTTGCGGTCAATCATATGCGGATCCACGATAAATTCCGACAAGTCTTTCATTCCTACAGTTTGCCTGAGTGGTCGCCTCGATTTTTGATGAGACAACACTGGCGCAACTAACCGTTCGAATCGAGACCTCTCATCATGAGCTGCGGCGCAACGTATTGACGACCTCTGAGTTCGCTCGTTCCGCACCATAGCTGCCTAAATCGTAGTGCTCCTCTGACCAACTTTCTGATTCCAGTAGGCCGCCCTTTTTCTGCCACTCATTTTCTTGGGCACTGCTTCAGGCTAATTCCTGCGTCCTGCAGCTTCGCGGCCTCTGCTTTCCCGGTTCCGCCCTTACCCATTGGGTTCCCTCCCATAAAGCCGCCGCTCGCTTTGGAAGCAGAAGCCTTCGCTTCCGGGTGCCCCAGGAAAATGGGGCAGAAAAAGGAGACATTTTCATGTCCTACTTGAACTCAGTAACGATTATCGGATTTGTTGGAGCCGACCCGGAGCAGCGTCAAGCGCGGAACAACGGTTCGAAATTCACCGTTCTGTCCGTCGCCACGCAACGCTCCTGGAAAAACGCAGAAGATGAATGGGTCTCGAAGGTCGAGTGGCATCGCGTCGCGATATTTCGCCCTCGGCTGTCTGAGGCTGTTCTCACGAACATTAAGAAAGGCGCTCATGTGCTCGTCGAAGGCAGCCTCATCAGCTCGACCTACGAGCAGGCGAACGGCAAAGGCAAGAAGGCCAAGACGGCGAAGATCACGTCGTGGTCGATTCGCGCGGACGTCGTGCGCAAGCTCGATCGCAATGAACCCGAGCCCGAGGCGCCCGCGACCCCGCAGGCGTCGGATCCGAGCGAGCCTCCCTTCTGACGCGTTCGGCATGAAGGCCCTCCGGCACAGCCGGAGGGCCTTTTGTTTTTTCCCTGTTGGTCGTTCCTTAGTTGCCTTTCCGTTCGCGCCATCCCTGATACCGTCCTGAACTGCACCGCATCGCTGCTCCATTGCCGCTCGGCGCCATCCGCGTTTGGATTCGCTTGCTCTTTGTCCGCTCCGCGATGGGACTCTTCCCGTTGGCCCTAGCAGCGCTCCTGCCACCAAACCCGGTGGCACTCTCGACTGCGGCCCGGGCCACCGCGGCCCTTCCTCATCGCTCCGCCCAGTTCTCTGTTTCGGCTCGCTGCTCCCGCTTGGCGCTGTGAAGGGAGCAGAGCTCCCCGAAACAGGAGAACCCATCATGAACGAGCAAGCAAAATCCACCCCACAGGTCTTCGAAACGCAGCTTTGCAACACCATCGTGCAGGGAGACTGCATAGCATTCATGAGGCGCATGAGCGCGGGCAGCGCGGACTTCGTTCTAACCGACCCGCCATACCTGGTCCGTTACCGCTCGCGCGACGGCCGAAGCATTGCGAACGATGCTGATGCCTCCTGGCTCGCTCCGGCATTTTCCGAGATCTTCCGCATTCTTCGGCCCGATTCCTTCTGCGTCAGCTTCTACGGCTGGTCTCAAGCGGACAAGTTCATCTCCGCGTGGCGCCGCGCCGGGTTTCATCTTGCCGGACATCTGACGTTTCCGAAGGGGTATGCCTCGACCGAACGGTTCCTCCGTTATCATCACGAGAACGCCTACCTGCTCGTGAAAGGCAATCCTCCGTTTCCCGCCGTGCGCATTCCCGATGTTATCGAATGGAAGTATTCCGGCAACCGCTTGCATCCCACGCAGAAACCGCTTTGCATCCTCTCGCCTCTCATCCAGTCCTTCTCACGCCCCGGCGATTTCGTTGTGGACCCTTTCTGCGGTTCGGGATCAACGCTTCTTGCGGCCAAGCTCGCGGGCCGGAGGTATCTAGGGGTCGAACTGGACGCCAATTACAGCACGCAGGCCGTAAAAAGGCTTGCGTGCCGCGCCGCTTGAGCGGCACGCGCGTGGTTGTCCGGAAATCCGGCCAGAAAAAGAAAAGGCGGACAAGACCGCCCTCGTTCTAAGAGGATGGGCGGGCTTTTCTCGTTCACCGCATTGCAAGTAGTGCGGAAAGCGAGATGAGCACGCGTCGCTCACGCAGTATCGCTGCCGGCCCCGTCCCCGCTGCCGACAGAAAACTCAAGATGCGCTTAAGTCCGCGCAGCGCGCACCCGCGCGTCAGCCCTGATAGTCGCAACCCGGGGGCCTTCGATGAGAACTCGTTGCTCGTGCCACTGTCTCCTCTGCAAACTGGAACTCAACCTGAAACAACAGCTGCGTGAACTTGATTCTCAAGATGGCTTCTCCGAAGTGGCCGCCTCGAGTCTCGTGCTGTCCGGATTTCCGAACTCTTTTGCGCTCACGGCGCATTTACGCTCCTGCCGAAGCAACGGTAACGGGACGCATCCCGCAGATGGGATTCTTTCCGAAATACTTCACCTCCGGCAAAGAAACGGAAGCAGCACCCCGCTGCGCGATATTCTTCTGCTCGCTTTCATCCCCGTCCTTCACTCCGCCGTCCGGCAACTCAATCGACGCTATCCCCTCCTCTCGGGCGAAGACACCGCACAGCACCTCGTTGCCTCCCTGCTCGAAGCGATCGATTCTCCGGAGTTACTGGCGAGGAATTCCCATCTCGCCTTTGCCATCTCCCGCATGGCGAAACGCAGCATGTTCGAGTGGGCGGAGCGCCAAACCCGCACTCCCGGCAACGCAGAACGCGACGAACCGCTCACCGAATCTGAAGATGTCTTTGGAATTCCCGAACCCATCGAGCAAGCGGTCCTCTTGCGGCATTTTCTCTGCCGCTGCCAGAGAGAAGGGTTGCTGACCGGCTCGGACTTGGAGCTTCTTGTCCATATCAAACTCGAAGGGAATTTCGGAGAGCATAACGGGGAATACTCGAACGCCCTGCGGCAAAAGATTAAGCGGCTCCTCCAGAAGCTTCGCAAAGCTGCGCGAAGACCGTCTCCGGCCGTGACTCACGAGAGAACGAAAGAACGTACATAACGAATCGCCTCGCGATCCGAGGAGCAAAAATATTTTTGAGAAAATGCGACACAAATTCCCTCATGTTTCGCTGATTAGTTATATAGAGGGAAGTTTTTGCCAAATACGCTCGGACGGAATGGTTGTCAGCGATTCAGGCAGTTTCGCGTCTTGCCACGAATCGTCCATAAGGTCGCAGGGGACACCTGGTTCCGGGGCTCGTGCCCACTCCTGTTTGCGTGAACACAGGATGTCCTAAGACGCTGCGTTCGATCCGTCCGCAGACCGGCGAAAGCTTCCCTACAACTTGAGCCTGGAGCCTATCGCCATGAAACGATTCCTTCACCGCACCATCTCGTTCTCCCGACTCGTACCCCGATTTCTAAGCATGATCTTTGGTTTGATCCTGGCGGCACCTGCCTTTGCGCAGACAACGGGTAACTCGCCGTGGGAGAACGCCGTCAATGTTCTCCAACAGGCATTCACCAGCACGATCGCTCGCGGCCTGTCTCTCGTTGCCATCGTCGTGTCCGGCCTGACCTTCGCGTTCGGCGAAGGAGGGTCGAAGCGTGTCCTCGCTGGTGTTCTCTTTGGCGTTGGTATGGCCATCGCTGCCGTCAATTTCATGGCCTGGCTCTTTCCGTGAGGTCGTTTTGAAACGGATGAGGCCCATGACAAACACACCCAGGATCAATGCTGTTCATCGGTCGCTTTCCCGCCCGCTCACCATTCTTGGTGCGGAACGTAAATTGTTTTTCTTCGCCATGTGCCTTGGTGCAGCAACGTTCAACCTGCTCAACAGCCTCTCGGGCGGCGTTCTCATATTCCTTCTTTTGTACTTTGTCGCACGGTGGGCGACCGCCACCGACCCGCAAATCCTGAAGCTGCTCTTGCGAGCTGCGAAATTCCGCAAACAATACGACCCCGCCAAGCTCACCTGCGTTTCCGTCATCCTGGAAAACCCATGCTGAATCTCAAGCGTGTTTTCAAGAACTACGAGGAAGCCGGATCACTCAATGCGATGGTGAATCTCTTTGGATTCATCGGACACGACGTCTTTCTCACCAAATCGGGTGATGCGGGCATTGTTCTAGAATTCGACGGCGTGGACTACGAATGCCTCGACGCGTCGGCTGTCGATGCGCTGACCAAGCGTCTTGAGTCAGCATTGCGACTCTTTGACGAGAACTACCAGGTCTATCAGTTGCTGTTCAAGCGGAACCAGCAGGATATTCCCCATTCTTTTTGCGGAAAACCGGTTGTGGACGCGGCCATCCGCGACCGCGTCGCCTATTTCCGTGAAAAGGCCGACACGCTGTTTTCCCTTTCGATTTATTTCGTCGTGCTCTGTCCGGCTCTTGCTGCGCGCCGATCCCTCTCCAGCACGCTGATGGAAATTCCCGAGAATCCCCGGAAGGCGATTGCCGGCCTGCGTGCGCGCTTCTCTTCGCAGGAGTCTCTGCGCTTGAACAGTCGGGAATTGGCGCGGGCGGAGTCTGCTCTTCGGCAGAAAGCTGACAATTTCCGTGCGCACGTCAGTGATTTTGCTTCCGCGCGAATTCTCGGCAAGGACGAAGCGTTCCGCGTCCTCAAGCGGACGCTTAATTTCGATCCTTTGAAGATTGACAACGCAAAGTTGAAACACGACACCTTTCTTGACTACTACCTCTCGGAATCACATCTCGAATGCCACCGTGGCCACCTCCGTGTGGACGACCACTACGTCAAAGTCCTGACGCTCAAAGAACCGTCCGCCCACACCTTTCCCCTCCTACTCAAAGCACTTCTTGATGTCCGCGCCAACTTTCACGTTGTCACCGAGTGGAAGAAGGAAGAACCCGGCAGGACGCGGCGGATCATACAAGCGAAGCGCCGGCATTTTCACAATACCAAGCGCTCGTTTTTCAGCCAGGTCAATCTCAATGACGCGCCCGCCCAGGATGCCCTGCTCGACGACGCCAAGGAATCGCAGGTGCGCGAGCTCGGCAAGGGCATCGAGGAGATCGAGCTCCGGGGCAATTACTTCGGACAATTTTCTCTTACGGTCGTGATCTACGATCTCGACCTGGCCGTTGTCGAACGCGCGGCAGCCGAATTCTACAAAGTGTTTGGCGTGCACGATGCGCAACTTTACGACGAACGGTACAACCTGTTAAATGCGTTCCTTGCGGCCGTGCCTGGGAATCACGCCTTCAATCTCCGCTACTTGTATCTCCTGAACACCAATTACGCCGACCTTTCGTTTCTTTTCACGCTCCATTCGGGCGCCGTCAAAAACGACCAACTGCGCAGTGAATATCTTGCCGTGCTCGAAACCAACCATGGCACGCCCTACTTCTTGAACTTGCACTATCGCGACGTTGCTCACTCCATGATTCTCGGCCGGACGGGAAGCGGCAAGTCGTTTCTCCTGAACTTTCTGATTACGAATCTCCAGAAATACGATCCCTACACCTTCATCTTCGATCTGGGCGGGAGTTTTGAAAGTCTGACGCATCTTTTCGCCGGCGCTTACCTGCGCGTCGGGCACGAGGCCTCCGACTTCACCATTAATCCGTTCTGCCTGCCGCCCACAAAACCCAACCTCGACTTTCTGACGCTTTTCGTCAAGGTGCTTCTCGGCGCGGCGGTGGAACACCTCGATGCCTCGACGGAGCGGGAACTGTTTGAGCAAATCGAGAGCCTTTACTCCCTGGACCCAGAGCTTCGCACGCTCGACGTTTTGGCCAACACGCTCCCCCGCCAGTTCTCCGATGCACTCGCGAAATGGCTGCGCGGAGGACAGTTCGGGTTTCTCTTCGACAATCCGCAGGACACCATTTCTTTCTCGCGCTTTCAGTGTTTCGACTTCCAGCAGATGAGCCGCTACCCGGAACTGCTCGAGCCGTTGCTCTTCTACATCCTCCATCGCGCGAATGAGGTCATCACCAACCGCGAAGTGTCCTCGACGTTCAAGTCGTTCTTCATCGACGAGGCATGGGTGTTTCTGCGAAATCCCAGCATCCGGCAGTACGTCACGGAAGCGCTAAAGACCTGGCGAAAGCACAACGCCGCCATGATTCTCTCAACGCAATCGCTCGACGAGCTGAAGCGGTCGGAACTCCTCGACGTCATCGTCGAGAGCTGCGCGACCAAGATCTTTCTCGCGAATCCCGACATGGACCAGGACCTGTACCGCCGTCAGTTTCATTTGAACGACACTGAAGTCGCGCTCATCGCGGCGCTGCTTCCGAAGCAACAGTTTCTGATCAAAACGCCGGAACTGGCCAAGGTCGCAAACCTTCACGTCGATCGGCGGAGCTATTGGCTCTACACGAACGACCCCTACGACAACCGCAAGCGAAAGGAAGCGTTCGACGCTCACGGCTTCGAAAAGGGCCTGGACGTGTTGGCGGGAGGGCAACCGTGATCCCCACGGTCATGGCAATGGTGGAGCTGCTTGGCTTACGACTCGTGTTTGTCCCCACCGTGCTCGCCCTTTTGTCTACCGGACTTGTGCTGGCCGCCCAGTCGATCGCGCGGTTGTTCGACGACAGAAATTCTTGAAGAGTCCCGTTTTAGAAAAAGGAGAAACCAACATGCAGGCATCACTGTCAGGAGTCACAAGAAGCTCAGCGATTCGGGTGTTCCTGTTCTGTATTGCGCTCGTCACGTTGTTCGGTGCCGAAGCGTTCGCCTCCGATCCCGCAGCACGGGTCGTCAAGTACAGCAAGGAAGACATCGTCCAGGTCCATGCCAAGCTGCGCTTTTCGACACTCATCGTCCTACCGGACGACGAGGAAATTCTCGACTTCACCACCGGGGACCGGGAATTCTGGATCATCAACGGGTCGCACAACCTCTGCTACGTGCATCCCGCGCAGTCGGGCATCAAGAGCAACCTCAACCTCATTACCGCCAGCGGGCATGTGTACTCGTTTCTCTTGGCCGAAATCAGCGGCGACCCGAATGCGCAGCCCGACCTAAAACTGTTCATCGAACCGAAGGAAGGAACCTCTGCAGGCAGTCCGCTTCGCGGCTATGTGCGGGCGGCCGACGCGGAGGCGTACAAGAAGGAGCTGGCGGACATTCATCAGCAGACCGGCGAGCAGATCCGCGCCGCCGAAGCGCACGCCGTGGAAGAGGTCAATCAATTCCGTTCGAGCTACGCGACCAAGCTTCGGTTCGACTACGCCATCGATGCGAAGGCTGCGCGTGAGCCCTTCCTGGTTTCCGCGATCTACCACGACGACGGGTTCACCTACATCCGCTGCATGGCCCGCGAGAAGCCTGCACTCTACGAGCTCAAGGACGGCAAGCCAAACCTCATCTCGTTTCAGCTCGAAAACGGCGTGTACATCGTTTCGAAGATCGTTGACTCGGGTTATCTGGCAGTGGGCAAGAAAAAATTAAACTTCTCGCGGCAAGCCGCGGGGAAGTAGGGAGACTCCCATGACTTCCCCTGCCGTAGTTCAGGACAAAGCCCCGAAGCCGCCCGGCCTCCTGCCCAAGAACGTGCAGTCGTGGCTGCTCGCGAGCCTTGCCGTGCTTATGGTCCTCATCATGTGGTTGACCGGCGGCAAGAAACCTCCCGTTCCGACGCGGGCGGCTCTGTCCGCGCCAGCCGTCCAGGCGCCGCTCGAAGTGAACGAAGCGAAAATCGTGGACCTGCAGAACCGGATACAGGAACTTCAGCGCGAACAAGCTGTGGCGCAAAGCGCTCTGGCTCAGCAAAACCGCACCCTAACGCCCGGGGGACCGGACCAGCAGTCCGTCGTGCAGTCCTCAGCTGGAAGCAACCCGCCGGAGCGGACGGAGGATTCAATCCAGGCCGAACGGAAAAAGCGCGAATACCTTTCGCTCTTCGCCTCGAACGTCGCGTTGACTTACCGGAAGTCCCAAGCGATCGCCGCCCCGCATGAAGGTGAACCGCCGTCCTCTGCCGCAGCCGAGGCGAATGCGCTGCAGCTCGCTGAACTCATGAAGCCATTGCAACCTCCCGCTGTTCCCACCCAGAACCAGACACCGGTAAAGGATTCCGCTGCGGAAAGCAACCGAAAGGAGGGAAACCGAAATCCTGTTGCCGCGCCGGCCGGCGCACCCGCCGCGGCGACAGGCAAAACCTACGTTCTGTTTGAAGGAACCGTGCTTGAAACCGTGCTCGTCAACCGCCTCGATGGACAAATGTCAGGGCCCATCGAGTGCCTTCTCACAACCGACGTCTATTCCCACGACCGCCAGCATTTGTTAATTCCCGCAGGTACGAAGCTTCTCGGGGAAACACGCAAAGTCGAGAGCTTTGGCCAGAGCCGCCTCGCCGTTTCGTTTCATCGGCTGATCATGCCGGATGGGTATTCCACGAGCCTCGACCATTTCCAGGGTCTCAACCAGATTGGAGATGCCGGGCTTCGCGACCAGGTCAACAACCACTACCTTCGCATCTTCGGTGCCTCGCTCGCGATTGGCGCGATCGGTGCCATCGCCGTAGGAGGCACCTCCGGCGCGCTGACCGCGTCAGGCACCGACCTCATGCGCCAGGGATTCGCGCAAAGCACTGCGCAATCTTCCGCGCAAATCCTCGACAAATTCCTGAACGTTCTTCCGACCATCACGATCCGCGAGGGGCACCGGGTCAAAGTCTATCTGTCGGGCGACCTCGCGCTGCCCGACTACTCGAACCACACCATACCTTCAAATCTCTGAGGGAGGAAAGGATGAAGTCCATGAGAAAGAAAATACTGGCCGTCTTGTTTGTGACCGTTCTCTGCGTCGGCGCCGCTTCCGCGCAGTTCGGCAGCGGGATCGTCTACGACCCTACCAATTACCACAACGCTCTGCTGCGCTACTACCAGTTGCAGCAGCATCTCGCGCAGTTGCAAAGGACCTACACGCAAACCGTGACTGCGTACAACCTCGCGCTTCAGATGTCGCGCAATCTGCACAACATGCCGGCGCGCTATCGCGCCCAGTTTTCGAACTGGCGGAATGTCACCGCCACCAACACTTACGGCAATACGTCGGGCTGGCTCGGCGGCGTTAATGCAGACCTGAACACCATCAACGGCTATCTACGCGCTACGACCCAGCTCGGGCTATACAACCAATCAGCGCTGGCGAACATGCCGGATCAGGAACAGGCGCGTGTGAAGTCGCAGTACGCTTCCGTCGAACTAGCCGACGGGGCAAACATGAACGCGCTCTCCACGATAGGCACAATCCGCGGAAACGCCGCGGCGCTTGAAGCCCGCATGAACAATCTCGAGCAGGACTCGTTGTCCGATGACGAAAGCCTGAACTCCGAAGTCGCGGTCCTGAACAAGATCAACGCGACGAATGTGCTCACCCTGCGGTCGATTCAGGATTCCAACAAGCTGCTCGCCTCGCTGCTGGAGCAACAGACCATCTCCGCCAAGCAGCAGCGTGAAATGACGACCAACGCAATCAACGCCGAAATCAGCCGGCAGGCAAGCCTCAGCGCAAACCTGACACAAGTCACCGGCACCCTCACGAACTCTTTGCAGAACTTCCGTATGCCGTAAGTTGCTTCCTCTCTCACGGCCGAAGGAGCCGAGACCATGCAGACCGATTTCCTGCAGTTCCTGTATCAGGCGATCAATAATCTTCTGACGCAGAACCTCGGCTTCTTCGATGCCATGGGGCAGAACCTGTTCCGCATGTTCGCCACCATTCTGGTCGCCTGGTATGGCATCAAGTCCGCCCTGTCCGCCGCGAGCGGTAAGTACACCTTCCAGTTCGACAACTTTGCGAGCCTTCTGCTCACCATCTCTTTCGGATTCGCCATGATCAATTACTACAGCACGCCCATCCCTGGCATCGGTGTGAGCTTCCACAATCTGATCACCGACGAAGCGCAGTTCCTCGCGAACCGCATCAATCAGGCGGAACTGCAAACGATCGTGGACCGCATCGGGGATTTTGAAGCGCGCATCGACTCACCCGGAGTCGCAGATTTTCTCGGCATGGCCATTTACATCATTGTGATTATCCTGCTCGCTGCCACTCAGGCCATCTCGATCGTTGTCATCGCTTATGGATTTATCGCTACAGCGGTCTGCGTCCTGGTGGGGCCCATCTTCGTTCCGTTCTTCATCGTGCCAAAGCTCGAATGGCTCTTCTGGGGCTGGCTGCGCTGTTTCCTGCAGTATGCCTTCTATGAAGTAATCGCCGCGGCGGTTGTCTACATCATCGGAAATCTTATAGTTGGCGTGCTCACCCTGCAGGGGACCGGCAATATCTCAACGCTCCAGCTCATCGGCTGGTTTCCCGTTCTTCTCATCACCTTCGTTGCCTCCATTTACGTGCTGCTCAAAGTGCCCACCCTCACCAATCACATCTTCAGCGGCACGGCCGGAGGCAGCTCGGCCGGCATCCTTGAAGCGCCCGCCGCTGCCGCGACCGCGATTGCTAAGGAGTTCTGATGGACCGCGATGCCTCTTTCCATGACGCCAAGCGTTTGTATCTCGAATCCTACGGTGACCCCATGGTGACCAACACCTACCTCAAGATCGCTCTCGTTCTTGTATCGCTTATCGCCGTGGCGCTCGTCCTCGTCGATCTTCGTACCATTCGCACCTTCGAGAACTTCCGCCCGCTCGTCATCCGCATCGACGATCTCGGACGCGCGGAAGCCATCAACTATCACAACTTCGAGTACAAACCGCAGGACGCCGAAGCGAAATACTTTCTCTCCGAATTCACGAAGCTCTTCTACCGGAGGAACCGCTACACCATCCAGGACGACTTCGCGAAGTCGCTCTACTTCCTCGACGGCAAGCTCGCGAATGGCATCCTCGACGCCTACCGGAAAGACGACATCATCCGGAAATTCCTGACCAACACCTCGGCTTCCGAAATCGACATCGATGTGAAGAAGGTCGCGCTCGAGGAGCTGCAGACGCCGCCCTACCGCGCGCGCGTGGACTTCTACATGGTGTACTACTCGCCCGCCGATCACAGCGAGCTGAAGCGCGACCTTTACACAGCGAACCTCGTTTTCATCTTCCAGTCCCGCGTGCCCAACGAGCTCATCCCGATCAATCCGTTAGGACTGACGATCTCCTACTTCCGCGAGGATCAGGCATTCAAATGAAATCTTCCCGGAATCCGGAGAGCAGAGCAGTCGCGGGCGTCCGCCTGGCAGCCTCGGCCCAACCTCCGCGCGCCACATCCTCTTTCACCCCTCGAATCTCCTCCTCGCACTCGCCACAGCCCTTCCCACGGTTCTTCGCCCTCCGAACAAACGGCGCGCTTCTGGAGAGCCTCGGCTGCTGCGGACTCCCGCCCGCTCCTTCGAAGGGATGGCGAATGCCAAACCCACACCGAACGCTGGCTCTCTAGAAGGCTCGTCATGATCGCGAACGCCCTCCTCATCACCATCGCTTTCCTTCTCGCCTACGGGTTCTGGCTCATGGGCGAGCTGAAGTTCATGGCCTCCTACAAGGGTGTCCTGCTTCATGCCTACGGCGCATGGATTCTGGGATCGGGCGCTGTTCTGTTTTTCAACGTATTCGGTGCCGTGCTGCTTCTGCAGCGAAAGTTTCTTTTGAAGAACACCGGCCGCAAGCTGTCCCACCTCGACAGGCAGTTCCAGGTCGGACAGATCGAGATGCCCGCGCCAACCCAGGATGAGGAGCAATCCTGAGATGGCGCGCGATCCATTTCCGACGGAACCCCAGCCGATTCGCGACAGCGAGGAACGCAATCCGGCAAGTACGCGCCTGGCAGATTCCGCAGAGACAATTCCTACTGACGTGCGGGAGATCGGGGACCGTGGCAGCGAAATCCAACATCCCGCTCCGCGAGGCAAGGATCGCAGACCCGAAGCCGTCGATTCTCCCCGTGCTTACTACTTTCGCGACCGCACTTACTTTCTTCGCGATTCGGAACTCACGACGCTCGTCGAAATTGGCACTTTTCGCGTCGTCGATGCGGAAGACTTCGCTCAATTCAGCTATGCCGGCGATGCCGATCGAATGAATCGTGAGATTCGCCGTCTCGCGCAACAGGGACTCGCTGCGCAGAAGCCATTGAATGACGAACGAAGCGGAACAAAACGTCTCCTCGTTCTGACGAAGAAAGGAAAGAGCCTCGTCCTAAAGTCGGGCCGATTGCCGGAGGGCCAAGCAATCTACCACGGCCTCGTCAAGCCGCGCGAAGCCAAACACGACGCTGCACTCTATCGCCTCTATCAGCGCGAAGCCGAGCGCATTGCGGAGGCCGGGGGCAGGCCCCTGCGGGTGGTGCTCGACTATGAATTGAAACGGAACCTGCATCGAGACCTTGCACAGCTTGGGGAGGCAGGCCGCACGCGTGAAGTCCGCGAGCGCTTCGCAGAAAAGCATGGCTTGGTTGTCGTTGCCGGCAAAGTCCAAATCCCCGACCTCCGCCTCGAATACGAAACCGGGGAGCTAGGGCGCAGACACGTGGATTTGGAACTCGCCACGCGGAACTACCGTCCGCGCGCCCTGGCGCAAAAGGCCAAGGCTGGTTTTTCCCTCTACGCCCCGCGCGAAGACGCTTCGAAGCTCCGCCGCGTCCTCGATGAAGCGGAACTCACTGCCCGGATTCTCTCGCTATGAAAATCGAACCAGTCCATGTCAGTGCCTTGGAAGCCCTCGGCTACACCGAAGAGGAAGCGCGTTTTCTCTACGTTGTGGCAACGCATTCGGGCTACTTCGTCGCGCGCCAATTTCTCGCCTTTCTGAATGTTCAGTGGGGGAAACGCACCACGCTGTTCTGGAACAAGCTCCAATCGAAAAAACACGCTAGGACCGCTCCGCTCCCAAGGCACGGCGCGGTCTATCACCTCTTCGCCCGAAAGCTATACCGGCAGCTTGGCCGCGAGAACCTCCGCAACCGTCGGCGCCATGAACTCGAATACATCCGGAAGCGGATTGCGATTCTCGATTTTGTACTCGCACATCCCGACGTCACGTATCTCGAAACCGAAGCGGACAAAGTCGCCTTCTTCTGTCGCGAACTGAAGGTCGAGCCGCGGCATCTTCCCTCGAAAACCTACCTGAGTCACCGCAGTGTTCAGCCCACGGTTCGATACTTTGTCGACCGCTTTCCGATGTTCTTCGAGGGCCACCAATCGGCATCCCGAGTCGTGACTTTTTCCTTCATTCAGGGGAGCGAAGCCAATCTGTCGGCCTTCGTCCATCACATGCAAAGCTACTCGTCTCTGTTCCGCGAATTGGAAGAATTTCGTTTCTTGTATCTGGCGCGGGTCGACGCCCATTTCGATAAAGCGCGGGAGCTCTTCCATGCGCTCGTCACCGTGCCGCTCCAATCCAATCCCGCCGACGATTTGCTGCGTTACTTCGCGATTCGCAAAGCCTGGGATCTACACCAGTACGGCTCCCTCAGTGAAGCCGACCTCATTTTCAGAAATCTCTCGAAGGAACGCTTTGCCGGCGAACGGTTTGAACACTTCTACAGGGCCTGGAAGGCCGAGCGCGTCACCGAGTCGCACATTCGGGCCACGTTTCAGGGCCATCATCTGCCGCACACCGCGCACTTCGAAGCCCGAATTTTGAAGCCGGTTGCCGTTTCCGGTGAAGCGGACGGGGAGGAGTAGTGAAGAAGGTAAAAATGACATCCCGCACCCGTCCCTGCTCTGGGTCCTTCACCTTGTGGCACGGGCATGTTCTGAAGAGTCAACGAGAAGGAGTCAACCCGAAGAAAAAATGCCCGGCGGAAAAAACTCAAAATCGGGCGGGAGCGACCCCACTTTTTGGGCTTTCAGCCGCCCAAAAAGTTCTTGGGGTCGCTCCCGCCCTGGGCACCGTGTCCGGTGCCTCCGATTTTTTCCGCCAGGCACAAAGAGTTTCGGAAGTCGAACCGTAAAGGAGAAAACACCATGTCCATCATTAAGAAAGCGCCTGCAATTCTCACACGTGAAATTCGGTTGGAGGAGCCCGTAAGTCTGCTGCTCGACGATTACGCGCAGTTCATCGAAAGCAGCGCGGACCATGTCATCAACTCCGCGATCAAGAAGACTCTCTGGCGGGACCAGGACTACCGGAAGTGGAGAGAGCAGAAGAGAAATGCGGATACCGGGGCTGCCCGGCGCGGAGTGGAGGCTACGGCGAAGTCATGATGCAGCGGGTCCTAGCGTCGCGGCACTTCCTCGCCAGCCTCCTGGCGATGGGGACGGGTGCGTTCCTGTTCTATGCGCATCCGTTCCCGGAAGAGTCGTTCTTTCTTCACTTGATTTCTTTGCGCGCTCCGAACGTGTTCGTGAGTTTCCGGTGGCTCTACAACATTGGCTTTTTCACCACACCCTACCTTCTCTATCTCGCGACGCTTTCAGGGCTCTATGTCGCCACTCTGAAATACCGGCAGCGGGTCTCTCCCGGCCACCTTCCGCCGTATCCCGATCCGAAGAAACGCGATGAGCTTTTCCTGGTGGTGGGCGAGGTGCACGATCCGCGCAAGCCGGGCCCAAGCCAAACGCCTCACTGGCTGACTATACCCGAGCGCGGATTGTTCACCGGGACCGTCATCCTTGGCGCAGTGGGGTCGGGCAAAACCGCAACCGCCATGTATCCGTTTGCGGAACAGATCCTTGCGTTCAAGGCGAGCGATAAGGATCGCAGAATTGGCGCCCTTGTCCTGGAGGTAAAGGGCGATTTCTGCAGCAAGGTGAGGGCAATTCTGGAACGTCATGGCCGTGGCGAAGACTACGTCGAAATTAGCCTCGATTCCGAGTTCCGTTACAACCCGCTGCACAACGATCTTGACGCCTATGCTCTCGCGTTCAACATCGCATCCTTGTTGAATAATCTTTTCGGACGAGGCAAAGAGCCTTTCTGGCAGCAGGCGTATACGAACCTCGTCAAGTTCATCATCCTTCTGCATAAGATCGCCTACGACTACGTGACGCTGTTCAACGTCTATGAGTGCGCGATTTCTCCCCCGCTCCTCGAGCAGCGCATCCGCGAAGCCGAAGAGATCATCATGGGTCGCCATTTCGTGGCCGTTACCCCCGAAGTATTCGGGGCCCGCACCGCGGAACTCGCCGGGCTCGGTTTCAAGAACGATCCCAGGAAGGAGCGGTATCTTGCGGAGGCTTCGACGGAACTGTGGGACAAGCTTCACGCCAAGGGCGTCGCCGCCGAGCCGCTGACCATTCTCGATCCCGCGTATGCCGACAAGGACAAGCTTGAACAGCTCTACGCCGTTCAGCGTTGGTTCCGCGAAGACTGGAAACGGATCGAGACGAAACTACGCACCTCAATCGTCGAAGGCATTTCCGTATTCCTGTCGCTCTTTGACGATAACCCGAAAGTGAAGCGTGTTTTCTGCCCGAAGCGCGAGTGCTATGACTCGAAACTCAACGCAGGTAATCAGTACGGAAAACCGCTGCCCTCCTTCTCGTGGCTCTTGGAACGAGGCGCCGTGTGCGCATTGAACTTCCCCGTAGGAATGAACGCCGGTCTGGCGAAGGCGATCGGCGTGATGATGAAACTCGATTTCGAGCGGGCAGTGCTGAATCGCATTCCGCAGATTGAGAGGGAAAAGGATCGGCACTTCCGCCAGGTCCTGTTCCTTTGCGACGAATACCACCACTTCGCCACCGTGGGGGAAAGTGATCCGACCGGCGATGAAAAGTTCTTCAGCCTTTCGCGGCAGGCGAAGTGCATCCCTATCGTCGCGACGCAGAGCATAAGCTCGCTGCGCTCGTCCCTTCCCGGTGACAGTTGGAGGACGTTGCTACAGACCTTTCGGACGAAGATTTTTCTGTGTCTCTCAGATGATTTTTCAGCGAAGACCGCGAGCGAACTGTGCGGCCGCGAAGACCGTCTCAAGGTCAGCTATAACCTCTCCGAAAGTGGGCACGACGCGAGCGTCAGCCTACTAACGGGTAAGGCCGTTTCCCACCGGGCGAACATCACCGCCTCGAAGAGCTACAACACGCAAACCGACTATCGCTTCGACATGAAGACGTTCAGCGAGCTGCGGAACGCCCAGTCGGTGACGATTGCTTACGACGGACTCAACCCGATTCCGCCGACCTTTTGCTACCTGAAGCCCTATTACAACGACCCAAACAAATCCTATTTCGAGCAGCTCGCCGCAGGAGAACTGTGATGCCAGGCTTTGAAACCATTCTGCCGTTCTTGAAACCAATCGAACATCTCATCCTCGACGAATCCGTCAGCGAAGTCATGATCAACGGACCGGACCAGGTGTTCGTTGAGAAAGCGGGTTTTGTCGAGCAAGTGCCTGGCATTTCGCTCGGAGCGCGCTCACTGCTCGTTGCCGTCAAGAACATCGCGAGGCGCCTCGGTGACGACATCTCGGAGGCAAAGCCTATTCTCGATTCGCGTTTGCCCGATGGAAGCAGGGTCGCCGCTGTCATTCCTCCCTGCAGTTTGAGTGGCGTTACGCTCACGATTCGGAAGTTCAACGTGCGTCACTTCGAGATCTCAGATCTGATCGAGAGTGGAACCATTACCCGCGCCTTGGCAAACCGCTTCGAGGACTACATCCTGCAGCGCCGAAACCTGTTGATTTGCGGCGGGACTGGAACGGGCAAGACGACGATGCTAAACGCGCTGGGAAAGTTCATTCCGCCTGATGAACGCATCCTCTTGATCGAGGACACTGCCGAAATACAACTTGTCCAGTCCAATCTCGTTCGCTTTGAAGCTCGCCAGGCGCAGAACGGACTTCCGGCCGTTTCGATCCGCGACCTCCTGAAAGCATCTCTCAGGCACAGACCCGACCGGATATTGTTGGGCGAAATCCGGTCCGGTGAGGCGTTCGACCTCTTGCAGCTTCTCAACACCGGTCACGCCGGCACCTTGTCCACGATTCACGCCAGTTCCGCCAAGCAAGGCTTGGCGAGGTTTACGAGCTGCGTTTTGCAAAGCGGCGTTGAATTGCCGTACCGCGCGGTCAAGACCAACATCGGTGATTCGCTCAACGTCGTGATTCACATCGAGCGTAGGCCGGGACGGAGATTCGTTTCCGAAGTCCTCGAAATCAACAGCTACGACCCCGACGCGGACCTCTTCGATTTCTGCGCTGTTTATGTCGCGGCAAAGGAGCATGCATGAGCAGCGCCTCACCATTCACGCCTCGATTTCTAACTGCACCCGAATATGTGTTCGCGCTTCATGAGCCAAGCGACCAGGTAGCAGTCCTTGTGCGCAATCGAACCCAGCAACAAACGATGCAACGGATTCTGGCAGCCGAAGCTATCGCGAGCGCTCCGTTCCAGGCCTGGCTTGAGGAACAAAATCGCTCCGGCGCCGACATCTTTATTGGCATGAATCCGGTAAGGGGAGGGGCTCGGAGCCGGACCAAGGAACACATCCGAGAAGTACGCCACGTGTACCTCGACCTCGATGAGCAAGCGGGAGCGTCGCTCGAAGCCATCCGAACGACAGGCGACGTGCCGGCGCCCAACTTCGTTCTCGACACATCTTCCGGCAAACATCAAGTGGTTTGGCGAGTGGAAGGGTTCGACAACCGTGAGGCGGAATCTCTGTTGCGCGCTTTGGCCTCGCAATACGGCGGCGATCCAGCCGCCACGGACATCTCACGACTTCTTCGTTTGCCTGGATTCGTGAACCGAAAATACAACGAGGCGTTCGTCGTGCGCGTTCACTACGAGACCGACATGACCTATCACCCGCAGGATTTCCGGGTCCAGGAGGATTCACCCGAGTCGCTGCGGCACATTGGCGATTCGCAGCAAGGGACGCGGAAACTCCCCGCAGGCCACCGCAGCCAATCCGAAGCCGATTGGGCTTACGCGAAGCGCGCCCTCGCCCGTGGGGATACCCCAGATGAAGTCGTTTGCCGAATTGCCGATTATCGCGCCGACGACAAAGCCGATCCCGACTACTACGCCCGCCACACCGTCACAAAAGCGCAGGCCCAAATGCGCTTAGAGATTCAGGTCTTTCAGGGCAAGACCGGTCCCGACATTCAACGTGACGACGAAAACTTAAGGCGTTAGCGACTTTCTGAGAATGGAGGCCTCATGCAATCAACGACCCTTCCCGCACAGCTAGCCCGAAGCCCCCTTGTCAACACCGAGGGAGACGCCAGTTCTATTCAGCGCGAGGGACTCTATCAGGCTGGCACTCTTGTCGCCTGCTTTGTGCTGCCCGCAGACCAGGCCGAGAAGCTGATCTCTCTGCTTCAAGATGTTGTCAGGAGTCCAGCGAGTGAGGCTCCGCTTAATTTGGCCCAACCAGCCATCCCTTCCCTAACACAATCCAATTCCTGGCTGACTCACATCGAAGCGGCCTCATATCTCGGGGTCGCTGCGAGCACGCTGTATCGCTACGCAGAACAGGAGAGAATCGAGTACCGGAAGATTGGTAACCGGCTCGAATACCGCCGCGATGCACTCGATCGTTTCAAAGAACAACAAATCCGTCCCGCTCGACGCCCCGGCGCTCGGGGTATAATCGCGTCGGCGCTTAGCTCCGGCGACTGAGAGGAGCGCCAGTGGGTTTGTTCAAGAGAAAGGACTCACGGTTTTGGTGGATGGGCTACACATTGCACGGTGAACCTCACTACCAGTCAACAAGAACGACCAGCAAGGAACTCGCGAGCAAGATTTGGAAGCATCGCGAAAGCGAGATCGTGCTGGGATTGTTTAAGGTCGGCTGGCAAGGCGAAAGGATTACGTTCGGGCAGTTGTGTGAAGAGTTCGAGCGTTCTCATTTCGCAGGGCTAACCAAGAACACGGTGCGTGGCCTTCGTACTTACATGAAACAGTTGAAAGCATTCTTCGGGGACCGCAAGTTGGAATGGATCACCGTCGCAATGGTCGAGAAATACCGCGACCAGCGATGCCAGCAACCAACCAAGCGAAACCCCAACCGAAAGGTCAAAGGAGCAACGGTAAATCGCGAGCTCGAGTGTCTGAAGTGCGTTTTGGATCTTGCCTGCAAGCGGAAGTATATTTCGGAGAATCCCGCTTCGTCGGTAAAGCACTTCAACGAGCTTCGCGACCGACCGGTGCGAAGAATGTTAACCATCGAGCAGGAGCAGCGCATCATGCAAGCTGCGCCGCCTTATCTCCGGGTGGCCATAGTTCTGCTCACCCAGACCGGAGGTCGAACGTATAGTGAGGGGTTCTCGTTGCGTTGGGACCAAGTGGATTTTGAAAGGAAGCTGATCCGTCTGGACAACGACGTGAAAACCCCAGGGTCGTCAGAGCCTCTTCCACTTTCCGAGTACGCATGCGAGGTCTTGCAGGCATGGAAAAAAGAACAAGGATCGGAGATCCCGTTTCTCTTTCCAAGTCCGATCTGCCCCGACCGGCCGATTTCCACAGTTAAAACAGCTTGGAAGGCCACGTTGAGAAGAGCAGGCGTTCCGCACTTTCCGCTCTACACGCTCAGGCACGTCTTTTGCACCCGCCTGAGCGAAGTCGCAGCGGATGCCGTGATTCAGCGAGCAATGCGGCACACGAGCCCGGAAACCAAGCGTCGCTATCAACTCGGCATGGCTGAACACGTTCGGCAAGCCATGGAGAAGGCCAACGAATCGGCGTACGGCAAAGGAAAACGTACTACGTTTTTACTACGTTCGGAGAAAAGCGAACCAGGAGGAACAGAAGGTCGTCTCTAACTGATTGACCACAAAAGAGGAAGTGGCTCCCCGGGCTAGATTCGAACTAGCAACCCTTCGGTTAACAGCCGAATGCTCTACCATTGAGCTACCGGGGAACTGACAAGTGATACGGTTATTTTACAACACGATGCATTGGCGTGCCACTCTCGTCTCCTTCGATTGCGGTCCAACAGGGGTCCAACATCCTCATTTCCCAAGATAGTACGGCGAAAAGACCGCTTTGTTCTGATTCTCAGACCAAAAGTCCCGTTCGGTTTGTCACCCGCATCAATCGCCTCATTGTGTGGATACTGCGCTAGGCAGACGAAGTTGCAAACTAACTCTTTTGCCCAACCAAGCAGCGTTCGTTCATCGTCCTCGCTGCAGACGCGGCCAGTGCACGTGGGAGCTTCCTTTTGAATGCTGATTCCGCCCAAGAAAACAGACTTCCCCTCGAGAAGGATATCTGTGCCACGAGCTTCGATGGAGCGGAAGAAATTGCCATCCATACCGGCACATCGGCGCTGCAAACGCAATTCACATTACTCTTTGATATACAGGTGAAGTGACGGAACAGCATGGCCAGAAATGGTCGCTCCGCTCTTCCCGGGAGTCTCAATCCCCTCACAAGTGGCAGAAAACGAAGCGGCAAATGACGGGCCTCACTTGCCGGGCAGGAAGGCGAGGAAACTCAGCAACTCTATGTATTTAAAGATGTTGGGCAGAATTGACCCAGGGTGTTATGATGGGGAAACCGAATCGTCGGGGGCACAATTCATGAATCTTGCTTGGCTTGGAAACCGAGTCCATCTTCTGGCTTGTGTAGTGGCATTCTGTGCACTAATGGAGCCTGCTGCTGCTCCCCACCGCCACCCTCAAGACCCCGCGAAGCTCACCGCGAATCGCCCCTGGATGGACCGCAACTTGTCCCCTGACGAGCGTGCCGAGCTGGTCTTGAAAGAGATGACGCTTGACGAAAAAATCGCCCTCATTCACGGCAACGGAATGCCGGGATGGGGTGAACCTCGGCCAAATGCATATCTCGGGAATGGAGGCGCTGGTTTTGTTTTGGGAGTGCCTCGCCTGGGGATTCCGATGATTCAAATGAGCGACGCTGCGTACGGTGTGCGCGCTAGCGCCCAAAATGGCCGTTACTCCACAGCCCTGCCTTCCAACCTCGCCTCTGCGGCCAGTTGGGATACGCAGTCCGCCTGCGAATACGGGTCTCTGATCGGCCGGGAATTGCGTGCGCAAGGCTACAACATGACGCTGGGCGGCGGCGTCAATCTGACGCGCGAGCCGCGCAATGGGCGCACCTTCGAATACATGGGTGAAGATCCCATCCTTGCCGGAACCCTCGTCGGAAACCGGATGAAGTGCGAGCAGGAACAGCACGTAATGGGAGACATCAAGCACTTTGCAATGAACGATCAGGAATCGGGCCGGAATGAAGTAAATTCCGTGATTGGCAAACGCCCCATGCGAGAGACGGATCTGTTCGCATTTCAATTGGGGATCGCTATCGCTCAGCCCGCGGCCGTCATGTGCTCCTACAATGCGGTTAACGGAGACTACGCCTGCGAGAACAGATACCTGCTCACCGATGTGCTTCGGAAGGATTGGAAATTCAAAGGATTTGTAATTTCGGACTGGGGTGCGACCCATAGCACCCTGAAAGCTTCCGCCGCTGGCTTGGACCAGGAGCAACCTTTGGATGACTTTTACGGCCCTCGATACAAGCAGGCCGTGGAGTCCGGGAGCATTCCCCCTGCAGAACTGGACGAACATGTCCGCCGCGTCCTGCGCTCCGAATTTGCGAGCGGCATCATTGATTTCCCCGTCAAGAAAAGCGTCGTCGATGTGCAGGCGGGTCTTGAGACTTCCAGAATCCTCGCCGAACGAAGCATTGTGCTGCTGAAAAATGAAAAGGGAGTATTGCCTCTCGATCCCGGCAAAGTTCAGTCGATTGCAGTTATTGGCCCCCATGCGGACACCGGTATGATTTCCGGCGGAGGCTCCGCGCAAGTGGATCCACCCGGAAGCAAGGCACCTAAATGGCAGGACAAAGTGTGGTTCCCTACTTCTCCTCTGCAAGCCATTCGCACAAGGGGAGCGAACCTCCGTGTGGCCTTCGATTCCGGGGCGAATCCCGGGTCCGCCGCGGAACTCGCAAGCAAATCAGACATAGCTCTTGTATTTGTCTACCAGTGGACGAGCGAAGACATGGATCTGCCAAATCTCTCACTTCCGGAAAACCAGGATGCTTTGATCGAGAAAGTGGCGCAGGCCAATCCCCGCACGATCGTCGTCCTTGAGACCGGTACCGCGGTCACCATGCCATGGCTCGATAAGGTCAGCGGGGTGATGGAGGCGTGGTATGCCGGCAGCAAGGGAGCGGATGCCGTGGCTAACATTCTTTTCGGTGAGGTAAATCCGAGCGCCAAGCTGCCCATTACCTTTCCGCTGGACGTCAACGATCTTCCACACCCTCAATTGCAGAAACCGTCCTCGGATGGGGTTGGTCTTGCCGCAATTATGAAATCCGGGGAAGCGAAGCCAACCTTTGCCGTTCATTACGAGGAGGGCTTGAAGGTCGGCTACAAATGGTATGACGCGGAAAACAAAAAGGTGTTGTTTCCGTTCGGATTCGGGCTTTCGTATACAAAATTTGAATATGCGAGTCTGGAGGTCCGGGCCGGAGCCGCGGTGACACTGAACTTCAACGTAAAAAATGCCGGCAGCCGCGAAGGGGTGGAAATTGCTGAAGTTTACGCTACGCTGCCCGGCGATTCCGGCGAACCTCCGAAGAGACTAGTGGCATGGAGCAGGGCTGAGTTGAAGCCAGGCGAATCAAAGCAAGTGAGCTTGACGATTCCCATGGAATATCTATCCGTATTTGATGAAACTACCAATTCTTGGAAGCGCCTCCCGGGTAACTATTCTTTCCACGTAGGCTCGTCCTCCCGGGATCTACCACTGCAGGCGAAGCTGACTCTGGACTGATTTCCCGGGCGCTACGGCAACTTTTCTGCAGAAAGGGGAGTCGAGCGTGACAACACGGCGAGAGGTTTTGAAGTACGCGGGGCTTGGATTGGGCGCAGCGGCCGCATCCGCGATAGGACTGACGGCCCTTCCTGCCGGGAGCTATGCGACACTGGCCGTGCCGCTGTCATGCTTTTCCGCGCAGGACCTAATGAAGACCCCGACCATCGCCCATCTGGAAACTTCCGGCAGTCTGGATCTGTCGGTGTCCGAAATCCGCCTACGGGAAACCAGAACCGGCGCGGCTTGCCCTTCGAAGTGAAGGATTTTCAAGAAGGCGCGAAACAAAAATCTCGTTCTGATCGCCATGGAAGACATCTAATACGTTGGTTTGGGGTTCAACTTGCCCGTTTTTGGGAGCCAATTTCAGGGTTGAAGGGTGCAGAATCAGCGGTAAGTGTGAAATTTAACAGCCGAATGATCTACCACTGAGCTACCGGTGAACTGACCAGCAGTTGTTAATTTACAATAGTTCGCAGACTCGTGCCCCTCTCCTCCTTTAGATTGGCTTCCAACGGGAGACCAACAACGGGATTTTTCAAAATAAGATTGCGAAAAAATTCGTTGGGGAAACGCGGGCAGACACGGCGTGGCAACCAGAATCGCGGCCACCCCTTCCAAACCATCTGGAACAGGTGTAGGGCAATCACAGAGCACCAGGTCCTAACGTGACCTGAATCCCTGTGGGCATCCTTTTTTCTGGTGGAGTTTGAGGTTACCTCCCTGCAGTCGCGCGGCAGCGTTGCCCACGGAGCAGTGGAAGCGACCATGCACCAATCTGACCTGGGTTGAAAAATTCAAGAGGTGTCATTTGAGACGAAATTCATCCATCCTGGACGCGGGCTTGCCGATTTTTCGATTTCTGCTGGTTTGCGGACTGGCGGTTTTGGCTTGTTTGCCTTCGTTAGCGCAGGAGGCCGCAGGAATCAACCGTTACACCGTCTATACCGGATTTGATTACATGACTGCCCCCGGGTTGAGCCTCACCCAACGCGGTTTCGACACCGACTTCGGCGTAACTGTGAAACCATGGCTCGGCTTGGGTGTGGATTTTAGTGCCGCCGGAGATGGGATTATCAGCGGGGGAGGGACGATAAACGGGACTTCGACCACTTTTGCACCTGCAATCGCGGCGGGTAATGCGATGTTCCCAACACTGATACCGGCTCCGAACCAGG
>Ga0210400_10000254_pt1 | contig 64206 bp, 137 predicted proteins | sample IncBWH26MmetaG_FD_155456 | JGI IMG/M metagenome (GOLD analysis project Ga0210400, IMG submission 155456) | Forest soil microbial communities from Barre Woods Harvard Forest LTER site, Petersham, Massachusetts, United States - Inc-BW-H-26-M | ecosystem: Environmental > Terrestrial > Soil >...
ACGATGATGATCGCGACTCCCTTGAAGTGGTAGCTGCCCTTGGCGTCGAAGTACCCGGTCGCCCACCACAGGTCCTGGTCGGTGATCGTCATGCCGGCTGCTCCTCGTGGTGGGAAGGGTTAGCGCAGTACACCGAACAGCCTCCTGGGTGCCGGAGGTGCTCGCGAGGGCGCGCGCAGGCCTGGAAACCGGGCCGCTGCTCCCAGTCCCACCCGTGTACCATCGCCGCCGCCTCCGGCTCGGTGACCGGGTTGATCGCGGTGACGTGCGTATGGCCCAGCGCCTTCAGGTCGTGCTCCATGCCCGCGCGGCAGGTCGCCATGTGCCCGGACCATCCCTTGTGCGGCCCGTCGGGAACGAGGCGCAGCACGAAGCACCGGTGTCCGCAGAACTTGCAGTAGGACCCGGCCATCAGGGGACTTCCTTCGGGTCCGGCATGCCAGGGCTGGTCTCCCATAGCCGGTTCTGGATGATCGACTCGGCCTCGTAGGCGGCACTTCCGATGTCGTCCCAGCCGCCAGAGGAACCGAACCCGATCTCCGTGAAGTCCTCCTCGTAATGGCCGCGCCGCTTGACGGAGAACTCGATGAGGTACATGTCGGACATCAGGGGACTTCCTCCCGTACGGTTACCGTCACGGCGCACAGGTGCGGTTCGCGGCCCGTGGCGCAGTTATTGCAGGTAACAACGCTTTCCCCTAGCTCGGCTAGGTGCCAGGCGCAGATCCCGAGCCTGATCGCGTGCTCATGCACGCAGGCCGCCTCGATCAGCGTCACGGGATCTGTCATGCACGTGAATCCGTTCAGGGACCAGGTGCAGAACAGGACGGCGTCCCCGGGCGGGATGTCCTCCAGCCTCATCGCGCGCTCCCTGGACGGAAGGGCGGCCTGTCAGCGGCGGCCATCGGCATGTCAGGCGTCCTTCACGTCGGCCGGGTAGGCCCAGGAGGCGAAGGTGCACTCGGCCTCGGCCCTGGCCATGCGGCCCAGGGCATCCTTGCGCTGGGCCGCGCTCATCGCCTCCCACTCGGCGCGCGGGACGACCTCGATCCGCTCGCTCCGGCGGGCCTCCCCGTGCCCGACGATGATCCGCACTACGTCCCCGGTCACGATGCCGCGCTCCTTTCCTGTAGGGCCTCGCAGGTCCTGCTGTGCTCGCTCAGCCAGTGGACCCCGGGCGTCCCGTTCGGGACGGCCACCATGCCATGTCCCTGGCAGTGATCGCAGGAATCGCAGCAGAACGGCCTGACCCCGTTGGTCAGCCGCTCGCACCCCGGAGACTGGCACTTGTGCAGGTCCCCGGGAGGGCAGCCGAGCACCCGGCAGTCGTGGGCCCGGCCGCTCACCATGGCTCCGCGCCTCCCTGCAGGGGCCTGCCGTACAGCTGCTCGTACATCCGGGCGATGGTCATCCGGTCCTTCTCGCGGCTGCTGACGTAGTCCTCGGGCAGGTTGGTGATGAGGATCAGCGCGCTCTCCTCGGCCGTGCTCAGCTTTTCCGGCTCCATGCTCAGCCCCTGAGCTCGTCGGGGCCGACCGGGATCCAGGCCGACTCGATGAACCGGACCTCGTAGGGCCAGGCGACGCTGTTCTCCGCCACGTGGCGGGCGATGTGCTCCTCGGAGTTGCACTGCGACTGGCCGATGCCGCTGAAGCGGCGGCGGCCGTTGGCCTTCCTGCGGTTGACGAAAGCCGCGCCGCGCTCCGGGTGGACGGTCCACCAGCACCTCACGACGTGCCGGAAGTAGATCCCGCCGGCGGGAGCTGCCAGCTCGTCCAGGGAGATGAAGTTGAAGTCATCCTCGGGCAGCTTGTCGCTTGCCATCAGAGAGTCCCTCCCGGGCACAGCGCGACGTCGTCGAGCTGCCAGTTTCCGTCCCCGTGCACGACCGGCTCCAGCGCCCTGCGCATGTCCGCGTCGACCTGGGAGACCACCTCAAGGTCGGCGGTTCCCTCGGGGACCAGCACCCTGACGGCGACCACCACCATCTTCCGGTTCTTCGTCATGCCCCCATGATAGCAAGGAAAGCTGTATAGTAGAAGCACGACGGGAAGCCCGGAAGGGGTGCCGGATAGCCGGGAAGGCGATGAGCGTAATGCTCAGCATCAGGGAGTACATGGAGGCCAGCGCTGACCACCGGCCGCTGACCCCGCAGGAGCAGGCGGACGCGATCACGGGCAACACCGACCTGGAACAGGACCCTCAGGCGCTGCCGGTCCCCTGTTAGCAACCCTCCTTGCCAGCGCCCGCCTTTCCACGGTAGGCTTCCTGGCTATGCCCGGAATGGACCCGAAGCTCCTGCAGGCAAGCCTCGACGCGGTGGCCGGGCGCGAGCGGGAGCTGGCCGAGTTCTTCTACGCCCGCCTGTTCCTCCTCGCCGTCAACCGCGACCAGCCTGAGGTCCAGGCCATGTTCCCGCTGGTGATGACCGCCCAGCGGGACCGCCTGCTGGGTGCCCTGGTGCAGGTCGTGCAGCTCGCCGCCAGCGGCGACACGGCCGCGCTGACCGCCCTGCTGGAGGACACGGGCCGCAGCCACCGGATGATCGCCGCCCTGCGTCCCGAGCACTTCCCGCTGGTCGGCGAGGCCCTGCTCGCCACCCTCGCCGAGTACGCCGGGAAGGCCTGGACGGCCGAGGTGGCCGCCACCTGGAACGAGGCCTACGCCCTGGTGTCCTCCGTGATGGTCAAGGCGATGGAGGACGACGGGTCTCCCCGGTGGTGGGACGCGACGGTGATCTCCTCGCGGATGCTGTCGCGGGACGTCCTGGGCCTCCTGGTGCACCTCGGCCAGCCGATGGCGTGGGAGCCGGGCCAGTCGGTGAAGGCCGAGATCGACGGGCCGCCCGCGCCGTCCGTCCGCCGCTGGCTCACCCCCGTCAACGCCCCGCCCGGCGCGGGCGACCGGCTGGAGTTCCACGTCCGGGTCATCCCCTGGGGGGTGTTCGGTCCCGCCCTGGCAAGGGCGGCCAGGCAGGGCGCGGCGCTGAGGCTCAGCGCCCCCGGCGGGACGCTGCGGCTGGACGGGGAGTCATCCCGGCCGGTGCTCATGATCGCCGGGTCTACCGGGCTGTCGCCGATGCTGGCGATGCTGGAGGCCCTCGCCCGCCGCCCGGACCCGCCGGCGACGTCGCTGTACTTCGGGGCGCGCGACCCCGAGGGGCTTTACGCGGCCCCCGAGCTGGATGGCATGACCGCCTCGCGCCCGTGGCTGTCCGTCACGTACGCGGTGGAGGCCCCGGCGGGAAGCACCCCCGGGTACCAGGGGGCGCACGGCACCGTCACGAGCGCGGCAATGCGGGACGGCCGCGACTGGAGCGGCCATGACGTGTACGCGTGCGGGCCGCCGACCATGGTCCGGGCGGCCCTGGACCGCCTGGCCAGGGCAGGCGTCCCGCCGGGCCAGGTGCACGCCGAGGAGTTCCTGTCCTAGCCACGAGAGGGAGGGGTCAATGGCACCCGCCAGCACGGGCCCGCTGCGGCGCAGGCTCACCGCCGACGACATCAGGAACTACGATTTCCCCGCGCGGTTCGGGCGGCCGGACATGGACGACGTGCGCATTTTCCGGGAGCGCGTGGCCGCCGAGGTGGAGCAGCTCGCCCTGGAGGCCCGTGACGCGCGCCGGTTCCCGGCCGCCGAGGTGGCGGCCCGGGAGGCCACCCGGATCCTGGCGGGCGCCCGGCGCACCGGCGAGGGCGTCATCGCGACTGCCCAGGCGCAGGCCCGGGACGTGACCCTCACGGCCCGGGACCGGGCCGAGAGGCTGGTCGCCGACGGCCACGCCCTCCGCGACGGGATCCTGGACCAGGCGCGCGGCCAGGCGGAGGCGGTCGTCGCCGAGGCGGCGGCCCGCTTCCCGGTCGATGCCCAGGCGCAGGTCGCCTACCTGCAGTCATTCGCGGAGCTGCTGACCGGGCAACTGCGCAGCGCCATCGAGGTGCTGGAGGCCCGGCGCCCGGGGATGCCGCCCGTCACTTCCTGAAGGCTGCGGCCGGGGGTACGCGGGCAGGCCAGGCTAGCACCGGGCTGCCGTAATCCCCCTGCTTATTAGGGCCGCGAGGGCCACGCCGCGATCTCACGGTACCCGGTCGCTACCGCAGTTCGCGGCGGACCACCCGCACCATGTCGCCTTCGGTGCCGTACCCGCAGAACCACACCCAGTCATCCGTGACCATGGCCTCATTCAGCTTCCGGTCCCGCTCGTCGGCCAGCTCGGGGTGCCGGTCATTGGCCTCGACCTCCTGCCCGGCATGAGCGATGGCCGCCGCCTTATCAGCGAACGGCGCTACCTCCACGTCACCATGGCGGTCCTCGGTGATCACGATGAAGACTTCAGTCGCCATCTTTCCCCCTGGGCCGTCCATGACGTCTCTCCCACTCCCGGTACCGGCGCGGGCCGACGATGATGATGACGGCCGACCAGGCCATCCCGGCGCAGGACAGCACGACGGCGATGATGAGCACCACCGTGCCGATGCCGTGGCTCTCGATCATGCCGTGCTCTCGCTCAGCAGCACGTCCTCGGTGACGATCACCAGCCGCCACTGGTCCTTCCCGAGGTCCGTGGTCACCTTCACCGGCACCGGGAACCAGTCCTCAAGCTGACTTCCCGGGCCGTCCCAGAGGGCGGGGTCGACCATGAGGAGCTGCCGGATCGCGGGGTGCATCTCCAGGCGCAGCCCGTCCGGCCTCTTGTCGCCCGGCGCGTAGTTGCACTGCACGTAGCTGACCACGCTGGTGACCAGGTGCCGGACCGCCTGCTGCTCCGCCGTCCACCCGGGGCAGTCCGGCACGCTGAAGTCGGCGGTGAACTGCGGGTGCGGGCCGTGCGGCTCCTCGTTCCCGCACGCGGGGTAGGGCAAGTTCATGGCGGGAGGGTACCGGAATCCGGGCAGCTGGCGAGGGAGGTGCCGTGCAGCGCCTCATGATGCCAGCCGAGGTTGCCGATGTCGCTGTCGCCTGGGGTCAGCGATGACATGACGTACTGCTCGCCGGGCGCGATGGGGATCCCGCACCCCCAGCCGCAGCAGTGCACCTTACGGGCGGTGCGCTCCTGGTAGATGAGGGTCATAGCGGCTCCTCTAGCTCGCGCACCACCTCGCCGTATCCTTGCTTGGCGATGGCCCACTTGATGTACCCCGGGTTGCCGTAGACGCGGACGACGTAGCAGCCCTCCACCATTACGTAGTCGGGCGCTCCCGCGACCACGGCCGGGCCGAGCTGCTGGACGGTTGTGTCGAGCAGCTCCGGGCTGGCCGTGCGGACGAGGATGTCGGTGAACTCAGGCTTCGTGCTCACTTCGCGTGCACCAGGACCTTCCCGGACGTCAGCATCCACTTGACCTCCTCGACCCGCGCTGCGGCCATCAACCTGGTCGAGACGATCTCCCCTACTCGCGGCACGGCGGCCACCTCATACTCCTCCTCCGGAACCCCCGGGCGCCCCGATATCACCGTGATCTTCACGTTCCGGCCGCCTTCCGGCCCGCTGCCCATCCCGAGCCGAACTGCACGCTGGCCTCCCGCCTGCCCAGCCCGCGCTCGACCGCCGCCGCGAGCAGCGCCTCCCGGGAAGGCTCCTCGCTGGATCCGCCCCGGGCAAGCCTCCAGGCGCAGTTGTAGAGGGTCATCGCCCGGCGGCCCGCCGGGGCGTCGCGCATCGCCCCGGCCTCCATGGCGATCCTGCCCTCGGGGGAAAGCTCCCGCTGGCGCCGCTCGTACGCCTCCGGCGACCAGAACATGACGCTGCCCCTGGGGCCGTCGGCGCCGGTCCTGATCAGGGTGCCGTCGCGGGAGAGGGCCTCCAGCGCGCTGGCCACCTGCCCGGCGAGCACCTTCCACGCCGCCCAGGAGGCGGACTTGCCGCCGCGAGTCCCGTCATCCCTGAAGTCCAGGCCGAGGTCCGCGCAGACGCCGTCGGGGAACTCCGAGTCTGCCAGGGGGATGGGCCCTTCCCACCGCAGGGCGCGCTCCCTTGTCGCGGCGAGGACGGCGGCGTAGTCGGCCGTGGCCGTCATGATGCGCCGGCCGCCCGGGTCCGGGACGCCCCGTCCTTCACGCTGTACACGTCACGACCTCTCGATCCGCATGCCGATGACGGTGGCCCCGGCCTCCACGACCCTGATGTCCTGCCGGACCGAGGCGGGACGGTGACGCCCGAGCCAGTCCTCCAGCTCGTCAGCAGCCTCGTGGAGCCCCGGAGAAAACTCGCCGTCCCTGGCCGCGCGCCACTGGGCGATAAGGTCTTCGAGTGTCATCAGGCCTCCTGGATGTTAGTCATGCGGCCAGCATAGCAAGGAAGCCTGTAATCCGGTAGCGGGCCAGGCCCGGCCGACGCTGCCGACCCGGGGACGCCGAGGTCGCGCTCCTCGTTGCACCGCGCGTGCGCCAGCCGCATGTTCTCGTCGTCGTCGGTGCCGCCCATAATGACGGGAACGACGTGGTCCCGGGAGGCGCGCACCGGGTCGGTGCTACTGGTGATCGTGAAGTCGATCAGGAGCCCGCACCACCAGCAGCCATCGCCGTCCCGCTCGCGCAGGCGGCGAAACTGGGCGGCTACCCGCTTGGGCTTCCGGTGAGGCCGCTTCCTGCTCACGTCCCCGCCAGGCCCCACTCGGTCACGGGGCGCAGGTCCAGGAACTTATGGCTGCCGTCGTCCAGCCGTAGCAGGCAGGTCCACCAGTCGGCGTGGGCCTTGACGAGGGTGCCCTCCCAGGTGCCGTTGTCGGCCCAGGAGGGGATGCCCCGGTGCCTCACCACGAGGCGGACCCGCTGGCCCTCGAGGGGCCTCAGCTCCTCCGGCCGTGGCCAGCCGGGGTAGCTCATGACGATCCCGCAGCGCGGGGAGGACGGCCGAGCCGCACCACGCTGGCGCACAGCCGCAGCTTCTCCCGCGCCGCGCCGGAATGGTAGAAGCTCGTCGGCTCGTCATCCCGCGCGTCGTCGAGCACCTCCTGGGCATGGAACACGTAGCACCCGTCGCACAGCGGCGTTCCCGGGTCGCAGTCGAGGCACAGGTCCCGGGCGTCGTTGGGGGCGGGCCTTGCGCCGCAGCGGTCGCAGGCGGGTTCCTCGGGGATGGCTTCCGGGCTCATTCAGGATCTCCGGCCTGTCATGAGTAGAGGGCAGCGGCGATGGCGAATATCCCGGCACCGAAGCACGTGACGGCAGTGAACCATATGCTCCGGGAGCTGTAGCCCGGGCTTCTCGCTCTCCAGGCGTTCCAGAGGCCGACGACCGCTGCCAGGGAACCTGCGGAGAGGCAGAGCAGGAATCTCATGACGCAACTATAGCAAGGAAAGCTGTATCATGGGGCCATGGGGAAGGACACCGCCAGGGCGGAGGCCCTCTGGGAGCTGCAGGACGCGTACGAGCGGCTGATCCTCGCCAGGGCGCACGTGGTTCACGTGCTGCGCGAGGTCCGCCTGGTGGTGACGGAGCCACGGAACTACTACGGCGGCAGGCGGCGGCAGGCTCCTCGGATCTCCCGCTACGCCAGCCCGGAGGACGTCATCGCCCAGCTGCACAACCTCAGCTGCCTGGCCTACCTGGTGCAGCCCGGCCGCCAGAACCGGGTGAAGCCGGAGGTGCTCATGCGGCGGTTCGAGTCGGCGGTCGCGGCGGTCGGTGAGCTGGAGGAGCGGATCGGGGAGATGGAGCGGAAGCTGCAGGAGCCGCATGCCCCGGCGCCCGAGCGCCAGCCGCTGAAGCCAGTGCTGCCCGCCGGGCGGGACACCGCCCTGCCGCGCGGGACCTGCCCTGAGTGCGGGCGGGAAGTCGGCATCCGGCAGGACGGGACGTTCCGGTTCCACCGGGGCAGGCACAGGGGCACCTGTCCTGGTTCGCACCAGGAAGCGCCGGGACCGGTGGCCTAGGCTCGTGCTGGCCCCGGTGCGTCCACGGCGGGGCCAGGGGCTGCGGCTGCCACGCCAGCAGGCAGGGGCGGTGGCGCGGGTGGCCGCCCGCGAGGACCGGCGTTGAGGCCGCGACCTGCCCGGCCGCAGCCCTCACGGACGCGCGCCTCCGACGACATGCACTCCTGGCCAGCGGCTTATTCCTGCTGCCACGCGTCTGGCAGCACCAGATGGCAGGCCATGGGGAAGGTTCAGGCAGCCCTCACCGTCCCATCCCGCGCACTCCCATCGCTGCCCGAATGGCTCAGGACGGTCCTTGGGCCTAAGCACGCCTCCGTGGATCTCGCAGGTGAGGCTTGGCATTGCTTCGTCACAGTAGCTCATTGTTGCGCTTCACCTGACTCCGCTGCCGCGCCGGAAGTTGGATGCCTGCCGGGACCGCAGGCCGTCAGCGGTCCAGTCGTCGGGCAGGTCCAGGACGGGAGCGTGGTCGTCACTTGCCATCAGGCTCGCACTCCCCGGGACAGGCCGCGAATGTACTCGATCGCCCCGTCGCGGGTCAGGCAGGTGCGCAGGGCGTGCAGTTCCAGCCGTCCGAGCACTGCCAGGACCCGGCCTGCCTTGCGCCATTCGTCGTAGCGGGTGCGGTCGTCGTCGTCCTCGAATCCCTTGACCTCGATCCACGTGCCCAGGTCGGGCAGCCAGAAGTCCGGGCAGTACCAGCAGGTGATGTCCCCGGTGGCGCGAGGGGTCCCGAGGGAGTCGAGAAGGTCGTAGCCGACCACCTCGTCTCCGGGGGCCAGATCCCCTACGTCCTTGGTGAATGAGATGGCCTGATTGCGGTCGGCGCGCTCTACGGTGATCTTCCAGAGGCGCAGCAGGCCGTAGAGCAGGGCCTCGTAAGGGGAGTCGAGGACCATGGCGTCCTCGATGACGATGTGCTGCTTGGTCCGGTTGTGCTTGGCCGAGCACTCGTTCGAGCAGTACTTACCAGCCGAGGCATAACTCCGGGGAAGAGTGAATTCCTTGCCGCAAGCCGGACGCTGGCAGGTGAAGGTGACCTGGTTGGCTGGGTCTGCTTGACGCTTAATCCCGTACTCCTTGCGGTGCCCAGGAGAGCAGTAGGCGCGACCCGGATGACCGGTTTTCCTTCCGCAGGGGCACCAGACATCCGGCTTCTCGTCGTCCGGGTAGGGCAGGACTCCAGCTGCATCGAGCGCCATGCGAACCTGGTAGAAGTCCAGTCTAGAGCCGCCCTCGCGAGACCCGGCGATGATTGAGGCAATGCTGTCGCCGGCCCGGTACCGGCGGATAGCATCGACTGCCGCATCCTGCTGGCGCTTGTAGATGCCGCCCTGGCCCCATACGCCATCCTGCTTGGCCCAGTACTCCACGGTGCGCTCATTCAGGCCGAGCGACTTCGACACAGCCGGGCCAGTCTCTCCAGCCAGGTACCTCCTGATGGCCTGGGCGCGCAGCGGATGGTCCTCAACTGCCGCAGGCACGCGCAGGTCGCCACTGTACTTCGGGGTGCGGCCAGACTGGCGGAGCCACTCGCCGACGGTGCTGTCATGGATGTCGCCGATGTCTGCGACGATCTCCCCCACCGACTTACCGCCATCGTGCAGTTCCAAGACCCGTGCCAGGTACTTCGGCTTCTTCCCGATCTTCCCGCCCCCTGGGATGCGGAACTTTGCTCCAGCGGCCTTCGCCATGCGGCTGACTGTCTGGGTGGACACGTCGAGCTGGCAGGCGACCTGCTCGCGCGTCATACCTGCCGTGGCCATCTGGGCAACCACGGGCGTGCGCGGGTCACAGGTATAGTCGGTCATGAAGACTCCTTGCTTGGTGACGTGAGACATCATCAGGATAAGGAGTCTTCCTTGCTTTTGCAAATCGTAACTCAGAGCCATTATGGAACCGATGGGTTTTCTACGACATGAGGGAACAGAAACGCCCTCGGTTACCCGAGAGCGTGTTCTTAATATCGCTCTGACCTGCTAGGACTTTGTGATACTTGCGAGTCCGCGCGGATTGAGCACTGACATGGCTATCATCTCGTCAAAAACCCATCCCTTCCAGAAAGCCTCGACGTTGTGGTTCTCCTCGACGTCGAGGCTGTAAAGAATGGGCAGAACTCCCAGGAAGTTTGGTTCCGGGGCCAGGAATATCTTTGCCTGAGGGACGATAATGCTTCTCTGAAGCTGGAATTCGCCGAATGAGGTAATGGTTTCCCCGGCCACTACTCGGTCTTTAAATGCCCAGCCAGTTTGGTTAATATCCCATCGGAAAAGGTCCCGGTAGTCGAACGGGTTCATCAGCAGCCGGGCGCTGGGCAGCTCGTGCAGGTCCGTCATCGCGACGGCGGAGTACAGCGACCCGGGGGTAAGGTAGCCCGACGCCTCGGTGATGTTGTGGTTCGGGGTGACCACGTGGTCTGGCCGGGTCGCGTAGTCCGTGATCGCGGCCTGCAGGAGCACCAGGAGCCGGGCGTCCTCCTGCTTGAGGATGGCCTGCTTGGTCTCGTCCTGCGCCTGCTCGACGGCGTTGATCCGCAGGTAGAACAGGTCCTCCTTGCGCAGCGCGGGGCGCGACGCGATGCGGAAGAACCGGACCGGGATGCGCTTGCCCTCGAACGGGGTGACGCGGACCTCGCCCTCGGTGCCAGACAGGATGTAGGCCTGGCCCAGGTCGTCCCAGACGTCGTACTCCACCGGGGTGCCGGGGGTGACGGGGTCCTCGACCAGCACGTTGCGGACGATGCCCTGGTAGCGGAGCTTCAGCTGGATCGGGCCGACCATCCCGACGCCGAGGCGGCGGAAGCCGTGCATCTCGTCGGACAGGATGAGCGCCATCTTGCGGACCTTGGCCTCGCGGGTCAGGCTGACCCCGCCGGTCCTCGCCCGCCGGGCCTCGATCTGCGCGATGTAGTCGTCAGACCGGCGCGACGCGACGCGGGGGCGGAGGCCGCCGCCCTGGGGCGCGAGCGTCAGCTGCCCGCCGCCTGAGACGGGGACCAGGTCGTTCATCTGGCGTTCCTTCCTGCCGGCCCGGCGGGGTTAGTTCAGCACCGCGCCGGAGGCGCCGGTGTTGTAGTAGCCGGCCTGCTGCAGGCCGCCGATGGTGATCTTGGTGGAGGAGTTCAGCTTCAGCAGCCTGCCGATGGGCTGCGTCATGGACGTCGAGTTGGCCGCGTAGGGGATGAGCATCCCCTGGTTGGCGCCGGTGGTGGACACCGCGACCAGCGCGGAGCCGGAGCCGTTGTTCGCGTCGGCGGTCGCCCACCCCGACTGGGTGGCGTCGAAGGCGGGGGCGAGGATCTCGAACTCCGCGTCGGGGCCGAGCACCCAGACCGCGAACGCGTTGATGCCGGCGTACAGCAGCTCGTCGATGCCGTCGCCGCCGACGTAGAGGGCGCCCAGGCCGTAGACCGGCGGGCCCTCCCCGGCGGTGAACGTCGACCCGGTGCTGCCGGTGGTGCCGGTGCCGGTGCCGGCCATCGTCCGGCCGCCCATCTGGCTCGCGCCCGCGCCCGCGAGGGTGACCAGGTCGCCGCCGGTGCGCACGAACCCCATGCCGGGCCAGATGGGCACCAGCCGGGTCCACGCGGGATCGAGGAAGCAGCTCTTGGGGGTCGCCTGGGTCCAGGCGTACAGCGGGCGGATGCACCGCTTGATGTACGAGTTGCTCTGGAATGTCCGGATCACGGCTCGCGCTCCTCCTCGAAGGCCCTGCTGCTACTCCTTCCGGGTTAGCGGGGCGCGCGACAGCGCACCGGGGGGAGGATCATCACTAGCCAGGCGGCGCGGCACGAGAGGATTGCATCGTGGAAGAGGACGCTGAGGCATTCACCTACGAAGAGCTGGTGAAGGCCGACCGGATGCTGAACGTCGGCATGAGCCTGGAACTGATGTCCGCGTACATGTACGCCAAGCGCGAGGGCACCTCCGCGCCGGAGTACATCATCAGGATCCTGCGTGCCGAGCGCGACCGCCGGCAGGAGGTCGACGCCGTCATCCGGGACAGGGACATGGTGGACGGGATCATCGATGACGCCCGGAAGGCCGGAGTCCCCATCGTGGAGTACATCATGTCGGGCGCCCCTTTCAGCAGTCCGGGGGAGCATCAAGTCGCCAGCCCCTGGAAGCTCAATCCCGACTTCCTGGCGAAGCTGCTCACCCTGCTGGAAGAGCGCGCCTCAGGTGACGTGGGCGACCGCCGAGAACAGCGATGAGCCGCCGGTGCCCTGGTTGGCCGGGGCGAGCACGGAGAACTCCTCGTCCGACAGCACCACGACCGCGCCGCCCTGGTAGCGCTGCCCGTTGGGCAGCACGACGTCCTTCAGGCCGACGTTCAGCGTCACCGAGTAGGCCACCTGGCGCTCCTCACAGGAACAGGTCGGAGCCGTCCAGGTCGTCGTCGGCGGCGGCCGGGGCGTAGTGGTGCTGCGAGGCTCCCACTGAGGCCAGCGACGGGGCCTGCCGGGCGGCGGCCCGCTGCATGGGGCGCTGCGGGCCGCGCTGCATGGCGATGCGGGACAGGGTGCCGATCTCGTGCTCGATGACCGGGCCGCTCAGCGCGGCGTCCCGCTCGATGCGCTCGGCCACCGCAAGGGGGTCGCCCTGCTCCAGGCCCGCCTGGACCCGCAGCTGCGCCAGCCGGATGGACGCGAAGGTCCGGGCCGCCGCTGACGCCTCGTCGTGCTGCACGGACCCCTGGCGCTGCTGCGGCTGGGATGGCTGGCCGCCGGGGGCGCCGCCATCGCCGAGCAGCCACGGGAATGCCGTGCCGTTGGTGCCTGACCCGCCGATGCCGGGGCCGCTGGCCGCCAGCATGTCGGGCCTGACGCGGACGTCGGTCTCAATGCGGCGCTCGCTGATGGGCACCCCGCCGTCCTGGCTGGGGTTGGTGCCCTGGACGGGGGCGGTCACGTCGGTGAGCATGGTGGCGGGCGGGGTCTGCATCTCCACGCCGGGGGTGATCGCCGTGGTGGTCTGCTGGGCGGCCACGCCGGAGTTGGCGCCGGGGGTGGAGCCGGGGCGCGACGGGTCGTCCATCGCGGCGGGCTGGAGGGCCTGCTCGGTGGTCTCCGGGGCGGGGGCCTCCGGCGGGTCGGGGACGGGGCTGGCCGGGTTGAGGATGTCGGCGTGCCGCTGCAGGACGGCCTGCCGGATCCGCGCCATCTGCGGCTCGACCCCGGCGGCCCGCGACAGCCAGCTGAGCTGCTCGCGCAGGACCTCGTTCTCGGCGGCCAGCGCGGCGGTCCGCTGCTGCGCTCCGGTCTTGCGGGCAGGTGGCATGTCCTCGTCCTCTTCCTCGTCCCCGGCCTCGTCCTCGGCTTCCTCCTCCGCCTCGGCCTCGGCCTCTGCTCCTTCCGGGGGGCCGCCGGCCGGCTCCAGGTCGCCCTGGCCGCACGCCGGGCACGGGACGCCCGGCTGTGCGGCGAGGTCAGGCTCGAACTCCTCGCCGCACGCGGGGCACGCCAGCATGCCCTCCAGTGCCTCCTCGTCCTCTTCCTCCGGGAAGTTCCCCTGGCCGTCGTCCTGCACGGCCGGCACCCCGTCGGGGGCGAGCTGGTCGGGGTGCAGGAGCTGGGCGTCCGCGTCGTCCCCGGAGCCGATCTCCTCCTCGTCCTCTTCTTCCGGCTCGCCTTCCTCTTTCGCTTCTTCCTCCCCTGGCGGCAGTCCCTCCTTGTCCGCCTGGCCAGGGACGCCCTCCTCGCCAGGCGGGACCTGCTCGCCGTCCGGGCCGAGGTCCACCTCACCCTGCTGGTCCAGCTGCTCGCGCACCTGATGCGCCTTCGTGAGGTCCGGGTCGCGGAACATCGACGGCGGCACGATGAAGCCGCAGACGGGGCAGCGGTCGCCCGACCACACCTCCCGCTCGCCGCAGACGGGGCACTCCTCCATCCGCAGGGTGTCCACCTGGGAAGGGACCCGGGTCTCCCCGTACGCCTCGCGGCGCAGCGAGCTGGCCGACTGGCGCACGGCGTCCCCGCGACCCCAGGGCCGGTACCCGCCGCCGCCGCGAACGAGGTCGGGGGCCTCCCACGGCGCCCGGAATCCCGGGAAGCGGTCCGCTACCGGGGCAGCCGCGCAGTCCGCGCACAGGTGGGGCGCCATCGTGCTGCGCGGCCAGGCGCCAGGGGCGGTCCCGGCGTCCACGTCCTCCACGGGCGCCAGCCGGTTCCCGCAGGCGGCGCAACTGGGCGCTTCTTCCTGCCAGGAGCCGTGGTAGTGCATGTTGCGCGGCTCGATCGCCTCCGGGTGGTGCAGCCGGTGATGGTGCTCCCACCGTGGCCTGGCGTTGTCCTGCATCTTCACGCGCCCCTTGCCCTCGCCGCCCTTGGAGGCCGAGTCCTCGGCCTTGTTCCTGCGGACCTGCCGCAGCCAGGTGACGGCCTGCACCTGGTGGGCCGAGACCTTCTTCCCGGTTGCCTTCGTCAGGATGTGAGCGGCCTCCCGGTAGGCCTGCGCGACGTGCTCGTAGTGGTGCGGCTTGTCCAGCGGCGCGCCGCTGACCTCCTCCTTGGACAGCCGCCTCCCAGTGGCGACCGACAGGGCGTGCCGGTCGACCACCACCCGGGAATGGCCGTTCTTCTCGTCCTCGGCCGTGTCGCCGCCGTGCTCGATGAGGTGCGCGAACGCGGCCGTCTTGGGCGCCCTCAGCACCTGCGAGTGGTGCTCGCCGGCCAGCATCCGCATCGCGGCCCGCTGCTGCATGCCCATCGCGCCGGTGCCCGGCCCCGGCGGGTCGCCGGTCATGGCGCGGGAGGCGTTGAACAGGTTGACCGGCCAGGCAGTCTGCGGGGAGTAGGCGGACAGCAGCCCCGCGCCCAGCGCCGCGTCGCCTGACGCGATGGCCTTGGCCACGTGGTGCGCGTCGGAGTACCACCGGCGGCCGAGGTGCTTCTCCTCGTCCGTGGAGTCGTGCCAGGCGTCCAGCACGTGCGCGGCCGACACCGGGTGCGCCCGGAACCACGGGTGGTCGCCCGGGGCGGCCCGCTCTTTCCGGGCGGCCCCGGTCGCCCGGATCCGCCCGACCTCGTCATCGGGTATGTCGTCCGGGGACGGGTAGGAGTCCGACCGTTCCCGGTGAGTGTGCACGAAGTAGCCCCGGTTGTCGCGGTGCAGGCCCACTCCGTCGAACCGGGGGTCGTTCCCGTAGCCCTTCACCGGCTTCCGGTCCTGCCGTGGCTTCTTCCTCCTGCGGCGGGCGGCGGTGAACGGGTCGGGCGGCATCCGGTCCTCGTCGCCGCGCGGGCGCTGCGGCAGCGGATGGCCGCTCAGCTGCTCGAACTGCCGGTGCAGGTGCTGGCGCACCTCCTCGCGGGCCTGGTCCAGGCGCGCCCGCTGGCCCGGGATGGCGTCGTGGACGGCCTGCGGGTCGGCCGGGGTGGCCTCATGATCCGGGCGCCTGTTCCCGTCGGCGTGGTGCCAGCCGCCGTTGACGTCCAGCTTCCGGACGTTGATCCTGACCGGGTCGCCGCAGTGCACGCAGTGCGTCCCGCCGTAGACGAGCGGCATCGTGACCCGGGACCGGTCATCCGGGTCCGACGGCCGGGCGTCGTGGTCGTAGGCGCTGACCGGGGACAGGTGCCGCCACCCGCACGGCAGCCGGGTGGTGTAGCGGACCGGCTCCCCGCAGTCCAGGCAGTGGTTGCCCATGTACTCGCGGAAGTCCGGCTCCCGGGCGGCGGCCTTTTCCAGGCCCCGGGCGTCCGGCTTGTCGAGGATGTACGCGGTCGAGTCGGCGGGGTCCTCGACCAGCAGGGAGTTCTCGAAGAACGACAGCCCGGCGCAGACCTCGTGGATGAGGCGCTCCTCGAGCTTGCCCGTCGCCGGGTTCCGCTTGCGGATCTTCTTGCCCTTCATCGCGGGCAGGTGCCTGCAGTACTCCGCCGGGGACGTGGCCTTGTTGCCGCAGGCCGAGCACGTTGACCACTCGACGTCCACGCCCATCGAGGTGCGGTTGACGCGCCCCTCGATGATCGCCCGCGCCAGCTTCGGGAACCGCACCGCGTCGATCTCGTGCAGGCCCTCCACCCAGGTGTCCGGGGTGCCGTCCGGGTTCACGTCCCGGTGCAGCGCGACCGCGACGATGACGCCCCGCGCCCGCCGGTGGTTGGCATTGTGGTGGTTGACGAAGGCCGGCTTGCCGAGGAACGTCTTGTATCCCTTCTCGATCTCCTCGGCGGGGAACGTGTCGTGGTTGTCGTTGGTGCGGGAGGAGATCATCCGGGCGCGGACGTAGATGTAGCCCTTGCGCGGCTCGTACTCGAAGGCGACCCGGTGGGCGGCCTTGCGGATGCCGTCCGCGCTGGCCCCGGCGGGAACCCGCCAGGCCTCCAGGACGCTCGCGCTGGCCTGCTTGCGCAGCAAAAGGGGCCACCTCCTCCTCCCCTCTTCCGGGGAGGGTGAGATGGCCCCGCCGTGCGTCCCGTGGTACCGGTCAGTCGCTAACGTAGTCCGGCATGCCGTCAGCGAGCCACTCCTCGACCGCCCGCGCCCCGGCCATCGGAGGGTCCTCCCCCAGCCACGCCGCGATCATGGGGTGAGACTCGTCGAGGTGCCACAGCATGGCCCTGCCTCGCGGCTTTTCCGGCCTGACGAGGCCCGCGCGGGCCATCCGGGCCAGCCCGCAGGAGGCGGTCGTGGGCGATAGCCCCAACTCCCGGGCGACGGCCCTGCCCGTCGGCGGGCGCGCGGCCACGGAGAGCGCCTCCAGCATGCTGAGCTCGTTCTTGGTCAGCAGTGCCCGCAGCCGGTCCTTGGCGCGCTCGCTCATAGTTGCTCGTCAGGGTAGGCGGGCATGCCGCCGAGGTACTCCCCGAGGCTCTCGCCGACGGCCTCGATGACCCGCTGGGCGGCAGTCGGCGGGTCCTCCTGGTCCCCTGGCTTCCACGGCCCCGGCGGCCCGGGGATCACCAGCTCCCCGAGGGGCGGCTGGGAATCCTCGTACGGGATCATCTCCTTCATGGTCAGGTCATCCCAGGCGTCGTACTGAACGGGCGACAGCACGGTCCCGGTGCCCTCCAGGGTGCTGGCGCCGCTGAGGGCGGCCTCTCCGTATTCCCTGGCGCGGACCGATATCATGGCCTCCGCCTCCACCGGCAGAAACGGCTCCGGCCGGGCCTCCAGCACTGGCCAGGGGGGAGACCCGGCGGTCACGGCCACCGGGACGGTGGCCGTGCTGCTCGGCAGGTCCATGCGGACAGGGTGCCCGTCGCCGTCCGTGCTCACGGTCAGGGTGCCCCGCAGGGACCGCAGGTGCGCCTCGGCGTCCTGGCGCGCCGCCTCCTCGCGCCGGGCCAGGGCACCGCGCCACGGCCTCGCGGCCCAGAGGGCCGCCGCCCTCCTCGCCATCGCCCTCATCATGATTTCGCCCGGCAGTCCGGGCCCATGCGGGCGTCGCGGGATGCCTGGTCGGTCAGCAGCGTGCTGCACTTCCTGCACCGGTCGATGCTAGTGGAGAACAGCTCCTGGGACTCCGCCATCCCGTACTCGCGGATGGCGAGCAGCGCCATCCGCTGCTCGATGCTGGTCACCTTCTCCGTGCGCATCTTCTTGTCGGTCGGCCCGCCCAGCGCCCGGCGGACGAACGAGAGCCCCTTCCACTGGCCCTCCTCCTCGACCTTGACCCGCCAGAAGTCCAGGTCGTTCATGCCGGTGCGGGACGGGGTGGCGTACCAGCCATCGGGAACGCCCCGCAAGGCCCGCAGTCCCGGCAGCGGCGGCTCAGGAGGCGGAGGGACTTCCCTGGTCACCTCAGCATCCTCGCACCCGCGCAGGTACCGGCGCATTCCCTCGGCCTGCGGGACGGTCATGGCGCCGTCCCGGGCCATCTGCGCCGCGCGAGCGCTCAGCCGGTGCCGCTTGGAGTCCAGCAGCTCCCTGACCTCCTGGAACAGCTCCCCGACTGGCCCGGTGCCGCTTGCCGCCGCCTGCCTCATGGTTCCTCCCGGTCGCCTCGCTGGACTCCAGGATAGTAAGAAAGCCTGTATTGCGCAACCTAGGGGAGTCATCCTCCGGCCGGCGGCTTGAGGGGGCCGCAGTTCCTGGGGGCGTCCACCCTGGCGACATAGCCCAGGAGCTGGGAGGCCTCGGGGTTCGGCTTGCCCCTGGTGGCCAGCTGCACGAAGAAGCCCCATATCCGCTCGTCGCCAGCCCGGTACTCGTTGCCGGCCAGGCACCCCTGGTACGCCTGCCGTGCTAGCGCCTGCGCCTGCGCCTGCTGCGCCTGCGCCTGCCGCGCTTGCTGCGCGACCACGGCGCTGGTGCTCGCCCACAGCAGCCCGAGCGTGATCCCGCCGGCCACGAGCGCGGCGCAGGTGACCCCGAGGGCGATGGTGAACAGGCGGTAGAGCCTCACCGCCCTGGTCAGCCTGGTGACCTCCCTGGCTGCCACGGCCGCCAGGCGGTCCTCCTCGGGCATCTCCGGGTGCTCGCTCATTGCCTCCCCTTCCCCACGTGGTCCACGAGCGGCAGGAGGATGGCGGCGAGGACCTTGTCCCCGGGATGAACCGGGAAGCCGGCCCCGGCCTCCCCGCCGTGGCCGGTCATCTGCTGCAGCGCCTGCTTGAGCTCCGCCCTCTGGGGTGCCGTGATCCGCTCCTCGTAGAAGGCCTCCAGGAGCGCGTCAACGCGCGCCCTGCCGGGGTCCGGGCTGTGCAGTGCCCTGGCCACTCCCATGCCCACCTCCCGCCAGAAGACGTCGACCTTCGCCTCCAGCACCGCGATCCGGTCTAGCGTGGCGCCCAGTCCCTTGGTGCCGCGCTCGTCGAGCCGCGATACCTCCTCCCTGACTTCCCTGATGCGCTCCAGCGGCTGGATCAGCTCCGCGCGGATGACCTCCCGCACCTTCTTGTCCGCTTCCTGGTTGGAGTCCTTCTTGCGCGAGTAGGTGAAGGCGATGAGCGCCAGTACCACCGAGGCTATCGCGGCCACCAGCGACGCGAGGGCCTCGGCTTCGCCTCCCGTCACCGTTCGGCCCTCCTAGACGGTGAGCACGTCGTCATCCCAGTCATCCAGGTTGAGTCCCCTGCGCTCAAGTTCTGCCGCCTCATCCTCGTAGTGGGTACCCTCCAGCCGAAGCAGGTCCAGGTTGCGGGCGCGGCTCCCGGCCCCCTCGCGGATCAGCTCGTCCGCCTCCGCCTTCGGCAGCGCGTCAGCTGTCTTGACCAGGTACTGCCGGGCCGCCGCCGCGATGTCGCCTCCCCCTGGCGCGCCGCCGCCGCTGAACTGCCGGGCGGCGGCTGACCCCTGGAACGACGCGATGACGTCGTCAAGCGATCCCTGCGGCTCGCCCGGTTCCACGGCCACCTCATCGGAGTCCGCGCCGCCGCCGGACCACTGCTGCTGGCCTATTGCCTGTATCGACGGGTCATCCGGCGACAGCGCCTCGTCCTGCGCCCCCATCCCGGGCTCCTGGCCAACGGGGGAGGGGCGCTGCTCCTGCGGGGACTCCTCGCGGTTAAGGTCGCCCATCGAGGTGCCCGTGCGGGTTGCCCGGAAGAAGTCCCGGACTTTCCCGTACTGACCCGGAGCCGTCCGGACTGATCCGGCCGGACAACCGGACAACCCTCCTGGACGATCCTGCACGCCCCAGGACGCTTCCGGACGGCTCAGGACGGCCCCGAACTCGCCGAGGCCCGCGATCGCGGCGGGGGACTGGTCGCCCTGGCCGTCTCCAGCGCTCCCCCCGCCGATGGTGCCGTCAGCGGCGGCTGTCGAGCGCAGTTCCCGCCCGCAGTTATGGCACCTGCCCCGGGCCACGTCCATCTCATCGCTGCCGTCCTGGCAGGAACTGCATCCCTGGGCACGCAACGCGGCCACGCGCGGGTCCTCGCCGGTGGTCGAGGGCAGCGCGGCCTCCGGCTCCCCGTGCAGCTCCGCGAGCGCCCCGCCCAGCTCGGGAATGCGCGGGTCCGACGGCACCGGCGTCCCGGAGCAGGTGACCGGCCAGGTGAGCGACTCCTCCATCCGGATGCCCTGCGGGTCGCGAGGGGTGATGGACGTCGAGGGGCCTCCGGCGAGCACCTGGCCGCCATAGGGGAACGGCTCCTGCCACTCCTGGCCGCTCATGTCGTCGAGGGCGGCGACGTTGGACAGCGGCATCTGGAACACGCTGTCGTCGATCTGGCCCCAGTTGTCCGGGTCGGGGGCGGCCAGCGGGCCGTAGGAGCCGGGGTCGGTGTCCTTGTCGGGCGGCGAGGTGGCCCCGTACGGCTTCTGCGGCGGGTGCCTGCTGACGTTCTCGCTTCCCCACGGGGCGTTCGCCTGGTCAGCGGTAACCCTGCGGCCGTAGGCGTGCATGCCCTCCTCGTCGAAGGCCTGCGCCCGGGACCATGCTCCCGGGCGGGGGGAGGCCGGCTGCCAGTGCGGGGAGCTGGCGTCGGGCGGCGGCGGGTTCGACTTGTCCAGCCCGTGGTTGACGTCCATGTCCCACCGGACGTCATGCGGGTTGAAGTACCGGTTCCACCCGGCGGAGGGGTGGACATTGTGGATGTTCAGGTGCGGGGCCGCGTCCTTGTCGGCGAATCCCGCCCACCACCGGGCGCCCTGCCGGGTGCGCACCCCGTGGTTGACCCAGGCGTCATTGGATGCCGCGTGCCTGGTCAGCTCTCCCATCATCCTGGTGGCGACCCCCTGGCCGCGCGCCGCCCTGGCGGTGTGCAGCATGGAGACCCTGATGGCCCGCGCGTCGTCGGACTGCTGGAAGTGCAGGCTGCCCAGGGCGCGGCCGTCCTCGCCGGTGGCGATCACCGCGTGGGTCGGGGTGCTCATGGCGGGATTCGCGCGGGCGAGCCTGGCGCGCTCCTCGTGGGCGAGCTCGCTGACGCGCACGCTGTAGTCCCCGACTGGCCGCCGGGACCAGAGCCAGGCGGTGACCTGGCCGTCGCCGGGGAAATGGCAGTCCCCGGGGTGGCTGAAGGCGCATAGCCCGCCCTCGCCGTCGTCCCCCTCGTCGTCCTGGCCCGGGATGCCGGACGTCTTGCTGATGCTGGCGGACGGGGCCAGCCACTCCTGGCGCCACCGGCCCGCGTGGGGCTCGCCCTCGTACGGCGGCCAGGATTTCACTACCACCTGGTGCGGAGCCTCAGTCGGCCCGGGGGTGACCTGCTGGCCGAACATGCCCCGCGACTGGGCCTCCAGCCGCACCGCGCACACGTGGGAGCACATCCGGCCCGCGTACCTCGTGCTTCCCTTCCGCTCGTTCTGGTGGTAGCTGGCCCACGGGCAGCCGCAAATCCAGGCCATCACGTTGCGGTGGCCTGGGTAGGACTGGAAGCCGGACTCGTAGGTGGCGTGGTCGCCGCGCACCTCGCCGATCACCGTGCCCGATGCCACGTGGGTGATCCGCACCGCGCCCTCGGCGCGCAGCCGCTTGGCCTTGGCCATCACGTCCCGCCAGGTGGCGGTCAGGTGGAACCGCACCTCGGGATGGGCGGCGGCCACCTTGCGGCTGCGCCTGCCGTCCTGCGATCCCTGTGTGAAGGCCGGGCCGCCCTCGGTGACGGGGGCCTGCGCCATCGGCCAGGCGCGCGGCTCGCCCGCCTCGAGTGAGTCGCCCTCGTCGTCGTGCTCGTGCTGCCCTAGCCCGGCCACCGCGTTGTCGACCTGGTCCCGGAAGCCGCTGACCTCCTCCGGCGGGGCGTCCGGCCCCGGCACCCGGCCGGTGCCGTCCTTGGAGGAGGCGCGCAGCTGCTGGCCGTGCATCTCGTCCCACGGCCCTTCCTGCGACGGCACTTCCGCCACGTACGCGGGAACCTCCGGGGCGGCCTTCCCGGCGGCGGCGGCCAGCAGCCTCGCGATGGCCCGGTGGTGGCCGTCCCCGATCACCTTGCGGCCGTCGGGCAGCGCGACGACCAGCGCCGGCTTGTCGTTGCCCTCCTCCATGAACGCGGTGACGCGACGGGGCTGGGAGCTGGCCGTCCAGTGCGCGCGGTCGCCCCAGTCGATCTCGTGCAGCGGCACCATCTGCGGGCCGGTGACGGCGGCGGCGCGGATCCACTCCAGGGCAGCGGGCGGGTAGTCGTCAGTCAGCTGGGCGACCAGCGCCTCCCGGGCGCCGCGCGAGGACAGGGTGTGGTGCACCCAGCGGTGCCTGGCCTGCTGGTGGTCCAGCAGCCCGGCGACGTCGGTCCACTCGCCGTTGGCGTATTCCTCCCGGGTGTCCTCCGGCTTCCCGGTCCGGTCCGGCCGGGTGGACAGCAGGTCGGCGGCCGGCATCTCGGGCCACCGCTCCCCCTCCGACTCGCTGGCCTCGGCCTGCAGTGCGGGCGGCTCGCGGCCCTCCCCGGTGAAGTCCGGGGAGGGCACGAAGTCGCCCCAGGTCGCGGCGGGCGCGCCGTGCCAGGAGTGCAGCGTGCTGCGCTCGGCGGGCGTCCACGGCACGCGGGCGGTGAACGGGCCGATCGGCAGGCCGGGACCGCTGCCGGACGAGATGCCCTCCGGGTACATGCCGACGGTGGCCCCGTTGGCGTCCTCCTTGTCCTCCCCGTGCACCGGCTGGCTCCACCTGGGGTCGCCCTCCCCCTCGGTGGACCTCTCGTCGTAGGAATCCGGCCCGGCCGCGCGGGGCACGGTGCCGTGCTGCGGGGCGTCGCCGTGGCCATCGACATGGGTGCCGTTGATGTTGGTGGCATGGTGCCGCATCCCCATGAGGGCGGTGGCCTCCTCGATCTGCGCGAGCCGGGCCATCGCCGGCGGCATCTCCCACGGCGGCGGCGGGGCCTCCTCCTGCGGGCCGGCGTTCTCGTGCACCCACTCCTGCTGGCCCGGCTCGGCCCAGTACACTCCGGTATCGCCCTCGCCGCCGTTATAGTCCTCGTCGCGGGGATCCTCCGGACGGCCCCAGGTGCCGGAAGCCGTCCTGCGCACTACGCGCAGCGGGTGGGCGGACTGGTAGTTGTAGACGGGCCGGGGGAAAGACTCCAGGTCGGCTTGCGTCGGGCCGTATTCCCCGGTTGGCTCTACCTGGTAGACGCGCGGCTCGCCGCCGTTCACGAAGGCCGCGTTCCGGGCATGCCTCAGCGCCCCGTCGTGCTCGGTGGTGAAGTAGGCGCGGTCTTCCTGCCAGGTCCCCGGCGGCTGGTCGCGCCCGCCCTCGTAATTGGCGGGGTGGCCGACGGTGACCATCTCGCCGGGGCTGAAGTCCCGGTGGGTGCCGTGGAAGAACGGCCCTTCCCCGCCTGCGGTCCTGCGGGACCCGATCACGGTGATGATCCCTCCCGGGTCGGGCCGGTCATGCAGGATGGTGCCCATCTCCGGGTAGTCGCTTGAGGCGAGGTGCGCCTCAAGGTCATCGTCCAGCGCGGCCGTCACCCCGGAGGGCAGCAGGTCCGGCGGCACCCCCGCGTAGGGGGAGCGCACGGCGTCGGGCAGTGGCCGCAGCTGGCTGGCGGTGTAGGCGCCCTGGCCCATGCCGCCGTCGAGGACCACCTGGTACTCCTCGACGCCCGGCGCGAATGACCCTGAGATGAACAGGACGCGGCCGGGGATGCCGTCGATGGTCTGCACCCGCTGCCCCACCCTGAAGTCCATGCCGCCTCCTCTCCCCTTCCGCGCAGGGCTGGCGGATAGCAGCTTTCCTTGCTATCGTGCAAGCATGACAAGCATGGCTGGGACTTTCCCGGTGACTAGCCTCATCACGATCGCCGCCATCTTCCTGCTGGCCGTCGCCGGGGCCATGGCGGGCCTGGTGATGGCGGGCAGCCGGTCCGTAACCAAGTGGCCGCCGAAGCCCCCGGCGCGGCCGGAGGACCGGCTGCCCGCCATCCGGGGGCCACAGGAGCTGCAGGCACTGCCCGCGCCCCGCCCGGTCCTCGCGCTGCCGGCCGCCCCGGCCGGGTGCTCGCTGGCATCCTGCGGCGGCCCCCGCCAGGAGTGGCTGCTGACCGTGATGGTCGGCGGCGTCGCCCGGCGGGACCTCGGCTTCTGCTCGTGGGAGTGCATGGAGAAGTGGAAGCGGGCCGACATGGCCAGCCGCGCGCTGGCCGCCAGGTAAGGGGAAAGGCAGTGCCAGCGATCGACATGCCAGTCAGCCCTGACGGCAGCCGCCTGCTCATCGGTGGCAACGACAACCACGGCAAGCCGCGCCAGGAGTTCGCCGACCAGCTCGCCGCAGCGGACGAGGGCCAGTACCTCGAGCTGGCCGAGCGCTATGTCTGGCTGTCCGCGTACGCGGCCAATAACCGGCGAAGCGACTACCACTGGAAGTGCGACGCGGCTTACGCGGAGGCGAAGAGGCGCGGCAAGCCAGGCCTGTACGACAGGGCGCACCGCCATGCGTCCGGTTCCGAGTGACAGTGCTCAGCTGCGAGTTCCACGGCCCGCTCCGGCACCGCCCGGAGCGGGCCGCGTGGGTGTGCCCCGGGTGGGACGGCGAGGGCTGCAGGAACGGACTCCTCGGCACCGATGGCATCTCTGAGGAGGCATACGCCAGGGTGGACGCGGGCCTGACGTACTGGCCAGGGGCTGACGTGGACGGGGTGCCCTGGCGCGAGGCGCGCGAGAGGCTCAGGGCTACCCGGTCGCCCCGGGGAACGTAGCCGCCTGGCCCCGCCGCCACGCCTCGTAGGCCTGGTCGGCCGCCTGCTGGGCACGGTAGGCGGCACCGTACAGGAACCCGGCCGTCCCGTCGGTGCCGCCCGCCTGGCGCATCATGCGGTACTCGGCCCAGGCCTCGCCCGCTGCTTCCGAGGCCGCCGTGAAGGCCGTCCACAGGCTGGCCGCGCTCACCACCGTCACGCCGGACGCCACGGCGGCGAGGGTCCCCGGGGCGGTCAGCGACGCCGCGCCCCGGACGGTGGCCAGCGGCGCGGCGCTGAGGGTCCCCGCCCCAGACAGCGGGGACCTCGCGCTGAGCGCCGGGGAGGGCGCCAGCGCGCCGGATCCGGACAGGGGCCCGGCTTCCGGCAGCCGGGGCGCGGCGCCCATCGTCCCGGACCCCGACAGGACGGCGGTCCCCGCTGGCGGCGCGGCGGACAGCGTCCCGGAGCCTGACAGCGGCGCCGCGATGCCCTCGGCCGGCGCGGAGGACAGGGAACCCGCCCCGGAAAGCGCGGCGGCGGCCATGGAGCCCTGGAGGGCGCTGAGCGTCCCGGACCCCGACAGGACGGCCGGGAGGGCCTCGCTGCCGGCGAGGGACCCGGCCCCGGACAGGGGGACGGCGAGGCCCTCGGCGACGGCGAGGGACCCGGATCCCGCCATCGCGGCTCCCCCGGGCAGCGCCGGGGCGGCGCCGAGCGTCCCGGACCCCGACAGGGACGCGGTCCCCGGGAGCTGCGGGAGCGCCGTCACGGACCCTGAACCCGACATGGAGGGAGCGGCCTGCTGGCCAGGGGCGGCGCCGAGCGTCCCGGAGCCGTCCAGGGCGGCTGCCCCGCTGAGCTGGGAGGACGCCGCCAGCCCCCCGGACCCGGACATCGCGGCCGACGGCGCCTGCTGCGGGGACGCGCCGAGGGACCCGGAGCCGTCCAGGGCGGCTGCCGCCGTCAGGGCGGGGGAGGCCGCCAGGGACCCGGTCCCGTCCAGCGCCGCGACCGTTGCCTGGACGGGGGCCATCCCGGGGTCCAGCCGCAGCGATGCCAGGTCGAGCATGCTCTCCAGCAGCGGGTGCGGCACCTGCTGCGGCAGCATGGTCGTTGCCTGCGCGTAGCTGGAGGGGATGATCGCGCTCAGCGCCGCCTGGACCCAGTCGGGCTGCCACGCGTGCGACTCGGACGTGTTGGCGAAGGTGTACGTGTGCGGGATCCCGGCGCTGGTCAGCGCCGAGTCGTAGGCCGGGACGTCGGCCCCGAAGGCGGGGCCGAGGCCGATCCAGATCCTGTTGACGCCGTACTGCCCCGTTGCCGCCCGGACGGCCAGCTGCGGCGCGAGCTGCCAGTTCGTCGTGAAGTTCGACGAAGTCCCGTAGAACAGCGCCGGCGAGCCGCCGACGGCACCCCCGTTGGTGGGGTCCGTGCCGTCGTAGTCGGCCATCATCGCGGGGAAGTCCCAGGATGCCGTGGCGGCGAACAGGTCCGGGTGCCGGAGCTGCAGCCCCTGCCCGCCCAGCCCGCTCCTGGAGAAGCCGATCAGGTAGAAGGCCTCGTTGCCGGTGATCGCGAGGTTCGCCCGGATCCACGCGACCACCAGCAGCGTGTACTTCTCGTAGGAGATCGTCGGGTCCAGCGGGTTGTCGGCGTACCACGGGCCGTTGAAGCTAACGCCGGGGTACCCCGGCTGGATGCAGGTCAGGTTGAAGGCGTTGTGCGCCCCCAGTCCCTGGGCCACGCCGATGCTGTCGCCGAATGTCGTGTCCTGGTTCGCGTCGACCGGCAGCATGACGAGGAAGGCGTGCGGGTAGCTCGCTGACGGCGCGACCGGGGCCAGCACCCGCATGGTCGTCGAGCCGCCGGCCCACGGGCTCGTCACGTTCCACGTGTCGATGCCGCCGGACGACGACCCGTACGAAACGGTCAGGTCCGCGACGCCCTGGGCCTGCCAGTCGGCCCGCTGCCACGCCTCCTCGAGCAGCATGGCGGTGAAGTGGGGGTGCGGCGGGATCAGCGGCGGCGCCACCGGGGCGGACACGACGGCAGGGCCGCCCGCCGCGACGGTGGCGAGCTCTATCGTCCACTCGGTCCACCAGTTGTCGGTGGCGTTGGACGTGGTGAACGACCCGCCGCCGATGGCCGCCCCTACAGCGCCCGCGCTGCCCGCCGAGTCGGCGCTGGCGTTGCAGACGCCCGAGTTGCCGTTGGACAGCTGCCGCTGCGTCATCCCGGAGGGGACCCCGGTGATGCTGCCGCCCGAGTCCGGGGTGATCGGACCGAGCTGGACGACCCACGACCCGGCCCGCAGCGCCGTCCCTGACGGGGTGGTGCCGACGGCAGTCTCCGCGCCGAACGCCGGGGTGATGGACTGCGCGATCGGGTCGGCGACCCAGAAGCCGCTGTAGGAGTCATGGGTGGCGGTCCACCAGAAGCCATCGGTGGAGCCGATGCCGCCGGTCCAGGAGATGGTGAACGTGCTGTTCGGGTCAGACGCGGTGGCGACCCGCCACCAGGCCGTGGCGAAGGTCCCGGCGGTGCCGTTCTCGGCGGCCACCAGGGGGCCTATCGGCGTCCACGCGCCGCCGCCCGATGTCGGCGTGCTCGTGGCCGGCCCGGACAACGGGAACGAGAACGTGTTGATCCCGACGATCATCACGTCGCCGACGGCCACGCCCGCCGGGATGGTGAACGTGAACGGGGTGGTGTGGGCGCTCTCCCCGAGGGTCGCCGTGGTGCCCGTGTTGTGCGTCGCCATGGGCGCCCCCTCCTGCTAGGAGGTCAGCTGGCTGCCCACGCCATCAGGTTGTACGTGGTGATGCTGTTGCTCGCCGAGCTGGTGCCCCACGCGGCGCCGACGCCGATGGCGCGGTTGGCGGTGGTGTCCACGGTCACCGTCCGCAGCGCCTGCGTGGCCGGCATCGGGATGGGGGCGGCCATCGCGGTCAGGGACGTCCCCAGGTGCAGGACGCCCTGGCCCTTGAAGGAGCCGGAAGCGCCGATCGAGCGCAGCCGGCCCCGCCACCAGGCCTCCCACGGCCACGCCGCCGCGCCCGATCCGGTCGTGGTGGCGGTCGCCTGCGCCAGGATGCTGGTCGGGGCCGCTCCCGCCGAGCCGTTGAACCAGAAGCCGAGCGCCAGGGTCGGCGTGCCGGTCGTGGAGAACTCGCCGTGTGCGTACAGGTACAGCTCCAGCCCGACGTCCATCATCTGCTGCGGGAGGACCAGCTGCGGGGTTGGCGAGATGTCCTGGAATGTCGTGAATGTCGTGAATGCGCTGCCGTCCGCGACGTTCAGCGGGGTCAGCGGGCCGACGATGGGCAGTCTCACGTGCTGGCTCCCCTCACCAGGCCGAGGCGTCGGCGGTGACCGAGGACGCGGCGAAGCTGACCGTGTTCCCGTTGGACAGGGTGAAGCTGGTGACCGCCCCCTGCAGGTACCGCAGCGGGGTCGCGGCCGAGTCCCAGACCTCGATCGCGGTGACGGCGGACCAGGCGGCGCCGGCCGTCCAGGAGACGGCGTTGGAATTGGTGATCACCCCGCCGGACGGGGTGCCGAAGGCGGGGGACCCGAGCGTTGACCCGCCGGCGGTGTACCCGGTGGCCGACAGCTCGGTCCCGTTGGCGGTGTCCGACCCGGCGGTGGTCATCAGCCGCATCTTGAACGGCGGCGTGACAGTGAAGGCCGACCCGCCGCCGGCCCCCGGGGTGTAGGTGGTGGTGGCCGTCAGGCAGTAGAGCGCCTGCATCAGCTTGTTGACCAGGTTGCAGCCGCCCGTGTTGCGGTCCGTCATGCTAGGCACGGGCCGCCTCCCCGGCGAGCACGCCCAGGTCCAGGACGGTCACGGTGAGGGGGCGGCACGCCGTGCAGCCGTCGACTCCCTTGCCGCAGTGGCCTCCCGGGCACGGCTCGCCCGGCGGCGTGACCGCCTGGCACGCGGCCGGGTTGACGTCGGGGCACGGCGCCCCCCTGTGGTTCAGCCCGGCGCCGGGGCAGCTGTTGGCGGCCTGCCCGTGGTGGTGCGGCAGCGCGCAGCACCCCGCTCCGGGGGTGCACTGCAGCGCGGCGTCCAGGTCGGCCACGCGGCAGCCGTCCGCGTGGCCCGCCTCCGGGCTGCACCCGGCCGTGCACGAGACCGTGGTGCTGGCCCGGCAGCCGTTGCATGTCAGGATCAGCCGCATCGGCGACTCCCGTCGTCAGGGGGACTGCGTCACCCCTTCCGGGCCGCTGGTCAGCCTCCCTGGGCCGGGGCGTAGCGCTCGTAGTCGCACAGCGCGTCCCCGTCCTCCGGGCGCACCCCCAGCCGGGCGCGGATGCCCACGTGCGGCGGGTCGGCATAGGCGCGGATCGGGCCGCCGGACGTCCAGGACCCCTTCCCGTCCCGGGCCAGGGCCTCGGACTCGGGCAGGTGCTCGACCGGTCCCGGGACGGGAAGGCCGGCGGCGCTCGCGGTGACCCGCAGCCCCTCGGCCTCCGCCTCGTCGACCGCCCGCGCCAGCCTGGCCACCTGCCGCACCCGGGCGGAGCGGCGGAACAGCGCCCCGGGCTGCGGCATTCCCCTGCGGGCGGCGGCGCGGGGCATGCCGTCGCGCTCCTCGTCGGACTCCGGCGGGCGCTGCGGCTCGTCCCCTGGCGCCCCTTCTCCCTCCGGCGGCCCCTCCGGGGGCGCGTTCGGGTCCATGCCCTCCTCCTGCGCCTGCTGGGCCTCCTCCATGTCGGCCGGGACCGGCGCGAGGTCGGGCAGCGGCAGCGGCTGCGCGCCCATCCGGTCGATCATCAGCTGCTGCGCCGCCATCGCGGGCGGCACCCCCTCGACCTGCGCCATGGGGGCGAAGTCGGCCATCAGGTCGGCGGGGACGGGCAGCCCGGCGTCGCGCAGCGCGATGAACGCGGCCTTCCGGGTTTCCTGCTGGGCGATGATGTCGGCGACCGCCTCGTCCTGGCACGCCTGCCGCTCCTCGTCCAGGTCGATGTCCAGCCCCCGGGTGCGGGTGCGGGCCGAGATCGGCAGCCCGGACGCGCGCAGCGCCTCGGTGAACTGCCGGACGACGTCCTCGTCCCGGAAGTTGAGGACCCTGTACTGCGGCTCGGGGACCAGCAGCTTCGGCTGCTCGGTGATCCGCTGCTCGCCGGTCTCCTCGTCGGCCTCGAGGACCTCCTCCATGACGACGTACCGGCGGCCGTTGCGCTCCTCGTAGTCGTAGTGCTCCTGGGCCTCGGCGACCACCAGCGCCCGCTGCCGGAAGTGCCGCGAGATGTAGCGCTGGTAGTGCGTCATCAGCTGCTCGACCAGCTGCTTGTTGAGGGCGTCGGCGGCGTACGTCTCGCCCTCTCCCGCGCCCTGCAGGAACGTGCGGGAAAGGCCGAACACCTGCAGGATCCGGTCCTCGATCCGCTCGAAGTCAGCGGACAGGTCCGGCATGTTCTCCCGGCCGAACACCGGCTCGATGTCGACCGCGAAGTTGTGGATCAGGGCGCGGAAGTCGCCGGCGAGGGCAGCATCAAGCGCAAGCTCGAAATTTTCGAGGTCATCGTCGGTGGGGATCCAGGGGACCTCGGTCCCGAGGTCGGTGGCGGAGGCGCCCAGCTTGCAGAGGATGAGGGGGGTGTACAGCCGGTCGGCGATCGAGTCCATCGCCGTGTTGAGCATCTCCTGCTGCAGCATGCTCCTCATGGCCCTGGTGAGCAGCGGCAGCCCCCGCAGGTTGAAGGTGTCGCCCTTGAACTTCAGCTGCCGCAGCAGGATGTTGCTCACCGGCATGAAGGCGTTCTCGGCGGTGTAGGCGGCCAGCTCCGGGTACTCCTGGACCAGCTTGTTGTACTCCCAGGCGGGCTGGCGGGTGGTGAGGACCTGGCGGATCGTCCACGGCAGCCGGATGAAGTAGCGCGGCTCCTTCAGGAACGGCGACCGCTCCACCTTCACGTCGTCAGGGTTGAGCAGTTCCTCGTCGTCCCAGATCCCCAGGTCCTCGTTGAAGGTGGCGAATGGCCACGCCTCGCCGGCGGTGTAGTACTCCCTCCCCATGTCCACCGTGAACTCGTGGTAGTCGAGGTTGTCCTCGCCGAAGAAGTGGTCGGTGTAGAAGTCGGCGAGCCGGGAGTCCTTGCACTTCAGGCTCATCCCGAGGACCGGGAACTTAGAGAAGATGTCGACGCAGGAGCCCACGATGGGGTCGGTCTGGTAGAGCAGCCGGCAGAAGGCCCTGACCTTAGCGAGCTCCTCGTTCTGGCTGAAGTCATAAGGGAGGTTGTTCTGCCGCCAGTAGAACAAAGGGTCTCGCGGGCGCCCTGTCGCGAACTGGATGTCGGACCCGCCACCGCCGGAGGCCCCCGCCCCGCCCGCCAGCGCGGTGCGCCGGGCCAGCATCGCCGAGCGGGCGTTGGCCCGGCGGTTCTTGATCGCCTCCCGGACGTCATCGGTCATCTTAGGCTGGCCGTCGGCACCCATCCCGATGCCGATGGTGGCCCCGAGCTGCCCCGCTACCGACGCCTGCCGGGCGCCGGGCACGTACGCCACCCTCATCAGCGAACCTCCCGCACCTTCCGGGGAGGGACTGGTACGTCAGCGGTTCAGGTGCATGGTCTCGCGCAGGTAGCGCATGGTCTCAGGGTCCTGGAGGTGCTCGGCGAAGCGCGCGGGAACCTGGCCGTCGTCATGCCCCAGCCACAGTCCCCTTTTCGGAGAGTCCCGCGATGCCGGCCTGGGAGTAAGAGTGGTATGCCACTGGCCGTTCGGGGTCAGCTCAGTCCAGGTCTGGTGGCCGCTTTCCAGGTATCCCCAGCGGTTAGTCAGCCCTGACTGCCAGAGGGCATGGGCGACCGCATTCGTCCTGTGGAATCCGGGATCCCTGTCGCTCACGCTCGCTCCCACCCCCGCGTCAGGCACCACTGCTCCCAGTCGGTCGGCTGGACGGTGCGCTCGCGGCCCGGCGGCCGGGGAAGCCCCGCCTTGTCGTGGCCGTAGGCGGCCAGCGCCGAGCACACCGTCTCCCCGCGCACCAGGCCGTGGTCGGGCAGCCACAATTCCCCCAGGTGCAGGTCCTCGGCGGCGTCGGCGGCGATGGCCTCCCAGTCGTACCGGTCGCCGAGCATCGCCCTCATCGCGGCGGTGACCGCCTCCCGCTGGGCGCCAGTCTTCGGCTGCGCCGCGTTCGAGGCGGTCCACGGGGAGGCCAGGTAGGCCGCCAGGTCCACCCAGCCGACGCCGCCCGGGCGGCCCTCGATGCCCCACAGGGTGCCGTTCGCGTCCGGGTGATCCGCGACGGCGACGTGGTTGGCGATGTTCGGCTCGCCCTCCAGGGCCTCGCCGAGGCGGATCATCTCCGCCGCCCATCCCGTGGTCCGCACCACCAGGACGTCGCCGGGCCGCACCGCGAGGGCGGTCACGGGCTCTCGCTGCCCTGGCCGGGCTGCCCGGTGCCGCCGGGCAGCGCCCGCAGGTCGGTGACGTTCCGGCACCCCTCGCACCTGATCCAGGCGCACTGGGGGTTCTGGCAATGGTCAGTGACCTTCCTGGAGCCGCAGGTACCGCACTGCCTGTCCATCGCCCCTCCTCTCGTGCTTCCCTGGCGGGGGCCAGATGGCAATGTTCCCTGTAATGATCATAGCGGCAGGGCGCTTCACCCGTAATGCCGGAAGCGGACGCTGTTCTTCTGGACGTCGCTCCACTGCGCGGGGTGGCCGCCGAAGCCGTAGGGGTCCCCGCCCTCGGCGGCGCGCTGCATCTGGCCGCCCATGAACCTCACCACGTCAGGGTGCCGCAGCTCCCGCAGCGCCCGGTCCCCGACCCTCTCGTCATCGTCCCCCAGGTCGGACCATCCCGTGGCGCCGGTGGGATCGCCCCCGTGATGCGTCATCATCGTCCAGCGATTCCGCTCCGGGTCCAGGTGGAAGCCGACCTTGTGCCCCGATTCCAGGTGCGCGTAGTCGTCCGGCCAGTGCTCCTCGCCCGGGTACAGCCCCCGGCTTCGCAGGTCCTCCTGCACCCGGTGCGTGCGCGCCTGCAGCTCGCTGAACGGGATCGCCCAGTTCCCCCGGTGGCCCCGGTAGTGCGCCGGGTATGCGTTGTCGCGGTAGATCATCGGCGTCCCTTAACCGTAGTGCCGGAAGACGTGAGAGGGCTGGTCCCCCATCGGCACCCACCCGGCCGTGGGGTTCTGCTCCCCGTAGGGATCGCCCGCCGCCGACGCCCGCTTCCACTGCTCGCCCATCTCCCTGACCACGTCACGGTGGCGCAGCTTGGCCAGCGACCGCTCGCCCAGGTCCTCGTCGCTGAACCCCAGGTGCGAGCGGATGGCGGTGCCAGCCGGGTCCCCGGGATGCCATGTGCTCATGACCCACTCGGCGGGAGAGCTCAGGGGCAGGTGATGGTGGAGCGACCAGGAAAGGGCGTGGCCGGACTCCAGCCGCAGCGCTGGCCCCGCCTCCCGTGGCACGTTCAGCCGGGCACGGCGCAGCGACTCATGAGCGGCGGCGGTATCCCGGTCCATGCGGGGCGGCCCGTCCCAGAAGCTCATGGCTGCCCCTTACTCGTAGTGCCGGAAGGCGAGGTTCCACCGCTTCTCGCCGGACTCCGGGTCCTGGTCGAGGGAGTAGTGGACGTAGTGGCCGGACTCCAGCGGCCCGACCATCGGCCACTCGTCTTGCTCGGCCTCGGGGCTGAGGAGCCGGTGCCGGGCCAGCTGCCGCTTCACGTCGCCGTAGCGCCCGGGGGTGCCGCTCACCGTTCCTCCCCGCTGCCGGGCAGCGCGACGCCCTCGGCGTCGTGGTGCACGTACCGGAAGCCGTTCCTCTTCGGGCGGGGTCCCTCCTCACGAGGGGAGGACATCTGCGCCATCATCTCGCGGGTCACGTGGCGGCAGCCAAGCTCCCGCTGCACCAGCCGGGGCACGTCCTCGTCGCGGGTGCCCAGGTTCACGTGGATCATGGTGCGCCTCGCCCGGCCATCACCGGGGTGCCAGGCGTTCATCACCCATCCCTGGTCCTTGCGGGACAGGCCGACGCTCACGTGGTGCCCGGACTCCAGGCTGAAGCTCGGGGCGTCCTGGCTATAGCCGTACTGGTCCTTGAACTGAACAGGGAACCCGGCGGCGTGCATCTGGTCGCGGACGGCCCGCAGCCGGACGCCCTGGTCGCGCTGGGTCAGGGAGTCGCCGGGGAACAGCTTGTCGCTGCCCCGGAACTCGCCGTCGCCGGACGCGAAGTGCCGGATGAGGTCATCGCCGCGCGCCATCAGCCGTCCCCGTAGTCGCGGAAGTGATGGGTGGCCTCGTGCCACTTCCCCTGGTAGTGCAGGCCCTGGTCGCCATGCGGGTCGCCCGCCGCGACCGCCCGCTGCCACTGCTCCCCGATGGCCTTGACGAAGGCGGGGCGGCGGAACTGGTCGGCGGCCCGCTCCGGGACCTTGAGGTCATCACGGCCAAGGTGCGAGATCACGTACGAGCCGTTCGGGTCCCCGGGGTGCCACGTGCTCATCAGCCACCCCTCGTGCCCCCACTTGCCGAGGCCGTACAGGTGGCCGGACTCCTGCAGCTGGTTCAGGTCCGGGTCGGACCGGTGCTGCCGCCCGATTCCCTGGTTCCGGAGGTGCTGCAGGATCATGGCCTCCCGCGCTGGCTCAGTGCCCATCAGCCGAACCTCCTCGGCCAGGAGGGGTCGTCATCGCGGGGAGGCGCCATCTGCTCGCGCATCGCCCGCATGACCTCCCCGTGGCCGAGCCACTTCCTGGCCCTGGCCCCGACGGCGTCCGGGTCATCGCCGAGGTCGGCCAGTATCACCCGGGGATTCCGGAATCGCGAAGGCCCCTCGCCTGTCCGCCCTATCGTGGGGTCCGGCTCGCGGGTCACCCACATGCGCCAGGTACCGCGCTCGTGGTTGTAGGGGACGATGATGTGGTGGCCGGTCTCGGTGCGCATCTCGTCCGACAGCCCGGCCGCTCGCAGCGAGGCGGCAGCCCGCTCGCGCCGGGCGTCCTTGTCGCTGGCGGCGAAGTGCCGGATGAGGCTGCTGCCGTCGTCGCCCATCAGCGCTCCTCGTAGTGCGGGCCGGTCAGCCATGCCTGGTGCACCGCCATGGTCCACGACGCGCCTGTCCGGCTCGTCGCCAGACGGGTCGCCGTTGGCGAGCGCCCGCTTCCACTGGGCGGCCAGCCGCCCGACTACGTTCGGGTGGGTCATGAAGTGCCGGAAGCGGTCCGGCACCCGGCCATCTTCCTCGCCCAGGTCGGAGCTGATCACCTCCTCGGTGGGGTCGCCGGGGTGGGAGACGTTCACCTGCCAGCGGCGGTCGCGGTCGCCCAGGTAGAAGCCGAGGCTGTGGCCCAGCTCGGTGCGGAAGACGCGGTGCGGTCCTGGGGGGCCGACAAGTCGCTGCCGGGACAGGGCGGCGTGCACGGCGTCCTCCCGTCGGTCCACCTCGGGGAACGGGATGTGGCCGGACCGGTCGCCCCACCGGCGGCCCTCCTCCTCGCGGGAGATATCCCACTCGCTCACCAGTCGCCCCGTACTCGCGTCAGCCCGCGTAGTAGGACGGGCTGCGCTTCCAGTCGCTGCGCGCCATGGTGCTCGCGTGGGCGGCGTCGCGGTGCCCGTCGTGGGCGGGCACGGTAATCACGTGGTTAGCCTGCTGCACCGTGACCATCGCCTCCTGGCCCGGCTCGATCGGCTCCCCGCATCCCGCGCAGGCGTGCTGGCTCTGGTTCCTGGCTGCTTCCATGGTCTTCATCTTAGCAAGGAAAGCTGTATCTTCGCGACCCGCCTCGCGGCGCAGCGCCGACAGCACCCGGGGATCATGACCGGAGGCGTGCGCGGCGAGGTGGCGGATGAGCTGGCCCTCGGTCAGCGGCTGGCCCTGCAGGCCCCGGTAGCGGGCGCCCTCCTTCTTGCCCTTCGGCGGCGGCTTCTTCTCGCCTTTGCCCTTCGGGAAGGGGGAGCCCTCGCTATCGTCATCGTCACCCGGCGACGGGGGCGCGCCCTCGCCGCCGGGACCAGCCTCCTCATCATCGCCAGGGGGCATGCCGCCTTCCTCGCCGCCTTCCTCCGGGGGCATGCCGCCGCCCACGGGCATCCCGTCCGGGCCGATCATGCCCGGATCCATGAGGCCGCCGTCGGGGCCGACGTCAGAAGGAGCGCCTGGGCCGCCGGGCATCTGGGGGGCGCCCGGGAAGGCCGGCTGGACGCGGACGATGTAGTTCTGTCCGCAGAAGGAGCACGCGATCGTCCCGTCACTCCTGCCCACCACTTGCCCTGAGCCGCAAAACGGACAATGAGACGTGATCAGGGGATCGCCTGGGTCGTGGGCCAACCTGGTGCCGATGCCACGTGCCGCCATGATGCCTCCTGGTCCTTCCGGGGATCATGGCATCATGTCGCGCAGGCGCCGCATGATCCCCGGCTCGCACAGCTTCCGGCCTAGCACCCTCGCAACCGCGTCATCGTCATGGCCCAGGTGCAGGTGCACGACAAGGTCGCGGCCAGGCCAGGTGATGTTGGCCCACCACCACTCGTGCCGGGGATCCCTGCGGCCATGACCCATCCCGACCTGCACGTGATGGCCGGACTCCAGCTTCTGCCGCTGGCTGGTGATCCCGGCCGCCAGGATCGAGTCCCACACGCGCACTAGCCGGGCCATGTCGCCGTCCCTGGTCACGCCATCAGCCTCCGCATCGCCCTCATCGTGCCCGGCTCGGACAGCAGCCGGGCCAGCTCGGCGGCCACCTGCCCGTCATCACGGCCCAGGAACAGGGTGACCACCCCCTCGCGGTCCTGGTGGGTGACGTTCACCCACCAGGACCATGCCTGGGGGCCGTCCGGCCCGGGCCTGCGGAAGACCTGCAGGTGGTGGCCGGACTCGGTGCGCATCGACGGGCCGCACAGCCCGGCGGCCACGACCGAGCCCCAGACAGCCCAGACCCTGAGCAGCGTGCGCGCGTAGAAGGCGTGGTCGCTCCAGCTCATGACCCGAAGCCTCCCAGGGCCTCGCCGACCAGTGCATGGAGCAGGCGCAGGTGCTTCTGCGCCAGCTGGCCGACCGCCTGCGCCCGCTCCAGGCCGGGCCGGATGTCTGCCTGCGGGTCGGCCGCCAGCCGGTCGCGGGCCGTCCGGATGAGCGCCGCAGCCTCGTCCAGCCCGGCAGCGGGGCCGCTGACGTACGGCGCGAGGCCGGGGACGGCCAGGGCCAGCTCGCGGGCGGCTGCCGAGCTGCGGGCGAGAAGGGCCGCTGACCTGTCCAGGCCCTCCGGCGTGAACTCGCTCACGGCTCGTCCCTCGCCAGCATCATGCCGGGCCACGCCTGCGCCATGGGCACCAGCCGGTAGCCGGGAGCGCACCAGTCGCCTTGCGGGCACGGCCTGCCGAAGCCGTCCTCGGCGGGCCCTTCCGGGCAGTGCGAGGCGACCAGCTCGCCCAGCAGGATGCCCGTCTCCCCTCTCGGCAGGTACACGAACACGTTGCCCGGCCCGCTGCTAGTGGTGATGACGTCCACTCCGCTCCCCTCGCTCAATGCAGCTTTCCTTGCTATCATAGCGGACGAGGAAGGGAGCCATCCAGTGGCGACGATAGCGGAGCAGATCGCGGCCAAGCAGGCCGAGATCGCGGCGGTGGCCGAGCGGACGCGGGCCGCGTACCACGCCTGGCAGGACCTGGACCAGGCGCATAACGCGCTGTGCGAAGAGCTGCGGGAGCTGAAGAGGCGCCAGCGGGAAGGCGGGCAGTGATGGCCCGCGAGCAGATGATGCTCCCCGACGCGGTCGCCGCTTACCTGGACGACTGCGCGGTGGCGCACGCGGCCGGGTGGCGCGCCGAGCCGCACGCCACGGTGGAGGAGCTCTGCCAGGTCTTCAGCATGGTGCCATCGGCGATGATGGCGGACTGCCTCGCTGGCCTGGCGGCCAGCGGGGACGCGGAGGTCGGCCTGGTGGCCGGGGAGTGGAGGTCACGGTGAGCGAGGAGCGGCACCTGGCCGTGCGCGTGCGCGACCCGGGGAGCAGCCGGTGGGAGTGGGTGGGCCATCACGGCCAGGGGCTGACCCGGCGCGTGGACGAGGCATTCACCTACCCGGACGACTGCAGGCGGGTGGCCGATGAGGTCGCCAGTCTGGCCCGCGCGCATGGCCTGATCGCTGAGGTCGTAGACCTGGACCAGGCAACGGCGGCCGGACCCCGGGGCAAATGGCGAAACTGGAGGTCGCGGTGAGCGAGAGGCAGGCGCAGGTGCCCCCGGGGACGGACATCACGCAGCCGATGGCGCAGCACGTCGCGCTGGTCATCACCGGGATCCTGGTCGGCATCAGCGAGGCCGACCCGGCGGGGGCGGGCCAGGAGCTGCTGGAGACGCTCGGCCTCAAGGCGGTCAGGCGCAGGATCCGCTCGCGCTACGCCCATGGCGGGGACAGGACGGGATCGTGATGGGCGGCCTGAAGGGCGTCCAGCCGGGCGACGAGCTCATCGTCAGCGACCCGCGCTCTCCCCGGCGCAGGCCGAACAGGGCCACGGTCGCCTCAGTCGGCCGGACCTGGGTGACCGCGAGGGGCGGCCTCCGCTACCGGATCGACGACGGGCGCGACGAGTGCGGGGCCACCGTAGCAGAGGTCCCGGCGGACTACGAGGAGCGGATGGCCTGCCACGCGCTCCGCGAGGACCTCCGGGAGGCGGGAATCCTGACGGGCGGCGCCGAGCTGTCCCGCCCGCAGCTGGAGGCGATCCTCGCGATCGTCAAGGAAGGAGCGCGATGACCACCAGGCAGCACCAGAAGGACCTTGTCAGCCAGGCCAGCGCGGCGCTGGACATCGCGCTCTCGCGGAACATGGGGCTGGAGCGCGTCACGCCCGTCATGACGCTGGCCGAGGTCGCGGAGGCGGTGCGCCGTGCCCGGGGCCGCTACGCGTCGTTCCCGGACGTGCGGGCCGCCCTTGACGAGGCGGTCGCCGCCGGGCTGGCGACTAAGTGCGCTTACGGCTGGATGGCCCGTTTCGAGAAGGGAGCGCGGTGACCGCGCGGCCGATCAACTACTCCACCGTCATCGACCCGATGAAGACGGTGACGGAGTGCACCGAGCTGCTGGCCCGGCACGGGGCGCGGAAGATCCTGACCGAGTACGGCCCGGACCGGCAGCCGACTGGCCTGTCATTCCAGGTGGACGCCCCGTGGGGGCCGCAGCAGTTCCGGATGGAGGTCAACCCCGAGGGGACCTACCGGGTGCTGGCCATGGCGAGGAAGCGGGGCGAGATCGCGCCGCGCTTCGCCACCAGGGAGCAGGCCGCCCGGGTCGCCTGGCGGGTGCTGAAGACGTGGGTGGAGGTGTGCCTGGCCCTGTCGGAGACGGGGATCGTCAACCTCACCCAGGCGATGCTCTCGTTCGCCATGACCGGGCCGGACACGACCCAGTGGGACGACTTCGCGACCGCGAGGGCGATCACGGCGGGAGGCGGCGATGACCAGGCCTGAGTTCCTCGCCCCGCCCGGCGGGGCGCTCGTGGCGGATACGCGCATGGCACTTGCCCTTATCGGGGTGGAAATTCCCGAGGACGACGTCCGGGGGTGGACCAAGTACGAGCTGATGCTCGCCTACGACTGGGCGATGCGGGAGCACCTGAGCGCGTCCGACAACACGGTGCGCAGGCGGCCGAAGCCGTCGTTCGTGACGGCGGCAGAGCGGGAAGGGGAAGGGTAATGGGCAGGACAGGGCAGGTGGCGGCCGGGGACCTGCGGCGGGAGATCGCCAGGGCAGTCAGCCTCGAAGGCCTGAGCGACGGGCTCACGCCCATCCTGCGGGCGCACGGCCGGGATTTCGGCGTGATCGGCATGGGCGTGATGATGCACGAGGGACTGTTCGTGCTCGTCATCCACGGCGAGCGCGGAGGCCGCAAGGACCCCTTCTGGACTATCGCCGACCTGCGGACGGCACTCGTGTCCATTATGGAGGAGGGCATCTTCCCGGGATCAATGACCCTGGGCGAGGGCAAAAAGGTGCTGCTGATGATCTACGGCCAGCTGTTGGGGGTCTCCTCGGCCGCGCCGGACAGGCGCCGGGAGCGCTTCGTCCTCCAGGGGGAAACGCTGTGAGCCCCGGGCCGGAGGGCATCCTGGACCGCCATCCCGAGCTGCTGCTGCTGCATGTCGCGGTGCCCGTCGCCATCCAGGACACCGTGCGGTACCTGGCAGAGGACAGGCGGCTGGCGCTGGCCGCCGAATGCGGGCAGTACATCGCGGAGCACGGCGACGACCTGATGTTCCGGGGCCGGAAGGGCGCGGCGGCCAAGGCGTTCACGATGCTGGCCCACGGGCTGGCGTGCGCGGCGTTCCAGCCGGGCGGCATCGACTTCGCCGGGATGCACTTCTGCGCTGACCACGGCGCGTGCACCGGCGCGGACGGCGGCCCCCCGCAGCCTGCGCCGGTGTGCAAGAGGCTAACGGACACGATCAGGGCACGGGAGGAGTTGCTGTGAACGTTAAGGCACTGATGGAGACGGCCCGGGAGTGGAGGCGGCGCATGGCCGGGCACGTCTACCTTGACTGGAATGACCAGTGGGTGGGGCGCTACCGGAGCGACACCCACAACTACGTCTGCCCGCTGCCCTGCCTGGTGATCAGGTGGCGGCGGTCATGACGGCCAAGGGACAGCCCGACGAGTACTTCGTGAGCATACCGATGGAGGACGCCCTCCAGCTGGCCAGGTGGATCGCCAGTGCGCAACCCGGTGACGTGACGCGAACGGGCGACCATGAGCGGATCTCCTTCGAGCGCATCGGGGACAAGGGGTTCCTGGTCCGGGCCAGGCCGTGGAAGCCGGGGTCGCGGTGAGCCGCCCGGCCCTGCAGTGGGGGTGGGTGCTGTCATGGGCGGACGCCAATGAGGTGCCAGGAGAGGCCCGGCTGCTGTGCCTGGAGAGCGGCCGTGAGGTCGTCGCGGTCAGCCCCTACGGCGAGGACCTCATCCTGGAGACGGCCAGCATGTCCGACCATCGCCCGGGGCTCACCTGGGGCCAGGCACGGGAGATGGCGGGCGAGTGCGATGAGGGGCTGCGGGTCAGGTTCCAGGACGGGTCCCCCGCGCTCGACCTGTCCCAGTACGGGCAGTGCGAGTCCGGCGGCGAGTACGGGCAGGACGGCGAGCCGGCCGGGCCGGAGCTCTACGTCCAGCGGAGGTGGGGATGACCGCGCGCAACGCGCCCCGGAGGTTCATCCGCCTCCGCAACGGGCGGGCCATGGGCTGGAACGGCGAGCCGCACTGGGCGCTTGCGATGGCCGAGCGGGCGGCCATCACGCAGATGAGCCATCCCGTCGAGTGCTGCAAGTGCGGTGCCGTCTACGACCTGGGCAAGATCGAGGTGACCGGGCACTACCTGGACTGCACCATGTGGCGCACCCCGTGCTGCCGGGCGACAGTCGACGACCGGGGCAACTTCGGCGGCTTCGGCCAGCCGGCCTACCAGGACATCCCGAGGCCGCCGCGCCGGGGAGATGGCCCGGGTGAGTAACGGCCACGGGGACGCGACCCTGGTGACCAGGACCGAGACGGTCATCGAGGGACTGCCCGCCATAGGCGGCTGGCTCGACCATGACTCTCCCGGTCCGGTCATACACTTCCACCGCATGTTCAGCGAGCTGCCGCGCGAGGGCCTGGCCGGGCGGCGGATGGAGCTGCGCGCCGGCGGCAGGACATGGGTGTACGTGATCACGGACTATGACCCGGCTACCGGGGAGTTCACGGCGCAATGGCCGGACTGATGCCCGAGCCGTGGGAGGTGAGGCTCCACGTCGGCGGAGGGCGCGGGTACACGATCATCGCGGACGAGCCATTCGACGGCAGGCTCCCCAACCCGTCGGCGACGATAGTGATCCGGCCCTCCCAGCTGCAGCCAGAGCACAGGGACATGACCGTGTTCGCCGGCCAGCCGCTGGAGGTCACGTACCAGGGGAAGCGCTGGGTGTACGTCGTGCACGCGGTTGACCCGGAGGCCGGGCTGGTGCACGCCCGGTGGCCAGACTAGCGAGGAGGACGGCATGACGGAAGGCGAGGAGGCGCGGTCGGTCGCCATCGGCGGCCGGGACGGCAACGGGCGGCTGTTCCTCGACATCGAGAACGGCTGGCCATTTGCGATGGAGCCGGAGATCCAGGTAGACGGCTTCATCGACGCGCTGATCGCCTACAGCCCGGAATGCTACGCGGGTGACCCGGCGGCGCTGGTCGGCGAGCCACTCGTCCTGACGGTGAACGGGCGCCGCAGCGTGTACGAGCTGACGGCCTGGGACCCGGCCGGGAGGTCCTTCACGGCGCGGTGGCCAGACTAGCCACAATTACAGCTTTCCTTGCTATGCTGGGCACGTAGCAGCCCTCCTGAAAGGACTTGAGCATGTTCGGCAAGAAGAGCAACGGCGTGGCCAACCACGGCGGGGAACTCCGCATCGAAGACGTCGTGATCGACGGGGGAGGCCCGCAGTCGGGAGACGTTCCCGTCGAGGACCTCCCGGACGGCGGCACCATCCGGAACACCGGGATCGCCAGCTACGGGGGGAGGACCATCATCAGGGGCTCCGCGATCGGCAACGGCGCCCGGATAGACAACGACGAGTAAGGCGCGCGCAGGGGCAGGCGGGAGGTGCCGCCTGCCCCTGCGGCTATCCGGATGTCCTCCACTATTACAGCTTTCCTTGCTATGATGGGGGCATGGCAAGGAAAGACAGGCGCGTAACCGCGCTGATCGAGATGCCGCCGTGGGTGGGCTGGCTGCTCGTGGTGGACCCTAACGGCTTCATCGAAATCCGCAACGCCGACGGCGAGCTCGTGCGGGGCGTGCACCTCGGCGACATCCTGCAGGGCAAGGCCGGGACGCTATGACCCAGGAAGCAATCGAAGGAGCCAACGGCAGCGAGCTGACCGAGGACGAGGCACGGGCAGTCCGCAGCCTGGATCGGCTCGCCAGGCGATGGCCGCAGACGCTCAAGCTCGTGAGCATGAGCGGCTCGCTGCACGTGATCCACTCGGCCGATGAGCGGTTCGGCTCGGAGGTGAGCACGGAGCGGGGCGAGGCCGTGCTGCACACCATCCACGGCATCCCGAACGACGGGGGCGACTGGTGAGCGCGTCGTTGCTGAAGTGCGCTTACTGCCCGTTCACGGACAGGGAAGAGGACGCGATGCTGGACCACGTCCTCGCGAGCCATCCTGGAGCCAGCAAGGAAGAGGACTGGGATGAGGTTTCCTGATGGCGACGCCGGCATGAAGGCAGCGGAAATGCGGGAGCGCCGGGCCACGGCCGCGCGGCTGCTGGAGCAGGCGGATGACCTGGGCAAGGCGATCGCGGTGCTGCACGAGCGCTTCGGTGGCCTCGCCACCACCATCGCGGTGCTCGCGGAGAAGCGAGACGTGCTCAACCGCCGGGCGGCGGAAATGCTGAAGGGCCTGCCGTGAACGGCGCGGTATCCCTGGCCGACAGGTGCCGCCTCGCCTACTCCATCGAGGGCGAGGCCTGGTACGCGGGGTCCCTGGACCGGGAGCGCCGCCGGCAGGTCATCATCATGTCCGCCCGCGAGGGCGACGGGATCGACTGGGACGTCTTCGTCAGCCCGGCAGGGACGATGCTGCGGCCCCGCCTCGCCACCACCCGGCCGGGGAGGGGCGTCATGAGGGACATCCCCGGCATCATCGGGGCCATCCAGTCGGGTGAGATCCGGACCGTGCGCGGCCTCATCGCCGTGCTGCGGGAGGCCGGCGCCCTCGACGAGACGGAAAGGGACAGGCCATGAGGCTCGGGGGCGGATTCCACCTCGCCTACAGCGCCTGCTGGGAGGCCTGGTACGCGAGGTCCATCGGCGAGGAATCGGCTTCGCTGATCGTCTGGTCCCAGTCTGATGATCATCACGGCTGCGACTGGGAGCTGGTCGTCCTGGGCAGCAGCCGGGGCGAGTTGCAGCCGGGCGCGGGCGGGATCGACCCGCTCATCCGCCGCCAGGCATCAGAGGTGCTGGCGGCGATGCGGGAGGCGAGGACCCTCCCGGAGATGAGGCACGCGCTCGACAAGATGGGCGCGGCCGACGAGACGATGAGGGAGAGGCGCTGGTGAACGCCAGGACGGGAACGGGGACGCTGGGCGAGTACCTGCGGGAGGCGTTCCGCGACTACCTCGCCGCGCTGCCTGAGCCGGAGCCGGTCGACGGGCACGCTGCCCTGGAGCTGCTGCGGCAGGCCGGGATGAGCAGGCGCGAGGCGCGGAACGCCGTGCGGGACCTGTACGGGACGGCCGGGTCGAGCATCGAGGGGCGCGGCTGGCGGATCGCCAGCGCCGGGGGATCGCTGTGGCTGCTGACGGCCACGAGCGAGGGGAAGGGACGATGACATTCTGGATCGAGCTGCCCGCCGGGCCAGGCGAGTGCCTGAGCCTGCCGCCGGCCGTGGCCGAGGGCGAGATGGTGCGGGGTGCCCCTGAGCATCACCCGTTCACCAACCCACGGCGGCAGGCCATCATCTTCTCGGCTCCGCCCGAGATGGCCCGGCATGAAGGGCAGTACGCCGACGACTCCGGCGGCTGGGCGCAGGTGCCGGGCCCTGCCCGGATGCTCACCCGCGAGGAGCACAGCGCGCTCGTCGTCTCGGTCCGCCCGGACCTGGCCGTTCCGGCTGCCGAGGGGCATGATGCGCATCGCTGACCTGAGGACCGGGGACTTGGTCAAGCTGCCGGGCGCCGGCTCCGCGCTGTTCATCACCGACCTGGAGCACCCGCTGTACCCGATGCTGCGGCTGGTCATCTGGCGGACTCCGGACGGCGTGACCTTCATGGACGCCCTGTCCGCGAGGCAGGACCTCGGGGAGGTGGCGCCGTCCACGCTCGCCGAGCGCCAGGCGCGGCTGCGGGCGGCCCTGAACGGGGCGCCATGAGGCTGTCGGCGGCAGACAGGGCCGCTGCCGCCTTCCTCGCCGAGCAGGTGGCGGTGTACGGGCCGCTGACGCGAGGGCAGGTGGCGGACTACGCGGCACGGCTGCGCGACGGCCGCATCCCCGTCGGCTTCCTGGACCCGCCCGCTCACGTGACCGCGTACGGGCTTGAGGTCATCGCGTCCCGGATGGCGCCAGGTGACGTAGTGTCCGGCGCCATCCCGTGGCGGAGGCGGGCATGACGGGCGGATGGCAGCCCGGCAGGCCTCCCGTGCCCGGGTACTACCTCGGGGCGTGGAAGCGCGGCGGCAGGTGGGTCGTGAGCGAGCTGTGGTTCAACCAGGACAGCGCCGGGTCCGGCTGGTGGTCATCCCGGGGCTACCTGGAGGGCACCGGAAGGACGGCCGTCCAGGTCGAGGTGAAGGCCTGGATGCCGGTGCCGGAGTACGGCGGAGAGCCCGTTCCGGGCGAGGAGGCCTGATGCATGAAGGCAGGGACGTGCCCGCTGTGCCTGACCCCGCTGCAGCGCACCCAGGAGGGGACGCTGCAGGAGGGGATGAACGAGCACCTGAAGGTGATCCACCCGGAGCACTGGAAGCGGGGGTGCCGGTTCGGGACGGACCTGGCACTCCGGGAGCTGAGGTGACCCCCGCCGTGGCGCAGCCGGCCCCGGGCGACGCCGCCAGGATCCTGCGCGGCCTGGAGATGCTGCTGGACCTGCCCAGCGCGCCCGTGGTGTACGCCGTCGTGGTGGCCGGGGCGGGAGGCAGGCTGTCAGTGCGGTCGAACGCCGCCCCGTGGGCATGGAAGCGGCTGGTCCTGGAGGCCGCCCGGGTGCTGGACGCGCCGTCGCACCTGAGCCCCGGCCGGGAGGCCGCGATGCTGTCGTCCTACCTCGACGCGCTGGCGATCGAGCGGGGGGCGGTGCCGCGCTGCTGGGAGCACTGCGGGGAGGACCCGGACGGGCTGCCGGGGCACTGCCCGTGCCGGCGCTGCCACGGGCGGCGGCTGTGAAGGCGCCTCATTAAGGGTGATTGGGGCTGAAGGGCCACGGGAGCGGGGTTTCCGTGGTCCTTCACATGGCCTTTTGCATGATAGCAATAAAGGCTATAATCAGGTCGCAGGAGGGAACGCAAGCACAAGTGCAATTGCACCAGCACGTGCAACAGGGAGGGGCAAATGCAGAGAGGCGACAACCCCGGATGGGCTTCCGCGACCGGGCGGGCGAGGCCGGGGGGCATCGCCGGCGGGACGGTGGTCATCCGCCGGCCGCACGGCGACCGGGCGATAGTCGAGTGCGTCCACGGCGACCGGGCGTACCTCAGGGCCACGTGGGGGAACCGGTACGACGCCCCGCTGGCCGAGCTGGACTGCGACCCCGACCAGGACTGGTCCGGGGCGCCGCCCCACCCCTGCCTCGGCGGCGGATCGTGAGCCGCCCAGACGCCACCATGCCGCTCCGCCGGAAGCTGGGGAGGCTCTCCAAGGGCGAGCTGATCCGCCTGCACAGGCAGGGCGGCGGCCTGATGCGCATCGCCGACTACTGGGGATGGACGCATGAGGAGCTCATCGAGGCGTGCGTCGAGGACCAGGAGGGATCCGTGGTGATCCACGAGGAGCCGACGGGAGGGCCCCTGTGAACCTCACCCTGTTCGAGGAGCCCGGCATGGGCGCGGGCACCGTCCTGGAGCAGCTCGCCGCCGCCGGGGTGGCCCTCGGCCTGGACGACGTCCGGGGGTGGACCAAGTACGAGCTGATGCTCGCCTACGACTGGGCGCGCCGCTCGGCGATCCTGCGGGAGGACCCCGCCGCCGAGGTCACTGGCCGCCCCAAGCCGTCGTTCGTGACGGCAGCCGAGCGCGCCCGGGAGGAGGACGCCCCCGCAAACGGGATGGCGCGCCGCGTCGAGCACGCCCTGGAGGTCATCGCGGCCTGCGACGAGGCAGACGGCGCGCACCACCTGCAGTGGGCGCTCGACCAGGCCGCCCGCCACCTGACCGGCTGCGTGTACGAGCCGGCCACCGGCACCACCGGGGAGCCCCTCGGCCACGACCGGCTCGGCACCAGCGGGGCCTACCTGGCCTGGCGGCCGGAAGGCTGGGACAGGGGGATCGCGCCATGAGGCACACGACGGGCAGGCCCCTCCCGGCGGAGCTGGAGGCCCTCGACTTCGAGGCGCGGTACGTGCTGGCGTTCATGCCGCCGGCCCTGAACGGGCTACGGTGGCGCCGCGACCGGGACTGCGCGTCCTGGGAGCTGCTGACCGAGGCCGAGTACGATGCGGGCGACAGCGCGATGGAGGGCTGGTACCTCGCCGAGGGCGAGCACTGCCCGGTAGGGGTCCTCGCGCGGTGGACGGCCACCAGGCTCGGCCTGCCGGCATCAGAGGTCCTCCTGGACCCGGACTGGCATGAGGTGAAGCCCCGGCGGCGGCGCGCGGTGACCGCGCCGCTGTTCCGGGTGAGGAGGGCGGCGCGATGATGGCCAGTCCCGCGATCCAGGGTGCCTGCGGGTGCGGGGACGACGACCCGGCCGGGTGCGTCTACGTCAACGCCGGGTACGCGTGGTGCGGGCCATGCGGCGAGCACCACCGCCCTCCCGCGTGCCCCAGCACCCCGGGAGAGGTGATCGCGCCATGATGGGCGATGCGGGGATATCCCGGCAGGGCGCCCTGTTCACCTGCGTGAACGGGTACCCGTCAGGGCCAGCTGAGCTGACCGTCCGGGTCACCCGCGAGGACATCGCCGGGTTCCGCTCCTACGGCACGCATCCGGTCACGGTTGCGGTAAAGCGCATCACCGGCGGGAAGGTCGCCACCGGCGGGGAGATGGTGGACATATGGCTCCCCGTCGGGGCCGGAAGCCGGGAACTGGCGCATGACGAGCTGACGTACGAGATGACCCGTGACACCGCCGCGCTCATCGACGCGATCGACCGGGCCACCCCGTCGCAGCGGGCGAAGATGGCCCCGTTCACCTTCACGATGACGCTGGCCGACCGGTGACGCGGCGGCCATGGCGGGACGCCAGGGTCACGGAGGCGGCCCTCTCGGTCCTGAGCGCGGGCGGCGGCGTCGCGTGGGGACTCGATCCGGGCCAGTGGCCGTGGTGGGCCAGCGGGATGATGGCTGTCCTGGCCGCCGTGTACCTCGTCAGCGCGACCGAGAGGATGATCAGGAAGGCTTCCTATCGCCAGCTCCTCCCTGGCACGGAACCGAAGACCTTGCGGGAGGATGCCCGCAAGAAGCGCCACGCGCGTTAGACGGCAGCGGCTATCAGGAAAGGGGCGCCAGTGGACGACGTCGGGTGGTACATCGCCACCCTCCACGACCTCCTCGGCCACGATGGGGTGACCGCCGTCATCGGCATGCCAGCGGGCGACCAGGCTGCCTGCGTGCTGTGCCGGCACGATCGCGGCGAGGCCACCAGGGAGGACGTCATCGCCATGATCGGAGGAGGACCATGAAGAACCAGGAAGGGCAGTCATCCCTGCCCGAGCGGCGGGAGTGGGAGCAGGAGCTGAGGACGACGTTCCGCGCAGCGCTCCTGCTCAACCCCGAGGCCCATGCCCTGGCCCACATGGCCGGCGAGGTATTCGGCGCCTACGAGGAGCGCGTGGCCGCCCTGGAGGCGGAGCTCGCGCGGGCCAGGGAGGCGGCAACGAGCGGCGTCACGCCAGAGGACAGGGACACGGCCCGGCACGCCGCCACCCGCATCGTCCGCATCACAAGCCCGGAGATCGATCCGCGCGTGCGGGATGCCCTCGATTCCGCCCTGGAGGAGACGGGCCCTCCCCCGCTGGTGGTACCCGGCATCCCGGCGCTCAAGGCCCTCGCGAGGGACTACCTCGCCGCGCAGGAGGACCTGGTGCACCTCGCCAACCACGGCGCCCTGGCCGGGGTGGCGGAGGTCATCAGGGAGCGCAGGCGGCAGGTGGAGAAGGGATACACGGCGGTGCACGACGACGCGGCGAACCCGGACGGGGGCCTCATGAGCCTGGCCGAGGACGTTCTCGCCTTCGCCATCCAGGACCGCCGCGATGGCACCGCCAGCCCGGCCGGCGATGAGGAGGGGCTGCGCGAGGCCGGAGCGCTGTGCGCGGCCGAGATCGACCGGCTGAACAGGCTCGTCACCCCGGCATGAGGCAGCGCGTCATCACCCCGCCTCGTCCCGCCGGGGCGGCCGTCCGCGCCTGGCGGGCCGTGCGGTGGCGGGTGCGCGACTGGCACCGCACCCTGTGCTTCGCGTCCGTGACCAGGCGGCCCCGCTACTGGGGCATCATGGCGGCGCTCAGCGCCACCGGCACCGCGCTGCTGTCAGGGTCCCCGCTGCTGGGGACCGGGGTGGCATGGGCCGCCGCCGGGGCGCTGGGCGCATCCGCCGTCATCCTGCTGCTCATCGACGCGCTGCGCGGCACGGGAGACAGCGGATCACGAGGCGGGACCTGTTAGGGGAGGCTGGCCGTGGGCTACATGAGGCATGACGCGGTGATCGTGACCGCAAGCGGATGGGCGGTGGACGGGACCGCGAGAGACGTCCCCGTGCCGGACGTGGAGGCGTTCCGCCAGTCGCTGCCGGAGGAGTGGCGGCCCCTGGTGGTCGGCCCGGTGACATCCGTCGTCAACGGGTACCAGAGCTTCGCCTTCCTCCCGGACGGCTCCAACGAGGGGTGGGAGGACTCAGAGAAGGGGGACGAGTACCGGGAGCGGTTCGCGGCCCTGTTCTCGTTCGCCTTCGAGGACGGCTCGTCGCCGTTCAGCGTGCTCGTCATCAGGGCCCGCTTCGGCGGCGACGAGCCTGCCGACGGCAGTGAGCAGGAGGTCATCGTGTCCACCCGCCCGCCGTTGCCCGTCCGGGAGGAGCCAGGCCTGTGATAGCAAGGAAAGCCGTATTAACGTATAGTGGGGGGAACACCGCGAGGGAAAGGGAGTCCCCCATGCACGCGAGCAGGGCCGGGTAGCCGGCGATGCCACGACAGAGGGAAAGCGCCGTCCCCCTCGCCGAGGCGATCGGGTCCGTCATGATGGGAGCGGCCGTCGGGTGGGGCACCGGCTGGACCGGGGAACTGCCGGACGGGATGAACTACAAGCTCGGATTCGAGGACGTCCCCGGTGACGACATGGCCTTCATCACGATGGTCACCGAATCGGAGGGCCCGCGCTGGCCGGGGCATGACAGCAGCGGGCACGAGGGCAGGCGGTTCATGGTCCGCGTCACCGTCGAGGAACTGCCGTGAGCGTCCCGGAGCTGCCCAGGCGGACGGTGACCGTGCACTGCAAGCGGTCCGGGTATGACGTCTACATCGGGCGCCCCGGCCCCTGGGGCAACCCGTTCACCATCGGCCGCGACGGCACCCGGCAGGAGGTCATCCGGAAGTACGAGGAGCACCTGCTCGCCAGTCATGCCCTCCTTGAGCTAGTCCCCGAGCTGGCCGGCATGACCCTGGGGTGCTGGTGCTCCCCGCGCCCGTGCCACGGCGACGTGCTCGCCCGCTACGCGAACGACCCCGCCCTCCTCGCCGCCGCCCTGCTGGACGCCCCGTGAACGGGCAGTGCGCCGGCATCCGGGAGCAGGCCAGGGAACGCGCCCTCGCCGAGTACGGGGACCTGAGCCGCCGCGAGCTGAGGCGGACCGAGGACCTGCTGCTGAGGGCCGCCAGCGAACAGGTCGGCAGGGCCGACCGCGAGGTGCTGGACGGGGAGCTGGCTGCCGTTGCCGAGCTGCTGGGATGATCCCCCCTCATTCGACAAATACAGCTTTACTTGCTATTGTTGGCCTTGCAGGGGAACGACGGCGAGGAGGGTCACATGGCTTACGAACTGGTGCGAGACGGCGACTACCCGGGCACGGACCTGCCTGTGTACAAGGTCTACCCGGCTGGCGACCCGAAGGCCCGCGCCATCGGCGAGGTCTGGGAGACCGGCGTCCGGGGCGTCTCCGGCCGGTTCATCCCCACCGGAACGCGCTTCCAGCTCTCAGGCTCATGGGAGGAGGCGCCGGTGCTTCCCGCCGGCGCCTACGCGGACGCGGCACGGGCCATGATCGCCCTTTACGAGTCGGTGCCCGCCACGCACAGCGCCACGGCCTGACCGGCGCGATGAACAGCAGGAGCACCTGATGAGCAACTACACGATCCTCGTCACCGACCGCAAGCTGGGCGGCACGTCAGCCCATGGCCTGTTCAGGTCCATGGCCAAGGCGAACCAGGTCATCGAGCGGTGCTTCCGGGACCTTAGCGCGGTCGAGTACCGCGACCCCGAGGAGTACGACGTCGAGGCCAAGATCATCAACGGGGTTGAGTGAGATGACGAAGACCGAGCGCGAGGCTGCGTGCCTGCGGTTCGTATGCCCCTCCTGCCACGCGGAGGCGGGCAGCAAGTGCAAGGACAAGGGCCGGGGTCGGCTGCGCCGGATCGCGCGCCCGCACCCCGAGCGCATCGCGAAGGTGAGGGCCTGATGGCGAGGATCCCCCCGGGCCTGAAGGCGGAACTCGACCAGGAGCAGGCCAGGCGCGGCGCCGAGGTCGCGAGGCTGGCCGCGATCCTGGTGAAGCGCCGCGATGCGGGCCAGGAGACTGAGGGCAAGGTTCAGATGTTCCAGCAGTTCACGGAGCAGTACGACCCGAGGCACGTGGCCAGCCTGCTCATCGCGGCGATCTCGCGGATCAGCGAGGAGGACCGGTGAGCAGGCTGTTCCACGACCAGCCGGACGCCGAGGTGCGGGCGCTAGCCTTCGCGTGCCCGCAGTGCGGGGCGAAGGCGGGCGACCGTTGCACGTCACTGCGGCAGGCGGCGTGGCCGTCGCACCTTCGCGCCCGGCTGATGAGGCCGCATCCCCGGCGGCTGGAGCTGGAGAGGGCTTCCGCCGCGAAGGGAGCATCATGAGCGCTGAGTTCCGGCCGCGCCTGACCGTCGCGGACGGCGAGCGGATCATCGCCGCCCTGGAGGAGTCGCTGCACGCGTGCGACGACCGCGATGAGTCGGAGGCCATATCGGGCCTCCTGGCACGCCTCGCGCCCCTTGCGAGGACAGCAGCGGCACGCGACGCGCAGCGGTCGCGGCGGGTGAACTACCGGGTGCACCTGTACGACACCCGGGACGGCAGGTGGCGGGACAGCGCCGACTTCGCTCAGCGGCCTAGCCAGGAGGAAGCGGCCGGGGCCTTCCACCAGCTGCAGGGTCCCGGCTGGTTCGAGCTGCGGCTGTGCCGCATGTCCGGCAGGGATGAGCACCTCGCCAGCTGGACCTGGCAAGACGGCAGCCTGGGGCGGAAGGAGGCGTGATGGCACGGGGGATCGCCGGCTACGGCCGGTATGACGACGACCCAGGGCACGTCGGCTGCCCGTTCGCGAAGTCTGACATGACGCCGTGCATCGCCCGGGACGGGCACACGGCCCTGTCCAGCGGTGGCCTTCGCGTGTGCGTCGGCTGCGGGCACGCCCCCGGGCGGCTGATCACCGACCTCGGCAGGGAGTACCCGCCAGCCCGGGGACCGCAGCCAGCCAACCCGGTCGCGGCGGCCAGGAAGCTCACTGAGCTGGTCCGCGCCGCCACCGAGCCGCTCGCGAAGGGAAAGGAAGAGCCCGATGGCGCGCAGTGAGCAGCACCGGCCGGTGAGCATGGCCGACCTGCTAGACCAGGCGGTGTTCTGGTGCACCAGCGAGGGCGGGATCATCCGGCTGGCCGACATGAGCCACAAGTACCTGGGCAACGTCCGCCGGTGGCTGACGGGCAACGCCGGCACCGTCCAGGAGCAGGTCGCGGCCGAGCTGTCCCGGGATGAGAACGCCGCCGGGGACAAGGCTTCCGAAGCGGGCATGCGACTCTACCTGATGGGCCAGTACGGCGACCCCCGAGGATGGATGGACGACCAGCCGCTGGCGCGGGAGATCGACCGGCTCACGTCCGCCGAGGCGCAGGAGTCCAGGCAGGGCCGCGAGGAGCAGGTGACCGAGATCAGGGCCTGTCCCCAGTGCGGGGCGCAGCCGGGCCAGCAGTGTGTCTCGCTGTCGTCCATGAGAGGCCGCGTGCTGAACCACCCGCACGCGGCCCGGATGAGGCAGCCGTGAGCGGTCGTCCGCAGTGGGAGCCCGGCATGAGGGTCGAGCTGGTCGAGCATGTCGATGCCACCAGGCAGCCCCGCGAGAACGGCCGGGTGATCCCCGGCGAGGTCACCGAGGTGACCAGCCTCTACGTGATCGTGCGGCACGAACTGTCCAGGCGCCCGGACCCGTTCTTCGCGGACTCCGGGTGGCGGGCCTGGGACGGCATGTTCAGCTGGCGGCTGCGCCCGGCGGTCACGCCATGAGCGCCCGCCGGTGCCCCGCCTGCGGGTACACGGACCCGCACCCGGTAGTCACCCACCAGGAGTGCAGGAAGCGGGCCAGGGAGGCCGCCCTGCAGCGCGCGCTGGATGATGGCCGCCCGCTGGACAGGAAGTGCCCGTCCTGCGGGCGGCTTGACGTGGAGTACAACGGCAACTACTGCTGCCGCTCCTGCGACTGGGGGCTACCAGAGGACGGCGACGTGCAGCCGTGGCTGCGCAGCCTGATCAGGCTGCGGAGGTCAATGGGGAAGGACACCGCATGGGAGGAGCAGTACCTCGACTCGCCCATGCCAGGACGGCGGGGAGGAAACCGGTGAGCGCCAGGGACGAGTGGAGGTCAGCCCGCACCCTGGAGGACCTGGGCGAGCTGACGGCCAGGTGGCTGGAGGGCAGCCTGGATTCGGTGCCCGGCCACTCAGGACCGCCAGCGGATGAGACGCGCTGCATCGCGCCCACTCTGGCCGTCCTGAACAGGGCGGGGTACGTGACTACGTCCTCCCAGCCGGGACTCACCTCCTGGGAGGACGGCTGCCAGTGGCGGCAGCGGGCCTTCGTCACGGGCCTGACGGGCTACCGGGCAGCGGTGGCCATGAGCAACGCGATGCTGCCGCTTGGGTACTGGGTCATCGTGAGCCATACCCCCCGCCGGGGGCGCCCTGGCAGGGACCTCCCCGTGACCTGCCAGGGCGACCGGGAGGTCACCGGCGCGGGCCGCGCCCGGTCGCTGGGCGACCTGCGGAACTGGCACACGGGATTCGGGCGGTGCCACCCGGACGCGGTGGCCGCCGTCGCCGGCGCGCTGCAGGTGACGGTCATCGACCGCGAGTGGGGCAGCAACCTCATGTGGGACCGCCTCACCGCCGTCGTTGCGTGAATACAGCTTTTCTTGCTATAGTGGACCTGTAGGCCACCAGCGAGGGGAGCACCCGACGATGAGCAGGGAAACGGCGCGAAGGATCGCCAGGAGCCTGGACGTGATAGCCCGCAAGCCCGGCGGCGCAGACGGCGCGGACCTTTCCTTCATCAGTGACTTCTACTACCGCCTGAGCGCGGCCGACGCCCGGAAGGTCTTCCGCTACACCACGGCGTTCCCGTCATGACGCCGCGCGAGCACGACGAGAAGCAGGCGGCGCTGGATGGCGACCTCGGCATGGCCCTGGCACGGCGGACGACGGCCCGCAATGCCGTCCACCGGCTGGCCGGCGACAAGCTGCGCTGGCACGGCCGCGTCCAGGAGTGGGGGATGAGCTACGACGGGGCGCTCATGGCCGTGGCGGGGACCGCCCGGGAGGGCGTGGACCCGGTGGCCGTCACCGCCGCCAGGACGCTGGCCGATGCGGAGTTCTGGAGCAAGAGCGTTGCGGCCCTGAAGGACAAGATCTCGGTCATGGAGGCCGTCTACCGCAAGGACCCGTGGCCCCGCTACTTCCCCTGCCTCAACTCCGACGGCCACGTCCACCGCTCCGAGCGCGGCTGCAGCACCCTCCGCTACGACACCGCGATGGGGTGGGACACCAGCCTGTCAGGGCAGCCGGTCGAGGCGTGCATCGCGAAGCTGGGGCCGCGCCTGTGCTCGGTGTGCTTCCCCGACGCCCCGGCCGAGCACTGCCGGTCGCTGAGCGACATCACCCGCGCCGACCGCGAGGCCGCCAGGGCGGCCCGGCAGGAGGCCAGGTACGCCAAGCGGCTCCGCGATAACGAGCGGTTCCGGGAGACTGCCCATCCCCAGTGGTGCGAGACCGTGGCCCGCTGCAAGGAGATCCTGCGCGATGAGGTCGAGTACCGCGACTACTACGGGCGCGGCGAGCACTCCAGTCACGCCGCCTCGGTAACGGACGCGGCCAGGGCCGCCGAGGTGCTGCTGGCCCGCGAGGCCGCCATCCCGGGCACCGGCGCCACCCAGGACGAGATCGACCGCATCATCGCCAGCGCGGTGAAGAGGAACCGGAAGGACGGCGCGAGGATCTGATGACCGATGAGGAGCGGGCCGCGCTGCATGAGATGGCGCGGCCCGAGAACCAGTCCAGCGACGCGGTCCGGTACCGCATCGCCAGGAACGAGTGCGAGATCGAGCGGCACCTCGGGACGGCGGCCTGGCATGAAGCCAAGGCCCTGGAGCTGCAGGACGAGAACGAGCACATGCGAGCCGTGCTGGAGGCCAGGAAGGAAGGGGCGGGGACCTGATGATGTACGTGATCAGCTTCAGCGCCAGGGTGAGGCCGAACGACCGCGAGCGGACCGAGTTCCGCGAGGAGGTCGACGCCCACAACCAGCAGGTCGCCCTGCTGAAGGCCGGGATGGCGATCGCCGGGCGCGGCGAGTCGTTCATCGGCTCCAGCATGCAGGGCCTGGCCATCAGGCGGCGGTCGTGGTGAGCGGCCGGGAGCCGTGCCGGGGCGACGACGGCCTCGTCCGGCTGCTGGTCAGGCCGTCAAGGGGCGCCGCCACGATCAGCAGCCGGCTGCTGGCGCGGCTGCGCGCCGAGCTCAGGCCGCTCGGGGTAATCATCCCCGAGGGCGCCGGGCCGCGCCGCGTGAACGCCAGCGCGGCGGACCGGTGCAACGGGGCGTGGTCCTGGTGCATGGAGCCGGCCCTGTGGCCCGACGGCTCCACCGTCGGCTCCAACTACCCGATGGGCGTGATGGCGAGGTGCGCGGCATGGCGCGTCTCCCGGATAAGCCAGGTGGGCAGCTACGGAGACTTTTACGTGGACCCGTGCGACGCCTGCATCACCCGGCACGGCCGGGTCAGGTTCTGATGGCGTCCTGGAAGACGATCGCGGGCATCCTGGCCGCCCGCATGGCGGAGACGGAGGGCGTCGCCGGCGGCTGCCCCCAGCACGGGAGCGCCTGGCGCGAGCACCACCGGGACTGCGCCTACTGCGAGGACCAGCGGGCGTACTCCGCCTGGCTGGAAGCCGGCGGCCATGACTTCCGGGAGCCGCCGTACGAGGGCAAGTCAGTATCGGTGCTTGACCTGCTGCCCAGGCACCAGGCGGCAACCAAGGAGAAGGACGGTGAGTGCATCGATGACCAGTGACCGCAGGCGCAAGCAAGCCATCCGCCAGCGGATGGCGGAAGCCGGCGAGCCGTACTCGGTCGCCGCACGGCACGTTGACGAGGAGCGCGCCGCGAGGCGGCAGGCCTCGGCAGGGCCAGCGAGTGAAGCGGAGGAGGACGGCGATGAGCTACGGGACTGAGCCAGGGCTCGTGACCGTCACGTTCGACCCCCGGGACCCGGTCAGCGTCCTGCGGGCGCTGCGCGAGGCCGTCGGCCGCGACGTGCTGAAGGTCGTCGCGGACGCGGAGGCGCTCCGTGGCGAAGGCTGAAAGCGACCGGGAGCGCAGCCCGGCGGTGCGCCGTGCCCTGAACGAGCTGCGGCTGCTGCGGTCCCGGGAGGAGCTGGCCAGGAGGCAGAAGCAGTATTACGAGAAGGCAGTCGCCGCGCTGAGCCCGGAGGAGCTAGACCAGTACCTGCGCATCGCCTACGCGCAGGGCGCGCCGGCGATCCCGGAGTGCCCCTGCCAGTGACCAGGCCCGCGAGGCCCGTGCCGCGACCCGGCGCGGGCCTCGCGTCATCCCCTCCTAATGGCAAGCAATCCTGTATTCTGAGGGCATGAAGCTGCCATCCATCCTGACCCGGCGCGGATTCGCCTGGTACGCCCTCCTGGCGTTCACCATCTGGTGGTGCTCCCGCAACCCGCATGACGCCGCCGCCGCCGGGCGCAACCTGCTCCGCTTCACCGCCTATGCCGTCGGCCAGCTCTCGGTGTTCGCCCGGAAGGCAGCATGATGAGGCTGCGAGCACGCAATGCGCTCTGGCGGCTGTCTGACTGGCTGTGCGCACACAAGGCGACCTTCGGGCTAGGGCACCAGGTCGGCGAGCTCGGCTGGAAGCTGCGACGCCCCGGGGACCGGGCGTGAGCCCCGTCGTCATCGCGGAGGCCGCCACCGGGGCGGTCGCCGTCATCGCGGTCGCCGCGCCGCTGCTGGGCCTGATGGCGGCCGAGTCCGTCATGCTGCTGGTGCCAGCCGGATGGCGGGCCAGGAGGCGGCACGGGCGCCCCCGGCCCGCCATTCCCGCCCGGCTGCGGCGCATCATCGGCTCCGCTGACCGGCACCGGTGCTGCTACTGCCACTCGCGACACGAGCCGCAGGTGGACCACATCCGGCCGTGGTCACTCGGGGGCCTGTCCGCCGCGTGGAACCTCGCCATCCTCTGCGGCCACTGCAACCGGGTGAAGAGCGACTACTGGCGGCACCGGGACGGGGACGTGCACTACAACCCCTGGGAAGGGCACGGCGACATGCACCTGGCGGCCATGATCCTCGCCCGGGAGCTGCGGCACCGGCGCAGCCCGCTGCGGTGGGCGCGGCTGGCCATCGCGGCGTGCGCCGTACGGTAGCGCGGGCGCCGGCCTCTCTTGGTGAATACAGCTTTCCTTGCTATAGTGGGGTCATGAGCACAGCAGCTGGGACCGGGACCGTGATCGAGGTCCGGCGCGCGGAGGCCCGCTTCCCCGGGCAGCGCAGCCGGGCGTTCACCTACAGCTGGAAGGCCATCGCGGACGAGGACTTCCCGCGCCCTGACGGCACCGTCTTCCACCGCCCGGCGGGCACCTGGGTCGAGCACGGCACCAGCATTGTCGCGCTGCGGGACACGCTGCGGCGCAAGTTCGGGCGCGGCATCACGATCAGCGAGGACTGGAAGCCATGAGCGGGGAGATCACCGCCAGCCAGGTCGGGGCCCTCCGCGACGAGGCCGGGCAGCATGGCGACCTGGAACAGGCCGCCATCTGTGAGCAGGCCCTCGGCGGGGACTTCACCGCGTGGGCCATCTGCGTGGAAGTCATCAGCTACGCCGCGAGGGAGAGCCGGCCATGAGCACGCGGAAGAACATGATCGCCCGCGCCAGCGACGGCACCGAGGTCGTCCTGCGGACCGCCGGGGGATACGACACGGCGGGCCTGATCCGGCGGCCCGACGGCACCTGGTACATCGCGGCGCAGGGGAACTCGGCGGAGTCAGTGCGCAAGCGCACCCGGGCGGCCGTGAACCGCTACCACGGGGGCAGCGCCCCCATCGAGGTGCGCCCCCTGCACGAGGAGACCGCGCCGATGGTCCGCGACTACTTCGGCACCCACGACGTCAGGATCACCAGCTGCTTCTCCGAGGGCCAGTGGCGCCTGGTGCTGACCTCGTCCGGCCAGCCAGGATCATACCGGGGGGACCGGACGATGCTGCGCAGGCTGGCGCTAGCGGGCGTGGAGGCCGTTGCCGTGACCGGGCAGCGGCCGGGCGAGGACCGCCAGCGGACCGCTGACTTTCAGATGGACGAGATCGCCCGGAGCTGCGGCTTCCGGCTACCGCAGCGGGCCGCGTCATGACCACCGAGGAGTGGCAGGCCCTCCAGGACGAGCTGTACGACAGGTTCTGCCGTAAGGAGCTGGACCCCGGGGAGTACTGCGAGGCGTCCCTCGGCCTGGGCCCTGCTGCCGTCGCCATTAACGAGGAACGCAGGCGGATCGTGGAAGCCGGCGGGCGGATCGGGGTCGCCAGGGTGCCCCACGCGGACAGCACCCGCGTGGGGCACTACGGCGTGTACGGCCTGCCCGACGACGGCCACGTGGTCATCGAGTACGAGGGCTACGAGCAGGACGGCGTCCAGCACGGCATCGGCGGGCGCAGGAGGCCGGTCCGCTACAAGGCGCTGCGCGACGGCCTGGACATCACGATCTTCGGGGAGGGGCAGTGAGCGGCAGGCAGCTGAGCGAGCGGGAGACCCTCCTGCTGCGGGTGATCTTCAAGAGCATGCCGGATGGCATCAGCCGTGACCAGCTGGCCGAGGAGATGCAGTTCATGACGGGAAGCGCTACCCAGGCTGGCATCACGCGGACAGTCGGCTGCCTGTGCCGCAAGAATCTGGCCTGGCAGGCCGTTCACGTCCACGCCGGCCGCAAGGCACAGTTTTACAGGATCACCGATACGGGCCGTGATGCCCTGAAAGGCGACATGTCCGGCCAGTGGATCGCGAGGAGGAAGCGGTGAAGGTCATGACCATGAGGATCGCGGGAAGCGAGGTCAGGGTGGGGGACGACGTCATCTTCCTGGGCACTCCGCACCACGTCACGTCCGTCGAGCCGTACTCCCACCCGGTGGCCACGGGGGGCGAGCAGTGGGCCATCGCCTACGCCGCCACCCCGGAGCGGCCGGCGAAGGGGAACGCCTGGGCGATCACCCTGGAGCCGCACTGCGACTATGACATCACCCGGGTGGTAGCGCCATGATCATCGACGGCCTGACCGCCCGCGAGGCGAGGGCGCTGGCAATCCTGGACGAACAGCACGGCCCGGTCACGGTGGACGCCCTGCACGCGGCGATGACGCGGAACGCCACATGGCTCACCCTGGGGGCCGTGAGGATGACGGGGGAAATCCTCGCGGGGCAGCAGCTGGCCGCCCGGCGGGCCGACAGGCGGTACGTGATAACCGAGGCAGGGCGCGAGTGGGTGAGGCGGAACCGCAGCGCCCTGGACGAGATCACCCGGTCATGAGTGAATTCCTGCACCACGTCTCCAGCCAAGACAGGATCGAGTTCAAGGAACTTCCGGGCGGCATGGTCAGGATCTTCATCCTCGGCCCGAGGGGCGGCGTGCGGGCGAACATCACCGTGCGCCGGAGCAGCCTGGAGACCCTGGCCATCCGGATACTGGCGAAGAAGGAGAACCGGGGCGAATGAGCGAGACTGAGTCGCTGACCGATGAGCAGCTGGACTGGCTGGAGCGCCGGTACACCCCGGCGGAGGACCAGAAGTGCGTCGTATGCGGGGCGCCCCTGCGGTTCTCCCATTCCGAGTCAGGGGAGAAAGCGGTGTACAACTGCTCCAGCGACGCCGTAAGCCCGCTGCGCAGCACCCTGCCGTTGCGGGAGCGGATCGAGCATTACCGGCGCAGCGCCTGGTACGACCAGGGAGAGGCCAGCGTCGTGGTGGTGGCCGTCCGGGAGCTGCGGCAGTGGCGCGAGCACGCTAAAGGGCGCGAGAAGGCGGCGGTCCGCGACGAACTGGACGACATCGCCGCCGACATCGCCCTCCGCATGAAGAACGCGGCACGCGCCGACGCGCTAGCCATCGTTGCCGCGTTCAGGCAGCGGAACGAGGCCCGGTAGCCATGGCCGAGCAGGTGCTGACGGGCAACGCCGGCGGCGAGCGGCGCTGGGCATTCATGGAGGGCCTGGACATCGGGGCGGACGGCGACCCGTACCTGGACCGGCTGCGCATCGTGCAGACGCCATGGGCGAGCCTCTACCTGCACCACATCCACCGGCCCGACCGGGACCACGACCCGCATGACCACCCGTGGGCGTTCATCTCGCTGGTGCTGGCGGGCGGCTACACCGAGCTGGCGTGGCGGGACAAGGAGCGTCCCTCCTCATTCCGGACCCGCGAGCGAAGGCGCTGGTCGGTCGCTCGCACCCGGCGGTCCTCGGCGCACGTCATCACCGGCATCGAGGGACCGCTGTGGACGCTCGTCATCACCGGCCCGAGGCGCGCGGAATGGGGATTCTGGAGGCTCGGGGAGTTCATTCCATGGCGCGAGTACACCAGCCGGGCCGAGGACTCATGAGCATCCCCTCGAATTCCTGCGAGGACAACGGGTGCCCGGCCTGCGGGTCCGACGACTACAGCACGGAGCCAGGGGACGACGGCACCCCAGACTACGAAAACGGCCTGAAGACCTGCGATGAGTGCGGGGAGTCCTGGATATGACCACCGTCCTGGAGATCTGCGGCGGCGGCGGCGGGATGGCCCTCGGGCTGGAGCAGGCCGGGTTCGAGTGCGCCGCGATCGCGGAGATCGACCATGACGCCTGCGACACGCTGCGCGCCAACCGTCCCGGCTGGAAGGTCATCGAGGGCGACGTCCGCGACCTGGACGGGAAGCAGTTCGACGGCATCGACCTGGTCGCGGGCGGGCCGCCTTGTCAGCCCTTCTCCGTCGGCGGCATGCAACTGGGGGAGGGCGACGAGCGGGACCTCTTCCCCGAGGCGCTGCGAATCGTCGGGGAAGCCCGGCCGCGCATGGTGATGCTGGAGAACGTCAAGGGCCTTTCCCAGAAGAGGTTCCTCGGTTACCGGGCCCAGGTCATCAAGAGCCTCTGCAAGATGGGATACCGGAGCATCCGGTGGCGGGTAGTTAATGCCAGCTCGTGGGGGGTTCCCCAGCTCCGGCCACGGATGGTCCTCATCGCCGGGCGTAATCCCTCCTCCCTTTCCCTCGCCGGCGTCGGTGCTGACGGATCGCCGCTCACTGCCCTGCACGCAAGGGTGCCGTGGGCGCTCAGCATGCCTGGCGCGTCGTCCATGGCACCGTCCGTTGGCACGACCCTGCATGACCTCATGGCGTCCCGGGGCTGGCCCGGCGCATATGACTGGGCGATCAAGGCCAATGACATCGCCCCGACGATCGTCGGGGGAAGCAAGAAGCACGGCGGCGCCGACCTCGGCCCGACCCGGGCGAAGGAGGCATGGCGGCGACTGAGGGTCGATGGCATGGGAATAGCCGATGAGGCCCCCGGGCCGGACTTCCCCGTGGACGGGCTGCCAAGGCTCACCCTGCGGATGGTGGCACGGCTCCAGGGCTTCCCCGATGACTGGCTGTTCTCCGGCCGCAAGACGTCGGCCTACCGGCAGCTCGGCAACGCGTTCCCCCCGCCAGTCGCCAGGGCCTTCGGCGAGTCGATGGCGGCGGCGCTGCGGGGCAATCCGGCTTGCCCCGGGTTATGCTCGTAAGTGCCGCCGACCCCCCGTAGGCGGCACAGGGCGGCGATGCCCCCGTCTCGCCGGCCCGTCAAGGCGGCTCTTCGGCACCAGCAACCGAAGGGCCGCCGCCCTTTTCAGAGGGCGAGCAGCGGGGCCGCCTCGGCCAGCTCCCCGGCGCCAGCAGCGGCGCCGCCGCCTCCCATGCCGGGCAGCAGCGACCGGAGGCCCTGCCCCTCGAGCATGTGCGAGGCGGCACCGCCGCCGTGGTCGCCCCCTTGCGGCGCGGCCGGGCCAGGGCCGGCCGGGGTGTCGGAGATGACCTGGGACGACAAGTCCGTGGCGGCGGTCAGGTAGCGGCCCACCACGGCGCGGGCGATCCGCCCGCACTCCGGCTCCGGCAGCCCGGGGTTGGACCGGGAGATCATGGCCTCCACCCGGATGACCTCCCGCAGCACCGGGTCGGCGGAGGCCTGGCGGGGCGGCAGCGGCCCCTCCCCCGAGCCGGCGGGGAGGGTGGGCGCCATGCCGCCCATCTCAGGCGACGGGACGCCGGTTTCCAGCGACCCCGGTCCCGTCCCGGTTTCCGGCGGGGTGAAGGCGGGCATCATCGCCGACTCGGGCATGGCGTCGGCCTGGCGGCGCAGCGACCCGGTGGCCTGGGTCACCGGTCCCGCGTACGGCGGCCGGGGCCTGGTGACATCCGGGGAAGGGCCGCCGGGGGCGCCCTGCGGCACCTCGGCGTAGGAGCCGGAGAAGTCCGGCCCCTCGTCGTGCTCGTCAGGCTTGGCGGGGCCGGACCCGTAACCGGACCCGTTGCTGGCCAGCCCCGCCACCTCCTCCGCCGGGTCCTGCCCCTCGGCGAGGGCCTCGCGGCACAGCTCATAGCGGCGCCGGGCGGTGGCCATCAGGTCTTCGGGATCGAGATCGCAAGCGTGCGCGATGGCGGCGATGGAGCCCTGCGCGAGGGCGCTGCGGTGCGCGTACTCCTGCGGGGAGCGGGCGGCCAGCAGGAACGGCATCACCGTCTCCAGGTGCGCGTCGGCCAGGTCGAGGGCCGCCTGCCGCCGCCCGAGGTCGTGCTCGGCCCAGCTGCCGTCCCACAGGTCGTCGCTCACTGCGCCCCTCCTGCCATCGCCCGTGCCCCGTGCTGGACGCGGGCCCGGAATGCCGCCAGCCGCTGGCTGGCCACCCGGTCGGTGCCCCGGTCGCCCTCATACGCGGGCTTGTTAGAGTACCCGGGCTGATTGGCGGAGTTGGGGGCGACGGGGGCCAGGGTGGCGTTCTCCGGGTGCGCCCCGGAGAAGGTCTGGGTGAACGGGCCGTCCGGCTGCTCTGGGCGCTGCGGCTTCCCCATCACGTCATCGGGGACCACCGGCCCGCCGGACAGCGGCGGGGCACCCTGGTAGGGCGGCGCCCCGCCGGGGGCAGCCGCCTCGGTGAGGCCGCCCATCGGGGGTTGGGTGCCAGGGCCGTTCAGGGGGGTGGCGCCCATGGGGTCCGGGGAGGTTCCCGGACCGTCGGTGATCAGGTCGGTGGAGGTGGCCGCCTGGCGCTGGACGTACGCCCCGGTGGCCTGGATTCCGGCCCTGCGGGCGTGCTTGCGGGTGAACGAGACGTGCCGCTCGATCCGGTGCGCCAGGTCTGGGTGGGTGCCCATCGCGTGCGCTGCCAGCCACTCCTGCTGGGCACCCGGGGCGTCGGTGATGCCGGAGTACAGGCCCGCCTCGAACCGGGCGCTGCCCTGGGACACGAGCCGCTGCCCGGGTTGCCACCGGGTGGCGAACAGGTACCCCTTGCGGAAGTCCGGGTCATCGAAGAGGGCGTCGGGGGCGAACGTGGCCGACGCGCGGCGCAGCGACGCGGTCCTCGACGCCTTCGACACCTGGAAGGCCCGCTGCGCCTCCTGGGCGTTCGCCGCCTGGCCGGAGTCACCTCCCAGGGAGCGGGGCGCGTCCATGGGGCCGGCCGGGGCCTGGGCGCCCGCGTACCCCTCGGAGTAGCCCTTCACGTAGGGGGAGACCCCAGGGGAGGAGTCGGCGAACGCCGGCCGCTCGCCTGATGCCCGGTCGGCGCGGCCGGCCTTCTCGCCCGCCGCGTAGTCCGCGCCGCCCGGCTGGTCCGGGGGGGTGGTCTGCGGCGAGTTGTACGGGGGGTGCAGGTCGTCGGTGGTGGAGCGCGGCTGGGACCATGCGTCGGCAGTGTGCAGCGCCGCCGTGGTGCCGCGCTGCTCGGCGTACAGCAGCGTGCCGGGCGCGGTGTGCATCTTGCGGCCCTCGGCGTAGGCGGCGAGGTACTCGCCGTGCAGGTCGCGACGGCCGGTGGACTTCTCGTACTCGTCGGCCGTCATGGGGGCGCGGCCCACCATGCCGTGCATCAGCCCGGCCGTCCCGTTCCAGCCGCTCAGGTAGCGGCCGTGCTGGATCTTGGAGTGCCCGAAGTCCTCCTGGTGGCGGGGCTTGCGGCCGTCGAGGGCGTCGGCGTGGCCCATCATCCGGGCGCCCTGCGGCGGCAGGTCGGACTTTGCTCCCTGGCGCGCCTTGGGGCGCGGCCCGGCGGGGCTGGTCACCCACTGCTCCCCGAGGGAGTCCCCGAGGGGGAAGGCGACCCCCTCGGGGAGCTGGTCGTCCTCCGGGGACGGGACGTTATCCGGGTCGGTCACCTGCTGCACCTGGTCCAGGCCGGAGGCGGCAGTATGAGCGTTGCCCCCGTTAGCAGGAGCCTTGTCCTCGGTGCGGTGCTTAATCTCCCCGCAGTATGATGACGGGTCTCGTTTTTCGCTGTTCCGGGCGACGCAGTCCTCGAAGTCCCGGTACCCCGCGAACGGGGCGCCCTTCCGGAGCGAGGCAGTGAGGCGTCCTCCACGGCGGTC
>Ga0210400_10000255_pt1 | contig 64017 bp, 37 predicted proteins | sample IncBWH26MmetaG_FD_155456 | JGI IMG/M metagenome (GOLD analysis project Ga0210400, IMG submission 155456) | Forest soil microbial communities from Barre Woods Harvard Forest LTER site, Petersham, Massachusetts, United States - Inc-BW-H-26-M | ecosystem: Environmental > Terrestrial > Soil >...
TGGCCTGCCCGTTCAATTCCCGGTAGTTGAGCCGGCGATCTTCAAACACCACCGCCTCCGCCTCCGGGCTGCGCTCCACCTGCTCCTCAAACAACTCATGCAGACAGATCTCCCGCGGATAGTCCACAGCTGTATCGTTCAACTCATATAACAAGTGGCGATGTTCGGCCTCCGTTATCAACAGCAAGGCCTGGATCTGGGCAAACGGGTTGGCGACGACGCCCCGCAGCAGATTCTCCATGTGCTCACCCAGTCGCGCGATCGTCAATGCATTAAACAATTCACAGCTATAAGCAAAATTCAGCCGCAATCCATCGGCCCGTTCCGTGGCCTCAAGAATGAGATCGAACTTCACCATCACCTGATCGTTGTTCAGCGGAGTCAACGTCAACTCTGGCAGCCATGCTTCGGCTGCTTCGTTGGTGTTCATGGTAAACATGATCTGGAATAGCGGCGTATGACTGGCGCTTCGATGCGGCTTCAGCCGTTCCACCAAATGCTCGAACGGCACATCCTGATTGGTCTGGGCCTCCAGATTCACTCTCTTGATCTGCGCAAGATAATCTCTGAATGGCTGCTTGCCCGAACAATCGGCGCGCAACACCAGCGTGTTGACAAAGAAACCCACCAGCGGTTCCAGTTCCTGCTGAGGCCGATTCGCCACCGGTGTTCCGACAACTACGTCGTGGCTGCGCGCATGCCGGGACAACAACAGAGCAAACACTCCATGCAACACCATGAACAACGTGGCTTGCTCCCTCAGAGCCAACTGTTTAAGCCCATCCAGAGTGTCGCGGTCGACATCCAGGGTAAGTTGAGCGCCATCGAAGCTCTGCTTTGCGGGCCGCGCCCGATCCAGGGGCAAGCCGTGTACCTGGGGCAGATCCGCCAGTTGCTTTTCCCAGTAGGACAACTGCTGTTCCAGTGCCTCCCCTTGCAACCAGTTCCGCTGCCATTGCGCATAGTCCGCATAGTGGAGCACCAGGGGCGGCAGCGGATCAGGCCGGCCTTGGGAGAAGGATTCGTACAACTGGACAAACTCGCGCACCAGAATGCCCAAAGACCATCCATCGGAAGCGATGTGGTGCATCGTTAAAAGCAGTACGCCTTCTTCTTCCGATAAACGAACAAACGAAGCTCGCAGCATGAGGTCTGTGGTCAGATCGAAGGGCTTGAGCACTTCGGCATTCAACGCCGCAGTCACAGCACGCTCTTGTTGTTCGCTGACCAGCCCGCTCAAGTCGATGCGGGCCAGATGAAAATCAAATGATGTCCTGATGGATTGAAGCGGACCATTCTCACTGCCGACGATTACTGTTCTTAAAGGCTCATGCCGCTGAATGATGCGGGCCAGAACCCGCTCGGCGATCTCCTCATCAAACCGTCCCCGGACCCGCATTCCGCCGGGCATGTTGTATTGCACGCTGCCCGCGCCTAATTGATCGATGAACCACAGCCGCTGTTGTGCGAACGATGCCGGTAGTTGATACGTCTCGCGAGGGCTAGCCACAATACGAGGGCGCTTGCCGCGGCCGCCATTTTGCGCGATTGCAGCCGCCAAGGACGACAGCTGCGGCCTGTCAAATACATCCCGAATCTGCAGTTCGACACCCAGCTGGGCCCGAATCTGGGCCAGCAGCCGAATCGACAACAGCGAATGACCTCCCAATTCAAAGAAGTTGGCGGCAGCGCTGATGGTATTCGGATTAATCCTCACCAGTTTGCCCCAAATGCGGGCCAGTGCGATTTCAGTCTCTGTTTCCGGCGCGACATACGTGCCAGCCAACGCGATGTCATTCGGCGCAGGCAGCGCTTTGCGATCTACTTTGCCGTTGGGCGTAAGCGGCAACGCATCGACAACTACAAATGCCGAGGGCACCATATAGTCGGGAACCCGTGATTGCAGACCACGGCGCAACTCGGTTGCGAGATCGCCGCTAGCCGGCATATTCGCGTTCCGCACATTCTCCTCGAGCGTAACGTAAGCCACCAGTCTCTTTTCTCCCGGCGCATCTTCGCGGGCGACCACCACCGCCGTATTGATCTCCGGTAATGCCGCCAGCTGGTGTTCGATTTCGCCGAGCTCAATCCGGAATCCCCGTATCTTTACCTGAAAGTCGTTACGCCCCAGGAACTCAATGGTTCCATCTTGTAGCCATCTGCCCATGTCCCCGCTCCTGTACATCCGCGCACCTGAGTCGTTCACGAAAGGGTCAATCAGGAACCGCTCCGCCGTGAGTTCCGGCCGGTTGAGATAGCACCGCCCAACGCCGGCCCCCGCGATATATAGCTCTCCAGCCACGCCCATCGGCACGGGCTGGCCCTTGCCATCCAGTATGTAAATTCGGGTGTTCGCAATGGGCCGGCCGATCGAAAGAATGGCGGAGGACGCTGCGATCTTTCCGGACGTGGCAACAACCGTTGCCTCCGTCGGCCCATAGTTGTTGACAAGCGAGTACGGTAAGGGCCCTGGCGGAAGGTGGGATAACCGATCCCCGCCGATGAGCAGCGTATGCAATTGCGAGCGGGTCGCATCGCGTGTGAAAGCCAGCTCAGCCATTGGAGTTGGCAGGAAGCTCAGATCAAGATTCTGTCTTTCCCACCAAGCAAGCAATGCCACGGAACCATCGGCCTCTGCCGCTGAGGGCATCACCAGAGTTGCACCCGCAGATAATGTTGACCAGATCTCCCATGCGGCGGCATCGAAACCAAAGCCCGCAATACTGGAGGCGCGCTGTCCACCCGTCAATCCAAAAGTATGCTTGTGCCAATGGACGAGATTGGAGAGATTACGGTGCTCAATCACAACACCTTTGGGCAAGCCAGTGGAGCCCGATGTATAGATCACGTATGCCAGATGCTCTGGCGAGAGACCGATGCCGGCACACTCGAGATTGGTTTTGGGCTGATCACTCCACGGCGGAGCGGCTTGCTGCAGGTGGATCACCGGCAGTTTTTCACTCAATCCTGCGAACAGCCCGGCAAGGCTGGGTTGTGTCAGCAGCGCAACGGGCTCGCTGTCTTCCAGCATGTACCTCAATCGGCTCACAGGGGAACGCGGGTCCAGCGGCACATAGCCGCCGCCAGCTTTCAGGACTCCAAGCAGGGCCACGATCATTCCAAAGCTACGCTCCGCACAGATCGCAACCGTCTCGTCGGGCTTCAGGCCCTTCGCCCTCAGATAATGGGCCAGTTGATTTGCTTGTGCGTTGAGTTCCTGGTAGTTCAGCAGCCGGTCTTCATACACGACCGCTATGGCCTTCGGATTGCTCTCCACCTGCGCCTCAAATAGCTCATGCACGCAGATACCTTGCGGGTACTCGACCGCCGTTTCATTTAACCCATGGAGCAGATGGTGGCGCTCAGCTTCCGCCAGCAGGGGCAGAGTCTCAATCTTTCCATCGGGGTTGGCCACTACGCCCCGCAGCAGGTTCCGAAGGTGCTCGCCCAGCCGTACTATTGTCGAAGCATCAAACAAATCGCGGCTGTAAGCGAAACTCAACTTCAAGCCATCCGCTTGCTCCATGGCCTCCAGCACAAGATCGAACTTTACTGCTACTTGATCGCTGTCCAGCGGCGTTAAGGTCACCCCGGGCAGACGAACTGCCGCCGCCTCGCTGTTGGTCATATTGAACATGATTTGGAACAGGGGCGCATGGCTGGTGCTGCGATGCGGCTTCAACCTCTCGACCAGGTGCTCGAATGGCACATCCTGATTGACCTGCGCATCCAGATTGACGTTCCTGACGTGGTCCAAAAATTCCCTGAACGTTTGTTCCCCGGAGCAATCTGTGCGCAAAACCAGGGTATTGACGAAAAACCCCACCAGCTGTTCCAGTTCCTTCTGCTGACGGTTCGCCACGGCTGTGCCGATCACAATATCGCTGCTGTTTGCATGTCGTGACAACAACAGAGCAAACGATGCGTGCAGCACCATAAAGAGCGTGGCCTGCTGATGCAGAGCCAAGTCCTTTAGCTTTTTCAGAGTGAACTGCTCAACTTTCAACGTATGTAACGCGCCATTGAAGGTCTGAACCGCAGGCCGGGGACGATCCGGGAGCAATCCATGCAACTGGGGCAGGTCCGCCAGTTGTCTTTCCCAATATGACAACTGCCGCTCCAGCACTTCTCCTTCCAGCCAGTTCCGCTGCCATTGCGCATAGTCCGCATACTGGACCGCCAGAGGCAGCAATGGATCGGGCTTACCCTGAGAAAGTGCCTCATACAACCGGCCGAACTCGTTCACCAGAACACCCAGCGACCATCCATCGGAGGCGATGTGGTGCATATTGAACAGCAACACGCCTTCGTTTCCGCCGATCCGAAGAAAAGAGGCCCGCAGCATCAGGTCGTTCTTCAGGTCGAATGGCTTGATGGCGTCAGCATTCACCGCCTCCAGTACCGCCCGTTCACAGGCTTCCTTTGGCAATGCACTCAAATCGATATGCGTCAGACAAAAATCGAATGATTCCTGCACATACTGCCGCAGACTGTCTTCACCGTTGATAAATACCGTACGCAAAGGCTCATGCCGCTGGATGATGCGAACCAGCGCTCGCTCCGCGATCTCTTCATCGAAGCTCCCCCGCACGCGTAGCGCGGCGGGCATGTTGTACTGCACACTCCCGCCGTCCAGTTGATCGATAAACCAGAGTCGCTCCTGCGCAAAGGACAAGACGGTTGGCTGCGCCGCCCGATTCGAAGCGGCAATAGCAGGACGACGCAAAGTGCTGTCATCGTCCAGCAGCCTTTGCTTTAGAAACGCAATCAGCGCCGCTTTATTTTCAGCTATTTCGAGCTTCAGCGGCTCAGGAAAAGCATCCACGGAAAGCCGGAAGTGCAGCCCGCCTTGCTGATAAGAGAGGAAAACGCCCGCCTGCGCGGCCCTTTCCAATAGCTCAGGAATCGTCTCTAAGATTTGTTGTCCCATCTCTAAAATCCTTGAATTTCGCAATATGACTCAGTTGTTCTTCACCACTTGAATCGTTTTCAGGCAATCCGGGCACACGACTTGCGACGCAACGGTTTGGCCGCGTGTCTCGGCTACTGCCGCTCAAGCATGCATCCGGCTAAATTGCTTTACATTAGGGTTGAAGTTACAGGCACAATGCCTACGGGATGGACCTCAGATAGGGGTTCGCAGATGTGGTGAGCCGCAGCCGGAGATCATTCACCGTGCTGAACTCGCGCGAGATCTGCAGGCTATTCATGACCTGTTCCATCGACGCGCCGTTGCCCATGGCTTCCACAATCTGCCTTATCTCGCGCCGGGCGGGCGCTCCGGGGTACGGCAGCGCCGAAGTCGTTTGGGCGAATTTATTATCGCGATTGAGAATGTAAGCGCGCCGCGTGACTGCGGTGGGCTGGAACCGGGCCTGCAAAAACGAGTCGCATATCTCTTGCTCGGTTTTTCTGGAGGTTGGGCTGTCCTTGCGCTTCAAATAAAACCAGAGCAGCGGAGACTGCTCGCACAACAGCAGATTTGTAATTTGCCATCGCTGCGAATCGGGAAGTTGATCATATGGTTTCTGGATCTCGGCCTGGGCGAAGCGCATATTCCACGTGCCATGACCGCTGGCTCTGTCCCATGCATTGGGAGAGGGTGCAACAAATTCAAGACCACAGCGGCCAGCCATCTCTTCCAGAACTTCGACCGTGTAGCTGTTCTCCACCGGCTGCATCAGCGCATCCGCAATCTCAGCGGCTGGCGACTCTTTGAATTTGCTTACGAATTGACGCAAGAGTCCCTGGCCTGGGAAATTCTCAATCAGCAATCGCGTAATCGCAAATTCTCTCTCAAAGTCGAGCGAGGCCCCGTCTGCCTCTCCGAGGAGGCGGACCCCTTTCTGAAACGCGGAAGACAGAATCCGATGGTAGCGGTTGTAGACCATTAACTCCAGGACTCCAGACGGCTTCAGGGCCGCCGCCAACTTCCTCAGGGTCGCTTCCGGATCAGCGTTGTGGTGAATTACTCCGGTGCAAATCACGTAGTCAAACTGCTGACGGTAGTCGGTCTGGTTAATGCTCTCATTACGGAGTTCGAGGTTTCCGCAGCCCAGGTCCCGCGCTGTCGATGCGCAAAGTTCCAGTGACGACGTAGAAATGTCGGAACCCAGAACGGCCGCCTGCCGAAAATGCAGCGCAGTTATCGCGGCCTGGTTCGTTCCGCAACCAGCAACCCAGACATGAGGGTCAGGCGGCACCATCTGGTGCTTCCAGTCCCCCAGGTTCTGGTTGAGCATCACCCGGGCCAGATCCGGATCGGAGGTGTAATCCAGCGACCTTGGCCGCCAGGGAAAGGGAAACTTGCTGTAGAATCCGCTATTGATCTGGTCGATTGACTCCGGCGTGCCGGTCAAAGTCAGATTGTCATCAATGCTGTCGATTACTGCCATTGAAATCCTCCACGAGCTTTCCCGCTCACAGACCCTGTTTTTGACCACGACCAGTGCCTGGCAAGCTATTCAACAAATTTTCGAGATACGCGCCGCAAATCGTCCACGGCGAGTTACTTTCTACCTACTGACAGCAGACTCCGGGCAGCGTGGATTCCAGTTCCGGGACTGAATCAATGAGAATTTCCCGTTCCCCGAAAAGCCTTTCGGCGATTACACCTTGCTGGCGGCACGCTTCAATCAGACGATTGGATTCAACGATGGGGCGAGACTGATCCGTGTACTTTACGCTCATGATGTAGTTGAGCCACGGCTCCTGGCCCATCGCGTAAACATAGACTTCCTTGCAATTGAAGACATCCACAATGCTTTTACCCTGCGCACAATCAGAGCCCGCGAGCCGCCGGGACTCATCCATGGACCGCTCAATGTGCTGAGTCAGCAGCGGTCCGTAAAGCCAGCTAAGGGGCGCGCCATCGCACTCCATGCCGAGAAACAGCGCGTCTACATCCCCTATTTCCCGATGAATGTGCTCATAGAGCCGAGGTTCGATATTGCACGAATCAGCGGCGAACAATAATGCAATCGGCCCTACCCTTACCGTCCAGGCCATCTTGCTGGTGATGTCCAGGTCGGCATGTTCGCCGAAGAATGGCAGGCCGGTAATGCGCACGCGGCCATCGCGAATCTCCTCCATTTCCGCAATCTCCTGCACATTGCGGAACCCACAGTTTTCCAGAATGAGTTTGAGTGACGGGTCCTGCAGATGGCCGCCGCCGTTGCGGGGAACAATGATGTTCTTGACCCGATGGCGAATCTGAAGCAAGGTCTCAAAAAGAACATGGTCCTGGTGATTGTGCGTGATCAATACATAGTCGATCGAATCGGGCAAATCGCTGTATGTATATCTCGAAATCTGGCTCTCATAGGTGTAGCTGAGCACCGGGTCAAAGAGCATGCTGATTCCCTGGGTCTCGATGAGAATGCAGGCATGACCGAAGTAGCGCCAACGCACCCCCGGCCCGGTATAGGGCACGTAGGGCGCAGGAGCCTCCGTGGTGAACAACGAGCGGACAAATGGTTCTTCCGCGGACGGCACATCCAGCTTGTCTCTGACCGCAGACCAGCCTTTGGGCTTGGTTTTGAGACGAAACAGATAGTCGACTATTTCGTGATCGAAGGGGGCGCGCAAATGGAAGCTGTCATCCGCGGCAAGCCGTGGTGTGCTCAATATAAATGGACGATCATCATCGGTAATGGCGGACAGCATGAATGTCTGCTGACGGCGGTCATAGTATTTGCTCTTATAGAGCAGCGGTTCAATCAGCCGGAATGACGGCTGGTTGTTCAGGTCATAGACCAACTCTACATAGCCCTGTAACGGCTCGGGCACCCTGGCATAAAGAGGATGCAGGCTGTGTCCCTTGGCGCTTTCGCGCAGCATGTTGTCGAGAGATGCAATCGCTGACGAAAGCTCGATCAGGCCGGAGCGCTCTTTCCTGATACGATCGCGCAACGCCCGGACCTCATCCACCCGTTTGCCGCCATAGTCGATAAAGGGCCCTCCCAGCATCTTGGGGTTTTTCACGGCGTTCGCATGGATTTGCGGCGTGCTGATGTAGGAATCCATGATCTTCAGATGACGTTCCGTGACATTGCGCGCAGCAGTAGCGGGCGGGACCAGATGAGGCCATGCATACCAATGATCCACCAGCGGTTCAACCTGCACATTCGGCTTTAAATAGACTCGACTTTCATTTGACATAACGTCACACACTCCTCCGTGAGATCTCTGTTGTCACCCAGCTCTTTGAAGTCCAGGCGACCGGCCCTATTCTGTTTTTCGACTTTCCGCCGTCGTTACTCAGCCCTGAGCGCTTCTATTGGATTGACAGAAGAAGCGCGGCGCGCGGGAATGTAACTGGCGGATAATGCGGCGATGCCAAGCACCACGGCAACGGCAACGAGCGTCGGCGCGTCCCATGAGCTGATGCCAAAGAGCAGGTTGCGGATGAGTGCGGCCGCCGCCATGGAGCAGACTAGACCCAGGGCTATTCCAGCGCCAATCAGCCGTCCGGCTTCTTTCAAAATGAGTTGATACACCGAATTCCGTTGTGCACCCAGCGCCATGCGAACGCCGATCTCCCGCGTCCTCTGACTCACTGAGTATTCGACCACACCATAGAGACCAATCACACCCAGCAGCAACGCCATGGCGGCGAAGCCGGCCACCAGCCAGGCAGAAGACCGATGCAGATAGGCGGATTCGGAGTCACGAATGTTTGTGCTCATCGTCGACTCGCCGGAAATGGCGATGCCGGGACCAATCTGATGAATTGCGGCTGCTAACATTGGAAGCGTTGCCTGCTCCGCCTGCGAGGTGCGGACAGCCACGGAAAAGCTGCGCGTTGGATTCTGCTCAAAAGGAATGTAGATGGTGGGCCATGTTGCTTCTTCCAGCGGGCCTTCTTTAATGTCTTCCACCATGCCAACAATTTCCATGGGCGGACGCTGCGATTTGCTGTAGCGGATCTGCTTACCAATAGGGCTTTCACCAGGAAAATACTGTTTTGCCAGCGCCTGATTAATGATCGCAACGCGCGGCTTGGTGGAGTCTTCGGTATCACTGAAGTACCGGCCGCTCAGCAGTCGCGCCTGCAACGTTGCAAGGTAGTCTGAACTGATCTGCCGTTGATTCACTTCATTGTGTTCATCGCGATCGGGCTGGCCCACCACCTGGAACCAGATGAAGGGACCGTTTCCGTTCACGGGCAGGCTGGTTGAGATTCCCACGGACTTCACGCCGGGCAGGCGTGCAATCCGACTCACGATCTGCCGTTCGAATTCGATCTTCTGGTCTTCCTGCGAATAGCCGGACTCCAGGGCGTCGACCTGCAACGTAGCCAAATGGTCAGGCTTGATGCCTGTATCCACATGCAAAAGACGATAAAAGCTCTTGCCCAGAAGCCCCGCGCCCACCAGCAAGACCGTCGCGGTAGCCAACTCAATCACAACAAGGTTAGAACCCAATCGGCGCCATACGGTCCCCGCGGAACCACGGCTGCCAGCCGTCAAACCAACTCGTATGTCCCACAGCGAAAGACGAAACATGGGAGTAACAGCAAAGAGCAGTCCGGCGACCAGAATGATGCAGCAAGCGAATTCCAGCACATGAAGATTCAGGCCGAGTCCATCCACATAGGGCATTCTATCCAGCATTTCTCTGGGGATGAGCCGCGCCAGAAGGCGCATGGTCAAATAAGCGCAGCCTACTCCAATCACGGCGCTAGCGCCCACCAGCAACAGGCCTTCAGTCACAAATTGACAGATCAGACGGAAGTACGATGCGCCAAGAGCGCCACGGATTGCGATTTCCCGCTTGCGGGTCTCAGAGCGCACCAGCAGCAAGCTGGATACATTCACGCAGGCCATTATCATCAGCAGGCCGGTCCCGCTCAGCAGCACTAGGAGGATTGGGCGAACGTCCCCGACAATGGCATCAGACAGCGGCATAACGAAGGCGCCCTGTCCGCGATTGGAATCGGGATATTGCAATTCCAGTTGCTGCGCGATGGATGTCATGTTGGCTAACGCGGTCTGGACCGATACTCCATCTCTGAGCCGTGCAATGCCCTTGAGGTTGTGGCAAACGCGTCTCTGTTCGCAGTTGCCCGAAGAGTGCAACGGTGTCCAGAACTCCGCGGGCCCCACGAGAGCGAAATGAAAGCCCTTTGGAAGCACGCCGATGACGGTACCCTGCTCGCCATCCAGAATGACCGACTTCCCAAGCACAGCCCGATTCCCCCCAAAGCGTTTCTGCCATGTCACGTAGCTTAAAATCACCGTACGCGAAGCTCCCGGCAAATCCTCGCCGGGAAGAAAGTCCCGTCCCAACACCGGCGTGACGCCAAGCGTGCGAAAGAACCCATCGCTCACGCGAGCGCCATCGACCTTCTGGGCACCGACCGGAGTAGTCAACAGAAAATCGTCGCCCTGATACACATTCATCGAGCTGAATACTTTGTTGTCCTTTTTAAAATCGAGATAATCGAGATAGGAAACGTTGTACTGCGGACCCAGCGCAATTCGCCCAAAGAATCCCACTAACTGGGTGGCGTCCTGATAAGGCACCGGCTTGAGAAGCGCCGCATCCACAAAACCGAAGATGGAAACACTAGCGCAAATGCCCAACGCCAGAATGATGATGGCCGTCAAAGCAAATCCAGGATTGTTTCGCAATTGACGTATCGCAAAGCGAAAATCTTGGAGGACGCTCTCGAAACGAAACTCAGATGTCTCGCCGTTCTTCTCCCTCGTGGTCGCGTCATTCTCAAATTGCTGCCTGGTGGCCATATCATCCTCTCAAAAGTGATGTTTCTGTTGACTTTCGTTTCAAAGCTCTGACGGTCTAATCATCCAGAGTGCCTTTCACAATCTTCTTTTTAACTTCTCTGGCCCCGCACCAGCGAACAAGGCGTTCGGCCAATCTGGAAATAGCTTCTTCCAATATCGAATCGCAGCTGTTCTCAGGGGCACAGACGATAGCGAGCAAATCATGCGTCGATTCGGTAACCATGGTCCTGGTCGAATCGCGAATAGGGCTCCCAAAGGGGCCGTACGCATCGGCAAATACAGGACGGCCTTCAAGACGCATCGTCTGCCTGCCAATTCCTTCGTATTGTTCCCCGGCTTTCCCAAGACGAATCTCAATAAAATCCGAGAGTCTCTCGCGGTTGTAACATCCGTAGGACCAACCCATTTCGATTGCGCCCAAATTGCCGATATCGACAATGGTCGAGATTCTTGGAAGGGCCTCGCCCCTGATAACTCGACCCAATAGGGCCTCGGGTGATGGGCGATACTTCGATGGATCAACTCCCCATTTGCGAAATATTTCTCTCAGTGCGTGAACTGACTCCCACTGCCGCAAGTTGTCAAAGGAATGCAGCCCGCGCAGACGGTGGCACGTTGTATCGATCTCGCGGCTTAATTCGGGGGTGAAGGCCGTATATTGAATGTCCAGAGCTTCGATGATCCCTACTTTCAAGCCAGTCAATTCAACGCAAACTCTAAGCCCAGATACGTCTGGCGAAAGGTCTGCGGTTATCGTGTCAACGTCTCCGAATTTATTGGTGACCACCATTGCCAATTTCGACCTTTCAGCGATGTCCTCAACAAGGATTTGTGAACAAGAAATGCGAAAAGAGAGCCACCTGTCCGCAATAATAGTGATCCAAAGAAATGGAATGAAACGAGCGTTGTTTCGTCCCTCGGCCCTCACGCCGGTAGTTGGTAGCGATCCATATATTGCCCTTTCTTTAGGTGTTCATCGGACAGCTGCTCCAAATAGGAATCGCATTCCCGGCCTTCTGCTAACAAACATGCGGAAGGCCCAGCTTTCGGCGTCACACACTCTACCCAATCGCCATCCACTTCCACGGCGAATGCTCGCGAGATTGAATTCAAGCCCACCAGAACCCGAGTGCTGTTCTGCATCCGAACGAGTATGCCTTCCATCCCCGCCATGGGCCCAGCCTTGATTACCACTCGTGCTCCGACCGTCAGGTAAGGATGCGGCTCGGCTTTGCCGTGCTCCATTCCACGCTGTACCCATTCCATCTCTGCATCTGAAATGACCGAAGGGTTGTTCCTGGTCCCGACCAGGCTCACCACGTTAGGAACAGCCAGCGCCTTGAGACGCTCTGTTAGCGCCAATCTGATAAAGACATAGCCTGGAAAAAGCGGACTCAACAGCTTGACCTTGCGGTCTCGCCACTGACGTACCGACTCAAAGGTGGGAAGATAGTGCTCCACTTCACGGTCTTTCAAGTGCTGCGCAACATGCTTTTCCTGATTGGACCGGACATACAGCACATACCACTTGGGTTCCAGCCAACCCGCTTGCATGACCTCGTCTATGACATTTCTCGCTATATTCATTCGCTTCATATGTGGCCTCGACTCTCAACGCGTAGCTTCGCCCCTTTACCTACAGGTCTTTTTCCCGCAAGTAACTTTCAAATTCTTGGGTGCCAGCATCCTCCCTCACAGGAGCCATGCCGGCCACTACCAGCGATTCAGAAATAGGCCTTCCACATACTGAATCCTTTTTTGCAGAGTCCTTCCGACAGGCTCTCTGGCGACGAGACAACATCTGTGATCTGGTTCTCTCGTCTCGAAAATGTGCTTCTGCTAATAGGTGGATCAATTTTGCAAATCTATCGCTTTACGGCCTCACTTAGCTGCAATTCTGGAGTATTGCCGGCAACCGTTCTGCCTTTAGTTTCTCAATACAGCTTCGGCACGATCGGCTGAGCTTCTTCCTGATTCTGGCCACGCGGTTGCTAAGGGCCTCAGCGCTGACACACAATTCCTTTGCCAGGTCTTCGCGATGGTCCTTACAGTGAAGTCCTTGCTGGTAATACCGTAAGATCAGGTTACGTTGCTGCAACGGCAGATCGTCAAGGCACCTCTGGCGGCACTCTTCGCCAATTTCACTTTCGATCGCGTCTCTTTCGGTACGCTGCCGGTTGCACTTTACCGCGCTAATCGACGCATGATCAAGATAGAGCGGTAAGGGCTTCTTATTTAAATCGCTGACCAGATTCCTGGTTACGGCAAAGCTGTAGGCATAAGGATTTTTGATACTTTCGCCATCCCGCAGCTTGCTGGTCACAATCTCAATCGCCTTGATCACGATGTCATCCGCATAGTGGCTGTAGTGGGTACGCTGCTCGCAGAAGCTGGTCAGGCATACCAGTAAGTGGCAGTATTTCTCGGCCGCACGCTTGTCATCCGAGTCCAGGCGCTCAAGCAGCATCTTTAATCCACTGCATCCTATCGAGGTTTCGTTTTCCATGACTCGACTCCCAGGTGTTTGGCGACCACGTCTTCGCCGATCAGGTGTTCGCGGCCACCGGTTCCGCACTCTCCTGAAGAGTTTTTTCAGCAAATAGATCACTGCAACTCTCCTTGGCTCTCTACTACCCAGTCGATAAGCTTCTATCGCTGATCTCTTTCCGGCATCCGGCTCGTCGTGCTTCGCCGCTCACATCACTATCTTGTTCAGCGGCTTGATTCGGCGCTCAACATTGGGCAGGTCGAGAATGAAATCAGCTCCCAGCGCCGATGCCGGCGTGTGCGCGCCTGTCGATAACCCGCGCTTATGAAAAAGCTGAGATACTCCGGCGACCACCACTGCCGCGGTAAACTCATAGCCTTCACCCAGGTAAAGCCATCCTTCAAGGGAGCTTTGCCCTAACTTGGACATGCGGGCCCACACTAAGCTCTGCCTTGGATGCGGCTTACCATTAGCACCACCATTGTTGGGATTTCTTTCCGCCACTGATTCGCCATGCGGCGGCCTGTCCTTCGAAGGACTTTCTTCCTCCTGCGACCTGAAAGGAGCAACCGGTATATCGGTAACAATGTGTGTGGTGATATTCGGAATGTTGGTGCAGCGGTATGCCGCCTCTACATCTCCCAGCGCGGCCGGCACCAGCATACGCATACCCGTGGGCAGGGCCACCTGTATCAGCTTATTGCCAGTCCAGCATCGTTCCAGAGTCCCACCACGCCGTCTGAATCCGCCACCGGCGATACTCTCAACCATGGTCAGATTTGCGCCGACGCTTTCTGATCGCATAAATGGCTCGAGAGCAATATCGAGAGAATCAGCATCTGGCAGCAGGGTGTGGAGGTGCTTAATGAGACAGTTGCTGGCCGCAGGGCTGAATGCAAGCCCCGGAAGCAGCGTCAGGTCTTTTTCTTTGGCCGCGCCATCGAGGGTATAAGCCGCCACCAGCGACGGAACCTCGTTGCTGAGATCAAAATAATGGGTATGCGCAGCCAAGCATTGCTCTGCAATGAGTACCGAAGATTGCATAAAAGGACCGGCTGCATTGACGAGTAGATTGATCTTGGATGCCTCTCGCCTGAACGTCTCCCAGTCGCCAATCTCGAAGGCGCGCCACGAGAGATTGAGCTCTTGTGATATCTTCTGTACCGCCTTCGCGTTGCGGCCGGCCAAAATGGGCCGCAGGCCCTGCTCCACAGCTCTTCGTGCAATGAGCTGTCCAGAACGCCCGGTTGCTCCGTAGATCATCCATCTATATTCCTTCATGACGCCTTCCACTTTTTCAAGCGCAGACATCAGGAATGGACCACTCTCTTCGAACGACATCAACGTTCGCGTTCCATTCTGAAACTTCCACCATTCTCTTCGCTGCCTTCATTTATCCCGTGCAACGCCAGAGATCCGGTCTTCATTCTAAGTCTGCTGACACTTTTCTAAACCAAATGCATTCGGAACTAAACTGGCCGATCGGACAGGTCGTTTCCAGCCTGCCTGAAAGGACAGTTGTTCGGTCAGCAGGCCTTTGCAATACTGCCCATCGTTGCAGAAAAGGCGTTCTGTTAAGTGGTTCGGATCTCAGGTAGCACACTTCAGGAGACGATTCGAAATGACCAGACACTACTCATCGTGGATCACACTGGCGCATCAGCAAGCGGCCAACTTCCAAGACAAACCGGCCTACATATTTCTTGAGGATGGTGAGCACGCCAGCCACACAATGACCTACGCTGAAATGGATCTGCGGGCGCGAGCCCTGGCGGCCCGGCTGCAAAAACTCTGCCGGCCCGGCGACCGGGTGCTTCTCGTCTATAGCTCGTGTATAGAAAACATGGTTGCTTTCTTCGCCTGCCTGTATGCCGGCTTGATCGCGGTGCCGGTAGTTCCCCCGCATCGGGGCACACAAAGCGCCCGGCTTGAGAGCATCATGATGGATTGCGATGCGCGACTGGCCCTCACGACCACGCGGCAGTTGACTGCAATCGAGCGCCATTGCAGCAGCAACCCGTTGTTGCGGCAATTCACCTGGCTTGCCAGCGACACGGTCACCCGCGGCGAAGCGGCTGACTGGACCGAGCCACCTTCCAACTGCGACACTCTGGCGTTTCTGCAATATACCTCTGGTTCCACCGGTTCACCCAAAGGGGTTGCTATCAGCCATGGCAACCTGCTCTACAACCAGGCGATGATGCAACAGGCATTCAAGACCACCGACGACTCCACTATCGTTTCATGGCTGCCTATTTTTCATGACATGGGTCTGATTGGTCAGATGCTGCATGCCTTCTACGCCGGCACAACCTGCATCTTCATGCCGCCCATGACTTTCCTGCAACAGCCGGCGCGGTGGCTCAAAGCCATTTCAACTTACAGGGCGCAGATCAGCGGCGGCCCAAATTTCAGTTACAACCTCTGCGAGAAAAAGATCCCCGCTGCCCAGTTAGAGGGCCTGGACCTCTCTTCGTGGCGTGTCGCTCTCAACGGCGCCGAACCCGTACAACACCACACTTTGGAAGGATTCAGCCAGCGCTTTGCCGCTCAGGGGTTCCGAAAGAGCGCCTTTTACCCCGGCTATGGCATGGCCGAGGCCACGCTGATTATCTCCGGCGCTCCGCCTGAAGAAATGCCGGTGTACCTTTGGGTAGATAAAGTAGCGCTCCGGAAAGACAGGATCGTTCCCATGTCGTCCTCGGCATGTTCGGCGCAACCACTCGTAGGATGCGGCGCTCACATACTCGACGAGATCATTGTCATTGTTGATGCCAATTCCCGTCCGTGTCCTGACGGCCAGAACGGGGAGATCTGGGTGGCCGGTAGTCATGTTGCATGCGGGTACTGGGCCCGTCCGGAGGCGACCCGGGAGACTTTTCATGCCTATATGAGTGATAGCCGGGGGCCGTTTCTGCGCACCGGGGACCTCGGATTCATGAAGAATGGCAACCTCTTCATTACCGGCAGATTAAAGGATGTAATCATACTTCAGGGAACGAAATACTATCCGCAGGACATCGAAGCCACCATTCAGGCTGAGATTCCAGCCGTACGCCCCCATGGAGTAGCGGCCTTCAGCATCAGCCACCCCGACGGTGAACGAGCCATTGTTGCGGCCGAAGTCCAACGTGAGCTGCTGCGTAAGACCGACCTGCAGCACCTTGCCAATTCAATTCGCCGAGTTGTCTCTGAAGGCCATGGACTCGTCTTACACGATGTGGTCTTGATCCGTCCCGGGACCCTACCCAAGACAACCAGTGGAAAGATACAAAGGCGTCGCTGCGGCGACCTCTATCAGTCAGAAGGTCTCCATATTTGCCACAAGGCCGCGACGCACGAAGTCATTACGGGCGTCACCGTCAGCTGACTCAATCAAAGCGCACAGAGACAGGTAAAACTCACAAATGAAATTGCCTTCCTTAAAACACGCACCGGCCTATGATCTTGAAGCAGCGCTGGGCAATCCTTATTCGGATGGTCTCTTCGGCTATGCCCAGCGAACCGCTGAAGATGAAGACGAACAGTATCCACTGGACGCCCTGCGCTGGCTCGATGGCTGGGGGATGCAGCAGCACTATGTGCCTCTCGCTCTGGGCGGGATGTTGCATGATTTCGAGGTATTGCTTTCCCTGGTGCGTACCATTTCGCGCCGTGATGTGACCGTTGCTGTGTCCCATGCAGTTTCATTCCTGGGCTCCGCCGGAGTCTGGATCGCGGGCAGCGAGAACCAGAAATCTGGTCTCGCCGCCAGGCTGCTCCGGGGGCAACGGGTATCCCTGGCCCTTACTGAGCGCGATCACGGCGGTGATTTGCTGTCCTACGAAACCAGTGCGCATTTCAATAAAGAAGACCGTCATCTCCTGTATGGCGAAAAATGGCTCATCAATGGGGCGACCCAGAACGCATTGGTCTCAGTTTTGGCGCGCACCGAACCCAACGGCGGCCCCCGAGGTTTCTCACTTTTCCTTTTTGACAAGCAGACAGCGCGGCCCGGTGCTTTTGATTGTCTGCGCAAGGTACGCACACTTGGAGTTCGCGGCAGCGATATCAGCGGTATCCGTTTTCATCACGCCGAACTGGAACAGTCAGCTATGATCGGCGCTCGTGGAGAAGGCTTCGAAGTAGTGCTCAAGGGACTGCAACTCTCCCGAATCTTGTGCGCTGCGATCTCCCTGGGTGCGGCAGACGCGGCCTTTGCTGTGACCCTGGACTTCGCCCTGACGCGCGATGTCTATGGCGGAACGGTCTTTGAGATTCCCCAGTGCCGCCGTCTGCTGGTTGAATGCTGGGTCGACCTGCTGCTGTGCGAATCCCTTGTAACCGCCGCCGCCCGCAGTCTGCACTTCGTTCCTCAGGAAGCCAGCGTGCACTCGGCCGTCGTCAAATATCTTGTACCGCGCATGCTGGAACACACACACAAGCAGCTCTCTATCGTTTTGGGGGCGCGGTATTACCTGCGCGACGATCATCACTCCGGAATCTTTCAGAAAATGCTGCGCGACAGCGCCCTGATCAGTCTTTTCGACGGCAGTAGCATTGTGAACCTGTACTCCCTCACTACACAGTTCAAGGCGCTCTACCGTGGCTGGGAGCATGGACTGACTCGCAGCTCGAATGGACCCGGGCTCTCCGTTTGCAATCTGGCCGCGCCACTGCCGGAATTTACATGGAATGGCCTTTCCCTCACCAGCAACGGACAAAACTGTTTCATTGATTCACTGCATTCCTCGCTGGCCGCCGTCCGTTCACTATCCGACTCCTGTCGCTTGTCGCCGGACACGTCCGATGCGTTGCGGCAGCAAGCAGACTTTCTCGCCGCCACTGAGAATGCATTGATGCTGGAACTTGGGTCTTTTGATTCCAGCTCGCCCCACAAGACAAGTGCAAAGACTTTTGACAAGGCTGGAGACTACTGTGTATTGCAAGGCGCAGCCATGGTCCTGCAAATGTGGCTGGCGAACCATGACCAGGCCGGCAGACATCTTGCAGACGAACACCTTGCAGACGAACGATGGCTGGCGCTGGCGCTGGGCCGTCTGAACTGCTGCCTGCACCTAGAGACCCAGCCCAACGAACAATTGATTCATGACCTTGGCGAGCGATTGCTCCGTCGCCATTTGGAAAAACTCGATGCCCGGCCCGAAAACGTGACCGTTGCCTCTGCCTGACTTCCGATTGCAAACATACGATCAAAATCAATTTGAAGGGAAGAAAAATGCGAAATACGGCTTTCAGCTCAAGCGGCATACAGGAACACGACGAGGAAAGTATCCAGATCTGGCTGGTAGAACAAATTGCCCGTACTACCGGACTCAAGCCAGATCAGATCGACATCGCTCAGTCCTTCGCCTCCTACGGTATTGACTCGGTTGCAGCGGCGGGCCTCGCAGGCGAGTTGTCAAACTGGCTTGGTACTCAGCTCGCGCCCACAGTTACATGGGACTACCCGAGCGTGCGGTTGCTGGCACAGTACGCGGCCGTAATCTGTCCCGGCCATCGGGCTCTGGCCGCCTGAACGATCACAGAATTCTGAACGGAAAGGGGTTCTCAACATGGAACCGATCGCAATTGTGGGAATGGCCTGCCGGCTACCCGGCGCACCATCCCTTGATGAATTCTGGACGTTGTTACGTGAGGGGCGGCATGGCATCGATTTGATTCCGGCCAGCCGCTGGGACCGTGAACGCACATTCGATTCTGATACTGAAAAGCCCGGCAAAATCAATACCAGGCATGGCGGGTTTCTTGAAGGAATTGATCTTTTTGACAACGATTTCTTCGGCGTTACCGCGGAAGAAGCAAGGCAGATGGACCCGCAGCAGCGCATCATGCTCGAGCTAACCTATGAAGCTTTTGAAGATGCGGGGTTGTCGCCGGCCCGGCTGGAAGGCAGCGATGTCGGAGTATTCGTCGGCGTGATGAGCAATGACTACCTGCGTCATCAGACCAGCAGTGAATTCCTGCACATCGACAGGCACACAGGCTCTGGCTCGGGGTACTGCATGATCGCCAACCGCATCTCCTATCAATTCAATCTGCGTGGACCGAGCATGGCAATTGACTCTGCTTGCTCGTCGTCACTGGTTTCAACTTTCATGGCCTGCGAAAGTCTGTGGACCAACCAGTGTTCGCTGGCCCTTGCAGCTGGCGTAAATCTTATCCTCTCCCCTGCCATCAGCGTCTTCTATACCCGGGGAGGTCTGTCGGCTCCGGACGGCAAATGCCGGACCTTTTCCGATGATGCCACTGGCATGGGCCGGGGTGAAGGCGCGGGCATCGTGGTCCTTAAACGTCTTTCTTGCGCGGTGCGTGACGGTGACAATATTTATGCCGTGATTCGGGGCGGATCGATCAATCACAATGGACGAGGTAATGGGATGTCCGCACCCAATCGCTGGGCCCAGCAACAGCTGCTGCGCAAGGCGTATGAACATGCGGGCATTACTCCGGGCGAACTTCAGTATGTGGAGTTACACGGAACAGGAACTCTCATCGGCGACGCCATTGAAGCGACCGCCCTTGGTTCAGTATTGGCTGAAGATCGACGCGTGGACCAGCCTTGTATGGTTGGCTCAGTAAAAACCAACCTGGGCCACCTGGAAGGCGCGGCTGGTGTGGCAGGGCTGATCAAGCTGGCGCTGTGCCTTAATCATGCTCAGTTGGTCCCCAGCCTGTGGTTTAACGCGCCCAATCCTCACGTCGCGTTTGATACCTTACCCATCAAAGTACAAGACAGGTTACAACCATGGCCTGACAGCGGCAAAGAACGTCTCGGAGCGATAAGTTCTTTTGGACTGGGCGGCGCTAACGCTCATCTGGTATTGCAATCGGCGCCGGGCATGAGCGTTGCACCAATGCCTGGCGTTGGCGTGGAACGGTTTATTCTCCAACTTTCCGCCCGATCGGCAGGGGCGCTGGCGCAGATGGCGGGGCGCTACAGCGATTGCATGAAGAAACTCGCGTTCGGGGACTTTTCCGCTCTCTGTCACACGACACAGGTGCGCCCTAGCGGCCATGACTATCGCGCAACCTTTGTGGCCCGAACTCAAGATGAAATGATTGGCCAGATTTCCGCATTGGCCGCCGGGATGACATCGCCCAACACTTTCACCGGACGGTATCGCGAACTTCCCAGACGCAAGGTGATCTTCGTGTTTCCGGAATTTGGCGTAATTGACCTTGCCTCCGTTCGGTCACTGGCAAAAGCACATCCTCGTTTTAGGCAGTCTCTCGCCGAATGCGATGCCGCCATACAGGAAGTCTTGCGTCATCCCATTGCCCCATTGATGGCACAGTTGGACGCGGGTTCCACCAGTTGCAATGACTTCGCGCTTCCGTTTGTTCACCTCAGCGTCCAAATCGCCCTTGCCAGGTTGTGGCGCGCTGCCGGTCTTCAGCCTGACGCAGTGGCTGGCATTGGCATGGGCCAGATCGCGGCTCGCATGGCTGCCGGAGCCATTGACATGAAGACGGCCGTCGCCCACGTAGCAGATTCCAATTCCCTTGGCCTTACAAAATCCGGAACGGAGCATCTGCCAAGAAATGGCCCTTTTCTCCTCGATTGCTATTCGCCCTGTGGAAAGAACCTCCCGCCCGAATCGTTGAAGCTACTTGACACAGGTTTGCACGCCTGTGACCTGCTGGCCATAATTCCCGATCTGGCTCGCCGGAAAGAAGTCGACTATATTCTGCTGGGCCAGGATGTCAACAGCAACGATCCGCACTATCGCATGACCACAGCGTTTGACGCCGAGAGCTTCGACCTGGAACTGGCGCGGCTCTCTATTCGGCACAACATTCAGTGGAAAGACTTCGTATGCCCCCAGGCGCTGATTCGCTCCCCTCGATATCCCTGGCAGCATACGCGGCATTGGCTGAACATCCCTCATGATGCCGGTTTTGCTGGAGTTGATCATGAACAGGAAGTTGCAGACTCATCTCCATCCAAGCCGGCCGAAGACCACCATCAGGAGAGCAGGCGGCAGATTGCCCTCGACCACCCGCTCGTCTCCAGTCTTGACCGCGAGACCCTTCTCAATCTGCCTGAGCAGGAACGCCGGGCGACTCTTGCTATCTATCTCAAGAAGCAGGTCGCTGCGGCGCTGCACATCTCTGCTGACGATCTGGAGGAACCCCAGACGTTTACGGGTCTAGGCATCGACTCACTCACGGCCTTTCAGCTAAAGAATCGCGTCGAAAGCGACCTCAAGGTACCAGTCTCTCTGGTAAAGCTGCTCGATGGACATTCGATTGGCGACCTTGCCACCGATTTATTGTCCGAACGGCTCGAGTCGAGCGCGCCCCTGGCAGACGATAGTCTGGTGCACCACGCTGTCAGCGGCTTTGGCGAGGACCGGAAGCTGACGCCCGCGCCTGACATTCACGCCCAGATAGAAGCGATGCCCCCTGAATTGATCGATGAGATGCTCCGCCAATTACTGAGCGCAATTTCTTTTCGCAGTTAACACCACGGCGATCTAAAAACCAGCAGTCTTCAAATTAACGATCTACGAACAACGGAAGGTTAATATGCAACTCGCGATTGAAGACCTGAATCTCGACCAGAAACGCTCTTTGCTCGCCAGTTTACTTAACCACAACCGCCCGCACCGGCAGTTGTCGATCACGCAAGAGAGGCTATGGCAGCTGGACCAGTTGCAACCAGGCACGCCGCTTTACAATTTTCAAACGGCAATTGAACTGGATGGCCCTCTGCTTCCTAAGGCGCTGGAGATTGCTGCGCTGCAGGTTGTGCTGCGGCACGAAGTACTGCATATCAGTTACAGCACGGAAAAGGGAAAACCCGCACTCTCCGTCATGCCGCCTCGAACCATCACCATCACTCAGCATGACCTATCGGCCCTCTGCGAAAGGGACCAGGCCGCCAGAATTGAGACGCTGGGTATGGAAGACGTTCGGAACAGCTTCGATCTAAGACGCCCGCCACTGTTGCGTTTGACCCTTGTGCGCATAGCTCCCGAAAAGCATCTCCTCTATCTCACGATGCACCACATCGTCTCTGATTTTCTATCTCTCGATGTCTTTCTGTTTGAGATGGGCGCATGCTACTCAGCACTGCTTGAGGAACGTCGGGCCACACTGCCGCTGCTTACTGTCGGATATCAGGATTTTGCCGAGCGGCAACGTAACATGGAAGCCAGTGACAGGCAGGAGACGCATCTCGCATACTGGCGCCGCATCCTCTCCGGAGCCACCCCAATTGAGTGGTTCAGTGATCATGTGCGGCCTGCGCAGGCGACCGGCGCGGCAGGCACCGAGTTCTTCATTTTTCCCGCTTCGCTCATGCAGCAGATTGAGGTCTTCGCGCGCAAACATCAGATCACTCCGTTCATTGTGCTTCTGAGCGGCTTCAATATCCTCTTGCAAGGGTGCTCTGGGCATGATGATCTGATTGTGGGTTCGCCAACCGCTGGACGCATGCGCAGCGAGTATGAATCTCTCATCGGCATGTTTTCCTACCCGGTATTGATGCGCACCAGCATGGCAGGCAACCCTAATTTTCTTGTCCTGCTGCAGCGGATCCGCAAAGTGGCGCTGGAAGCAACCGAGCACTCGGAGGTTCCGCTCGCAAAAATTATCGATGCGGTCCGCCTCGCGGGACCTCAGCAGGGCACACTTCTGCGCGCTATGTTCAGCTACGTAAGCCATCTTCGCGACCTCCGCTTTGAGAGGCTCGGCTGCCGCCGTCGCGCCTGCAACCGTGGGCTCACCGATCTGGATTTCTTCCTGACTCTATATTCCGATCAGGGAGCATGGCAGGGAGTACTGGAATACAGCGCCGACCTGTTTGAACCGCACACCATTCGCAATCTGATTGTCGCCTACACAGCTATTCTGCAAACCGCCATCGCTGAGCCAACTCTATCAGTCACCGAACTGGCTGCTCGCGTACCGGTCAAACCTCCCATGCGCGTAACTGTAGCGGCAACATTTACAGCGACGCCGTTGACAGAAGTACTGGAATTCTGGGCAAGAGAACTCGACCTGCAGTTCGTACCCATCATGGCTCCCTACAACCAGCTCTTGCAGCAGCTCATGGATGCTCACGGTCCATTGCTCGCCGACGGCAACACTCTTAATGTTTTACTGGTGCGCCCGGAAGACTGGATTCGCTATGCCCGGCCAGACACCTGCGGGAAACAATGCCTGATGGAGCAAAGCACGCGGGACTTCATCGCAGCCGTGTGCGGCGCAGTCCCACGAATGAGCTGTCCCCTGAAAATCTATCTTTGCCCTGCGTCGCCGAACCTTGAGGCCGCATCCTCATCCATGATTGCGACGGCTGAGCAGAGTATTCGAGAGAGGCTCGCCGGTATCAGTATGGTAGAGGTCATTGATGCGCAAAGTTGTGTTGAGAAGTACTCCGCTGGGGAAATCCACGATCCTCAAATGGAGAGGACAGCGAACATTCCTTACAAGCCAGCATTTTACGCCGCCTTGGGGACAGCCATCACCCGCCAACTCAGAGTACAGGCTTCCAGGCCCCGTAAGGTGCTGGTACTTGATTGCGATAACACGCTCTGGCAGGGCTTGTGCGCTGAAGACGGCCCACAGGCAGTTGTGATTACCTTGGGCCATCGCGCTCTGCAGAGGTTCGTTCTTGAGCAGGCTGCCGCGGGAGTGCTGATCTGCCTCAATAGCAAGAATGAACCGGAGCACGTCCTGGCGGTGCTGCGCGAGAACACCAGCATGATTGTCCGAGAGGAAAACATTACGGCTTTTCGAATCAACTGGCATCCGAAGTCGTCAAACCTGCAGTCCCTGGCTGCTGAGCTGCAGTTGGGACTCGACAGCTTTGTCTTCCTTGATGACGATGCCCGCGAATGCGCCGAAGTTTCTGCGCGCTGCCCTGAAATTCTCACCCTGCGCCTGCCCGAGACCTCCGCGGAGTTTCCCCGCTTTCTCCAGAACCTATGGTTTTTTGACCGTGACCATGTCAGCGAAGAAGACCGGAAGAGGGCCGGCTTTTACCGCGACAAGCAGCACCGAGACCTGGCGCTGAGACAGTCGACATCACTCGCGGAGTTTCTCGCAAAACTGGACCTTCATGTTAATCTGCGACCTGCTGCCTCCGAACAACTTGTACGTATCGCGCAACTCAGCCAGAGAACCAACCAGTTCAACTCCACTGGGCTGGTCTTCAACCCGCTTGATCTACAGCAGGCAGTGCGGCAGGATCTTGAGGTCATGGCGGTTGAAGTCAGCGACCGCTTCGGGGAATATGGACTGGTTGGCGCTGTCATGTATCGCAGGCAAAGCGATGCTCTCGCCGTCGAGGCTTTCTACCTCAGCTGCCGGGTGCTGGGCCGGGGCGTGGAACATAGGATATTGGCAGAACTGGGACGCATCGCCCAGGCTTCGGGCCTGTTGCAACTGCACATCAACTACAACCAATCTTCTCGAAACCAGCCATTCCGTCATTTTCTTGATCGCCTGCCGGGCAGATTGGAAACTCCGGCAAGAGGCCCGGAAATGTTTATTTTGACGGCCGCCGATGCCGCCCAGGCAGTACTGGTTCCAGAGGAAGGCGTATCGGCCATCCCCTCTGAACCCCAGGTTGTTTCGCGCACCGACGTACCACCGCGCGGCATGGCCAGGCTGGCCCGATTGCCTCACGAGCTTTCTACAGCAGCGCAGATCATGGCCCGCCTTGATGCCGCAGCCTCTGGCCGGCGTGAGGGCCGGGTAGCCGCCGCCTTCGCCGCTCCTCGCGCGGGAATCGAGAACACAATCGCCGCCGAATGGCGCACAATTCTGCGCCTGGATCAAGTTGGGCGCAACGACAACTTCTTCGAACTCGGCGGTAACTCCCTGCTGATTGTTCAGCTCAACAGCAACCTGATCAGCAAGCTAGGCCCAGACATCAGTATTGCTGAAATGTTCCAGTACCCCACAGTGGCATCGCTTGCCGGCCACATCGGCGGCCAACCGTCTCCCGACCAGGCATCTCCCGGCCAATCTCTTGAGACCACCGCTCGCAGCTTAAGAACCAGGGCATTTCTGCAGGAACGCAGACGTCAATTCGTAGCGCGGTGACCCTGACAACGATTTTTTTTGCAGTTCTCCTGAATCTCATGTCCGGAAAGAGAGAGTCCTCAAAATGACTACCCCCAACGATTCATCTTCCACTGACAACAGTCTTGATATCGCGATTGTAGGAATGGCCTGCCGCTTCCCTGGGGCCAACAACATTGAAGAATTCTGGAGCAATCTGGTTAAGGGCGTGGAATCGATTTCCTGGTGCTCGGAGCAGGAAGTGATCGCCTCCGGATTCCATCCGGACATCGCCCGCGACTCTGACTTCATCGCGGCCGCCGGCAAGCTTGAGGGCGAATATGCGTTTGACGCCGAGTTCTTTGGTTATTCTCCGCGTGAAGCTGAAGTGATGGACCCGCAACATCGCCTGCTTCTTGAGTGCGCGTGGGAGGCCCTGGAGGCCTCTGGGTACAACCCTGAATCGACCCCGGGCCGGACCGGAGTTTTTGCCGGAGCCAGTACCAATACATACTTTCCGTTCCACGTTGCGCCCAACCATCGCTTGCTATCGTCCGTAGGTCTGCTGCAGGCAATCACGGCCAATGACAAAGACTTTCTAGCCTCTCGAATCGCTTACAAGCTGAATCTGAAAGGCCCGGCAATCAGCGTGCAGACCGCCTGCTCAACTTCTCTGGTCGCGGTGAATCTTGCTTGCCAAAGCCTCAATAGTTATCAGTGCGACATGGTTTTGGCCGGCGGTGTATCGGTAACTCCCAAAGGCAGGCTGTACAGAGACGGCTTCATTTTTTCGCGGGATGGACATTGCCGTCCGTTCGACGAGGCGGCAGCGGGAGCGGTCTTCGGCAATGGAGCAGGAGTGGTTGTTTTGAAAAGGCTCGAAGACGCGCTTGCAGACGGGAACCACATCCATGCGGTCATCAAGGGATCGGCCGTCAATAATGATGGCTCACTCAAGGCAGGCTACACCGCGCCTAGCGTTACAGGGCAGATGGAGGTGATTGTGGAGTCCCATGCGCTGGCCGGCGTGGATCCTCAGACCATCCAGTATGTCGAGGCCCATGGCACAGGCACGGCGCTGGGTGATCCCATTGAGATTGCTGCTCTCACACAGGCTTTTCGCACCCGCACAGAACGAAAGGGCTATTGTGCGGTGGGTTCCGTCAAGGGGAATATCGGCCACCTGGACGCAGCGGCGGGCATCGCCGGTCTGATCAAAACCGCCCTGGTGCTGGAACACAAACAGATTCCCGCAACCCTGCATTTTCAGCAAGCCAATTCTCGTTTGAATCTGGAGAACAGCCCTTTCTTCGTCAATGCGGAATTGCGAGACTGGCCAGATGGCGATCTCCCGCGCCGCGCCGCAGTGAGTTCATTTGGCTTTGGAGGCACAAATGCCCATGCCATCCTCGAACAAGCCCCGGCTTGCAGCTCATGCGATGCTGAACAAGACTGGCGGCTCGTGCCGATTTCGGCGCGTTGCGAGACCGCCATGAAAGCCAACGCTCTGAAGCTGGCTGAGTATTGCGAAAACTGCTCGGAAGCCAAGCTTGAAGACGTCACGTTCATTTTGCAGCTTGGCAGAAAACACTTCAAGAAGCGTGGTTTTGCTGTAGTCAGAAGCTGCACCGAGGCGGCAACCATCTTCCGAACACAGGACCCCGCGCATTTCAAAACCGGCAACTCCATGGAGAGTCCACAGGTGGTCTTCATGTTTCCGGGGCAGGGATCACAATCCCCAAACATGGGCCGCGAGCTTTATGAGACCGAGCCGCTATTTCGCGAGGCGATGGACCAGTGTGCCCGGCTGGCTTCGCAATACCTGGACCGCGATCTGATTGATCTCATCTACCCGGACCCGGATCAGGCAGAAGAGTGTGACCACATACTCACCCGGACACAATATACGCAGCCGGCGCTCTTTGCTATTGAATATAGCCTCGCCAAACTGTGGCAATCCTGGGGCGTACAACCGGCCAGCATGATCGGCCACAGCGTCGGAGAATACGTGGCCGCCTGCCTGGCCGGAGTCTTTTCGCTTGATGATGCAGTGAAGCTGATTTGCGCCCGGGCAGCCGCCATGCAAGAACAGCCCGCTGGCTCCATGTTATCAGTCGCCCTGAAAGAAGCAGAGCTGCGAACTCTGCTGCCCGCCGGACTCGCGATTGCTGCTGTGAATGCGCCCAATCTGTGCGTAGTTTCCGGTCCTTTGGCCGCCATTGGAGCTTTCAAGACCCTTCTTGCCGGGCGGGGCTTGACAGGCGGAGTGCTGCACGTCTCTCACGCGTTTCACTCTGAAATGATGGAACCCGCGTCTCTGCGTTTTGCTTCAGCATTCAGTGGCGTCAAGCTGTCACCGCCGCAGATTCCATTCATTTCCAATGTGACCGGCAACTGGATTACGGCCAGCCAGGCATGCAGCCCTGAATACTGGGTCCACCATCTGCTCGCCACCGTCCGTTTCAGTGATGGATGGCAGCATCTGGCCCAAAACGAGAACGCGATCTTTCTAGAAGTGGGGCCAGGCCATGTACTTGCCACGCTAGCCCGCCAGTGTGCTGGCACTTTGCATCGCAGCATCGCTATCACGTCATTGTGCCGCAATGGAGAACCTGCCTTGGACCGGGCCCACATTCTTACGGCGCTTGGCAATCTTTGGCTGCATGGAATCAAAGTTGAATGGAGTGTGCTGCACCATGGCAAAACTCGCACTCGGATACCGCTGCCTGGGTATCAATTCCAGAGAAAGTTATATTTGCTCCCTCCTGTATACGCGGCCACCACGACCGTCGTCGAATTCAAGCAACCGCAGTCATCCGATGATCAGGACAACGCCTGGAACCAAGACAACAATTCAGAGATCCCTCCATCGGTGCCATCAGACGAAATTGAAACTCTTATTACCGGCATTTGGGAGGATGTGCTGGGCGTGCCTGAAATCGAGCGTGATCACAACTTTTTTGTGCTGGGGGGCCATTCTCTCATGGCGATTCAGCTGATCGCTGAAATTCGCCGTGTTACGGGGACAGAGATCTCCATCAAGACCCTTTTTCAGGAGCCCACCATAGCGGCACTGGCTAGATCAATCCGGGAATCGAAGGAGACATTCACTGTTGTGAGCGAGAACCATGCGATCCAGCCTGTAGGACGGCGCGGCGATCTTCCACTCACCTTTCACCAGACAGATGTATGGGAGTTTGAGACTAACCTGCCGGAGACTGCGCGCTATACCGGCATTATTAGCCTGTCTCTCAAGGGCAATCTCATTCACGAAGGTCTGGAATTTGCCGTGAGTGAGATAATGGCCCGCCACGAGGTGCTGCGCACCACTTACAGGGCCAATCGTCATGGGCAGCCAGTGGCGACTGTCCATCCGCCCAGACCTCTGTGTGTGCCGGTAGTGAATCTTTCACATCTGAGCGCAGAGACTCGCGAGCGTGAACTGGTGCAATCAGCAAACCGGCTGGTGCGCACACCCTTCGATCTCGGCCATGACGTACTCATGCGTCCGCTGTTGTTCAAGACCGGGGACGCGGAACATCTGTTCATGATTTCATCGCACTATATCGCTGTGGACGGCTGGACCGTTGGATTGATAGTGCGCGAAATAGGCGAGCACTATGCCGCGTACGTTGAATCTCGCCCGTCTCGCGTTCCTGCCGTGAACGTCCAATGTATCGACTACGCACATTGGCAACGCTCTCAGATCGCCACGGAGTCGCTGGCGCCGCATCTGGCATATTGGCGCGCCCAGTTGCTCGACATCGCGCCACAGGAGCCGTTGCCTCTGGACCGCCCACGGCCTCTCAACATCACCATGAACGGCTCAACCTGCCACTTCAGTCTGACGCCCGGCCTTACCCGCTCTCTGAAACACTTCAGCCATCAGCAAGGCTCCACACTATTCTTCACTCTGGTCTCAGCCTTGAATGTACTTTTTCATCTCCGGTCAGGAAGCCGTGACATTGTGATCGGCACAATCACCGGTGATCGCGAAGCGGGCATGGAGACAGTTTTTGGCTCTTATGTAAATTGTCTGCCGCTACGGAATCGCCTCGACCCACAGCAGACGTTCCTTGAGGTCATGGAGAATACGCGCAGATGCACAACCGATGCCTATGCCCATCAGGTCCCGTTCCGCAAGATCGCGGAAGCCATGGGGCAAGACCGCAATCTGATCGATGATCCCCTGTTCAGAGTAACGCTCGTGCTCCGCAATATTCCATTCACTGAAATGCGCACCGGCGAGTTAGAGATTCAACTGTCCCCGCTTCCAGTCAACCGCGCCGTTTCCGAAGGAGACATATCTCTTTATCTACAGGAGGTCGGAGGAGACCTTGCAGGCTACTTTGAATACAATCATGAGATCTTCAATGCTGGCACCGTGGAACAACTGTCCGCAGATTTTGCGGCTTTACTGGAGAATATCGTGGCCAGCCCGTGGACAAAACTTTGCGATTTCCCGATCGCACAGAACTCAGGTGACCAGCTTCCTTCTCTGGCCGCCTGATTGAGTTGTTTCTGTTTGCGAGAAATTAACGAGAGGAGGCAACAGAAAGTTTGATGGGAAACGCAGATTTGCTAAGAACAGATCAAGCCCTGTCCCAGCGCTATGGCAACAGCATGGGCGCGCGATGATGCGTGAAGTTTGCCCATCACATTTTGAATGTGAAATTTGACGGTGCGCTCGCTGATACTAAGAATCATTGAGATCTCCCAGTTCGTCTTGCCCACCATCGCCCAGCTTAGCACCTCGGTTTCGCGCCCTGACAACGGTGACTGCCTGACTGCCGGTGTGGCCGGAGTGGCCCTGCACATCGCCTCATGAAGATACGGAGAAATGTGGCGCAGGATTGCCTGGTCCCGCTCATTGTTGGCCAGGTTGATGCCAATGAAAGAGAAGAAGCTGACCGGGCCCGAAGATGTCCGATGTGCCCCGATTGTGACCCCTTCGTGAATGTTATATTCTCTCGCCTGCCGGATGTAGTGCTTTTCAACATTTTTCTCGGCTTTGGCAAATGTGTCCGACCAGCGCATAAAATCCACACCTGAAAGACGTGCGCGTTTGATTGGATCGCAGGAAAAATAATCGTTGCGCAGGTATTCCTTGAGCCATTCGTCAGAATACCCAACATTCACGAAAGGAACTTCTTCTGTCTTGATACTGTCGGCCTGGGCAGGAACCAAGCCGGCAATTACGCCTTCCGTAGGAAGGTGCCTGGAGAGCCGTCCCAGCAATCCCCCCATCTCCGTTCCATTCTTAATGACCAGACTTTGCTCGATCAACTCAAGAAGCAACACCAGATCGCTTGCTCCGAGCTTGGTTAAAGATGCATGCATAAGCCACTTGCGCTCTACGCAATAACCACGATAAATAGTTTACCACAGTGGATTGAGCTGGAAGTTCCGCATCTCACCATTGGGGATGCAATCGCATGCATGACAGCTATGGTTACTCTCCAGTAGATATAACATAGAGGAGGCGCAATCTGCTCCAATGCTGCAGGCCGTGTCTTTTGGGGAAATCTGTTGTACTAAAGACGGATCATAACCAAGCTGATCAGGTAATCGGGACTAGAGATGTCTGATGATCGAACTAACTTTAGGTGACACGAGGTTGATTGAATTTGCAAACCCACCTCATCAAATTAGAAGGTGCTAACTTTCGCCGACGCTTTGAGTGATACAACATTCTAGTACCGTGACCTGTTGGTTTTGTAACGAAATTTCTTGCGGGCTTTCTTGCGATCAAAGGTCCAGTCGATGGTAACCCGATTTTGATTCGCACGCTGGTTCCAGGCACGAGCCTCTTTTGCCAGTAATGGAATATCTCCGATTCTCCGCGTGCCTAAGTATTGCCGAGCGAACAAGCTGATTTCGATCTCCGCCTGGTTCGACCGACCAAGCTCTGGGGTGGGGGAGTGAGATAGGTAAAGCCGGTGGAATCGGCGACGTAACGGATGGCAAGCTGTCGGTCGATTGCTGGAGGCGCAATCGATTCTTTCCGTTCTCGATGCGCCACAGGGTGACGAGTGACGGCTCCAGATTCGCAGATTTGTGGGCTGTCCAATGTTAAGTTGCTGATTTCATTAGAATAGATATCCTCCTAAAAACCACAGCTCGAAGAACCTTTTTGCGTTTCTGTGTAATGATTGAGGGTTGAATGTCACTACAATATGCAAGCAAATCGTGTGAGATGTGGAAGCAGCCGTGTGACAGGGCAAGCTAAATTATAGAATTCTAATTCGAGGTTTGACTGGGGAGAGTAAAAATTGTGAGCCAAAGCGACCAACCAGTAGGAGAACACAATCAAGAGCAGCCTGTACCTCCTCCAAATCCATCAGCGGCACCACCAGATCCGGTTATCCCCCCTCCCGACAACCGGGAAGCGCCCCGCACCGCTCCGCCGGAAAGGCCGCCTGATGCTGAACGGAAAATGAAGCTGGATGAAGCCCAAAAGAACTTCGAAAAGACGCTTTGCACATTAGAAGAGGAAGAGAAAGAAGCCGAGTTCGAAGAAGAATCGGACGCCGCAGATCTGTCACAGACACTTACCCGGCAGAAGATCCCTGGAATTGAGTTGGAAGATAGTCTGGTAACGGAGTGGTGCCATGAACTTCGCGAAGGGCGCCTGCTTATCCTGGAATCGTGGGATTCCTTAGTACTGCATGCCGCTGCCCAGTCCGTTGCCTTTCATTCGAGCTGGTCGGACATGGATTGCCGCTACGTGGAAGTGACAGAAGCAAGTGGAACATTCAAATTGAAAACCATTGCCGAACGGGCCGCTTCGCCGCAAAAGCGCAACCGCCTGATTGTGATTTACGAGGTAATGCCGCAAGGTGTTTCGATTCTGCACTCCAACTGGTATGCGCATCCGAGCCTGGCAACCTTCCGGGAGTTACTCAAGAAAAATCGAATCCACTTGTTGGTCGTGGTCTTTTCCGGATTGCTGCGGAAGCGCCGACTGGACTACGACAGAAATATTCTGTTTACAGAATGCAAGCAGAACGTTGACTTCGTATTGCCACGTTTAAAGGCATGTTTTGTGGCCAAGGCCCTCGCGTATCAGGAAAAACTTCTGGAGCAACAGAAAAAAGAAGGTCTATGGAGCAGCGACGATGGCGAGTTGCAGGAGGAATTAGTCGCGGCGATTCGCCGGGGCACTCTTGAGAAAGAAATAGAGTCTTCTGACGAGAGACGCACGCAGATCAGCCTACAAGAGAAAGTTAATCCGGTGGCCTTCCTGCCAAGCGCAACGCCCCTTGAGCGAGCGCTGGTTTGGCTAGCAACATTTTTGCCGAGCTTGCCGGCACGCGACTTTGAGCACGCCCTAAAAGTTGTTTTGGAGGGGCCAAAGCCCGGGACAGACGAGTATCAAAAGCTCTGGAATACCTGGGAAGCGGACTCGACCACGGTTCTGGACAAATGCCATCTTTCGATTCAAGAGTCGGGCGTGCAATCACCTCGTATCGGCTTTCAGAGGAGCTCTCTGGAAGCCGTCTACCAGCGGGCCTTCGTGGACAAGTTCCGGTTTCAGTATGAACAATTTTTCGAACGAATCGAGACGGCGCATTTTGTGCTAAGCAACCGGGACAGCCTCCGGCGAGCTGCCACTGGCCTTCTGGCGCAACGCTGTCTTCGGGAGAGCGATGATTTTACCTCGACCCTGCTCCATCGAACCATCAGCCTGTTGGCAGAATCGCCAGAGACTGCGGCCAGTCCCGATGCACTGATGGAGCGTCTTTCGGTGGATCAGCGGCGCGCAATCCGAAGGGCGCTGGCATACCTGCTCCAACGTCTTATGAAGGACGGAGGGGCCGAGGCGGCTACACGCATGCTCGTAACGCTGGCGGGAGCCGGCGGGTTGCAAACTGCGTTTGAAGTATTTAAGGAGTCATGGCCGGAGGACTTCAGCAGCGAAAATCTGCTGCGAGTGCTGGCGCCATTTCTGCTGCGCGGGAAAGGTCCATTGCCGGAGCGAGCCAGACGGCTGCTATTGAAAATAGTCTCGCGCAAGCCGGAGCGCATGGGAGAGATTTGCTCGATTTTGCCGAACATCCTTCCTGAAGCTGCCGCGGTCGAATGGCTGGCTTTTGCTTGCGAGCGTCATATTGAGGGGATCAGAAGCCTGGAAACGGATCCCGTGTTGCAGTCAGCGCTGGAAGACAAGCAGGCTGAGGACGGTTACTTGAGAAAGTTTTTTGACTATCTGGCCAGCCCGCCTTTTGACGACGTTGTAGCCAAACGGAAACCGTTTGATCCCGATCTGGAAAAGCTCGATCTTTTGTCGTACTGGCTATTGCCATACCGTGAGCTTTCCCGGCTGGACGTAGAGCCGGTTCTAATCTACTTGGGTGCACAGCTAAATGCGAGAAATCTAATCTGGATCAAGATTCAAAATTTACCACAGCAATATAAGTTAGAACCGGTTGATCTATTCCGGGCCATTCTCGTGGGAAACTGGGCTTACGAGGCGGAAAGCCGTGGTGAGAAGCTGGATTTCACCATGGAATGTCTTGTGGCCTCACTTCGTCAAAAGAATCCTCAACGGCTGATGGCGATCAAGGTGGCAGCGGGAGCACTGGTTGAAATGCTTGGCGAGGCGCTTTCAACAAGTTTGGCATCTCCTTCCACCACCAAAGCGGCGTATACAGTGAAGATCTCTATGTCAGAACGCTGGAAAGGCCTCCGGCGGAGCCTGCTGGCGATGCGAGGGAGACTCGCCGACCAATAATCAAATAAGAAATGATTCCAGAGGTGCGTTGATGACAACCCACGATCAACTTTATCCCATCATCCATCAAGCCAACGAGAAAGAGCAGACGGAAAAATCCCTGGAGCACTGGCGCTATTGGGTCCAAGATAGCGGAAGAATCGAGCGCCAAGCACCCAGTTGGTTGCGATCTGCCACATGCTACATTCTCAAAACTACCAAAGAGTTCGAACACGCTCGGGCTGATCTGGTAGTTAACGAAAAGGTGCTTGTTCCTGAGACAGACGGTACCCTTGAAATTGTGATTCGCCTCGTGCTGTGCTGTGATGGACTGGGGGGCCATGCCGAGAAGGTCTTAAGAGAGCTGGGCGGAGGGCCGAATGTATCGGCTGGTCCGGGTCCCGAGCAGCGCTTTAGAACCTGGACGCACAACTGGTTTGACAGCTACGTCAAAGAACGAGGCGCAAGGCTTTTCCTCGAGGATTTCTTCCGGGAGAAAGGCAAGGAGTTGATTGCGAAAAATCTCAGGGAGGCAGCAGCGGCTGCAATGGGGATAACAGTTGCGGCCACATTGTCACTCGGCGATCCGGGTGTTTTTGCGGCAATTCCCACCGCCGGCGCCTTCAACAGCCGGCTCCGCGACTATGCAACAAATATTAGCTTTGAACTTCGTCTACACCTGGATACTAATCCGAACGTCCCATATCGTGCCGCCCAAGTAGCCAAGGCGACCGGAACCTTGCAGAAGCGGGTCTTGGCGGCAGCCAAGGATTGGGTGGAGAAAGAGGCCGGGCTGGATGAGATCTTCGACAATCTGCCCGAGGTTCAGCGACGTTTGCTGGCATTCTTGACGGAGAATCTATCAGACACGGGTCGCCTGCCCAAGGATGCCTACCTGGTGCCCAGCAGAACTGATCTGGATAAATTGAATCTTCCTTTGACCCTGGAATGTAAAGGAGAGGTGAAACATTGTTGCTTCAAGGGTTCGGAAACAATCTTCAGCGTGTCATTCGAGTTGACCCTTCAGCGAAAGAGCCGCGCCCAGTTCTATAAAACAGCACTGGATAGCGCCACGACCTTGCAGAAAAACGCTGCCGATGCCGTAGCACGATTATTGCTGGATCGATTCTCAGACTGCGACGCGGGCAGGTTCTTTCGCTCCAAGCGTGAATTTGAAAAGGAAATATTGGCCAGCATAACGGGAAATTCCATCGCCAACATTCCCGGTTACGCCGCAGTAAATCTTTCGCTTACCACAAATCTCGATCAACATCTGAGAGAAGAGGAGTTGACGGCCGGTCCCAAGTGGTATGCCACCGAATCGGAAAACAATTCGGCGCGAATCTCTTTCCGGATAAAGGTTCGCTATTCCGAGGAGGCAAGGGCCCTCTGGAGCGAGGGCAAAGGAGAACCGTCGCAACAACTCCGGGAGGCAGTGGATTCAGCCATCACGAAGACTCTGGCCCGGATTTCTCCTGCGCACATCTATCTCTATTGGGAAAAGCCTCGTCGCGCAGGTGAAGACACGGTTAGGCGAAAGATTCAGGCGGCCATTGAAGAGGCTGCGACAACTGCCGGCCTTGGCAGGCTGCTGGAAACGGAGGTCGCGCTCCACGATGACGCATTCGTGCAGGAGCTCAGGAAGCTGATGAATGAGATATTTACATTCCGAAAAATGGACGTTCTTCCCCATGGCGTTCCCTTCCAGCTCTCCTTCAGCTTTCAGGCCCGAATCATTGATGTGGCTGAAGGCGGGTGGGACACCCTCCGGGAGGAATTACCCAGCCCGGAAAAGATTCGGGACCAGATCGGCAAGTGGTTTGGATTGGTCACCAGCCGTCTTGTCCGCACAGAGGCTGGACAACACCTGGAAGACAATGACGACCTCTTGAGCCGCGAGGTATCAGATAGTATTGAGCCCATTCTCAACTTAGTCGTTCGCATCGAAGGAGTGCAAAGGCACCCCACCGCCGCCGAAGTCGCATACTTCAAGACCAAGATGGATGGACTGCTGGAGGACATTGGGGCCAGGGCGCGAGCGATCCAGGATTGTCGCGGTGTTTTGGAAAGAACCGGAAAGCAGATGCTTGACCATTTATCCGTTGGAGAGGGACTCACATCCGACGCGCATTACCGCCAGCTTGAAGACATGTCAAAGGAAATCAGGAAACGGAAGGATGGTCTCGAAGAGGAGAACAGCGCATCGCAAAAGCAATTGACAGAAATCAAGACACACATCCACTGGCTGGAATCTGGAAAAGGAGACCAATCCCGGGATGCTGACGTCGCCGACGAAGTATTCGAAGGACATGTGAATGAGGGTTGATCATGGGAATCGCCCAACGCGGACGGTCCAACAAGAGTGAGAGCTGTTAATCCATCGGGTCGTCGCGAACACATCTGACCCCGACATCCTGGTAGCACAAATTCGGAGACCGGCCCTGCCGGCAGGAAATTCGAACCTCAGAGGCGTTGCTCGTAAAGGAGCCACCGCGCACCACGCGCTGCGTTGAAGATGGGCGATCGGGTCCGTAAGCTTCGTAGCCGGCAAAGAATTTATCGCTACACCACTCCCAAACATTGCCGATGACGTCGAAAAGGCCTCCAGGGGTTGGAGGAAATTGCTGTACTGGACACGGCGCCGCGCGCTTGAAGCAGGCGCGACTTTGATCTATGGCATCGTCCCCCCAGGGATAGATGCTCTCCCGCCCGCTTCTGGCCGCGAGTTCCCACTCGGCCTCGGTTGGCAGCCGGCCACCTGCGAACTTACAGAAGTCCTCGGCTTCATCAAATCGAATCCCGCGGGCCGGCAATCTAGGATTCCGAGGAGACTCGATGATGCCGCGGTTATCGTTAAATCGGCTGAACGCTCCGTGGGTCACCGGAGTACGGTTAATCCAAAACGGCTTGTCAACATGCGCTAGATGACGAGGCTTTTCTGCTTTGGTCGCCTCACGATCCTGTGGAACTGCTCCCATTAGGAACTCACCGGCTGGAATCAGCACATACTCCAACCCGTCACGAACAGACTTCCGGATGGTTGGCGGCGGTAAAGCAAGTTTGCTCTTGCAGACAGCCCGGTGAATGCCTAACAGTGGATAGTCGGGCGCGATCCCAATGACCATATTCCATAGATCGAAAGCTTGTGCATAGCTTCCCGCTTGCTGTGCCTTGATAGCAGCCGCAGCATGGGAGAAATAAGTTTCCCGCCAAAGCTCATAACGCGGGATGAACTGCCGAATGATTTGTGGATTGGGGCTCATGTGGCAAGTGGACTCCAGCAGATGTTGAGCACGTTCCCACTCGTTCGCGCCGATCAGTGCCTCCACTTCCTGTAGCTTTTTAGTCAATTCGCGATCTATTTGCGCCCGCAGTTTTCTTTCTAAGATGGTTTTCTTATTTCCGAACAGAGACTCCCACTGCGGCTCACCCGTGGCCATGGGCAGCCCATTTTCAATCACGTTCAACGCTGCCGCCCAATTTTCATGCCTTTCATGGTGATCGGCCCTGAAAAGAATGTCGTTAAACGCCTGCCTCACTGCGCGCTGCGTTTGTCGTTGTGTCTGTCGGTCCAGGTCAACAGTGAGTTGCCGGAACCCTGCCGGGATTTCTGCCTCATATTTCTCCCCATATCCCATGCCTTCCTTGATTAAACCTTGGGCTTTTTGCAATTCTCCTTGGTCCATCGCCAGACGGGCTTCCCGTGCGAGGCCTTGCAGATGTTGCTGGCATTCGTCGGATTTCTGTTTCTTTAAGAGCTCGATCGTGGTCTCTTCCAAGAGAACCAGCAGCCGTTCATTCGCTGGATCCTGGGTCAGTGCCTGAGCCAACAAATCCTTTGCAATCTCAAACTGGCCCTGGCGACGGTAACGACAGGCGTCTATTTCCAGCGATTGGGCTCGATAGCTTTGCTCCAGTTCCCGGGTACGAGGAGTATGAAACTCCGGAACCATGCCCTTTGGGTGGACAAAGAGAAAATCACCATCGCCATCTTCGCGCCAAAATTGCGTAGTTTGAAAGGTGCAGGCATCTGGGGACAGAGAAATGCGTTCGCGCACGTCGCTTGCCAACCTGGAGGCCGCCAGTACGCCACTGCCGGTATCAAGAAATGAGCGAAGCGCATCAAGTAAGTACCCAGTCAAGGTTCCATGCGGCCCCGATTGCTGCTCAAAAGCCTTCTCATTTGCACCGGCGGCTGCAATCACTTGCATAGCAGGCTTTTCAAGATAGAAAGGCAGCTTCACTGCGGCAAAATCCGGGAGTCGTTCCTCCAAGGGCCAGGGTTTGTCATGTCCCGTATGACAGGCATCAAGAATCAAAAGTTTCTGGCAAAAGCCCAAGTCCTTAATGTGGTCAATCCAATGATCTTGCCGGGTGGCACGGACAAAATGGCCATCTTGAACGCAGGAGTCATACCAGAGGAGATGGGTCGGTGGGCGACGCGCCATGCGCCGTCCATGAGTTGCAATAAATACAACCAGACTCTCGCCAGCCCGTGTGGAAAGCGGTACAGCGCGAAGGTTGTCAATTGCGGAATGGACTGAATCGCATGTGGCATCTGCCCCTAAGAGGGTGTGTATATTTTCATCAGGTCCGCCGAACTGGCGTAGAACTTCGGCAAAACCGGCGGCATCGGCGACGGCTTTTGTCAAATCCCCAACTTCCCGGTTTTTGAAGTTGTCTACGCCAATAATCAGTGCCCGGATCGTGGGTCGAGTGCGCATTGGCTATCACGAAGATACTCTTCCTTGCCTTTCATTTCCAGTCATTCACTCGAGTGCATATCTACTTATAAGCCTCACCTGCGGGTGGACTGAGAAATGGAGATGCCCAACTCCAATCCCGGTCGTCCTGGAGGCTGGAGTACAGCAGGCTCAATTGCTTCCAGTACCGCGGAAAATGGTCCCGGAAATGCCCTTGGCGCAACTCACGGGCTGCGTCAAAGGTGTTTACAAACTCTGCGCCCAAATGCTTCAAAATCAAGCAGCGGGAGATCCCCGGCCCCATTTGGCGGGCAGTCTCCTTCCACTTCGGTCCTAATGGGCCAAGCAGTTGCTGGCATAAATTCCGTAAACGCTGCCAATCCGCATCTTCCGATGAAGAAGTTAATGAATAGATTCGACCGGGCAAATGATGCGCCGGAGCGATCGAAGCGAACTCGTCCAAGACTTGTCCATTACTCTTACTATAGATTTCCACGCGTGAATCTCGGTTTGGTTGTCCAAAACGCGCCTCGTCTTCTCTTCTCTGAATCGTCATCCATGGAATTTTCACTCCATTTCGATCCATCAACCTGATTCCTACACTTTCCTCGCGAAGAAGGGGCCCTTGGATCTGGATATCGGGTCCACGAAGGCGGTACTCTAGCCCCCTGCTGATGTGTGGTTCCTGCTGTAGGCTTTCAATCCGTCGTTCCGCCAGCAGCAACTTTACTTCACTATCTACCCATTCGATTCTGTACAAGTTACACTCCCTCACGACATTACGCGAACCGAAATGTCCTTTTTCGCCCAGTCCTTCACTAGTTCAGATAAAGACTTGAGATGGTTGTCCCTGACAACTTCAAAGAGAAGAACATACATGGAATCTGCAAGTAGAATTTTTTCTCCTGTTCGCTTAACCGGTTTCGCTCCTTCACTCGGAACCAGTTCGAGTTCCCAGTCAGTCCTGCTATAGCGGTAAATCCTTTTTTTTGTTGTGCCAAAATTTTCCAGCATCTCCAAGAGAGCCAAGACTCCTGAGTCATCCCGCAAGCCTTTAAACAAAGTTGGCAAAACAAACGACTCGGCAGCTAGTTTCCAGTGCTTCTCAAAAGTTTCAGCAGTTCTGCGTTGGTGGGCAAGAAAGAGGCGGCAGCAACGCACCTGGTCGCATTCATCTTCGCCGTAGCACTCGAATGCCTCTTTCAAATTCTGTACCTCACTCTTCGCGGGCGGAGTCTTCCCAAAGGCCGCCCACAGGACAGTTCCGTCGAATTCCGGCTTCCACCCATCTGGAGGTGGGGAAGCAGGGTTGTAGAAATCGAGAAGCGCCGGCTCAAATAGATTCCGCACTGGAGTTTTCAGATCCGCGTGACGGAGCCACTTGCGGATGGTGACTAGTGCAGGCCAGTGGGGCGGAGCAGGAGTAAAGTCCTCATCTGGAAAAATGTGGAGGAGCAGCTTTAGTTGCCAGCCGGCCCGAGCAGAATCCCAGAGACGCCTTCGTTGGCTAGGATCAGGAAGGCTGTTGGCCCCGCGCAAAAGGATGCAGGCATTTTCGACATGTTCGTCGCTCGGCTTGCATTTGGCAGACCATTCGGCAGTTTGAAGATCCCGCATAATCTGGGGGGTGGGCGAATTTTCTTCGGACTTCATTTGAGCAGCCTTTTCACATAGAGTTCGCGCCGCAGCGGCAAAGCAATTATGACGTTGATACTTATCACTGCTCCAACGATGAGTTAATTCTTCTAACAATTGGCGATCCACCCGCCAACCTGGAATAGATGCTTGACTGGATCCTTCCTGCGGAGCATCTTGGGAGCATTCGCCCAAGAGAAGAATCCGCGCATCCTGCGGCCATATTTCAAGTATCTTTGACCAAACCTGTGGCCGGCTATTGATGTCAGACTCAATTTCACGATATTTGGACCATTCCAGAATTTTCACTGCAATTATCCGGGAGATGAAGGGCAGGTCGTCACAATCTGTAGCTATTTCCCGTAGGTCGAAGTTCTGAATATCCTCGCCGGAAGCCAGGCGAAGAGCCGGCACGCTGAATTTGGCTTGTCCAAACTGGGCAGCCCATCGAGTGGCATTGTCTCGCATGACATTAGTTGTGAGGCTAGACCAGAACTTCTCGAGTGCACGCACGAACACTGGCAGAGGGTTCATGGGAGACAAACTGTTAAGAATAATCGGGGCATCGCCTTTGGCAGGTTCCAAATTACGGACGAAGCGAAGCAAGGCCTCCAAGAGCGGCAGATCACTTTCTGAAGGTGATTGTTCGCGGATTCGTGTGAGCAGTCGCTCTGCAAGATCGAGTGCCTGATCCATCCAGACCACAAGTGCCGTCAGATAATGCTGTCGAATCATTCTCCAATAGAGATCTGAGCGTGGTGAGGATTGCAGCAACACCCGATGGTGCTCAATCGAGTGTGCTGTTAGGGTCTTCGGGAATAAGCTTATCCATTCCTCTTCGATTTTTGTGGGAAATGGCAGACCGTCGCCGGATGCGGCAAGGTTGGCCCAAGCAATGGTAGCTGCACCTGGCTCATGTACCAAAACCTCGAGAAATAGCCTCCAGCGAGGATTGGACTGCCATTCCTCTCCGCGAAAGAAAGCCTTGTTATGGTGCAGGCACTTCATGGCCAGATCATCAAGTCGTTTCCGTGACTCAGCCACTTCCGCTTTTTTCCTGAGCGGTCCAGACAAAAGCCGGCACTCAGAACGGCTCCAAAAATATGCAATGATCTTGTCAATTTGATCTGCGGTTACTTCAAAAGAGCGGTCGAGCCACCCATTGACCGACTTCAGAAGGAGATCATCCAACTGGCTTAAGCCTCTTTCCCGGAATTGCCGACGGGTGGCGCGGTCATTCAGGTCCGGATAACGGGCCAAGCGCGTATTGCGAGGGCCAGAGTTCTTCTCCGCTTCGAGCGCTGCAGTTGCGTCTTGAATCAATTGATCAATTCTAGTATCGCCTGTTGCACAACACGCATCATAGTAACGTTTTCCGGGACCGATATCACTTCCTAGTGGAGGGGAATATTTCCATCTATTAAGTTTAGTTTCGTAATATGCGCAATTGTGGTTGGGAGCGTGGGAGTAGGTAATGCAAAGCCTTCCACTGAACTGGCTACCAACGTTCCATCCCGCGCTCAAGAGATCCTGCGGTGGTCCGGATGGCAAGGCGCGCCAAAGCAGGTCTACCAATTCAAAAAAGATCTTCTCATCAGCTTCAATATGGATTGGTATGGCCGACATGATGGCCACGATTGCGCCGGGGAGGAATGCTGTCTCGTGAGCGGTTGCTTTGCCGGTTTGCGGGCAGGGAGGATCTCGCAGTACTTCCGCACTGTCGCGGCGAGTGAACCCCTGGAGTGGCGGCAAGACTCTGACCAGCGTGAGAGGATTCGCGCGTCCCTGGGTTTCGGCCAAATAACTTCCAAGCTTGTAATAACGCCGAGAACTGTTGTGGTCTCCACCTTCCGAACGTATTCCAACGCGATAAGCGATACGGAGGATCTTTGCGCCGGAAATCACCGGGCGCAAGACCGTGCCGTAGGGTCGTTTAGCGCTCAAGAACCCTTCACTATCGACAGATGCGCCAGTTGGCGCCAAACCTAGGACATCGGGATGGCACTCGGCAACTAAATCCACTGGAAATTGTGAGCTATAACCAAGAATTGTGTGACCGGCCCCGTCTTCGATAGGACCGCCTCGGCTGACGCAGAATTTGCCATATTCAAGCCGATCCAGAACCGATTCTTCGCGGCCAGCCACAACTTGATCAAGAGCCTGGGCCTGAGGTTGTTCCATAGTCACCTTTGCCTCAATCATCATCGAAATCATGTATTGGCCGGCCCACCACGGCGCGCTTTCGGCGCATCGTTTCTCTGGTCACCTCGTGCTCCAGAGCCTCAGGAAGGAGCCGCGCAGCTTGATAGCTACTCGAAAAATAGGAAGTGAGGTCCCCCGTAGCAGTGATCTTGTAGATCAGCGCAACCCCGGGAATCAGAATGGCAATCAACAGAAAAGAGAGGTATTTTACCCGAGTAATCCAAAGGAGATGGTGATTCTCCTGGGCGTTCCTGGCGTCGAGTTCTTTCATTGTTTGAATGTTGTCATTATTCATTAAAACCCGGGTGTCTACAGCGAACTCAGGCCAGTGTGGCGGACGCCCGGTCATAAGATCAATAATAATTCCGAGCTTCTCCACATCTCCGTACTCCCGTTGTACAAATGAAAACTCACCTACCGGTGGGATGTCTTTGGCTGCTCGGGCTTTTTTCAGCTCCGCTACGAATGTCCTGTAGTCCTTCTGGAAAGTTTCAAAATCTTGGGCTTTGGTGCCGATGATCTCAGCTTGTTTACTCAATCCCACAGATTGGTCTGCCAGAAAACTAGATTTAGTCTGCAACCTGGAAATCTCAGAGGTTAATGCATCTATTTTGCTCTTTACCCGGGACAGTTCCGTTTGCGCCCTTCTCACGTCTTCACTAGGGGATTTTAGCTCGTCTGGAGTTGCTCCACGAGCCATCGCGGTTCTTTCGGTCTCCCGAGCCGCAGCAAGGTTTTTCTCCGCCGTGCTCCTCTGAGCTTCCAATGGGCTTTTCGCTGCGTGTTTTTCGCGGACTTGTTGCTCGATACGCTTCTTTCGTTCCTCTGCGATTTTCTGATTTATCTGAATTTGGTCCACCTGATCGCGAATGGTCTGCTTACCAGCAGAAGTAGACGGAACTTGTTGGGCAGAGTCGGAATCTGAAAAGGAACTAGATGGATCAACATCGGCATTAGGTGTTTTACTTGCATTGGAGTCGACGGTTATATTGGAGAGGCGTTCGTAGTCCTGCGTGCGCCGGTCCGCGAGGCGGTCTGCGGCCTCCACCATGTTACGGCGGATATCTTCCTGGAAGATTCTTTCATCGATCGAGCTTTTGAAAGCGACTAACTCGACCGGCTGAGAAGTGATGAAGGCACTTATCAGAATGATGGCAAATCGAGCAGCCACGCGAAGATGAAAACTGCCTTTCCCTCCGACGTTTTGGGTATCGGAGACCATGATGGAACGCTCGAGCATGACCATGGCTGTCGCAATCATCAGGGCGGCGCCTAGGGCAAACATCGATCCATACCCTTGGAAAGTTAGGCCATTGGGGTGGGCCAGGTGGTTGAACACCATAAACCAGGCGGCCCAATCAAAAAAGAAGACCAGCAAGAGGAGCCAGGCGGCAATTCTCAACTCGTACAGTGTGCGCCGGACAAGTGCACTGGAGCCGTAGACCGGCAGCATAAATAAAGTCGAGACAATATCCAAAGGGTTCCAACTCCATTCCAAGGACCCTCCCGACAGGTAGAGGGACGGAGACCAGGTTGTGACCGCTCCCGGATCTACCGTGGATGAGTCGTTCTCGTGATGATTATTGTTTGAAAGAGTCTTGTCCATTTGCTCAATTGCCATTGCGACCTCCACGTCCGACCGAACCAAACGGTTCATCGTGAACCAAAGATATAGGGAACATCCTCCGCGCCGAGGACTTGGCATCGTTGTCCACGCTGTAGTTGCGAATATTGGCCCCAGTCCAGCCAGTCAGCAGGTACAAAATCGCCTCCTTGACCCCAAAGGGGACCCAATTGCGATAGGCGTCATCCCGCGTCTGACCTTTCATCAGGCGCAACACAGATTCTTTCTTCGGGCTGTCAGTATCAATGTTCCAGAAAGGATATCCATCGGCGTGGAATCCCGTGGAACTGCACACTCCGATGGCCATCTGTGTGCTGTCTTTAAGCAGACGACGAACCGTGCTCACAGTTTGCTGGCTTAGTACCGTTCTGGCCTGCTCGATGGGATCAATAATCTCGGCAATTTTTCTGGGGGTGGCATGCTGGTTGAGCAGATACTCGAGGGCCAGTGATGGTTCAGGTTTTGCCCACGCGCTCGATTTTTCACTGAAATACAAACTGTCATGGAAATAGTGGGACGCTTCCACAAAGGCATTGACCGCGGCATCAATCTTCGTCAGCAGCAAGAGGGCCCGATCTGCACGAAGCCGGTAAGGCGCTGTTGGCTCTGCGGCTTCCGCCACGATCGAGGTGTATTCTCGATGAAACACATCGAGATGAGGTTTGAGCGCGTCCACGCAGACGATCAGGTATTTTGCCCTACGAAGGTCCGAGATAAGCTTCCGGCGATGCTCTACGTTATTCGGGTCCCTAGAATCCATCTGAGGAAACATGGCCTCACCCGGCCCATCCACAAAACGAAAATTGAGGGATCGAGGCCGGTGAAACCAAAAGGGTTTTCGCAGAAGGGAAGCCCGACAGGATAAGTGAAAGGAATAGTCCCTCCACTCAGTGGTGGCCCGGAGTTTTGTGTTATCGCCTCGGACGATGCAATTCACAGCCTCACGAAGTAGATCCGATGTTTTGTACTGTTTCGCTGGATCTTCATCCGTGATGGAAAAACTCAGTCGGTATCCATCCTCTCCAGATAGCATGCAGGCCTGGTGAATGGCTGCTAATAGGAAGGTTTTGCCGGAGTCGCCAACCCCAAGAATGCAGCATGTGTCATCTCCTGCGCCATCGTATTTCGGTTCCCTGTCTTGGCCAAGCACGTCTGTATGGGGAGCGTCAGCATCCCGGGATCTAGGTTCACTGTCGGAAAAGAAGGACTGGTCAGTGCTCATAACATTCAATCTCCTGGTGCATAAAGTTGCTCTGTTCGCTCTGCGAACGGAAAGACATTCCAGCTGAAATCGAAAAACGATCAATGGTTACTCAAGTTGTGGCTCCCATTGCCCGGCGTTGTCGGTACGATTGCAGGGGGTGGATTGTCAGTCTGCCGCGGCTTGTTCCGACCAAAAGATGATTACCATCAGAGGTGAAGGAAAGCGCCGAAACGATCCCTTCCGTCTTTATGATTTCTATCCTGCCTTGCGGATCAATGAGATTCTCCAGATATACGTAGCCATCCGATGTCCCAATTGCCAGAAACTCCTCGTTGGGGCAGAAGCAGAGTGAAGTTATGGGAACACGGAACGGAATTTCTCTATTTGTTCGACGATCTTGAGAGTGAAGATAGACTGTGCTCCAGTTCGACCATCCTGCCCAGTTTCCGGGCATTGATGCCGCGACATGCTGTACCGGTAAAGGACTGTCATCCCTCAGAACTTCATGCTCGCGTAGTTCAAGGTCGCAGGATAGTATTCTCTCTCCAGCCGCAACCAGCAGATTTCCTTTGAAAAAGACTGCATCGCGAACGCCTGATACTTCGGGCACGTCAAGAGACGTTCCCCATGCCCCGGGTTCAAAGTAAATAACGCCAGTGCCAAACAATGCCAGGGTATCACCTTCGTCCAGGCTGATCCCGGACCAGACAGGGTCGACGCGCATGAGGAAGCGCCGCTGACCACCATGATCCAGGAGCATAAGCCGTGGACTCTGCTCGTGCCGTACTAAGCAGTAGATATCTGCGGTGCGCTGTGAAATTGCCGCCGCTAAGACGGGGCCACCTGCTTCCAAAGTTCTCCAGTCGTCTCCGTTTCGAGAGCAGAGCAACTGGCCCCCGCTCGTCAAAAGCATGTAGTTGTTTCGGCTGGCTGCGAGGCAACGGACTGGTTCTGCGACCTTGTCTGGTTTGGGAAGGATTGTGTAAGTATTGAGTCTAGTAAGAGATATGGTACTGCTGCTGGGTACCAGAAAGGGCGTTTGATTGTACTGGTAGCTCTCTCTCAGTTTCGTCGCCATCAGAGACTGAGCTTTAGTGAAAAGATTCTGCAAAGAGACGTCCTGCGCTGGTGACCACTTATCAAGCGTTTGCGCCAAAGACCATGTAAACACGCCATGGCCCAAATTCGGATCTTCCCAGCACGACTGTCCATATTTGCTGCCAAAGAAGGCTGCGGACTGAGTTCCATAACCTGATATTTGCTTGAACACTGTTCCGTCTTTCCTAAAGGTAACCTCGGGTCCACGGGGGTTCCGACCACGGCCTTCTGTGCGGCGGCAAGCATCAACAATAATCAGAAATTGCTTCACGCTTTGAGCTAGGACTTCCCGGCGGATGTCGTCGATTGACCAGTGCCCCACATGATTGCCTTCGGTCCGAAAGCAAAGGGTTTGATGACCATCGTCGTCCGTCCCACCATGGCCGGCAAAGAAGAAGACGAACAGCCAGGGAGATTCACGGCACAACTCCTTGATTGCACCCAGTACCCGGCTAACTGTAGCTTGTTTTCCCGTAAGTACCGCGTAATCAGGTACATGAAAACCCAAGGCGAGGAGCTTCTCGCGCAGCAGGTGCGGGTCTTTTTCAGCATATTGAAGGGGACCCAGGGGCACGTGGGTCCCAGGCTGCCTGCTTTGGCAGTCGTTTACCCCAACAAGCAACGCAACTTTCCCACCCATGATTCCTTGTCTCCACTTCAAGACAACTCTGGTCGCTCGAATTCGCCGCGATAGAGGTGAGACGCAAAAGGCTGCAGCACCTCGATTCGGGCCAACGCATCACGTCGCGCAACGTATTGGTACCTTTATGCGACCGGATCCGAGCAAAAACAACTCTGCTCTTAATTGAATTAGTGACGCCGGGGGGCAATACATTACAAAAGTCTTTACAAATTTATTGTCCAGAAGTGCAATTCCAGGAACCAAAAGTTGGGGTGTTCTAATTTTGAGAAGCTCTGCAATAGTAAACATCGCTTTTCTTTGAAGGCGCACCCTGGTCTGGTATTATCCCGCCCATGGTCAGTAAAATCTTTATCAGTTATTCCTTTAAAGACGATTCAGTGGCAGAAGAGATTACGGTGGCCTTGGACAAGGCAGGATTTGCACCGTGGATTGCCAAACGCATGGTAAAGCCGGGAGATTCTTTCATTGAGAAGATGAATGAGGGCCTGGGATCTGCCTCATACGTGCTCGTTTTGTTGTCGCAGGTTTCCATTAAGTCACGATGGGTTAGTCGAGAGTGGATGTCAGCCATTGCCTCTCAAGGAACGGCGGTGATCCCAATTCTGCTGGAGGAATGCGAAGTCCCCAAGCTACTCTCTCATATTGTTCATATTGACCTCCGCAAAGATAAGCGTCGGGGCATTAAAGAGATTGTTGAGTTTTTCAAGAACGAAACGGCCACCTCCGCTGAGCGCATGTCTCGTGGAAGTCGCCCTCTTGTGAATCGCGCGGGGCATACGCCGCTGGGGGGCGCGTCGCGACGTCAGGTCAGGCTCGTGGCTTCGCGCTGTATGGATGGCGTGGTGCTCAAACAATACTGTTTTGACAGCGATGTTGACCTGTCCAATCTTGGCGGTTCGAGTGTAAGCGAGCGGCTGCTGTCTCTTCTGCACGATGTCGCAAGAGAGGGATCGTTATCTGACTTTGTGGATTGGCTGTTACAAGAAAAGAAGGCGTGTGTGGAGCATCAAATCCGCGTGCTGAAGACACAAAAGCTGTGGGACTGGAAGCCAAGCAAGAATCTGTAAGAAGGCGAGGCACGCACTCACGCTTAGGCCTGGGACATCAAGGGCGAAGCCCTTGGCTAGTTTGAGTCTGTGGCGTTCCTCCCGGATTGCCGGGAGCGTTTGAGTTGTGAGCATAGAAATTGTGGCTCCAGGCCCATTCCAGCACCTTTAGTTCTTCATGACTTTGGCGCGGAAACAATATGGTTCCGGCCGTGATCTCACCACCAGACAGTAGGCTCCTGTTGTGGGAATACTCTGTGCCGGCATCTCAAAAACCAATCCGTTTGAAGACCCAGGCATGTGTGCCTGTGTCCAGAGTGTTTGTCTTGCCTGGTTTTCAAGACGCACATCGTAGTCGCGTGTCGAGGCATTTTGAAGATCAATGCTCACTTTTATTCGTTCCGTCCATGGGCTGATCTCGACTTCTTTAGTACCCGGATTCTCCCGAAAGAGAGATCCTAAAAAGCTCAAAACGGCCACCGGCGGCCGCGCTTCGCGCAACTGCTTTGCAAGATTCGCGGCGTGATCACGTGCTTGAGTAAGCTCATTCGAGAGCTGCGCGTCGGTTTTGCGTGCTGCCTCCAACTGGGATTGCAAGTCCCGAACATGGGACACATACGTAAAACCTGCCAAACTCAGGAGGAGCACAGCAGCAATTTCAAAGCAGGTTCTCAAGTGGGTACGCAAATGGAGAACCAGTGAACGGCCACTTCCACGTGCTTCCGTGCGTTTCAAGATAGGTTCAGGTGGAGCATCTAAGATTTTTTTTTCTACAACGGCAGGTTTTGTCTCCAAATGGTTTCTTAAATAACGAGCAAACCGTAATTTCTCTTTACGTTCGGGCGGGCTCAGGAAATATTCCTCAATCGCTTTTCGATCGGCAACACTCAGTAGCCCATCCAGGTAATCTTCGATGAGTTCATCCTCGATCGAATCAACAATTTCTGACAGCTCATTGTCAAAGAGCATTTGCTCGCTCAAGCTACTTTCCAGCTTGTCCTGCCCGTTAAGTCTGCCGAGCAAATACTCGCGAATCATGCTTTCTGTCGGAAAATTGCTTTTCATCGTCTTGCACCTCGGATCATTTCAATTTCCACCGCGTCTACTCAGACACTCATCGATACACGAACGGAGTTTCAAGCGAATTCTATGGGCCTTGACCCTCAAGGTATTCTCGCCTCCGTGTTCAGCCGCTAGAGCCTTCCTGATGGCGATATTCTCGAGTCCCCGGGCCTGATAATACCGTGTTATGAGATGATTATCTGGGTCCGAAAGATGGAAGAGGCACGTTTCCAGGCAGTATGCCCGCAGTTCTTTTTCTTCAGTTTCCCGATTGGTTACGGGAAGGAGATCATCAGTCGGTAGCGGTTCAGCTTTCGGTTTTCTCAGGTATTCCTGCCACACCCTTATTGCTACGCTGTAGAACAGGGCGTCATGGTTAGGATTCTCATGGCCGCTATCTATGAGCTTAATCACTCTGTCCCTTACCTCATGAGCTAAGTCCTCTGATTCCACGCAACCCTTGCGGACCAAGTATTTGCGCATCTTCTTCATGATCTCGTCATGCTTCTTGAGGGCCAGATCATGGTCAGGAGAAAGCCAAAGAAGAAACCTATCAAAGGGCCCGAGGCGTGGATCAGGTGGCGCAGTCATCACGGCGTTCACCATATTACAGCTACCGCCTGAATTCAACCGCTTACTTATAGTCTCCCTGAAGCACAAAGGCCGCCCAATAGAAAGGCTGGGGCCAGGAGTTCCCCTGCGCCATCTCAAGTTGCGCACCCTGTAGGGCTGAACTCGGGCTTTCACCGCGCTGTATTCGCGCATAAAAACCTCTCATAAACTCTTCGGCCGCTTCGTCATCTACTTTCCAAAGGCTTGCAATCACGCTCCTCGAACCCGCATAAAGGAAGCCGCGCGGCAACCCAATGATCCCCTCCGACTCCAAGTCCTTGCCCAGAGCAGAGTTGCAGGCGCTCAGCACAACCAGGTCGGCAGACAGCTTCAACTTGTAAATATCTCCAAGCCGAAGATAGCCGTCTTGTAACTGACCTCTCTCATTTACTAATGACAAAATCAGCCTGGACATTTCAGGGTGCGATGCATCAATAATTCCATGGGTGGCGAAATGAACAATCCGGTAACGGTCGATCCCGCCCTGGACGACAAAGTCCCGGCTAGCATTGAAGCCTAGGGCTAGATCGACATCCGGAGAACTAAGAGTGTTCTGGATGGCCTCGGCTTCGGCACGTGAACCCGGCAGGCTGGCGACATGTTGCGATCCCTGCGGGTGGCGTAACGCGATCTTCAAAGCTAGGAGGCGTTCTTGTGGTTTGGTCCTGCGGGCATTGCGAGCGGGCCGCACCCGCGGGTCATTCCGTTCAACCACCGGATCCGCAATAATTATCGCCGTGCGAGTTGGCAGTGTCCTCTTTTCCGCCGCTTTCCTTAGGGTGCTGAGGGCCGACGCCGAAGGCAAGAGAACTACCTCATGCCGGCTTATCAGGGGCGCATTTTTTGCACTGGCTTGTGGAAGCGGCAATGCGGAGAACGGAATGTATTGAAGAGGTCCATCAGGTACGATAAGGACCCTCTTGGCGCGGCTCAGATCCACTGGCGCCAGCAGCAAACGAGAGAGTTGCCGTGCCAGCAGCGGATATGCCGCCTCTTCTCTGCCCACTCTCTCGTGGTACTCTTTGGGGTTGTTCTCACCGGGCAGCGGTTCGCGGGCGGTCAGCGCTTTGCGAAAGCTCCCAACCAGCTTACTTATCTTGTTCGATTGCGGCAGCTGATAGGCCACGATGTGCTTTGAGTCCACGACCCATACATAGCTATTCTCATCCCCCAACATGTATTCAAGCAAAACAGTGTCATCACTCCCAATCTCTGCCTGTATCTCTTTCAGGTTCAGCACTGGAGTGGCGGAGGCTGCCTGTTTCACATCCGGAGCTTGCGTCTCAATAGAATCCTGCACCAATTGCCTTTGCAACAACTCATCGCATGGGGAGTCCTGACTGGAGGCGCTAAGCAGGTCCAGCAAAGATCGCACTTTGCTTCTTTCTGAAGCTTCAAAGGCCAGCTGTTCAAAGGCCTGCTCCGGTTGTTTGTGGCGGAGCAGCATCAATACCTGGATGTACAGCGCATAGTATTTGTGCACCGAAGCAAAATAGGCGGCTCGAGAGTCAAACTCTTTGATCTTGAGCCTCTGAAACTCGATGATATCGATGGTTTTTTCAATCGTCGTGCGCGCATCTTCCAGGCGATTGAGCCGAAGATAAATCGAGGCCAGTTCATAGTGGATCTTGGCGACATCTTCCACCTGCTTAATTTTATCTTTCAGCGCTCGAGCGTTTTCCAGCAAAGAGATGGCTTGCGTATTCTCACCTTGTCGCATGTGCAGGCGGGCCAGGCGAATCAAGATGTCGCCTTCACCATAAGCACGGTTCTTTGCAGAACGGTATTTTGCCAGGGAGCGCAGATAGAGCATTTTTGCTTTCCTATATTGGTGTTGCAGTTCGTAGATACCTGCCATGTCGGCCAGGGCGGACGCTTCCTGCGCAAAATTTTTGTTCTGCCGCGCAAGCTGCAACTTCGTCTCGTAGAGCGGTATCAGCCGTTGGTACTGCCGCAGGCCGCCAAGGGCCCTGCCCATTCCCGTCAGGGCCTCAACAGCTCCTAAGTTATCCTGAACATTGTCAAAAATTGCCCAGGCATGCGAGTGATTCTCCAATGATGTGTGCAGATCACCTGTTGCCCCGCTCGCGTAGCCGATGCCGTTCAGTGCCACCGCCTCATTGTCCTTGTCACCTACGCTGTGGAACACGGGCAAGGACATCCCATAGCTACACAGGGCGGTTTCGAATTCATCGGTTGCAAGGGCAAATGCTCCTAAAGCGGTCCGTGCTTCCGCAACGCCGTACTCGTCATGATCCGAAGACCACAATCGCAGGGCCTTTCCCGCAAACTGGAGGGCTTCCGACCGGTCGTCGCGGAACCGCGCATATGCCAGCGTCAGCAGAGCGTGCGCTTGCGCGCTCTTATCCTGGGCTTTTCCAAAAAGCTCTTGGGCCCGATTGAGAAAATCCGCGCTTTCTGCCAATTGACCCAAATTGTTAAGAGTCTCCCCGCGGGCCTCTAATCCTTCGGCCTGGAGTCTCGGATCAGGAAGCACGCTGCATTGGCTGAGAGCCTGGCTGGAATAACGATCGGCCTGCGAAGTGTTCCCTATGAATGCATAGGTCCGAGCTACGTGGCTTGAGACCAGGCAGAGCAACTCGGGGTTTTTTCCGTCAAGCTGGAGAACTCCTCGATAGGAACTCAGGGCTTTGTCAAATTGGCTTAAGATGAAGTAGATCTCGCCGATCTGCAGGCGTGCATCAGCAGCCTGGCGATAGGAACCAGCAGCTTTAAAGAGCCGCACACTTTCCTGAAATAATGAAATGGTTGCCTTAAGGTTTTTCTCGGTCTGGGTCTTACGCAAATCGGCAGCTTTGCCGGCGTCTGCTTCTGCTCTCCGGCGAAGTCCATCGCGGTCGCCGTTGCTTTTGGAGACGCTGGTAAGCTGCTGCCTCGCGGCTGGCCTTTGCGAGACAGGAAAATTCCCCTTCCCGCAATTAACGGGGCTCTCGTTATGTGCGCACACCAGAACCGACACGGCGCTGAGTATTCCAGCCAGCCAAGCTAGACAAGACAATTTTCGTTACCTCACTAGCCAGCGGTACCCATTTCGCCGCAGTCAGTTGCTCCGGTCGCTGTGCTCAGTTCCTTCATGAGGAGGCATGTCTGGCTTCAACCCGCGTGGGTACCCGCTGTTTTTGTCTTTCTCTAATTCTCGACACAAAGAAAGCAAGTTTATAGCACACTGTTGAGCCGAATAACGTTGGTCCAGAACGGCCGACATATCCATCGCCGGAGAAGGTTTTGCGCCAGTTTCCGCTTCCTCGGCCAGCCAACGGGACCAGCCGTGCCGAATGAACTTGTCCCAATGGGTTTTCTTCGAAAGCTCTAAGCCGGCATAATACTGCTCTGTCTCTTCGATCCTTTGTCTGCGCAATTTGCTCAGAACGTCCATTCCACCCTTGCTTAGAACGTCCATGCCCCCCTTGTCCAATTTGCTCAAGACGTCCATGCCCCCCTTTTCGTGGACCACCCTTCTGCTATCGGTCAAGAATTCCAATCCACCTTTGTCTCGGGGCAACATTCCATCCTTAGTCAAGAATTCCATTCCTCCTTTTTCCCGGACATCCATTCCGCCGCTGGCCAGGCCATTCACCCCACCATTTTTCAGAGCGTTTGTGCCCCCCTTCTCGAGCGGACCAGGAGGAGATTCCATTTTTGCAGTCTCGGCGGCAGTCAGGTATGGAAAATAGATCGAAACACCATGGCAATTTCTGTCGAGCTGCGACTCGTTTGCGATTATGAACGCATTGTCGCCACGAAACTCAATGGCGGCGCAGATTTCCTTAGAGGCGGCTAGTAGGTCTCCGTCGGGATTGTCCTGCGAAGATAAGCTGCTGCACAATTCCCAGCAAAAGTTGTACAAGTCGACATAGAGGCCAGCCACAAACGCCCGAGAGTTGGCACGAGCATCGATGACTGCCCGGCGTATGCTTTCGTCGTGAATGGAGGCCATGAGCGCGGCGGCAAGCCGGTCCAAGGGATTGAGAACAGCTCCTACTTCCTTTAACGAGAGACTGGACAGTGTGATACCGGCTATTTTTGTTTCCCTGGTAAGAATGTAGTCCTGATAAGCATCCACATACCGTTTGGGTATTTCCTGGCATGCTCTTGCGATTTCGTCCCCATTTTCATCCTTGCCAAAAACCAGCAGGTTGTCATAGGGGAAGCTGAAGTCCGGCACCTCTTCCTGAGAAGCGACCAGAAACTCCGCATGGTCTGGAAGCTCGCAGGCAACTTCCATCATGCTCATGCAGCAGGCATCGATCCCAACAATATCGAATTTGTGGCCATCTCTATGTAAATCTGTAGCCGCCAGAGCCTTTCTCAGGTCGGAAGGCGTGAGAAACTTTTTCACTTTCTTGCCAGTGGCGAGAACAGGATAGTCGTCTACCAGCAGCTCCGGGCCGTGGCCCCACAGAAAAAGACAATAGTGCTTAGCCCTGCATTGCGCGTATGCCCAGTTGATGAAACTGCTGAGGGCAAAGAAGTCCGCCATGTTCGCCGTAGAGGCGATTTCATCCTTTCTATTGGCCTGGATCGATTCACTTTTGTCCCCAGCACCCTTAAAGATCAACCGGGGAATATTTCGCCGTCCATTTGCATCGAACTGTGCCGCCACCACGACATTAGCATCCTGGCTGGCAAGGGATTTTAATTGTTTTAGGGACCCGACCGCGAAGTTAGCCAACATATCATCCGCTGCAATGTAGACCATGATCGTCCAGTTGGCAATTATTTTCTCTTCCTGATAGGCCATAAGCTCCTCTGTGGCAATGGTAGATTTGTGTTGTAGCACGTTTACTGGCCCTAGATATATCGAAAAATGCAGATCTTCCTGTTCAATCCTCGCAGCCTTGCATTTTTGGCTGGACTCCTAATATTGTTAGTGACACTTTGGGAAAGATGTTTCACCCAATTGAAAAATGTTGTGAAACTGATCAACCAGTTTCTTGCACGAACTTGTGTCTCTGTGTCGACTCGTCTATTAGAAAATGGATATCTGAGTCACATGAAGAAATACTCAGAAAACTGAACCTTAAAGATCATGTGAAACGTCTTGACGGGATTTTCATTACAGGTAGCCGGTATTCCAATAACAATATCTCTCTAGCCGTGAGCGAAAGGATCTGATGGAAAACATGCGAAAAGCTCTCATAGTTGGTGTCAATGACTACCCTGGGGCCCGGCTTAGCGGGTGCGTAAACGATGCTAATGCGATCGCGGGTGTCTTTGCGAAGCATGGCAATGGTAATCCAAATTTCGCGGTGAAGCTGTTAACCTCGCCAAGTAAAATCGACACGGCAGTGCTCCGGGGTGCGATCGAAAAGCTCTTCGAAGGCGACTCGGACGTCTGCCTGTTCTATTTTTCCGGCCACGGCATCATTACGAGCACGGGCGGCTATATCGTTACGCCGGACGCAAAGAAGTACGCCGAGGGCGTCTCCATGGATGACATATTGGCTTTGGCAAACCATTCTAAGGCAAAAGAAAAAGTGATTCTGCTGGACTGTTGTCATGCCGGCGCCCTAGGGGCACCGGTCATTACAGGAAGCAACATGGCTGTCTTGAGTGGGGGGCTCTCCGTCTTAACCGCTAGCCGTGACTCAGAATCGGCCCTGGAAGTAGACGGAAAAGGTATGTTTACTTCATTAGTTGTCGCTGCGTTGCAAGGTCAAGCCGCAGATTTACTAGGCTATATCACGCCAGGCAGCATCTATGCCTATGTTGATCGGGCCCTGGGACCTTGGGAACAGCGCCCTATGTTCAAGACTAATGTGACGCAGTTCACGTCGCTTCGCTCGGTTACTCCGCCTGTACCTATTGAGACACTGCGGAAGATTTGCACTTATTTCCCAGCCCCTCAACATGAATACGGTCTTGATCCCTCTTATGAGTTCACAGACCCACGAGCAAAACCTGCCAATGTTGCGATCATGAAAAACCTCCAGAAATTTGCGAGCGTTGGACTGGTGGTTCCTGTTGGTGAAGAACATATGTATTTCGCTACAATCAATTCCAAATCATGTCGTTTAACAGCACTGGGTCATCAGTATTGGAGGCTGGTAAATCAAAAGATGTTATGAAAAAGGGAGGCATTTGTTCTGTTTCCTGACAAGTATTCTATAAGATCTCACTGGCGATTTCCGGCTATTAATAAATCCTGCACTCATCAGGCAGACTTTCGATGATCCATCGAACACTCTCGCCGATCAAATTTCTTTCTTGGCCGGATGAGTGATTGGCATTGGCTTAGAACCAGGGACCCAAGGTTTCCGGGGAGTTGCAAATCCTCGCTTTTAGTAACCGTCCGGAGGCCACGTACTGACTCATCGAACGAGCCACTCCCAAAAGCCTGGCTTCCTGCGTTGGATCGGTTCTGGTTTTGGCGGGTAACTGGCGGAGGGGTCGCCAAGCAATCCCAGCGTGGGGTTGAGTTCCATTTGATCGAGTTTTGACGGATCGACGCTCCACCTCGTATGGTCAAAAAATTCAAACGCGTTTATTATGCCTCGCGCTCATAATACTTCAGCAAGCCGCTCAGTCGCTCTCGGCATCGAACCTTCCCCTGCTTCCGGATCATCGGCCCGCTAGCGGAAGGAAAGAGCAGCAAGTTGTCTTTACCTTGATGATTCCGTTCCCGGTGATAGTGCATCTGGTAGTGATGCAGAGCGCGCTTGAGCGAGCGCTCCCCAAACAGGATCAGCTTGGAAAGGCATTCTTCTTTGACCGACCTGACCAACCGTTCAGCATAGGCATTCAGGTTCGGACTCTGTGGCGGCAGAGCCGAGTCTTCACTTTGGCGCCTTCAATCAACTGGCAAAACGATCGGCAGTACTTGCTGTCGCGGCCATGCAGCAAGTACCTTTTGTCAGTCAGAAAACCTGATTCATTCATCGTGACATTGCGCGCCATCTGCTCCATCCACTCCTGATCCGGATGTCGGGTGATTCCTGCCAAGCAGATTCGCCTGCTCTCGAGGTGAAGGAAGAACAACACATGAAACGTCTTCAAACCCGTCAGGGTGAGCACTTCCACAGTGAAGAAGTCCGTTCCCACCATCACTGCCATGTGCGCCCGGATGAAGTCTCGCCAGCTGGTGTTCCTTTTCCGCTTCTCGGCTGGCGGAATATTATGCCGATTGAGAATGTTCCCGACCGTCTGGTCCGCGACCCTATAGCCCAGATTAGCCATCGCTCCGACGATCCGATCATAGCCCCAGCTCGGGTTCTCTTTGGCGATCTGTACGACTAGGCTCTCGATTGCTTCGTCCACGAGAGGGCGACCAACGGATTTGCGAAACTTCGATCCGTCGAACTTCTTGGCAATCAGCTCTCGATACCAGCGGAGCAACGTATCTGGCTTGGCTGCGGCTGCGACCTCGGCCAGAGCCTTCCGTCCCAGCCGGTGGGCGATTTCGGCCAAACGTAGTCTTTTCAGAATCAGAGAGCAGTAACCGGGCTTTGATTTTTGCTCGAAGGATCCGGTTCTCGGCGGCCAGATACTCACTCCGGAGCAGCAATTCCTGATCCACGGTTCCTGTGATATATGCCAGCATGCGCGCCCAGATCATTGACCGTCCTTGTGTCGCTTGTGGAACCGAGATTCTACACGCTCTCGGATTCTGAAAAAACGGTGTGTCGGTGGAAAAACCACAAGATCGCTAAATCGCTGCCGGCCAATGATTTCCATGAACGCGGATGAGTTTTTTGACCATACGCTGTCGTGGTTCCAACCGTAGATCGAACCACGCCAAAATATGCTGGCGGCAAAGTACGCGAGTGCGGACCGGTCAATTTCAGGAATATTAGTGGCCCAGTACACTCGGGTAGGATTTGCAGGGGACGATACATCAGCAGTCCGCGAACTCAAGATCGACGCAAGGCGGAATCTGCCGTCTTTCTTCAGACAATTTGCTAGTACCCAATTTTCTCCATCTGTTGAAAGACGCTGCTCGCAATCATAGCAAAGCAGCGGAGCGGTTAATTGCTTCGATGTTTGGACTGCTCCTTGCTCGCTAACCAGCCAAGGGTTCGGGTTCTTTGCATTATCGTCTCGCAGTATCCTATACACGCCTACGGGTACTCCATGACTGACCCGCAGTTCAATTCCTTCCTGCAAACAAAGTTTGCACTTACCTGTTTTCACTGTCTCCTCAGCTATGGTGCCTCGGACCCGGCGCGTGTTCGCCACGGTGTCTTCCAACTACCTCTTTCGAGATTTGCTGCCAGAATAGCACAGGCAAATAAAGAGCGAAGCCGAATTAGATCGTGACGGCCTCCAAAGGGCACCCTCTTGACACGAGTGACTCCATATCTTCAGGATATTTCCTTATGGCGTGGCTCTGGAATTCGTGGGAGGAGTACGTTAACGCAGTCCATCCCGCAGTCCTTGAAAGTCCTGGCCTCTGGCGACTTTCTCATCAGGACACATCGTTCACATCGCAGTGCAACCTTTCGGACGCCGCCCGAAGATTTGAAGACGCTGCGCAGTCCTTACGCCAGTCGGGCTTTCGGATAAACAACCATAAACGCGCTACCCGTGATTCTTCGACCCTACAAACTGCGGAGCGCATTGTTTTGGAGGCGATCTATTCGGGAGAGGCACTATTGCTCTACAACAAACTCCTTGCTCTGAGCGATGCATCCTACGGCTTCCTCCATCAAAATCATCTGCTAAAACACTGGGATCGATATAAGAAATCAGACCGCATTTTCATCGAGGTTGAGCAATTTTTATCAGACATCGGCAAGCTCCTGAAAGGCTACCAAGAACTGGTGGCGGTCGATAGGCGATTCCTTGTTGACAATCTTGACTTGCCTCCTTTGCTTGAAGCCGATTTGCTGCCTGCACGAAATCTTTTTTCCTGTGGCTTTGATGAAGCGGGAGTGTTCATGGCTGGTAGAGGGCTTGAAGGTGTTCTACGCAAGATTGCGGCTCAACGGAAAATTGTCCTCGAAATCAAAGGGAAACCTTCTCCAGCAAGTGAAGGTGATTTCAGGGACCTCATCGAGGTTATGTTTCACATTCGATGGAAGACAAAGGAACGCCATTGATTACGCCAGCAACGAAATCATTACTGCCTTACCTAAGAACGATTCGAAACAGCGGTGCTCACCCATCGTCTCAAGGGTCGCCATCCATAGGCAATCCTCGTGAAACGGCAATTTTTATTGCTGAGAATGCCAACAGACTGTGGAATCAGGTCGCAACAACTCGCTCGAAATTGTCACCTGTCCTTGTGCAGAAAAACTGGTAATAATTCACCATGATGGGAACAAGTTCCCCGATGATGTTATGCCATTGAGAAAGAGATTCGCGGACGCCCGCCCGACGAGCGGCAACAGGTTCGCCACACCCGGGCCCGACCCTTGCTCCAGTCCCTACACGGCTGGTTCACCATCTGTCTGACGCAGCTGTCCCGCAAGTCGGATACCACGGCTGCATCCGCTACGCGCTCGGATTGTGGGAGACATTGACCCGTTACTGCGACGACGGTGGTTTAGAGATCGACAACAACGCGGCTGAACGTGCCTTGCGTGCCGTCGCGCTGGGTCGCAAGAACTACTTGTTTGCTGGCTCTGATAACGGTGGAGAGCGAGCTGCCGCTCTCTACACTCTGATCGGTACTGCCAAGTTAAACGGGGTTGATCCGGAAGCTTATCTGCGCCATGTGCTCACCCACATCGCCGATCATCCCATCAATCGCATTGAGGAACTACTGCCCTGGAACGTCGCAGCAAGTGCCGAAAGGCACTCTATTTCCGCGTAACGTACTGTTCCTGGACGACGTAATCCACACACTTGTCAACACGGCCTGCTCCGGACGCTTACGATATTGCCATAGCACTTCGCCATGCTTTTCCGGATCCAGAGCAAAACCCACACCTGACTTCTGCCCAATCACAATCACATCTCTGCCATTCGTCAGCCGAGAGAGGATCGGTGCGTTGGCGAAGTCATAATCTGGTCCGTTTGGTTCAGGACAATTCGGATTCGCCACACTCTGCACTAAGGAACACATCGTTGGGGGTCAACTGGCGGGTCCATCGAATCTTGCCAGTCTCCATTTCGAAGGCGAGCACCGCGTCGCTGACAGGCTGGGCGGGTCCATGCGGAAACCTTCATCAAGCCCGCTCTTCATTAGTCAGCGCCATCACGGAGGTCCTTTCTGAGTAGTGACGGCACCTGGCCGAACGTTTCGTAAGAAAATGCAGATGGAAAGACCCTCTGATGCAACATCTGGGGGCCAGCGGTCAGATGCGTAGATAAGTCCTTTTAAGTTGAACAGCGTGCGAGAGAGATGGCTTCGTGCCGCACACGTGCTGCGGTGAATTCTGTGGTTGCAGAATCCTCAGAGTTCAAAAGATTTCAATAAAACGGAATCTGAAAGTTTTCCAATAGCTGAGTTTTATTGAGGAGACGGAAACCATTCCCATCAGCGGCCTTCTTTCAGGCAAAAGGCCCGTGACTTTGATTCAATATTTCAAGGTTTACCGCGAGGAGAAACTCGCTCATGATTTGGTGAGCCAAACCTAATTCCTAATGCTTAGCGATATTCGAAGGGGCACCCCCCGCAAAGACGGGATGCGCATTGATACTGACATGAATCTAAGCGAGCCCACTCAATCCCTGGTGTCAGTGTTGATCAGAGTCCGCAATGAAGAGCACGCTCTTCGCCGGCTCTTTGAATGCCTGCACATCCAGAAGCTCGATCGCCCTTTCGAAGTAGTGGTGATCGACAACGAATCGGACGATGGATCGGCAAAAGTTGCCATGGCGATGGGCGCAAGAGTCTTCACGTTTCCGCGATCACTTTTTGGTTATGGAAGAGCAATCAATGTTGGAGTCAAGCTCTGCCGCGGAGACTTGATCGTCCTGCTTTCGGCACACTCATGGCCGCAAGGCGATGATTGGTTGAGCCGCATGGTCAATTGTGTCGAGGGCCGCGGTGTGGCAGCCGCCTACTGCAGGCAGCTCGCTGACGGCGAGGTCTGCCAGCAAGAAAAAACGCGATTCAACGTATTTGCGGAGGACAATTGCGAACTGGATACGGAAAGGCTTGTGCAACGATGCAAGTCCGGGGAGGACGTATATGAGATCTGCTGTTTTTCCAATTCAGCCGCTATTGTCCGGCGCGAGGTGGTCCTCCGTTTTCCGTTCCGGGACCTGCCGTTCGCGGAAGACAGGGCGTTCGTCCTGGATTGCGTGATGGCGGGGCACTCCATCGCGTATCTCGGTACTGCTTCCGTTGCTTACCAGCAACCTGCCACCTTCAAGAATTTCTACCGGATTGGGTGGGCCTGTAATATTTCCAAGCACCTCATTCGTGAGCTCGGAAGCGAGGCCATCGGCACTGACCTGCGTAAGTCAGAGCTGGTCCGGAAGGTTGTGAGACTACTATGCAAGCCGCTGGAGATTATTGGCCGGACCATAGAGGCGCTGCTACGCGACAGAGCGCAACTCGGGCGAGCGACCCGCTACGCAGCTATCTCATGCGCAATGTCAGTAGGTTGCATCGTGGGTGAACTGATCTGGCATAGGTATCGAAAGACGACCTGCTGCGACTCCTCAGTCCTTTTGATTGCGGAAAAAAGCATAAAGAACGTGGCGCCGGAGAATGTTATCTACAGTTTGACCTGAAAGCTTGTGACCCAGAGCGTGTTTCAAAAATCCCTTCAGGTTAGTTTATTTTGGACCTCAGGGGCTGAAGCCCGCATTTTTAAGGGCTTTAACGGCACGGCTGAAGCCGTGCCCTTTCAAAGCCCTATTTTTGAAATACGCTCTAGAGTCGCCATCTATTATAAGGAGTGGTGTTGTCGCGTTTCGTCTTTTTTAGCTCCTGCTCACACCCCTGGGGTGGAAGCGAAGAACTGTGGGCGGGAGCGGCTGCGCTTTTGGCCGAGGGCGGGCATTCTGTAACTATCTTCAAAACCTGTGTTGATCCGAACCACCCGCGGATTCGCCGGTTGCTCGCGCTGGGCTGTCATATTCGCGACTTGCACCAGGTTTGCCTGCCGCACTCGATTCGTCTGCCCAGACCGCTGGTCCGGCTAACAGGAAGAGGTCCTGCGCAGAGAGCGATCCGGCCCCTGGTGCGAACTCATCTTAGGAGCCTCAATCCCGATTTAGTGGTGGTTTCCCAGGGCGCAAACTTCGACGGGATCGCTTACAGCGATCTTTGCCGTATTTCCGGCCGTCCGTACGTGATCATTTCACAGAAAGCGGTCGATTATCTTTGGCCGTTGGACAAGGACCGCATCGTGATGCGCTCCGCCTTTCAGGCCGCCTTACGCTGTTATTTTGTCTCGCGACACAATCTCCAGCTCACGGAATCCCAAATCGGTGAGACGCTCATGAATGCGGAAATAGTGCGCAATCCCTTCCTGGTGCCGGGAAACCCGCTGCCATGGCCTGAAACCCAGGACCATTCGATCAAGCTGGCTTGCGTCGCGCGCCTGGAGACGGGCGAGAAGGGACAGGACATTCTTTTGCAGGTGTTGGCGCGGCAGCCGTGGAGAAGCCGCAATTTATCCGTTTCGTTTTTCGGCGCAGGCCACAACGGCGAAGCTTTGCGCGACCTTGCCAGATGCCTGGCCCTTGAAAATGTCGATTTTCCAGGGTTTGTAAGCGACGTTGAATCTATCTGGAAGACGCATCACGCGCTGGTCCTGCCCTCGCGCACGGAAGGGCTGCCGCTGGCGCTTATCGAAGCAATGCTGTGCGGCCGGTTTGGAATTGTCACCAACGAGGGCGGAAGTGCCGAAGTCGTGGAAGATGGGCGCACAGGATTCGTCGCGCACGCTGCGAAAGTAGATGAATTCGACCATGCCATGGAGCGGGCATGGGCTGTGCGAGAGCAGTGGGAGTCCATCGGTAAGGCTGCGGGAATGGCGGTGAAAACCATGGTGCCTCCTGATCCGGTTGCCGCGTTCACTGCAAAGCTGCTGGGACTTGTGGAATCACAGGCCCCTCAGGGAAATCCATATGCCTACACTCACAAACAGTCGCAATGACTTGGAGCAGGCCATCGCGCAGGGCATCGATTTTCTCTATGCCATGCAGTTGCCTTCCGGGACATTTCGAATATTTTGCTCGCCGCATCCGCTCCTGGAAGAAAACTGCCAACCGGATCACTCGACTTTTCAGACCGCTCAAATCTCTTACTGTCTCAATTTCACAAAATCGGAAAAGGCCGAGGAGATCGTAAGCAAGGCACTTCGCTTCCTTCTAGGTGAAATGCAAGACGGCGGCGTATGGCGTTATACCTGTAGTCCCAATCCGGATTATCTTCCTCCTGATGTTGACGACACAGCCTGCATTTCCTTCCTGCTGAAGCAGCGTGGCATTTCTTTGCCAGATAATACGGGCGTGATGCTTGGCAACCGTGCTTTCCGAGGGCTTTTTTACACGTGGGTTCTTCCCCGCCTGACGTGGACAACAGACACATCTTTTTGGCGCGTCGCATTACGCCAGATTCTGAAGCTGCGGCAGCTTTACTGGTTCTTCCGAGTCACCGAATGCAAGCCAAATGATCTAGACCCGGTGGTCAACGCCAACGTTCTCCGTTATCTGGGTGACAGGCCGGAGACGCGCCCGATCATCCGAACCCTCATTCAGATCATTGAGGATCAAGCCGAAGAAACATGTGATAAATATTATGGGAGCCGCTTCACTTTTTACTATTTCCTTTCACGAAACCACGCCGCAGGTATTCGCGCATTTGAACCGGTGCGAGACACAATCGTTGGCAGAATCAAATCGTATGCGCATCCTGATGGAGTGATCGGCAATCATATCTTGCATACGGCGCTTGCCGCATGTGCCTTGATGGATTGGCAGGATTGGAAAGATCATTCCCGTGTCCTCGACGACGCGATTCAGGCAATTCTTCGCGCCAGGGAATCAAGCGGAGGATGGCGAAAATTTCCCTTTTACTACAGCGGTCCATCGAAGAAACTGGCATGGGGTTCAGAAGAGATCACCACCGGATTTTGCCTTGAAGCCCTTTCGCGCTACCGCAATCTGCAAAGCTGATCGAGTAAGATTCACGGATGGAAGACCGCAGTTTTCGGCCCGGCGCCCGACTTGCCGATCCGCAGCATCGCCACAATCTCGTGCACAAGATAAAGACCCTGGCGGGAAAACAGAACGCCGTGAAATAACAGCAACAATAGCGCTGAAGGTTGCTGCCACGATGCCGTTAGGAGATATGCCA